>Ga0163151_10007677_pt1 | contig 12498 bp, 7 predicted proteins | sample OliLakLV19MP5IB2_FD_145596 | JGI IMG/M metagenome (GOLD analysis project Ga0163151, IMG submission 145596) | Freshwater microbial mat bacterial communities from Lake Vanda, McMurdo Dry Valleys, Antarctica - Oligotrophic Lake LV.19.MP5.IB-2 | ecosystem: Environmental > Aquatic > Freshwater > Lake...
AGTCAAGTCCATTGAGTTTTCTGAACCGTATAATGAAGCCCGTATCACGGGCAACACTGTTAAGATATCTTTCCGTAAACCCAAATCCGTGCAGGATATTCATGTTTTTTCGCATAGGTTTAAAGGTACGAAAAAAACTTTAAATAATAGTATATATACTATTATTTAATTTGCCGTATCTTTACAGCAATAAATTTTCAAATGGGATATAAAGCAAAGATTCAAAGGGTAGACAGAGGTGCTACAAAGTCATTCTATATTAATTTTCCTGCGGCTGTTGCAGAAGCATGTGTTATAGAAAAGGGTGAAGAAATGGAATGGATCATTGAAGACAAGAATACCTTTGTACTGCAACGAGTAAAATTGATCCCAACTAGACAAAATAAACTGGCGCAAAAGAAAAATATTGACCAGAAAACACCTAAAAAATAAAATCCTGATTGATTATTGTTTCCTTAAGTTGGCGCCTATGCCCCTTCGGGGTCGGGGATATGGTTTGTTTGGTGGTATAAACATGTGACCCCTTCGGGGTCGGGGGTATGGTTTGTTTGGTGGTATAAACATGTGACCCCTTCGGGGTCGGGGGTATGGTTTGTTTGGTGGTATAAACATGTGACCCCCTTCGGGGTCGGGGGTATGGTTTGTTTGGTGTTATAAACAGGTGACCCCTTCGGGGTCGAGGGTATGGTTTGTTTGGTGGTATAAACATGTGACCCCTTCGGGGTCGGAGGTATGGTTTGTTTGGTGGTATAAACATGTGACCCCTTCGGGGTCGTGAGATATGGTTTGTTTGGTGGTATAAACATGTGACCCCTTCGGGGACGTGAGATATGGTTTGTTTGGTGTTATAAACAGGTGACCCCTTCGGGGTCGAGGGTATGGTTTGTTTGGTGGTATAAACATGTGACCCCTTCGGGGTCGTGAGATATGGTTTGTTTGGTGGTATAAACAGGTGACCCCTTCGGGGTCGTGAGATATGGTTTGTTTGGTGGTATAAACATGTGACCCCTTCGGGGACGTGAGATATGGTTTGTTTGGTGTTATAAACAGGTGACCCCTTCGGGGTCGAGGGTATGGTTTGTTTGGTGGTATAAACATGTGACCCCTTCGGGGTCGTGAGATATGGTTTGTTTGGTGGTATAAACAGGTGACCCCTTCGGGGTCGTGAGATATGGTTTGTTTGGTGGTATAAACATGTGACCCCTTCGGGGACGTGAGATATGGTTTGTTTGGTGTTATAAACAGGTGACCCCTTCGGGGTCGAGGGTATGGTTTGTTTGGTGGTATAAACATGTGACCCCCTTCGGGGTCGGGGGTATGGTTTGTTTGGCGGTATAAACATGTGACCCCTTCGGGGTCGGGGGTATGGTTTGTTTGGTGGTATAAACATGTGACCCCTTCGGGGTCGGGGGTATGGTTTGTTTGGTGGTATAAACATGTGACCCCTTCGGGGTCGTGAGATATGGTTTGTTTGGTGGTATAAACATGTGACCCCTTCGGGGACGTGAGATATGGTTTGTTTGGTGGTATAAACATGTGACCCCTTCGGGGTCGGGGGTATGGTTTGTTTGGTGGTATAAACATGTGACCCCTTCGGGGTCGTGAGATATGGTTTGTTTGGTGGTATAAACATGTGACCCCTTCGGGGACGTGAGATATGGTTTGTTTGGTGGTATAAACATGTGACCCCTTCGGGGTCGGGGGTATGGTTTGTTTGGTGGTATAAACATGTGACCCCTTCGGGGTCGTGAGATATGGTTTGTTTGGTGGTATAAACATGTGACCCCTTCGGGGACGTGAGATATGGTTTGTTTGGTGGTATAAACATGTGACCCCTTCGGGGTCGGGGGTATGGTTTGTTTGGTGGTATAAACATGTGACCCCTTCGGGGTCGTGAGATATGGTTTGTTTGGTGGTATAAACATGTGACCCCTTCGGGGTCGTGAGATATGGTTTGTTTGGTGGTATAAACATGTGACCCCTTCGGGGACGTGAGATATGGTTTGTTTGGTGTTATAAACAGATGACCCCTTCGGGGTCGAGGGTATGGTTTGTTTGGTGGTATAAACATGTGACCCCTTCGGGGTCGGAGGTATGGTTTGTTTGGTGGTATAAACATGTGACCCCTTCGGGGTCGGGGGTATGGTTTGTTTGGTGGTATAAACATGTGACCCCTTCGGGGTCGAGGGTATGGTTTGTTTGGTGGTATAAACATGTGACCCCTTCGGGGACGTGAGATATGGTTTGTTTGGTGTTATAAACATGTGACCCCTTCGGGGTCGGGGGTATGGTTTGTTTGGCGGTATAAACATGTGACCCCTTCGGGGTCGGTGATATTAGGTTGTTTGGTGTTATATACATGTGACCCTTCGGGGTCGGGTTTAATTATATCACATTAATTGATCCTGAAGGGATCACATGTACATAGAAAACCACAGCAATTGTCCCGCCGACCCTGAAGGGGTCGCATGTTAAACACACCGTATGGACAAAAAATTTTTATTTATTTGAAAAGGTCCCGGGTTAAGTCGATAAATAAAATATTGATTGCCTGAATCATTGTCGAATTTCATTCAATCCAGTCAAACAAATATTCAGGCTTATGTTCAATTTCAAATTCATTTAATAAACCTAAATATTCATTTTTAAAGCTGTCTTTTTTGTGATGATTCTTTTGGTTTAAAATATATTTTATCACATTGTCTAAACTGGAGTGACTATACGAAAAAGCACCAAATCCTCCCTGCCATTGGAATTTAGCTTCGGTAAAATTTTTCGTATTGATAAAATCATTGGACGATTTTTTAATTTCTCGAACTAAGTCAGATAAGCAACAGGATGGTTTCATACCAATTAAAAAATGAATGTGGTCTGGCATACCATTTATTGCAAGCATCTTTTGATTATTATTTTGCACTATTCCGGTTATATATTTATATAATTCTTCCTCCCATTTTGATAAAATGAGCGATTGTCGGTACTTGACTGCAAAAATTGTTTGAATGTAAATTTGTGTGAATGTTCCTGCCATAATGTAAGTTTTAAAAGATTAACAAAATATCATTTAATATTCGAAAATATTGAAAATAATTGAATTCCAAATTTGTAAATTTAGATTATCGGAAGAAACTTCTATTTAAAACTCAGAATATTTGTCGATTAATTAAGCAGGAGTAAAATGTAAATGATTTAAAAAAATAATCGATTATTTTATTTAAAGCGGTAATTATAATTTATTGATCTCAATTGGGTATTTTAATTTCTTTCGATAAATTTCAAAAAAAGAGAAAAATTTAAAGGTCAGATTTCAAATAGTCTTAACTACTTTACCAATAGGAAAATATACTTGTGTTTTAGGGTGTAAGATTCGATTAGGAATTTACTTTAAGGAGATGGTTTTAAGAATTGCAGGCTTAAGGAATGATCCATGGAGCTTATATATGGTTTAAAAAATGATAATCTAAACTTATTTATTATCCGTAACTTTGCCTAATAACCTAAACCAATGCGCGTTTATTTTGATAATGCAGCCACAACCAGCCTTGATGCAAAGGTGTTAGAGGCAATGCTTCCTTACCTGAACAACCATTATGGCAACCCATCGTCCATCCATTCATATGGGAGAGAGACTAGAGCAGCTATTGAAAAGGCCCGAAAATTCGTGGCAGCACTTTTCCATGTTTCACCGGGAGAAATCTTTTTTACGAGTGGGGGAACTGAGGCCAATAATATGGCTTTGCAATGCAGCGTTCGCGACTTGGGTGTTACACATATCGTAACTTCTGAAATTGAACATCATGCAGTAACTCATACCGTTGAGGCATTAAAAGCAGAAGGAAAAATTAAATTGAGTTATGTAAAGTTGTTGCCTGATGCTTCTATCGATTATACCGATCTTGAAAATATCCTGAAAAATTCATCGGAGAAAACTTTAGTAAGTTTGATGCATGCAAATAATGAAATTGGTGTTTTATTGGATATAGAAAAGGTAAGTGTGTTATGTAAAACCTATAATGCTTTTTTTCATTGTGATACTGTTCAAACAATGGCACATTACCCGCTGGATCTTCAAAAAACGAAGATCCATTTTATTTCTTGTGCTGCGCATAAATTTCACGGGCCAAAAGGCGTTGGATTTATTTATGTAAATGCAGATGCAAGTATTAAACCACTTATTCACGGTGGTGCACAGGAAAGAAATATGCGTGCCGGCACAGAAAATCTTTACGGAATAATTGGTCTCGCAAAAGCACTGGAAATTGCATATGCAGAATTAGAGGAGACAAAAAAATATATTACATCTCTGCACGATCATTTGCGTAACAGACTAAAAAACGAATTTCCCGGAATAATATTTAATTCCCCGGAAAATGGATTATATACTGTTTTAAATGTAAATTTTCCTGCAAGTGAAAAAAATGAATTATTGTTATTTAATTTGGATATAGCAGGTATTGCAGTTAGTGGAGGAAGTGCCTGCAGCAGTGGAAGCAGCATAGGCTCCCACGTAATTGCACATCTTCACCGCGAAAAAGATTCTGCTGCCGTTCGTTTTTCTTTTTGCAAGTTTAATACGATGGAGGAAGTTGATTTTATGGTGGATAAACTCAAAGAGATTGTTTTGGTAGGGGAGAAGGTTTAAAAAATGTTTTAGGTTCCGGATTCTGAGTTTTGATTAGGGTGAACTTGACTGAAGCAATGACATTCCTTCTTTCATTATTCATTCTCAATAATTTTCCCTATCATTGTCAATTATCAATTATCAATTACTTCCATGGTAAATCGCAGGTCATTCTTAAAAAAAGCATCAGCACTTGTAAGTCTTGCTGCTTTACCCGAATTGGTTTTTAGTGAAGAATTAAAAGCCGGAATTAACAGAGTAAATAATATCTCTCCCGAACTTGTTGCACAGGATGAGGACTTTTGGAGTATGATCAAAGAATCCTATACTACTTCTGCAACCCTTATTAATTTAAATAATGGTGGTGTAAGCCCTTCCCCAAAGGTGGTGCAGGATGCCTTAGACCGATTTAATAAAATGGCAAATGAGGGGCCGAGTTATTACATGTGGCAAATATTGGATAAAGGAAGAGAAAGCCTCCGCAAAAAAATTGCAGATTTGGCAGGTTGTGATATAGATGAAATTGCAATCAATAGAAATACAACGGAAGCACTTGATAATATTATTTTTGGACTAGATCTCGAAAAAGGGGATGAAGTAATTCTCACCAAACAGGATTATCCAAATATGATAAATGCATGGAAACAACGCGAAAAAAGAGATGGTATTATAATTAAATGGGTGGAGTTGGATTTGCCTACGGATAGTAAAGATTATCTTGTAAACAAATATACCGAACAAATTACAGCGCGAACTAAATTAGTACAGGTAAATCATATCATTAACTGGACAGGTCATATTAATCCGGTAAAAGAAATTGCAGATGCGGTGCATGCAAAAGGTCCGGAAGTAATGGTTGATGGAGCGCATACTTTCGGGCATTTTGTTTTTAAAATTCCTGAACTTGGTGCAGATTATTATGGAACCAGCTTGCATAAATGGCTGAGTTCTTCCATTGGTACAGGAATATTGTGGATCAAAAAAGAAAAGATACAAAAGGTTTGGCCATTAATGGGTGCACCAGAAACGCAGGATATTAATAATATTCGCAAATTCGAAAATCTTGGAACACGATCATTTCCAATTGAATATTCTATTGCAAATGCAATTGATTTTCATTTAATGATAGGACCCGAACGCAAAGAAGCACGTTTGCGATATTTAAAAGATTATTGGACCTCAAAATTGTCTACCTATCCAAAATTCAAATTAAATACCTCACTCAATCCGAAATTTTCTTGTGCAATTGCAAACTTTTCTATTGAGGGCCACGAACCGGGAGATATTGCTACAAAACTATTCAACGATCTCTCCATTCACTGCGTTGCAATTAATTGGGAAAACATTCACGGGGTTCGCATTGCTCCGCATGTTTATACAAGTCTTTCTGATCTGGATAGACTGGTGGAAGGGTTGAAGCCGCTTTGTAAGTGAGGAGGGGAGGTCAGAGTTTGAGTATATCTTTGGAAAGTAAACAGTGGGCAGTAAATAATGGGCAGTTTGTAGGATTGGAGATTGTTGCTTCGAATTAAATTTTTAGTGAAATTAAATAATATCGAATATTGAACAAGGAATAAAGAACAATAATCGGATCACATCCCTTAAACTTTTGCAAACCATGTAAACGTTTGCTAACCCAGAACTCAGAACTAAACTAATCAATTTTCAGTAAAGTTAGTCCTGTGTCTTATTTCGTATATTTGCAATACATGAAACCCTTAAAAGAAACCCCGTTAATGGGGCAATACAATCGCATTAAGGCGAAACATCCGGATGCGATTTTGTTGTTTAGGGTTGGAGATTTTTATGAAACATTTTCGCAGGATGCAGTTATAACTGCCAAGGTTTTGGGAATAGTACTTACAAGACGCGCAAATGGTTCTGCAACCCATATTGAATTGGCAGGATTTCCCTATCACGCTTTAGATGCATATCTTCCAAAATTAGTTCGGGCAGGATATAGAGTTGCAATTTGTGAACAACTGGAAGATCCAAAACTCACCAAAACAATAGTAAAAAGAGGAGTTACCGAATTAATTACGCCAGGTATTACTACCAGTGATAAAATGCTGGAAGCAAAAAATAATAATTATTTGGCCAGTTGTTTTTTGGGAAAAGAAAATGCCGGAATTAGTTTTTTAGATATTACAACAGGTGAATTTTTTGTCGCGCAAGGCAAAAATGATTATATCGAAAAATTACTGCACAGTTTGCAACCCGCAGAAATTATTTTACCGAAATTTCAGGTTAAGCATTTTAAAGAATTATTCGGAAATAAATTTTATGTATACGGATTGGACGATTGGATTTTTGCGGAAGATTATACAAAGGAAAAATTATTAACCCATTTCGGAACCACCTCTTTAAAAGGATTTGGAATAGAGGAATTGGAACACGCAATTATTGCAGCAGGAGCGTGTATTCATTATTTAAAAGATACGGAACACAATAATCTCGGCCATATTACAGCTGTTTCCCGTTTACCGGAGGAACAATATGTTTGGCTCGACAGATTTACTATCCGAAATCTTGAATTGGTGCATTCTTTTAATGAGGAGGGAAGTTCTCTGTTAAAAGTGTTGGATCACAGTATCACGCCAATGGGAACACGTTTGTTGCGGAGATGGATATTGATGCCATTAAAGGATAAACACGCAATTGAAGTAAGACTTGATACGGTTGAGCATCTTATAAAAAATCCTGAACTTTCGAAAAATATTGGAAATTCATTAAAAGCAATAGGCGACCTGGAAAGAATTATTTCTAAGGTGTCGATGCAGAAAATAAATCCGAGGGAAGTATTGCAATTGAACAGGGCATTACATGCTTTAGCAGACCTGAAATCTTATTTATTGAAAACGGAAAATCCCCATTTGCAAAAGATAGGAGATCAGATCAATCTATGCGAATTAATTAAGAAACGAATTGATGCCGAATTAACAGAAGATGCTCCTGTCCAAATTCATAAAGGTAATCTTATTAAAAAAGGAATAAATGCAGATCTCGATGAGTTGCGGGAGATCGGTAATTCGGGTAAGGATTTTTTATTAAAATTGCAGCAAGAAGAAATTATTCGCACAGGAATTCCGAGTTTGAAAATCGGATTTAATAATGTATTTGGATATTATTTGGAAGTAACCAATAAATATAAAGATACTGTTCCTGTTGATTGGATCAGAAAACAAACTTTAACCAGTGGTGAACGATTCATTACGCCACTTTTAAAGGAATATGAAGAAAAAATATTGGGTGCGGAGGAAAAAATAGTATCTCTGGAACAAAAATTATATGATGAACTGATATTCGCACTCAACGAATATGTTCAACCCATTCAATTAAATGCAGGTATTGCTGCGCGATTGGATGTATTACTCAATTTTGCAAATACCGCTATTCAAAATACGTATAGAAGACCCGAATTATTTGACGATGCCGATTTATCGGGAATGGTGGATATTAAGGAAGGCAGACATCCTGTAATTGAACATCATTTACCTGTTGGGGAAAATTATATTCCCAACGATATTTTCCTTGATTCTGAAACGCAACAGATCATTATTATTACCGGCCCTAACATGGCAGGAAAATCTGCATTGTTAAGGCAAACAGCTTTAATAGTGCTAATGGCACAAATGGGAAGTTTTGTGCCTGCAAGAGAAGCAAAAATCGGAATTGTAGATAAAATATTTACACGTGTAGGAGCAAGTGATAATATTTCAAGTGGAGAATCTACCTTTATGGTGGAGATGAATGAAACTGCTTCCATTATGAATAATATTTCCAACAGAAGTTTAATATTATTGGATGAAATTGGAAGAGGAACCTCCACCTTCGATGGAATTTCTATTGCCTGGAGTCTATGTGAATATTTGCACACAAATCCTTACGCAAAACCGAAAACGTTATTTGCAACGCACTATCACGAATTGAGTGAACTGGAAAATAAATTCGAAAGGATTAAGAATTTTCATGTAAGCACAAAAGAAGCAGGCAATAAGGTATTGTTTCTTAGAAAGCTCCAGCCGGGTGGCAGTAAACACAGTTTCGGAATTCACGTTGCCCGCATGGCAGGAATGCCTCAGCAAATTGTAAAACGTTCCAATGAAATACTAAAACAATTGGAACAAAAAAATATCGGTTCCGAATTACACAATGAAATTAAAAAGATCAAACAACAAACTTTCCAGTTAAATATGTTCAGTATGGATGACCCTCAGCTTGTAAAAATTCGGGAACTTCTTCAAAATCTGGATATTAATTCTTTATCACCAATTGAGGCATTGATGAAATTGAAAGAATTACAGGATGCAATAAATTAAAAAATAATTTCCCAAGTGGTTGGAACACCAACCACGGCTTATAGAAACAATAACCACGGCGTTCAAAAAATACAAAAATTTCACGTAAAGTCGCAAAGATGCAAAGGAAAATAAAATGTAAATAGTAATTTAAATATGGTATTGCGTGAAAAAATAAAATGAGATACACATTTTAAACACACACCACATCTTTGCAACAAATAAAACAATACAGATGAAATAAGTTAGAACTCCAAACCCAAACCTGCTGTCAGCTCATAAATTGTATTTACTACTCCTGCAGCCGGTTCAGAATCGTCGAGCAAGTTGTAATTAACTACTAAATATAATTTTTTAGTAAGGAAAGATTTTATATCCAGTGAAGTGGATATCCGTCTGTCAGAAAAATCATCAAACTTTGGTTGAAAATAAGTGGTGCTTACAACTGAATAAGTTTCTTTCGGAGATAAAGTAAAAGAAATATAACTGCTTAAGCGATGATTTTGTTGTGGAACCTCCACACCTGTATTTTTTTCATTTTCGTACATATATAAGGCAGCTGCATATAACCTAAATTCATCAGTTCCTACAATTTTAAACCGAGGCCCTGTTCCAGTTAATATTCGAAGGTCAATTGCGAGTGGTTCATTATATTGACCCTGCACAAATGCTTCCCAAACAAACCGATCTCTTATTTTATAATTATACCTAAAATGCTGAAATCCGGAATTTACAAATTTTTGATTTTCATTTACCTGAACTGTTGCTATATCGGTTAATAAAAGAAACAAACTTTTTTTCGTTTTATACTGAATATGCAAATCGGTGAGGACAGATAACACATAATCATTATTCTTGCTCATATAAACGGATGCTTCGCCGCTTCCTGCCCATCCTACCGTATCCGTTTTAATGCGTTTATCTTCAATATTAATTACCTGAGAATACATCTGATCTGCGAATAACAGACATCCTATCACTAAAAATATTTTTTTCATAACAAGCAAATTGGGTTTTATTTAGCTAAAGCCAAAAATACGAATTGTGTTATAAAAGTAAAATATTTGCAAATAAATTATTATTACCTGCTCTGATACAGAGGTTTACCGGTCTTTTTTACTTCTCCTCCTGCACCACTATTACCGGCAGATTAAGCGACCTGATCATGTCATTTATTTTGTTAACCTCCGTTTTTTTGATCTCCCTGTATTTGTTTAACTGAATATCCGCCTGTTTGCTCAGTTCATCAAAAACGGATATTTGATTTTTTGATGGACGGAAATTACCATTGGAAGCTGCATTATATACTCCTGCCAATTTATCGTTCAGTTTAATCCCATAATTCAACATATCCTGATTGCTTTTATTTCTTGTTTCATACATGGATTCAATAATTGTGGTCATTTGTTTATTTAAAGCAGCAACCGAATCCTTTAATTCTTTAGGAGCTGTATCCCCTAATTTATCAATATAATCATCCATTTGTTTTTGCAACGACCACATATCATTTATTGCATTTTGTATCTCATTAAATTTATCAAGTATCTGCACTAAAAAATCATGTTGAAGTTGGTAATCCTCCATTTTAGCTTCCGAATTCGGATCGGGTAAAATTTTGAAATTCATCAAAACACTATCGCTGCCATATTTGATCTCGGCTTTATAAGCACCTGGTGCTGCGGAAGGTCCACCCGGTGTTCCATTCCATAAAAACATTCCTTCTACTTTTTTTGCTGCTGCATATTCAAAGTTCCAGTTAAACTGATTTAATCCGTTCTGAAATTCCAATTTTAAATTTTTATCTGTTGAATTTGAAGAATAGGTATTAATAAGTTTATTGTTGCTATCATATAATTTAATCATTAATGTTTTTCCGGAATCGGGTTCAGTGGTGCTGCCGGGCTTTGATGGTATGTAATAGTTGATAACTAATCCGGGTTTAGGATTTTTTCCGGCATTTACCGGCGTTTCATTTTGATAACCTTGAATTCTGTAACTATCTCGAATGGTATATACGTGGAATGTTTTTTTAGACATTTCATTATTCATTTCCTGCAAAACACTAATATCATCCAATATCCAAAATCCTCTCCCTTGTGTTGCAAGAATCAGATCATTGTTTTTTATTGTCATATCCGTTATAGGAACTAAAGGGAGATTGTTTTGAAATGGAACCCAATTAGAACCATCATTAAAGGATATATACATGCCATATTCTGTTCCACAATATAATAATCCTTTTCTTTTTTTATCAGCGCGAATTACTCTAGTAAAATGATCTTTGTTAATTCCATTCGTTATTTTTTTCCAGTTTTTGCCATAATCCTCCGTTAAATATAAATAAGGTGTAAAATCATCTGATTTATATCTTGTTCCTGCAAAATACATTTTACCTTTTTGCAAGGGATCAGGCTCAACACAGTTTATCATTGTAAATTTTGGCAAATCAGTAGGTGTAATATTTTCCCAGGTTTGTCCACCGTTTTTTGATATATGGATCAAACCATCATCACTACCGGTATATATAAGATCTTTTTCTATGGGCGATTCCGCTGCCGCAAAAATAGTGCAATATACTTCTACACCGGTATTGTCTTTTGTAATAATTCCTCCGCTTGGCTGTTGTTTATTTTTATCGTTTGTGGTAAGGTCAGGAGATATTGCATTCCATGTTGTTCCATTATCTGTTGTAGAAAATAATACATTGCCGGCAGCATATAATTTATTCGGATCATGTGGAGAAAAGAACAGAGGGAAATTCCATTGGAAACGATATTTCTGAATATCAGCTCCTTGTCCTAACGGATCGTTTGGCCAAACGGTAATATTTCTGCTATCGCCATTTAGGTGATTATAAATCCCAATAAATCCGGAATAATTTCCACCATAAACGATATTATAGTTATCGGGATCAGCAACGATATGTCCGCTTTCAAATCCTGCAGTTGGTTCCCAGTCATTTCCATCTATTTGTCCGTCTTCACTTCTGTGTTTAATTCTGAGTGAAGAATTATCCTGCTGCGCGCCTAATAATCTGTAAGGCACATCATTATCGGTTGTTACGCGATAAATTTGTGCTGTTGGCTGATTGTAGTAAGTGCTCCAGTTTTTTCCGCCATCGAAGGAAACCTGCGCTCCACCATCATCTGCGATGATCATCCGCTGTGCATCATTTGGATCTATCCATAGATCATGGTGATCACCATGCGGAGTATTAATCGAAGAAAATGTTTTTCCGCCATCTGTGCTTTTCCAAAATTCTACATTTAATACATAAACAATATTTTCATTGGATGGATCGCAGAATATTTTAGAAAAATACCAGGCTCTTTGTCGCAAATTACTTTCCGAATTTGTTTTCGTCCAGGTTTTTCCGGCATCTGTACTTTTAAAAACGCCACCTGTTTTTGATTCTATTATAGCATAATAAATATTTGGATTTGATCTTGAAATGGTAATACCTATAATTCCCAAAGTGTCTTTTGGAAGTCCTTTATTGGAACTGATATTAGTCCAATTATCTCCACCATCTGTTGTTTTATAAATTCCTGAACCCGGCCCACCACTTTCTAATGAATA
>Ga0163151_10007678_pt1 | contig 12497 bp, 16 predicted proteins | sample OliLakLV19MP5IB2_FD_145596 | JGI IMG/M metagenome (GOLD analysis project Ga0163151, IMG submission 145596) | Freshwater microbial mat bacterial communities from Lake Vanda, McMurdo Dry Valleys, Antarctica - Oligotrophic Lake LV.19.MP5.IB-2 | ecosystem: Environmental > Aquatic > Freshwater >...
TCCGTTCCAAGGCTTGTGGCAACAACCATTGGAACCCCAGCGGTGGCTTTCGCGAAGATCAGTTCAACGCCCCGGTGCGTTTGAGAGTTGAGAACGCCAGTGGGAAACTACCTATGCCTCGGAGCACCGACGGCGATCCGGATGAAATTGTCGCTGTCTCCGTCGCTTCTGACATTTCTCGAAGAGTTGGTTATTCCGTATCTCGCCGGATACTCATACTTTGCGAAGCAGGGCACGCCGTTGTTCGGCGAACTCGCTCACGGCAGCGACGGGATCAGGGAATATCTCGCGGAATTGTTTCACTCGAAATCGACGAAGACACCGGAGGAGTTCTTGCGGCTGGCGTCATTGCGGAAGCGATGCGTGAACAAGGAACCGTGTCCTTGCGGTAGTGGCCGCAGATTGGGGCGATGCCACAACCGTGTGGTGAACGCTTTGAGAACACGCTTGAGCCGCAGCTGGTTTCGAGATGAGTATCTTCGAGTGCTCAAGCAGCTTCCGATGGCGTTGTCGCCCAGCGGGTGAGCCACTGCGACCGACTAGGCGAAATGAGGCTCGGCAACAAACCGCCCTATGCCTGGCGCACAGGGCGAAAGTCGGCAGAGCATCAGGCATCGTCCCTGGCACGCTTACGCCGTCGACGGGCATCACGGACCTTCGACTTGGCAGCGTGACAGACGAACGTTGCCACGGCCGAATGCCATTCCTTTCCGAGCGATTTGGATCCGACCGTTAACGGCGGAAAGCCGCGGCGCTGCAGCCATTGCAGCAGGCCGTCGGCCAGTTCATCGATGCGATCCCATTCGCGGTCACCGACCGCTGCAAGAAGTTCTGCGAAGGCGGCGTCCGGGTCCATCAGCAGTCCTCCCCGAACTCGGCCATCGCCTGTGGCCAATAAACGATCCCGCCATTATTGAACGCGTCCGTTTCGACGGCGTAAGCGTCGCCACACTCCGTGCATTCGACCTCCATCGTCACGTCATCGACTCCCGTGATCTCCAGTTGCCCGCCGCAGGTACGGCAGTATCCATCCTTCCGATCAACCAACATTGCGTTGCTCCTCCGGTGTTGTGAACGGTCGCGATACTCCGGATGGTTCGCGGTCAGCCGACAGTCGGTTGACGAGCGGAGAGTGCCGGAGAGTTGCGATATGCGCAATCAAACAAACCGTTCGATGACCGGCGAATGCATCGAGAAACCAGCCATGTGTCGGGGACACATGGCTGGAGGTTGAGCATCAGTTCGTTCAGACGGCGAGCGCCAAGAGACTCGCCGCCTTCTGGTCGGCTTCCAGACGATCGCCGGCATAGACCAGTTGACTCGACAGGCGCGTCAACGCATCAACGAGCGTCCAGATCGTGAATGCTCCGCGATCCTGCGCGAGCTTGAGCGCCTCGCGGATCAGCGTCTTGCCGAGTCCGTGTTTGGTGAGCGCCTTCTCGACGTCCTCAGCATTGTCGCCGAGTTTGGTCGTCACGGCGTTACGCAGCACGCGGGCGAATCCATCGCGGCGTGCATCGCGCGTCTTCACCAAGCTCTCAATCGAGGTCCGGACGGTGTTGAGCGAGTCCCGCACACTGGCCGTATGCTTGCGCGTGAACTCGACGACATCGACCGCATCCCACACGATGTGGTTCTGGCAGATCTTCTGGAACCAGAACGTCGACAGCCCTAAGGACCGGCGGCCGACTTCGCTGTTCCACGCGAAGAAGCCGGGTGCGAAGGCTTCGCCGCTGATCTCGATCCAACCGACGGGATCAATCATGAACAGGAACATGTCCTGCTCCCCGGCGTAGAGGCCGGTTGCATCATTGAACGCATTCTGCGGCGGCTGGAAGTCCGTTGCATACTCGCGGACCGTGGCCACCAGTTCGCTGTCCCACAGGCGGGTGTAGGCCACGCCGTGAATGGAGCGGACGGTGTTTTCGGTCGTGAGGAGCTGCAGCGGCTTTTCGGCCGATGGCAGCGTCTCGCGGAACGCCTGGCTGGCCGTTTCGGGACTGAGCCGGTTGATGGTGTCACGGCTGACACCAGCGAGGCGGCAGAGCTGGGAGAAACTCCAGTCATTCATGGCGTAGTCGCCGTCGCCGCCGACCGCAAGGTCGAGGCGGCCGTCGTACGGCATCGGCGTCAGCAGTTGCGGAGGCTGCCAGCGTTCCAGCGAATTCTTGCGACGCTGCTGCACGGACTGCTCCAGCGCGTCGAGCGAGCTGAAGCATTCATCGGCGGAGCGGCGGAAGAGTTCACGGTTGGCATTTGTCAGCGTGGTCACGATCGTCTCCTGGCTGGCGGACTGAAAGAGCGGATGCTCGGGTGAACCTGTCCGACATGGACAGACCGGAACGCATCGTGAAGCAGAGTTGACATGCGCGCAACGCACTTCCGGTTGCCAGTCCGTGGGAACTTGCGGCGGATGACAAAGTCGACGATGGAGTTCAGTAGTCCGACGGCAAGAGCGCCGTCATTGCTCCCCCATCCCCGTCCTCAATGAACCACAAAGCTTCGGATTTCGTTCGATCCTCAAACACCTGCAGATAATCCAGTCCCTGGTGCCGGTCCGCTTCGGTGCGAAGTACCTGCCAGCACGCGAGAATCACCTCGTGTGTATAGAGCTGGATCGCTGCCGGCGTCGCGACCAATGGCTTGTCCGGTCCGGGTTGGAACAGGCATGTCGAGTCAGGATCGTCGAACGGAATCTCCTGCACTTTGAGCAGAGGGAGCGTGGCCATCAGGGCGTGGAAGCAGTTGGCCCGACTTTACGCCTCAACCTCAGTGACCGCAAACTGCCCTCAGCGTCGTTCCCTGTGCAGCAGTGCGATGAACTCGTCCAATGCTCGGTCGACGTGATCGGGCCGTGCGGCAAAAGCCCGGAGATCGTCATCGGTCAGTCTCTCGACGGCCGCGGCGACCACTTCTTCGTACGTTTCGTGGGCCGGATGGCAGGTGAGATCGGCGTCGAGGGCGAATGTTCGGAGGAGCGCATGAAAGCAATCCCTGGCGAGCGTGACTTTCGGCGTGTTGTGGACTCCGGAGAGGCAACCAAGTTTGGCGGCCAGGGACTTGAGTTGGGAGTGCCTCAGTCGCTTCGACAGGTGAGCGCAGAATTCGTCCCGGTCGGTGAGCAGCCAGTTAAGTTCTAGCCAGAGTTCCCGGATGCTGATCGCTCCCTGCAGCATCCGATCCCGCACGGACACATACCGGGCGAGGGAAAAGATGCCCGTCGCGCGGGCGGACTCCAGCGTGCTTCGCCCACCAGGCTCCCTGTCGGCATGGACAGAACCGTCCCGTCGGGGGCTTGCCTGGGTCGCGTGTGTCATGCCCGATCGATTGGTTAAGGGGTCGATGCAACCGCAGCGCGCCGTCGCCCGCTCCGGTACGAGGACATCCTGCGACACCGTGACCTCTTCGGCCGAAGGGATTAACTGTACGATCGCCATATTGGCGGCGTCATCGAGGGCCACGATCTCGCCCCAGACGTCCTGCCTATTGAGGTTCAGCTCCACCGCATCACCAATCTCCCACTGGGCGACCGGAGGCAACCGAGATTCGTCGGCGGGAGATACCTTGGTCTCAGCACTGACTCCTGAGACTTCCATCGTTGCCGCTGTGCTCGATGTCGATTCGATCTCGTCCGGAAAGAGCGTCCGCGAAACCGAAGAGCGGGCTGGTGGCGGTGGTGATGTTCCGCGGGCCGCGGACGAGACGGGAGAGGGCGACCATTTCGGTCGCTCTGGCGGCTGGGCCTCACCGGTGATCGCGGCGAGGAGGCGCTTCTGGCCACCCTCCTGGGCCGCAACAATCAGGTTGAGTTGCTCCTGGTGCAACGCCGTGAAGTGTTCGCCGAGCCACTCGAACAACTCATGGACCTCTTCAATAGTGGCCGGCGCTCCGGACGGCGGGGACGCTTGGCCGACGACATTGACCTTGTACGTGCCGCCGTCGGATGCCGATGGTGGCATTCCTGGCGTCGGTTCAATTCGTACCGTGAGCGGCTGATGCGGAATGCCGTTGCGCGAGATCCACTGGAACTCCTCGCGGGTCTCCTGCACCAAGTCGCTGAGGACGCGGACATTCTGCGCGAGGTCCGCCACCGCGGCTGATAGCTGTTCGATCGAAGTTTCTACCGTTGGTGGCAAGGGCGAAGTGCCGGCCATGCCGCTCAGGATAGCGCAGGTCTGGTGGGGTTGTCGCGCGGCTCGTGAAGTTCCGCCACTGGCAGCCCATCCTCATCGAAAACAGGCGAGTCGGGATCGGCCCGCTCCTGATCGCAGTTGAACACTCGACAGACGAGCGGCCTCGTCTCGTGGATCGTACAAAGGCGGGTCGTGCGATCGAAGAACCGGCAGGCACCGCCGTTCGCAGCGTCGTTGAGCAAATAGCCAATGGGCTCGACGAAATCCCTCAGCGCCTGGCACTCAGCCGCGATCCGGGGTTCCCGCACGGCATCCCGCAGCGACGCCTCGATCAGTAATTGCTCGCAACAAACCCCGCAGCGGCAAACACAATTCCGGGTCTGCACGCCTTCGACACAGACTTCGCAGTCGTCGGGATCGTGCGTACCGCCGTCATCGAGTTGGTGATCGTCGAGGGACATCACGCAGAGTGTAGCGCACCTTTGGAGCCCGCGCAGCGGCTACTTGGCGGGTTTTCGGGAGCGTGACTTCGATGTCGAAGCTTGTGAATCAGCCGCATCGGAAGTCTCTGCCCGCGCGGACTCTGGCGGAGCGTCCTGGCCGTCGGTTTCTTGCTTGGCAGTCGTGCGACGCCGGCGTCTCTGGGATGACGTCGGATTACCCCAACGCGGGGCATCCGGCGTATGGGGAGGCGGAGTTACTTGGACTGCCGGCGGTACTCCGCCGGGTTGCGGCGGTCGGCCGAGCAATTGGACCGCCAGCCGCCGCGCTTCTTCCGTCAAGCGCACGACTGGAGGGGACTGGCCATCGTCCACGATCAGAATCTCCCTCGTCGCCGCTTCCATGACGCTGCGCCCATAGGTCTCGACGAGGGGTTTCACACGCTCACGCATGTCGTCGAGCGGAATGTCGCAATAGCCAACGAGCCGCACCAGATCGACCAGGTGCCGCTGGGAGTACATGCGGAGGTACAACGGCCGTTGACTGGACTTTCGTCCCTCGGGAGCCGGCTCTGAGGGAGGGGGTGGGCGTTCCATCAGAGCCCAGACTGCTCCTGCAATGCGGGATTCGTCAACGCCATGCAAGACTGGGATTGTGGGCTGGATAATTTGGCCGCCGCCACAGCATGCTTAGGAATAAGAGAGCGGGCGGCAAGCAGCGTCATTTGCGCCCGCTGGCCCGCTTCGCGGACGATGGGCGAGGCCGGCATCGCTGCTGATACTCCTGCACGAAGTCGACCAGCGGCAGATGGAGCGCTTGGCAAAAGGCTGCCAACTGCACCAAATCCAGCCGCCGCTCTCCCCGCTCGCACTTGCTGACGAAGGACTGCGTCTCGTTTAACCGCGCGGCCAATTCCACCTGGGTGACGCTGCACCGCCGTCGGACCTCACGCAGTAAGCTCCGCAGCACGTCGTATTCCCGGGTGAAGACTGATTTTTCCATGGGCCACCGTTGCGAGCAGGTAGCCCGGACAGTAAAGTCAGATTCGGAATAGTCGAAATAGGACTATTCCACGGACTCGCAACCGACCCTCTTGCCCCAGGAATTGGCCCATGACCAACGGCAGCCATCCCCAAGCGAAGAAGACCGCTCCCAAGCCCACCATCGCTCCGCGAAAGCCGACGGCCAAGACGGGGACCAAGGCCATCAGCAAGTGATGCTGCTGGTAAATGGACTATTGCCGCCCGATGGCTCCTGCACGCATCGCAGGCCCGGAACCCTGCAGTTGATTGACTCGCTCGTAGTAACGTCGGAGAGCATCGCGCGAGCCGACGAAGCAGAGCGCCCCGAGCAGGATGAGAATCATGGTGTCGGCCAGCAGGCCGGTCGCCGTTGTGGGCAGAACTGCGCGCCGGACCCCGTACACGAACACCAGAGACAGCAGGGTGCCGCTGTAGAACTGGTAATACCGATAATTGTGCTCGACGAACGTCAAAAAGGGGCTCATCTGGTCCCGCAGTCGACCAAAGTCCCACGTAGGCGGGGGCAACCCCGTGCGGTGATGGATCGTGTCGATCACGAGCCACCGGAGAGCACTTACAAGCATGCCGGCAGCGACCGACGCAATTGTGACGTACAGGAAGCCGCCAACCGTGGGGGCGTTGGCAGGAACGGTTCCCAGCCAACCGGCGACGGTGGGCGACAGGTAGCTGATCCCCCAGACGACGATCAATCCAGGAATCACATAAGCGATCAACAGGCCGAAGTTGTCGTTCGTGACGTTCTGCATCGGATGCGCGCAAGATAGCACGGTTCATGCCTGCCGCGGGGCGAGATAAGCCTCAGCGTACACGTCGAGCGCCGTGTCGTCCAAAATCGGCTGCCAGCATTGATCGATCAGCGGATAGAACTCGGCCGGGTTGATCGACTCCTGCGGATCGAGCAGCGGTTCCACCTGCCGGAACTTGTCGGCCGGGACAACGGCTTATTCCTCGTGCGTGACGACGTCTACGAAATAGACCACGTGTCCGTGCTGAGCGATCAGGGCGTCCCGCTGTTCCGGGGTGAATTGCGGTGTCATGGACTCAGTTTACCTCCGCTTGAGCCACCGCGCCAGTCGATTGGCCGCCATTCAGCGCGCCAAACCGCCGTTGGGAAACCCGTCGAACAATGTCGCTGCGGTCCTCCGCGACTTCGGGCGGTGGCAGCGTTTGCAAGGAAAACGGCGCGCTCGGCATTCCCCCCGCAAGGAGCATGCGGACGTAGCACGTGTAGTTGGGAAGTCCCATCAGCGATGCCGGTGCGAGTTGGCCAGGGAATTTGCTGAACGTCGGTGCCAGCGACTCGGCGTCTTCCGCTCTCACCCGGAAGGCGACGAAGGTTCCGCAGTTGCCAAGCACCGTCTGCCAGGTCGCATCATCGAGCTGCCGCGTCAATTGGTGGCTGAGCGTGAGATTCAGTCGGTACTTGCGGGACTCGGACAGCAGAATGCCGGTCGATGGTGTGACGAGCGTCTGGAACTCGTCGAGATAGAGACTGTGATCCCTGCGCTGCTCCTCGGGAATGTCAGCCCGACTCAAGGCGGCCTGTTCAATCGCAGTGAGGAGCAAGCTGCCGAGCAAGGTCGTATTGTCCTGCCCCAACTTGCCCCGGCTGAGTTTGATGATCAGCACCTGCTGGCGGTCCATCACCTGCCGTACGTCGAGCCCGCGGGACGGTGCCGCCGTGACAATCGCCCGCAGATGGCGATTGGTCAGAAACGGCAGGATCTTGTTCGTCACCGACGACACCGCCTCGGTGCGGTACTGGGTGTTCCAGGACTTGAACTCGTGCTCCCAGAAGGACCGCACGATGTCGTCCTCGATCCGTGGGACGACCCGCTCGCGGACTTGGGCGTCGGTCAGAAGCTGATGCACATCGAGCAGTGTGCCTTGCCGCTCGACGACGGCGAACACCGCAAACCGCAGCAGGTTCTCCAGCCGCGGACCCCACGAGTCGTAGAGTTTGCGAAAAGCGGACACGACGCCGGAGACGACCTGATCCCGGCGATCGGGATGCGGACAAGCGAGAGGATTGAACGGGACGACGTTGTCCCCTGCCGGATCGAAGACAATCACCTCGTTGGTTCGCTGCGACGGCACGAGTTGCAACAGTCCGTCGGCCAAATCCCCGTGGACATCGATCACGGTCAGCCCTTCGCCGGCCTGCAACCCTTGCGACATCAGGTTTAAGAGGAGCGTGGATTTCCCGGTGCCGGTTGCCCCGACGATATAGAGGTGCCGCCGCTTCGCGTCACGAGTGATGCGGACTGGTCGCTCGTCATCGCGAAACCGCACCCGGCCCAAGAGCGATGTGTCCGGCTCGTCGGCTGTGGGAAGCATGGCCGGCGGTTCCAATTCGGCGAACGCACTCGTCTGCAATCCCGCGGACGAGACTGATGCTGTCGGCGGATGAAACAGCGTGGCCAGCTCGTCGTGGGCTAAGAGAAACGTCGGGCCATGTCTGCTCGCCCGTTCTCGACGCGGATCGTGCCAGTGAAATGTCGCGAGCCGGGTCGATGTGAAGGCTCCCAATGCCCCCGCAAGCTGCTGCAACCGGTCGTGGCCGGCGTCCCAGTGCGACGCATCCGTCGTGACGATGAGACGCAGTTGTACGTCGAACAGATGCCCACCGACTTTGGCCGCCGCGGCATGCAGGTTCTCTTCCCGTTCATGCAGCCGGCTGGTCGAACGCTCCAGCGACGTGTGGGCCGGAATTGGCGAGCAACGGGCGAGCCATCCGAGCCATCCCGTGCGCCACACGCCGCGTGGTCGCGTGATCGTCCGGGCGAAGTATTCCGCAAGATGGGGATGCCGTCGGAAAAATTCGCGGTCGAGGAGTTGCACGGCTCGAACGGCGCGGTGCCGGCGAGCCTGTGTCACCGGCGTCACGATCCATTCGATCTGCACGTCCAACCCCGTCTCGGGTCTTACGGCCCGCAGCACGCTGTCGATGGGATCGGCGAACGCCCGATTGAGCTGGTCCTCAAACTGCGGATGCCGCAGCAGCGGAAATATTTCCGGCACCAGTTCGCCGGTGACGATCAGCGTGTGTGGTTGATCCGCACGGGCTGGCTGCGTCGTTGTGGGCGTCAGCGAACATTGCGGATAGTTGGCGATGAGCGGACCGCGGACCCGCTCGGCGAGATCATCGTTACATCGCACGAACAATCCGACCTGGCCATCGGACGAAGCCACCGACAGCGTGACAGACTGTCCCGCCACCAGCGCCTGATGGATCGCGGCGAGGGCTTTCTCCATGTACCGCGGTCCGCGTTCATTGTCGGCCGGCGCGGTCCACAGCCACTGCATCGGCCCAGCATAGCGCGGCAGTCCCGCTCGGCAAAACCGCTTCGTCGAGCGTGCCTGGACCCAATCGAAGCGGCTGCCCGCCAGTGTCTCGGGCCGCCGGCCCCCGCTCCTCAGCCGCACGGCGGAGGGGCACAGGGTAATAGCCGTGCCGGGCCGCTCGTCGTCCATGGCGTGGAGGACAGTTTACCAGACGACCGAGGACGGCGGCACGAGCGGCGGCAACCGCACGGCTGGCCGCGACGATCTCGCCGACGGATGCAGGTTGATCAATGCCTGCCATGTCCCGTGGTGATCGACAAATAACGGTGTCTGCAGCCGATCCGTCGCCCCGAGGTAATCGTCCTGCGTCGCGGCTTGCACCAGGCGTCGCGCAGGCACGCGGGCGACCGCTCCCGCGACGGCGAGCAGGTGATAGGCCCGTTGGACGCTCCGCGTCAGAAACACCACCCGAAACCGCGGTCGCTCCCCGGTGCGACCGTCCGTGATCCAGCCCCGCAGCAACTGGTCCTGATAGGCGTCATACAAGTCCAACCGGTGACGGAGGCTCGTGTCGAGGAGCGATTCGACCGTCTCCGTGCTCTGGTCGATCTCGAAGGCGAGATTGAAGGCTCGGCCTCCCGTTGTCAACCGGAAGAAGCAATCCGGCTGCACCTGTTCGTCGCCGACCGGAAACATCAGTTCGTTCTCGCGGAAGAACCGGGCGAGTGTGAGACGGTGATCATGGGCGGCCCCGAGCGTGGCCACGATCACCTCGGCCAATCGCAGCGTGTGGGCGAAGTGGCTCGAGGCAATCTCCCCAAAGTAAGACCGCGGCGGCTGCGGCACGTCGGTCCCGTACAGCACCTGGAACCCGGCCGGCGTGAGCTTGTAATAATTCTGCAGGCCGCCGCCGATCGTGGCGGTGGACCAGTGTCGTGTGAATCCCGCCTGTCCCAGCGCCTGGAGCCGTTCCCGCAACCGGCGTTCGTCGGCGAACGCGCCCCCGTCGAACGTGCGGCTGGCTTGCACCAACAGGACGGTCGTGGCGGGCGTCCGACTGAGCAGTTGTAAGAGGGAGCGGTCTCGCGGCGACAGTTGCACGGGATTTGTCATGGGGCAAGGCCGCAGCGTATCATCGTTGCGTCGTTCGCGCCCCCATGAATCAGCCCCGCTATATCGATGTCGATGCCCTGCAGGCCCAGACCAGCCTCGAAGCCGCGGCGACCCAGTGTGACTTCCCCTTGGAGGCACACGGTTCCGGCAAGGAAGTCCGCCTCGACTGTCTCTTCGGCTGTCCCGGCGATCATGTGGGGAAGCGTGAGATTTCGGTCAACACCGACAATCCGCAGAAGGTCTTCTGCTGCCACGCCTACGGCTGTCAGTTCCGCGGCAACCTGCTCGCCCTGATGCACGGCATGCTCACGGGCAGCAAGCCCACCGGAGATAAACTGACCGGGGCGGAGTTCACCCGTGTCCGCAACGTGCTGGCCGGCAAATCCGAGGCGCCCTCTCCCGTACAACCTGCGGCTGCACCAACCGCGACCGTCCCTCCACCTGCGCCTCTGCGAAACATCCCCCTCGCCGACAGCGACAACCCCAAAGTCCGCGACTTGGTCGACCTGCACGAGCGGCTCATCAGGGACGTGTCCCGGATGCCCCCACCCGCCGCGGCCTACGTCCGCCGACACCCGTGTCTCTCTTCCGAGTCGATGGCCAAATGGACGGTCGGAGTGCTCCCGACGGGGGGCGACGACAAGCGCGGCTGGTCGCTCCGCGGGCAGATCGTCTATCCCATGCAGAGCGAAGATGGCCAACTCCTCGCCTGGATCGCCCGTGATCCGAGCTTTGAGGAGAAGGAACGGACCTTCCTCGCCTTACCGCCTGACCAACGACAACGCGAGAAGCCCCCGCACAAGCACAAAGTCCCCGCCGGGTTCCACCGCGGCCTCGAACTCTTCGGCCAGCACGCCAATCGCCTCAATGAGCCGGGCTACCGCGAGATCGTCGCCCACTGCGGCCCGATCATCGTGGAAGGTTTCAACGACACCATCGCGCTCGACACTCTCGGCATTCCCGCGGTCGCGGTCATGTCGAACAAGATGACCGTCGAACAAGTTGCCAAGATCGAACGCTGGTCGCGGCAACTCGCCGAAGGCCGCGTGTCGCTCCTGTTCGATGCCGACGACGAAGGAGATGCGGGGGCCAAGGAAACGCTGTGGCTGCTGGCGCAACGCGGCCTCGATGTCCGCGTGGGCTGGAGCCGGGCGATCAATGCTGGCAGATTCGTCTGCCGGCAACCGGAGCAGATCACCCGCGACGAATGGGAACAGGTGATCCACCCGCGACTGTGGCGAGCGTAGCGACTATCACGCGGTAATGCTCCAATCATATTCATCCCAGAAGCTCCACCAGTTTCTGTTGCATTTTGGACCAAATTCGCGCATAACAGACGCTATCACTGTTCCCCGCGGACAGTAAATCAACTTGGGCGGTAGTGCTTGTAAGCAACCATAAGGAGTCACTTCATGAATCTTTCCGTCCTCGAAAGGATGGTCGCAGATGGCGATCTGAGCATTGCTGCACTGCGGTACTTATTCGACTGTCGCGGAGAATGCGAGAGGTTAGATTTCAAAGAATCACTCCGCTTGTCGACCGATGCTACTGCAGCGGAGTTCGCACGTGACTGCTTGGCAATGAAGAACGCAGGAGGCGGATATCTAGTAATCGGGGTCAAAGACAAGACCTGGGAGCCAGAAGGCCTGCCGAGCGCGTTTCCTTATGACACCAAGCTCATCCGAGACTCGGTAAAGAAATGTACGGGGCTGGACTTAGACATCCATATTGTTCCGCACGTGCTGACAATCAATAATGCTCAGCGTGCATTCGCACTGATTTTGATTCGCGGGCCCAAGAAGCGCTCGCGGCGACGCTCGCCATCCATCGTTAGGGCGGATTTCCACCCCAAGGAGTCCTATGGACTTCGCCGTGGGGATATCTTTATACGCTCCGGCGACTCAACGGTTCGTGTCACCTCTGATACGGAGTTCGAGGCCCTACTCGAACAGCTCGACCTCGACACCGATGAAGATGCACTTGACCTGGGACAGAGTGCGTCACCATTTGCTATCGAGAATGGGACGTACCGCCTCTTAGAGCTCGGATTCGAGTCGTACATTGGACGGACTGAGTTAAGGCAACACGTACTTGATGCGGTCCTTCGAGACCCTCGCATTTGGGTAATTAATGTTCATGGGCCTGGGGGAGTTGGGAAGTCGGCACTCGTTAACTGGGTGACACATAAATGCTATAAGGAACGCCACTTTGAGGCGATCCTCCAACTGACTGCGAAAGACACAGTTCTAACATCCGGTGGCATCAAGCAACACAACCGGTGCCTCTATTCACTCGATGATTTGCTTGATCGCATTCTTCAGACGTTTCAAGAGTCCACCGACATCGATACTGACAGGTGTTCTCAACTCTGAGTTGCACCAGCAATGTGTCTGAATAGCTCTTCGTGAGGAGTGCGCCAGCCGAGGCGCTCGCGGGGGCGATGATTGAGCCAGTCTTGGATTTGTTGGATGAAGTGGTGACG
>Ga0163151_10007684_pt1 | contig 12491 bp, 15 predicted proteins | sample OliLakLV19MP5IB2_FD_145596 | JGI IMG/M metagenome (GOLD analysis project Ga0163151, IMG submission 145596) | Freshwater microbial mat bacterial communities from Lake Vanda, McMurdo Dry Valleys, Antarctica - Oligotrophic Lake LV.19.MP5.IB-2 | ecosystem: Environmental > Aquatic > Freshwater >...
GGTCCACCCACAGTCGAGATACTGCTTGGCCACCTGCGCGGTCCAGAGCGTGTGCTCTTCGTGCGGCAATTTCTGGATTGCATCGAGCGTCACCGAATTGGTCCAGCCGAAATGCGTGTGCGCCTCGGTCATGCCCGGCATTAGCGTCGCTCCCGCGGCGTCGATCACCGTGACGCCCGCGACCGGCAGGCTGCGCGCGCCGCGCCCGATGCGTGAAATGCGATTGCCCTGGATCAGCACCTCACCGGCGTAAGGCTGCGCGCCGGTGCCATCGATGATGCGGACATTGGTGAAAAGCGTATTCGACATGACTTTTCCTCCTATGGAATGCGTTGGGACAGGAATCGCTGCAGCAGGTCGCTGCATTCTTCCGGTTTCTCGTAGACCGTCCAGTGGCCGCAGCGTGAAAGCACTTCCACTTTCGCGCCGGGGATCCGTTCGCCGATCGCGCGCACCGCCTGCGGGGGCGAGATCGCGTCTTCGTCGCCGGTCACCAGCAGCACCGGGCAGGCGATTTTCGAAAGGTCCGCAGGCTGCGCCTCCGAGAGGGCCTCGCAGCTGCGCGCGTAGCCCTCGGGGCATTGGCGCATCAGGGATTCGCGCACGGCCGCCACGACGACGGGTTTGCGGCTCCGCGTTTCTGCGGCGGTCGATGCCTGCACGACGGCATCCGCGATGGCCTGCATGCCGGGCTCGCCTTCGCCGCGGGCTTTGGCCGCGCGCGCCCGAATTGGTGCGCGGTTGCCGTCGGGGGGCGCGGTCAGCGGGCCGAACAGGGCGAGGCTGCGCACGAGGCGCGGCTCCAGCGCCGCCAGATGCAGCGCAACGATGGTGCCCATCGAGTGCGCGACGACATGGGCGCGCTCCACGCCCGCCGCGCCGCACACGCGCATCAGTGCGCGCACGAAGCGCTCGATGGACAGCGCGCCTTCGACGCGGTGCGAGCGGCCGGAGCCCGGAAGGTCGGGACGCACCGTGCGAAAACGGGCAAGCGCGGGGCCGAGCGGCGTCCAGAAATTCGAGGTCCCGCCCAGGCCATGGATCATCAGCACCGGCTCGCCGGTGCCGTCGATCTCGACGGCCATGCGCTCGACGAACTGCGTGCTCATCCCACCCTCCTCCTGGAGATGTTGCAGTGCGGAGACGCTTTTATGACTGCCTGTCTCTCTACCCTGCGCCCATAGTTGCGCCGAAATGAGACGCTCGTCTCAATTCGGTGTGCGAGACTACGAGGGTTCAAGCCGCTCTGTCAATTTCAATTTGTAATGGGCAAAACCGCCGCATCTTTCTACGCTCTGCCCGACCTGGGCGAGGGGCATCGAAGCCGGGTGTTCCGCCGCCTGCTGGCCGAAGCGGTGGCCCTGGTGAGGCGTGGCCGGATTCCGTCGGTGGCCGAGGTGGCGATGGCTGCGCGCGTGTCGAGGGCCACGGCCTACCGTTATTTTCCCAGCCGATCCAAGCTGGTCAGCGCGGTGATCGCCGAAGCGCTCGCTCCGGTCAGGCGCGCCGTGCCGCAGGAGGGCGATCCAAAAGAGAGATTGCACGAGCTGCTGGATCGCACCTATTCACGTTTTGCCGAATACGAGCCGCACATGCGGGCTGCGCTGCAGTTGGCGCTCGAGCACCAGTCGCTCGAGGTCGCCGGCCTCCTGGAGGAGGAGCCCTTCCGTCGCGGCCAGCGGCAGGAGATCCTCAAGACGACGCTGGCGCCTCTGCGCGCAAAGCTCGGCACTCGCGGTTTCGACCGGCTGATCAACGCACTGGCCGTGGTCTACGGCATCGAAGCGATGGTGATCCTCAAGGACATCTGCGGCGCGAGCGAGCGCGAAACCGAAGCCGTGGTGCGGTGGATGATGGATGCCCTGGTCGAGGCGGCCGTGCGTGAAGCCGCGCCGCCCGCGAAACGAACTCGGAAAACCCGCCCCGGCTAGCGCTGCGGCATCGGTTTCTCGCGCGCCGAATTCGTTCGACCGCCCTGCGATCAGACCCCGGCCGACAATCGCCGTCGCGCGAGCCGCATCAGTGCCCCAAGCACCGGCACCTTGGCGTAAAGCTCGCCTGCGGCGTCCCAGTAGTCGCAGTGGTAGACGATTTTTTCGTGCGCATCGAAGCGCAGGTGGCTCGATCCGTGCACGGTCTCTATCGCTCCGCCCGGCCGGAAGCGAAACGTGAAGTCCCAAGTGAGAAAGGCCCCGTTGTCGGCGACGAGGCGTTCGGTGACGTGGAAGCGCGGCTCGGCCACCTGCTCGAACATGTGCGCGTACACGCGGCGGATTTTCCCGATGCCGCGCACGTCGTTGAACGGGTCCTTGAAGCAGGCGTCGTCTGCGTAGTACTTGTCGATCGCCTCGATGCTCGCGGGCGTCATCGACTCGAAGAAAGCCACCAGCCGTCCGATATCGAGCATGTCTTGCCTCACATCCCGGTGAATCGCCGCACGCACCAGAAGTAGAGCCGGTGCGGCAGCAGGTTGATGGCTTTCAGCATGCGCGAGAACGCGCGCGGGAAATGGATCTCGAAGTCGCCGCGCTCGAGGCCTTCCACGATCTCCTCAGCCGCTTGCTCCGCGCTGATGAGGAAGGGCATCTTGAATTCATTCTTTGCCGTGAGCGGCGTTGCCACGAAGCCAGGAGAGACGAGGTACACGTCGATGCCGCGCTGGTGCAGGTCGAGGTACAGGCTCTGGGCGAGGTTGACGCAGGCGGCCTTGCTCGCGCCGTAGGCCAGGCTGTTGGGCAGCCCGCCGTAGCCCGCGACGCTCGCGACGATCCCGAACCCGCCCTCGCCCTGTCGCATGAGCACCGGTTGCACTGCCGCGAGCAGGTTGAGCACGCCGTTGAGGTTGACGTCCACGATGCGGCGAGCCTCGGCCAGCTTGATCTCCGACGCACGCATCGCCTTGTAGGTGCCGGCGACCGCGAGCACGAGGTCGATGCCGCCCCAGGATTCGCACAGGCGCTGCGCGGTGCGCGAAGTGGCCGTGGCATCGGTCACGTCGAGCGGGAGCAGGGTCGCGCGGCCGGCGAACGCGGATTCGAGGGATTCGAGCGAGCGCGCCGATACCGCGACTTTCGCACCGCGTTCGAGCAGCAGGTTCGCGGTGGCCGCGCCGATGCCGGTGGAGGCGCCGACCACCCACACGCGCTTGCCGGCGAACGAGGCGATCGGCGAATTCAGCGGCGCGAAGAAGGCCATCAGGAGCGCTTTTTGAACGCGATCGTCAGCTCGCCCAGCGTGAAGCCGAATTTGCTCATGCGCGAGCGGTTGAGCATCACGCTTTCGTCCTGGAGGTACATCCAGTCGTCGAAGTCCACGTGCCAGGTCCGGCCGTCCACCTCGAGGGCGAGCACGTAAGTCCAGCGCAGCGCATTGCCGCGCGCCTCGCCCTGCGCGCTGCCGATGACGTCGGCGGCGGTCCCGGTGAACCGGTTCGCATCGTGACGAACGACGGTCCAGACGCGCTTTGACTTGGTGGCATCCGAATAGGTGAAGTCTTCGTCCAGCGTAAGCGTATCGCCGGACACCGTGCCCGTGATCACGACCTTGAAACGCTTGACGACCTTGTTCGAGCGGTCGGTGAACTGGCCCCAGCCCTCGACCGTGCCTTCGAAGTAGCGGAACAGGTCGAGCACCGGTTTTTCGTCGCGGTACGCGTCGGGGCCGACGCTGCTGCAGCCTGAAACGAGCAGTGCGGTGAGTGCGGCAAAGAGGATGCGGGTCATGCGGGGACTCCCTGGCGTGAGCCGGCGATGCCGCCGGTTTTCCATAGCGCAAAGCCTGCCGCGAGCTTGAGCGCGCAGGGCAGGAGACAATACGCGTAGTAAAGCGGCTGCACCGTGGCCGGATTGCCCGGGACATAGCCGAGCGCCGCCAGCAGCGGCAGAGCGACACCGGCCGCGATGGCGAGGTTGAGCTTGGTGGCGAAAGTCCATGCACCGAAGTACGCGCCTGCGCGCGCCTCGTGGCCCGCATCGCGGATCGTGTCCGCGAGCATCGCCGGCGGCAGCGCGAGGTCGGCGCCAAGCGCGAGGCCCGACAACGCGCAGACCGCCGTGAACGCGGCGTAGTCGCCGGCGCCGAGCACGAAAGCGCCGGCGAACGCGGCAACGCTGACGATCATCGCGGCGAGCCACGCGGCCGGTTTGCCGATGCGCCGCGACGCGGCCATCCAGAGCGGCAGGCTCAGGGCGCCTGCGAGGAAGTAAACCGCGAGGAAGAATCCGCCCTCATTGGGAAGCTGCAGTGCGTCGGCGACAAAGAACAGCACCAGTGTCGCCGGCAGCGCGCTCGCGATGCCGTTCAGCATGAATACGCCGAACAGCCGCGTGAACGCGGCGTTGGAGAACGGCGCGAGCATGGCGCGAAGGCCCGGCGCAATGCGGCCCGCCAACCGTTGGGGCAGCGGCGCAGCGCCCAGCGTGAGCGCGGCGCATACGGCGGCCACGACCGCGAACAGCAGGCTGAAGCGCGCAAGACCCTCGTCGATGCGCGCGGCGAGCAGCGCAGGCAGCACACTTGCGAGGACCACGCCGGCCAGCCCGAACCCCTCGCGGAAGGCGCTGATGCGGGTGCGTTCGTGCGGCGTATCGCCCAGCAGCGATCCCCAGGCCAGGTAGCTGATCGAAGCGAGGCTGTAGCCCAGATAGACAGGCACCAACGCAATCGACAGCCACAGCCAGAGCAGATCGCCGCCGAGGTCCCCTGCGCGCGGTGGATTGAACGCGAGCATCACGCCGCTCACCAGCAGGACGATCCCCGCCGCGACCATCAATCTCGGGCGCTGCAGCCGGTCGTTCAGCGCGCCGAGGAGCGGATCGATGAACGCATCGGCGAGCCTCGCCGCGAGCAGCACCAGCCCGAGCAGCGCGAGGTTCATGCCAAGCGCGCCACCGTAGAGGTTCGGCAGGTGCACATAGATCGGCAGCGCGGCCCCCGCCAGCGGCAGCCCGAGCGCGCCGTAGGCGAGCAGGTTCCGCGCGGGCAGGGCCACGATCACCGGCCGCCGAGGAGAGCGGCGCGCAGTTCCGGCGCGCTGGTCGCCGGATCGAGCCAGATCGAAAAGAAAGCGCGCGAGAATTCCGGATCGGGAACGGTGCCCAGCGGCTTGCCGTCATGGAAGAACCTCGCGCCCTGGCCCGGCAGATGCAGGCCCGTGAGCGTGCTGCCTTCGGTGACATCCGGGAACAGCTTTTCCATCGCCTGTGACCAGGCGCGGCGCTTGTCCTGCGTGCCGATCGAGAGGCGCTCGATTTCCTCGATCGAGCGCTGGGCGATCGCGGTTCCCTTGAGGCTGCGCGCGTATCGCAACGAAAGCGCGAAAGGCTGGGTGAATCCCGGCGGCGCGCTCTGCGCCCACAAGGTTGCGTCGTAGATTTTCAGCCCGAACCACCGGAATGCGCCCGCACCGACCTGCCGCAGGCCCGGCATGGCTTCGGCGAGCGTCGCCGGCATCGGCGATTCGGGTATGGCTTGCGCCTGCACCGCGGTGGGTGCCGTGAGCAACGCCGCCACCGTAAGCAACGCCGCCACCGTAACCAACGCCGCCACCGTAACCAACGCCGCCACCAAACGCGCGGCGCGCTGGTTCATCGCTTGGCCAGCGTGAACTGCATGACGTCAGTCGAGCGGCTCGCGAACCCGGCCATGCAGTACGCGAAGTAGAACTCCCATAGGCGCATGAACCGCTCATCGAACCCCAGCGCGCGCACCGCATCGGCGTTCTCGAGGAACTTCTCGCGCCAGGCGACCAGGGTGCGCCGGTAGTCCGGCCCGAAGGAGAACTCGTCCTCGATCACAAATCCGGCCCGCTGCGCGAGGTCGCGAATCCGCGCCGGGCCGGCGAGCATGCCGCCGGGAAAGATGTATTTCTGGATGAAATCGCTGCCCCTGCGATAGCGCTCGAAAAGCGCGTCGTCGATCACGATCGCCTGGATCACGGCCTTGCCGCCCGGCCGAAGTACTTCGCCAAGCTTGGCGAAATACGCCGGCCACCAGCGCTCGCCCACCGCCTCGAACATTTCGATCGACACCACCGCATCGTAGGTGCCGTGCTCGTCGCGATAATCGCGAAGCTCGATCGACGCCTTTTCGGTGTACCCCGCGGCCGCCATTCGCGCCCGCGCGTGGGCGAGCTGCTCGAGCGACAGCGTCAGGCCGGTCACGCGGCATTGCTCGGCCGCGGCGAGCTCGGCAAAGCCGCCCCAGCCGCAGCCGATTTCGAGGATCCGCGCTCCCGGCGCAGGTGCGATGCGCTCGAGGATGCGCTCGTACTTTGCGCGCTGCGCAGATTCCAGCGTTTGCGCCCCGGCACCGATGCCCTGCGCGAACAGCGCGCTGGAGTACGCCATGCCGGGATCGAGCCACAGCGAATAGAAATCGTTGCCCAGATCGTAGTGCGCGGCGATGTTGCGCCGACTGCCCGAGCGCGTGTTGGCGCGCAACGCATGCGCCACGCGGTGGAAGATCCGTCCCGCGAAGCTGCCGTAGAGCGGCCCGGAAAGCGTCTCGCGGTTGGCCGCCAGCAGCTCGAGCAGCGCCGGCAGGTCCGGCGTGCGCCATTGCTCATCGAGCCACCCCTCGGCGAAACCGATGTCCCCGCCGCGCAGGAGCCGGCCGAACGCGTGCCAGTCGTTGAACGCGATTTCGGCCTGGGCGCCGCCCGGTCCGAAGGCGAGGTTCGCGCCCGAAGGCAGCGTCACGTGCAGGCGCCCGGTGCCGATGCGTTCGAGCATGCGGATGACGATGCGTGCAGCGATGTCCGTCGTCCAGCTGCGCGCAGCAGGTGAGCGCGCGGATGCACGCGCAGTGGAGCGCGCGGTGGAGCCTTTGGTGCCAAGGGTCGAAGTGATCTGATTCATCGGGTTAAGTCCTCCAGCGGAGGCGTCGGTTTGTGGAAAAAGGGGACGCGCCTGGCCCACAGACGAAGCGCATGCCAGTGGATGCGCGCCATCACGCCCAGGGTCATCAGCGGGTGCGCGGCGACTGCTCGCAGCACGCGGCTTGCCGTGAGCGGTTGCGGCACGCCGGAAACGCTCGTGAGCAACACCGGGCCGTCCCCGTCGCGGTAGTCGATGCGCGAGATTCGCGCGCCGGCGGCCACGCGGAAACGGAACGAGTAAGTCCCGGACACCGGCAGGAAGGGCGAGACATGGAAGACCTTGCGCGCACCGAGCACCTGGCCGTCGTCGATCGCGCGGCCGCCGGGATGCGCGAGCAGGTAGCAATGGCGCTCGCCGAACGTGTTGTTGACTTCGGCGAGGACGGCGCGCAGTGCGCCGTCGCGGGAGTGGCAGAACCAGAAGCTCACGGGGTTGAAGACGTAGCCGAGCACGCGCGGAAAGCAGTGCAGCCAGACCTCGCCGTCGGCCGCGCCGAGGCCCTCGCGCTCGAGCACCGCGCGGATCCACTCGAGCGGATGGCTGCCATCGCGCTCGCCATGGTCGCGAAAATGAAAGCTCGCCAGGTTGAAGCGATTGAGCGAGAACAGGCGGTTTTCGGCGGCCTCCAGTGTTGCCAGGTTGAGCCGCAGGAAGAACACGCGGTACGCAAAGCGGTGCGCGACCGGGCGCAGGCGCTGGTGCATGACAGTGCCGCACAGGAGTTCCGAAGCCATTGGCGCCTGGTCCTTAGCGCTTCAGGCCGCGAGCTTCAGGGCGCCGGCGGGTTTGCCGACCGACCACGGCGTTTCGATTCCGAACGACCTCGCCACCGCGAGGGCCGAAGCGAGGCCGTCTTCGTGAAACCCGTAGCGAGTCCACGCGCCGCAGAACCAGGTGTGGCGGCCGCCCTGGATGGAAGGCAGCCGCGCTTGCGCGGCCTCTGCGCCCAGCGCGAACACCGGGTGCTCATAGTCGTACTCGCCGATAACCGACTCGGGCCGCGGCTCGCGGTGCGGATTCAGGCTCACGATCACCGGCTGCCGGAAGGGCAGCGGCTGCAGCCGGTTGATCAGGTAGTGAACACTCACAGGACGGCCCTCCGGCGAGTCTCGACCCGCGGAGTAGTTCCAAGCGGACCAGACGCGCCGGTTGGAGGGCAGCAGCGATTCGTCGGTGTGCAGAACGGCCCGGTTGCGCTGGTAAGGGATCGCGCCGAGCGTGCACTTTTCGGCCGCCGTGGCGTCGTCGCCGAGGATGCGCAGCGCCTGGTCGCTGTGGCAAGCGAGCACCAGTGCGTCGAACCGCGCGGTGCGCGTCCCCTCCGATGCGCGAAAGGCCAGTTCTACGCCGGCGACGCCGGCAGCGTCACGGCGGGCTGCCAGCACGGGCGTGCCCAGCCGCACATCACTGAGAGTCGCCGCCAGACGGTTCACATATTCCCGCGCACCGCCGTTCACGGTGGACCACTGCGGACGGTCCACGACCTTGAGCAGCCCGTGATTGCGGAAAAATCGCGCGAACGATGCGAACGGGTAGTCGAGCATCTGGTGCGTCGGGCATGACCAGATCGCTGCGGCCATCGGCATCAGGTACCAGTCGCGAAATTCCTTGCTGTATCCGCCGGCGGAGAGGTAAGAGCCGATCGAAGTCGATGAAGCCAGGTCGTTGGAATCGCCGCGGCTGGCCCAGGCCGCCGCGTCGCGGTTGAATCGCAGCACATCGCGCAGCATTCGCAGGAAGGCGGGCCGCACGAGGTTAGAGCGTTGGGCGAACAGGCTGCTGATGCTCGTGCCGGCCCATTCGATCGCCGGCTCCTCAAGGGCGACGCTGAAGGTCATCTCGCTCGGCGCAACCGGGACCGCCAAATGTTCCAACAGAGCCACGAGGTTCGGGTAGGTGGCCCCGTTGAAGACCAGGAACCCGGTGTCCACCCCGTGGGTGAGCCCCTCGAGCGTGACGTCCACGGTGTGGGTATGACCCCCGAGCCGCTTGCCCGACTCAAATAGCGTGACCTCGTGCCTGGGCTGCAGGAGCCAGGCGGCGGCAAGGCCGGAAATACCAGAGCCAACGATAGCGATTCGCAATTTTGTCCTAGTCAAATACGCGATATATAGGTATATTCTGACTTAACTGGGGATAAGTCAACATTTTGTCCAAGACAATTGAAACAAATGTAACTGCTACGCTACTCGGTATCGCCGAGGTCGAGCGCGAGACCGGCGTCTCGAAAGACCAACTCCGGGTCTGGGAAAGGCGCTACGGGTTTCCAAGCCCCCCTCGCAACCCATACGGGGAGCGGCGGTATTCGCATGCCGAGGTCGCCAAGCTCAGGCTGGTTCGCAGGCTGATGGACCGGGGAATGCGTCCCGGCCGGCTGATGGGACTCACCTCCGAGGCGCTCGAGGCATTGGCCATCGAAGGCATGGAGGTCGAGCGAAGCGTCCTCCAGGACCTGGCCCTTTACCTGCTCAAGACCCATCAAACGGCGCAATTGCGGCGGGAACTCGCGCAGACCCTGATGCGGGACGGCCTGTTCCGTTTCGTCACGGAGACGGCCGCGCCGCTCGTCTCGATGGTCGGGCAAGCGTGGATGCGAGGCGAGCTGCGGGTGTTCGAGGAGCACCTGTTCACCGAGATCCTGCAGGGCCTTTTGCGGGGGGGCATCGGGCAGGGGGCCGGCCCGGGAGGGGCGCCTCGAATCCTGCTGACCACCCTGCCGCAGGAGCAACACGCGCTGGGCGTGCTGATGGTCGAAGCCTTGTGCACCCTCGAAGGCGCCGATTGCGTGGCTTTGGGTCCGCAGACGCCGGTGGGGGACATCGCCGCTGCGGCGGCTGCGAAGGACGTCGACATCGTGGCGTTGTCGTTCAGCTCGAATTTTTCTGCCCTCCAGGTGTCTGAAGGGTTGGAAGCCCTGCGCAGCGGGCTTGCCGCGAGCGTTGAGCTCTGGTGCGGCGGCGCGGGCGCCGCACGCGCCAAGCGCATTCCCGAAGGCGTCCGATGCCTGACCGGGCTGGAGGACATCGGCCCTGCCATTAATCAATGGCGGACAACCGGCAAAGGCCAGGCGGCCGGTGGCGCGTAAAATGTCGCGTTGGTGCAATCGCGCCGGGACGCGATGCTTTCGGGGGCGTTGATCTTGCCTTCGTCCCTGACCTAGGAATGCGAGATGGCTGGAAAGATGCTTTACCCCGATTTGTTCAAGGCGCTCGAGCGCGTGCGCTGGAGCCTGGACCATGACGTGCCGTGGGCGTCGTTCGACGCATCGAAGCTCTCGGACGAGCAGGCTCTCACCATCAAGATGAACGCGATCACCGAGTGGGCGGCGCTGCCGGCCACCGAGATGTTCCTGCGCGACAACCGCCACGACAGCGATTTTTCAGCCTTCATGTCGGTCTGGTTTTTCGAGGAGCAGAAGCACGCGCTCACGCTGATCGAATACCTGAAGCGCTTCCGCCCGGACCTGGAGCCGACCGAGGCGGAACTTCACGCCGTGCGCTTCGAGTTCGACCCCGCGCCGCCGCTCGAGACGCTCATGATGCATTTCTGCGGCGAGATCCGCCTGAACCACTGGTATCGCTGCGCGGGCGAATGGCACACCGAGCCGGTCATCAAGAAGATCTACGACCTCATCTCGCGCGACGAGGCCCGCCACGGCGGCGCCTACCTGCGCTACATGAAAAAGGCTCTCTCCAGCGGGGGCAACGAGGTCAAGGCGGCTTTCGCCAAGATCGGCCTGCTCATGGCCTCGGCGGGCCGCACGAGCCAGCCGCTGCACCCGACCAACCTGCACGTGAACCAGCAGATGTTCCCCGAGGACACGGTGCAGTCCAAGCTGCCCGATCCGGTGTGGCTCGAGCACTGGCTCGACAAGCAGATCAACTTCGACAAGGCATGGGAGAAGAAGGTGGTCGACATGATCCTGCTGAATATTTCGAAGCTCTTCGGGCGGCCGATCAAGACGCTGCAGGAACTCAACCGGTACCGGCGCGAGCTTCGCAACGCAGCGCCCAGCGCCGCCTGATTTGTTCCTGCTAGAACGGCAGCGTCAGTCCTGATCGGGCGTCGAGGCGAGTCGGGCAGAGAATTCCAAATACTGCCATTTTTCGACCAATCCCAAGGCAGGAAGCCGCTCTCAGGCCGAAATGCTGCCACGCCTGCCAAGATAATCCTGCCAGCCCTTTGAAGTCTCTGCTCATTCAGACCGCGCTCACACTTGTCGGCCTGGGTGACGGGGCGCTAGGGGTTCCGTCCGGCCGAAGGAGTCAGTCGATCAGCCGGCCGTTCGCGGCGTAGAAGGGAAAAGGGCCGGCGAACGAACCGGCGAATGCGGTGTGGCTGATGACGCGGTTTCGGGCGTGAAGGCATGCAAGCCGAATGCCGGTGATTCCATCCTCGAAAAACAAAACACGCGTAAGAATCTATTCGGCCGACGGCCATTGTTGTGTGGCATGCAGCACACGGAGAATGGTGATCGTTTCGCCTTCGACGCGCTCACACCAGGACGTAGTTGGGATGCGCTACTGCCTCACGGGTGTTCGGCACCCGACCGGGGCGATACAGGTAGGTGTTGGCTTCGATACGGTCGGCGTGAGCCTCGAAATGGATGCACTCGCGATCCAACATCGCAAGCGGATGCCAGGCAAGTTTCAGCCGGATGCACCGGAAGAGCGAGATTGATTTTCTATCGTTCCAGGGGAGAGCTGTTCACGCAGACGGAAGAAATCGGATCTACAATTCGTTCAGCAGTTCCGGGTGCCGATCGAGAAGTCGAAATAGATTTGTCACGGCAGATAGTGGACGAGCTTTGCCCCGCTCGTAACGCGAAAATGCATTTGGACCACCGCCCGTGATTCGGGCGGCTTCTTTCTGGGTAAGCTTCAGCTTTTTGCGGATGCGAGCCAATTCGCCCGCTTCCCGAGCGTCGACCTCTGCGGCAATACGTTTGATAGCTTCGGCGAACCGCTTGCCTTCACCAGTATCGAATTCAACCTCATGGCAATGCGGGCAATGCCACCCCGAGACCTTCGGCACTATGTTCGCATGGCCCTTGTACTCGTACGGCACGCCCTTGACTGCATGCCGAAGATTTCCCTGACCACAATTCAGGCATTCACGGGGCATCTCACCTCTCCTTGAACTGAATCACAATCGAACCATCTACACGCAGCGTCACCTTGACGTAGGCTACTTTGCCATTCGGCGCAACGGGGTGATACACGTCCTGCCAGTCCTATCTATTTTTTTTCTTTGCCTGAAACGGCAAGCTTATTTTTCCAGCCTTGCTGGCGTAATTTTGCGCCAGGTGCCGTCGCACAATTCGGTCCGGGTCGCCCAGTTGCTGCGCGGAAAGCTGATCTTTCACGCGCCAGAGTTCACGCAGGATCGGATCATCGAACGCGGGTTTTGCAATCGGATTGGCGGACATGTCATTCCTCCTGGGGTATTTCCTCGGGTGTTGCGATCACCAACTCAGGATAGCCAAGTTCACGCAACGCGTGCTCGATTCGCTGCCGCGCCCATGCACTGGCAATATGCCGGAAATTCCAACTCACTATCGCATCGAGCCGATACCACGCGGCGTAGGCAATGTGCACCGCATCCTGCGCGGCC
>Ga0163151_10007688_pt1 | contig 12490 bp, 9 predicted proteins | sample OliLakLV19MP5IB2_FD_145596 | JGI IMG/M metagenome (GOLD analysis project Ga0163151, IMG submission 145596) | Freshwater microbial mat bacterial communities from Lake Vanda, McMurdo Dry Valleys, Antarctica - Oligotrophic Lake LV.19.MP5.IB-2 | ecosystem: Environmental > Aquatic > Freshwater > Lake...
CCAAGGAAATGCTCGGAACCGGCGGCGGCACCTATACCACCGTCAACGGCAAATACACCGAGAATATCGAATTTTTCTCTCGTGACAATACGCGGGTAGGCGCCAGCCTCGGCTTTGAGTTTTCTTTGGTGGAAGGCGAATGGCATCACTCCGGACTCAGCAGCAAAGGCGAACCCATCAACGAAATATGGACCCGCCGAGAGAAAGTAGGGATCTAGAGATCTAAAAATTCAATTCAGCGTCGTATTATTCTTTCCGGCGAACCGGTCTGCGTATCATTGCGGCAATTACTAATCTTACAAGCATGAAAATTTTGAAACGAACCCTCGTATTATCTCTATTCACCCTCTTATTCACTACGGCGGCACAAAGCCAGGAACTTGGTCTTCGCTTTGGAAATGCGCTGGCCAACAAAAGCAGCGTGGCCATTGACGCCGTCTTCGGGCTGGGCAAATTCAGCCGCATCCATGCCGATGTTTCCTTTGGTAATGGGGTGGCCCTGGAGGCCTTGTGGGATTTCATCTACAAGCCGATTCCAGACTCACCGATAAACTGGTACGTGGGCGTGGGTCCGTCGCTGTACCTTTCCAGTCCGTTTGCGTTGGGTGCCTCCGGCGAGATAGGGGTGGAATATCGTTTTTCGGAAGTGCCGCTAGTGGTAGGCCTCGACTACAGGCCAACGATCGTGCTGGTAGAGAGGACTGATTTTGTTTCCAGCTTCGGTTTCAACGTCCGGTATGTGTTCTAGCGGGAATCACTCCTGAAGAATCCCTAAGACAGTCTGCAGCAATACCTCCGCTCCTCTTCCTAAGTCTTCGGGATCTGTATGCTCTTTCACGTTGTGGCTGATTCCCCCGGCACTGGGAACGAAAATCATCGCGGCTTTGCTTACAGCCGCCATCATCTGGGCGTCGTGGCCCGCCCCGCTCACCATGCGCGTGGAAGAAAATTTTAGCTGGTCGCAGGCGGCGGCAATCCGATCTAGGACCTCCACGGAAAAATCCACCGGTGCAAGCCTTACCATTTCGTTCCTGGAAACTTCGATTGATTCGGTCTTACACCAATCGGTGACGAACAGGTCGAGTTTCTTCTGCGCTGCACTCAGGCGTGAACCATCCGGGTTTCGGAGATCGGTAACAAACCGCACCCGCTCCGGCACGACGTTGATCACGTTGGGGTAGAATTCCATCAGTCCAATCGTTCCCAATTGCCCGGGGATTTCTTCTGCCAGCTCACGCAAAAACAAATTCACACGTGCCGCTGTGATGCCGGCATCTTTGCGGAGGGAAAGCGGAGTAGTACCGGCATGGGCGGCCTGCCCTCGCAGGATGTACTCCGTCCAGTAGATTCCCTGCACCTTTTCCACTACACCGATGTTCACTTGCTTCGTTTCCAGAACAGGCCCTTGCTCGATATGTAGTTCGAGGTAATGACTGATGGCAACCGACCCGAACGCGACGGTGCCCAGGTATCCGATCCTTTCGAGTTCTGATTTTACAGTAGCACCACTCCCATCCAGCGCTTCCGCCAGCCACACATCAGCGAGCAGGTCAGGTTTCGAAACCACCAGACTCCCCATCATGTCGGGAGAAAACCGGTTGCCTTCCTCGTTGGTGAAGTTGATGAGGACAAGCGGTCTGTTGGTTTTAATGTTGTTTTCGTTGAATACGGAAATCACCTCGAGGCCAGCCAGCACGCCGTAGGTGCCGTCATAATAGCCACCGGTAGATACTGTATCGAGGTGTGAGCCGATGGCCAGCGCCGGTGTTTTCGAACTTCCTGCCCGAACGCCATACGTATTTCCCACCTGGTCGATGATAACTTCCAGCCCCTCTTCTTTCATCCACGCGACAAGCAGGTCGCGCGCTTCTTTGTCCGCATCGGTAAGTGCCAATCTGCGCACGCCGCCACCCGGGAGGGCACCGATTTTATTGAGCTGGGCGAGGCGGGAAAGAAGACGGTTAGCGTTGATGGTCATTGGGTGTGGCGGTCATCGCAAGTTAATAAAATAGGAAGCAGCTACCCTCTCGAGACGGACGGGCTGGTTTCTAGGGGTTCGCAGGGATAGCAACGTTCTGTCAAGCAAAGAAAATCACATCGCCATAGAACTCCATCAACACATCAACACATCAACACACTAACAGATTAACCACAAAGCGCTCAAAGAATATAGACGCAAAGCACGCGATGTTCTCTTTGCATTCTTTGCGATCGCTTCGCGTCCTTTGCGTTTGTGAATTAAAAAATCAAAAGGGAGGCTATCTTTGTATATCAACCAAGCCGGATGCGGGCATTTTCAACCAGATGAAGGAAACCAAAATTGACATGAAGGCAGAGTCCCTTCCCTGGCAGGCAAAATTTTTGGGAGTCTTGTTTGTACTCGCTGCAGTTGCGGTGATGATCAGTTACTGGTGGTTGTCTATCCTCCTTATCGTAGCGGGAGTTACCCTTCTCACAGGATACTCCGGGACAGAAATAGACGTTGTCAGTAAGACATTTCGCGAGTACCATTCGTACCTGTTTATCCGGAGCGGAGCCACAGAAAAATATAATACCATCGACAGAATATTTATTAACTATTCCAAAGTAACTGAGAAGATGTATACAGCGCATACACTTAATTCGTCTACGTTCCGATCTATTCTTTACAATGCATACCTGAAGTTTGACGATGGTAAAAAGATATTTCTCACGAGCCGTAAGAATAAGGCCAAACTGATTCGAATTCTCGAGCCAGTTGCCGTAGTGTTGGAGACCCAACTAGTGGATACTACGGCTTAGACAATCGGCCTTGGAGTCCCAGGCTTCCCGCGTGATTATGAAGCTCAGGCCAGGATTGTAAATCCTCCCTACCCACCGAGACTACCTGACCGCATTTAAGTTGTATAATGTTCACATATGAACAGTGACCCAACGCGCATGCAGCCGAAATTGGCGAATACAGGATATTTCAGTCTGGCATTGTTTTTAAGCACCATGCAATTGGAACCGTCTAAATCCAGAGCCCAGTGTACAAAAGCTATTTTATAATCGGATGGAGAAATTTGTCAAAGAACAGCAGACTATTCGCCATTAATACGACCGGCCTGGCGATGGGCATTGCTACCTGCCTTATCATCATGTTGTTTGTGGTGGACGAACTAAGCTACGATCGGTACAACGAAAAAGCCGATCGGATGGTCCGGGTTGTATTGAAAGGGAAGGTCAACGGCGAAGTAATAAAAGAGGCAGTTACTCCGGCCCCGGTGGCCTCCACCTTAAAGCGTGAATTTCCAGAAGTAGAGGAAGTTACACGACTCAGGCGATTTGGATCACCTCAAATACTATATAACAATGCGACCTACAGCAACAGTAAAGTAGCTATTGTTGACCCTGCTTTTTTCTCCGTCTTTACACTCGCGTTCATCCAGGGTGATCCCCTTACCGCATTGGCTGAGCCGAATACAATAGTGATCACCAGGGATGAAGCCATTAAGTACTTTGGCAAAGAAGACCCAATCAACAAGGTGCTTGAATTCAAGGATTCTGGAGAGCCCTATAAAGTGACGGGAATCATAGAAAACGTACCTGCCAATTCTCATTTTCATTTCGACATGTTTGCCTCCATGGAGGGCTTAGCGCATGCCAAAGAAAACAACTGGATGGCCTCCAACTATTTCACCTATCTGCTGCTGCATAAAGGCACCAACCTCAAACAATTTGAAGCAAAGCTGCCGGCCATCATTAAAAAATACATGGGTCCGCAGGTTGAGCAGTTGGGAATGACTTTTGAAAAGTTTAATGAGAACGGCAATGAGATTGGTCTTTATGTTCAGCCGTTGACGGACATTCATTTGTATTCTGATTTTGACAATCAAAGTGAGTTGGAAGCCGGCGGTGATATAAAAGCCGTTTACATATTCGGAGCCATCGCCCTATTTATGTTGCTGATTGCGTGTATCAATTTCATGAATCTGTCTACCGCCGGAGCGACAAAACGAACCAAAGAGATTGGGGTAAAGAAGGCATTGGGCTCGCAAAGAAATCAGTTGATTCACCAATTCCTGACGGAATCATTTATTTCAACTGTCGTTGCGATGGTTTTGGCAGCCGCGCTAGTCATCCTTGCCCTGCCGGTGTTCAATCAATTGTCAGGTAAGGAACTGGAAGCTGGTTTCCTGCTTGCTCCCAGGGTCTTGATGGCGCTCGTGGGGCTGGGAATTTTGATCACCTTGTTGGCCGGAAGTTATCCCGCCTTTTTCCTTTCTTCCATCAAGCCCATAGCTGCACTCAAAAATAAGACTGTTCACGGCGGCCAAAGCAAAGGCATCCGAAGTGCGTTGGTTGTTTTTCAATTCGTTGTATCAGCAGCGCTGATCCTTTCAATCATTATCGTCAATCAGCAAATGTCGTTTATCCTGAATAAGGAAATCGGATATGACCGCGATCAATTGCTGATATTAAGGGAGTCTCATCTTTTGGGCACCCACGAGGAGGCTTTCAAGAACCAACTCATAAATGACCCGGACATTGAAAGTATTACCATGTCGGCCTTTTTGCCCGCAGGCCCTACGGATAACAATATGACGAGCGTTTATCCGGGGCACCAGCATGAGGCGGTGCGAAGAACCCTGGTGTACAACATCGATGAAAAGTACATTCCCACGATGGGTATGGAACTCGTGACCGGAAGGAATTTTTCAGAAGGATCAGGCAACGATTCATTGAATGTTATTATTAATGAAACAGCCGCAAATGCTTTCGGACTCGGTGACAATCCGCTTGGACACGTATTAGCTGTGAATGCAGGCGCGGCAGGTGAAATACGAAGGCTCACCGTGATTGGCGTAATAAAGGATTTTCATTTCAGATCACTGCGCGAAGCGATAGCTCCATTGATCATGCTTAACCGTCCATACGGCGGGCTTATCATACGAACAAACACAAAAGAGGTGGCTGCCCTGTTGGCCCGCATGGAAACTACCTGGAAATCCTTTCACGTCGAAGAGCCTTTCTCGTACGGCCTGCTTGATCAGCTTTACAATGAGACTTACCTGGCCGAGCAAAAAATGGGCAGCATCATGAAGATATTTGGAGGGATTACGATTTTTGTAGCCTGTTTAGGTCTGTTTGGACTGGTGACATTTACGGCCGAGCAACGCGTCAAGGAGATTGGTATTCGAAAAGTATTAGGCGCGAACGTTACAGAAATAGTGTCGATGCTTTCAAAGGATTTGATAAAACTGGTTGCTATTTCCTTTATCATAGCTTTTCCGCTCGGCTATTACCTAATGGACAAATGGCTGCAGGACTTCGCTTACAAAATTGATATACACTGGTGGGCCTATGCATTGGCTGGATTCATGACCTTGCTCATCGCCTTTCTTACCATGAGTTTCAAAACGATTATGTCTGCATTGGCAAACCCCGTTGAATCTTTGCGCTCGGAGTAATACACTTACCGTTGGCGGTGTTCTTCACCAACAAGACGCTGCTTCATAAATCAATACCAACCTGCTACTCCTAACTATTGAGGTCCGAGCAATTCTTCGCCATAATGCTTGCAAATCATCCCCTCCGACTTTCGTCGGGGCGGCTTTATTTGTTGAGGTCTCGAGCGGATTCGAACCGCTGTAGGAGCTTTTGCAGAGCTCAGCCTAACCACTCGGCCACGAGACCAGAAATTTTACAGAACACCTACTTTATCACTATACATAACCTTAAGCCCAAAAAACTGTCTCGAGCGGGTTCTAACCGTCCCGATAGCTATCGGGAGAGCTTTTGCAGAGCTCAGCCTAACCACTCGGCCACGAGACCAGAAATTTTACAGAACACTTACTCTATCACTGCCCACTGTAAATTCCATTCTACCGCTGTCGGGCCTCGAGCAAATTCGAAACGTCCCGCGTATAGCGGCAAAACTAAGATTAAAATGGATGATTGACAAAAGAACGTGATGACGACCGGACCTTGAGTTCACAACAGGCGCTCAACTCCTTCTCTCCGACACAAACTTCTCCAGTCTTTCCATAGCTACCTCCAAATCGTCCTTCATCACATAGGAGTACACCAGCCGAAACTGCCCACGCTTGCTGTGGCCGAAACCGTCGCCGGGTGTCAGCAATATTCCGGCCTGTCTGTAAAGATCCATCCATAGGATCCGCTCGGATTCAGGCGTGTTTTCTTGCATCAGTTCAGACAAGTCCAGCCAAACAAACAGACTGCCTCGGGCTGGCGCATACGGCACGCCCAACTTTCGCAATCGCTGTACGGCCACCGTGTAGTTCTCAGTGAGCGCCCGCTGATTTGCTGTGATGTACCGCCTCACAAAATCATGGTTCCCCAGGACTTTCTCAAACGTCCATTGCGCGTAGTTCGAAACCATCGACGGAGGATTCAGGTTATTGTAGGCCTTGCGGAACGTTTCATGGAGCGAATACACCAACCCCACGCGGAAACCGGAAACCCCGAAGTCCTTGGACAACGCATACCACAAGTGTAGGTAGTCGCTCTTCTTCTCCTGAATCAGGTTTGCAAATGAGTGGAACGAAATATCGCCCGGGTAGTCCCCCTCAAGGTGTGGATGATGTGTGTCCAGCAGCGACAAGCCGTAGATCTCATTCACTACCATGTGGATGTTGCGCGCCAGGCACCACTCGGCGTATGTTTTCAACTGCTCCCTGGAGTACATGCCCCCGGTGGGATTATCTGGGTTGGTGATAATCAGCATACGGAATCGCTTTCCGTTGCTTGTAATGTCGCTAAATGCCTTATCGAGGTGACCAACTGTAAGCGGTGGTCCTCCTTTCAGTTCCCCCACCTCATGATGGGTCACCAGATCATAGCGTTCCAGCCCGGGACGGTTGCCGATGTCTTGTTTGTAAACCGAGTAGCACGGCGCAGGCAACACGGCCACATCACCAGGTTCGCCCAGGATCCAGCTGGTGAGGTCAATAACGGATGCAGCACCGGGCGACAGGCAGAGGTGCTCCGGGTCGATCGGACAATGCGTTAAGAACTTTTCCATAAACGTCGCCATCACCGCCCGGGTCGACGGAGCGCCGACGCTGCTCGTATAATTGGCCACCCAGTCGGCAATTGGATTTTCCCGGGCAACCCGCTCGATCTCACTCCGCAGCATCGGCCAGGTGAGCCTGTTCTCAGCCACGTTGAGCGGAAACGCCCCACCCGGGTTGTCCTTCTTATGGTATAAATTCGCTGCCGCTTCGAAGTACAGGTCCATATCTACCCGGACCACCGTTTCGGAAGCCGCCAGGCCGCGGTCAGACATCGGGCCTGTCGCATGTTGCTCATTCATCGGCACATTTGTTTGTGGTGTACACGCGTTCAGCAGTACGCCCGTCGAAAGCGTCCCGGCTGCCAGCGTCTTGAGAGATTGTCGTCGCTGCATGGTCTTCGTTTTATCCAATCAATGTACTCAATTCTTCCGCAATCTTTACCTGGACGGGAAGTGGTTTCTTAGGTGACGGGTAAACTGGATCAAAAAAGAAAAGGTGATCTGAAACCAGACCACCTTTCTTTAGTTTATAACCACTAATTACTATTCACTCTTCGACTCGTCGGAGGATGGGGCAGACTTGGCCGCCGACATCTTTTCTTTAAGAGCGCTCAGCGCCTCCAGATCGCCCAGCGTCGACTTCTCGCTCTGCTGGTTGATGTTGGAAATGCTCTTGCCCTTCGACTCCGTCTTCTTGCGGGCCGCCGCAGGTGCTGCTGCCGGCTTCTCCTCGTCGGCCGACCACATCGCCCGGTGACTCAACCCAATGCGCCGGTCCTCCTTGGAAAACTCCAGCACCTTGAAATCAAGCGCTTCGCCGATCTCCGTCTTGCCGGCGTCCTGCTTGGTGATGTTCTTGATAGTACAGAATCCTTCGATACCGTACTGCAACTCAATCACCATGCCCTTGTCGTTCTTATTGACCACCGTGCCCTTGTGTACGGAACCCGTAGTAAAGATCGTCTCAAAGGTATCCCATGGATTCTCTTCCATGTGCTTGTGACTCAAAGCCAGCCTGCGGTTAGTCGCATCCAGTTCAAGCACCTTCACCTCCAGAAACTCGCCCACTTTCGTGAACTCTGAAGGATGCTTAACTTTCTTCGTCCAGCTCAGGTCGGAAACGTGCACCAGACCGTCGATGCCCTCTTCCAGCTCGAGGAAAAGACCAAAGTTGGTCAAGTTGCGGACGATGCCCTTGTGAGTCGTGCCGATAGCGTACTTGGTTAACGCTTCCTGGCGCGTCCAGGGATCTTCGCTGAGTTGCTTAATGCCCAGAGACATCTTGCGCTCGTTGCGGTCGATGGTCAATACCACTGCGTCTACCACGTCGCCTACCTTAATGAAATCCTGCGGGTTGCGCAGATGCTGTGACCAGCTCATCTCGCTCACGTGAATGAGTCCTTCCACGCCGGGCTGCAGCTCGAGGAACGCACCGTAGTCGGCCACGTTCACGATCTTGCCCTTCAGCTTGGAGCCAATGGCAATGTCTGCCGAGAGTGACTCCCACGGGTGCGGCGTAAGCTGCTTCATACCCAGGGAAATGCGCTTCTTGTCCTGATCGAAATCGAGAACAACGACTTTCACTGTCTGATCCAGCTTCAATACTTCTTCCGGATGACCGATGCGGCCCCACGAGATGTCTGTGATGTGGAGCAAACCGTCTACACCACCGAGGTCAATGAACACACCAAAGTTGGTCATGTTCTTGATCACGCCTTCCAGCACCTGCCCCTTGTCGAGGTTGTTGAGGATGGCCGCCTTCTGCTGCTCGAGGTCCTTCTCGATGAGGATCTTGTGCGAGACCACCACGTTGTCGTTCGTGTAGTTGATCTTCACCACCTTCACCTCAATGTTCTTATTTACATAAATATCAAAGTCGCGGATCGGCTTCACGTCGATCTGTGAACCAGGAAGGAAAGCCTCGATGCCGAATACATCGACAATAAGTCCGCCCTTGGTCCGGCGCTTTACAAATCCTTCAATCACCTGATCCTTGTCGAGGGCGGTCTGCACATATTCCCAGCCTTTGACAAGCTTTGCCTTGCGGCGGGAAAGGACCAGCTGGCCCATGGCGTTTTCACGCTCCTCAATAAACAGGTCTACTTCATCGCCGACCTTCAGGTTCGGTAAATCCTTAAATTCCGCCAGCGACACGAGGCCGTCCGACTTGAATCCGATGTTCAACACCACGTCGCGGTTGTTAATACCCACGACGGTTCCTTTCACCACTTCGCTGTTGGCGACGGTGGCGACACCTCCTGAATAAAGTTCATTGAGGGTTTCGCGCTCTTTGGTGGAGTAGCCTTCACCGAAGCCCTTGCGTTCAAACGCTTCCCAATCAAATCCTTCCAGGGAAACGGGCATCACCACGCTCTTGCGGGATGTAATATCCTTGACCACCCGGTTGAGACCCTCTTCTTCCTCGGCGCGTTTTGCCTTCTTAAAGGCCGCGAGATCATCTTCCTGAAGCTCTACTTCTGCGTCTTTTACGTCCACATTGGCGTCTGCGCCTTTGACGGCGAGGGGCTTCTTGGGAGCATCTCCCTTGCCTTTTGAATCGCCTTTCTCTTTTTGTCCTTTTGCCATACTGATGCCCGTTTTTACATGCTCCAGGCGGGCCTGCTGAAGCAAATTTGGTTGTAAACACGCCCTCGTAACCAAACAAAGACGCCCCCACGGTCTGCGGGGGCGCAAAGATAGTCAGATTTTTGAAAAATACGCCCTCTCAGCAAGACTCCGCAACAGGGCCGAAGGCACTATTTCCGCTGCAATTCCTCCGCGTCCAGCGTTCCAATGGCGTACTCTTTGAGGATCTTCTGGAAGACGAGGTTATACTCCGCCCGCGCCTTGTCGGTTTCCGCCTGCATGAAGTTCCGGTTGGCATTGACATAATCCACAAAATTCGTCACCCCGAGATTGAATCGTTCCGTTTCGAGCTGAAACGCCAACTCGGCGGCCTTCAGCTGCTGCACAGAAACATTGAACGCCTTCCTGGCACCCCGGTAGTTGTGGACGGTGCGGATCACGTCGTTCTGGATTTGGTACTCCACGTTCTTGCGGTTCAATTGGCTGTTCTCATAGAGGACCTTTTGCTGCATGTGAGTCGACCGGTTTTGAAACCCATTGAGGATGGGGATGGTAAGCTGCAGTCCGTATTGCTTAGAGACGTTATTCTGCCTGAACTGCTCGTCGAACGGACGCGGCTTGGAAGGGTTTGCGATCTGATTGCCCAGACCGTCGCTGATCGAGTCGGACACGTTGTGCTGGAAATTGTACGCCGACCCGTAGCTCCCAAATGCAAAAAGGGTGGGTATCATCGAACCGCGGGCACTCTGCATTCCAAACCGCTGGGCCTCTTCCTGCTTTACCGCCCGGAGGTAGTCGCCCCGGTGCAGCTTGGCCTGCTCGGCAAGTTCCCGTTCGTCAAGCACTTCGCTTCCGATCTTGTTAACGTCCCAACTCGGGGTCTCCACGCTGAAGTCTTCAAACGGATCGATCAGCAGGGTTTGCGCAAGGAGGGTCTTGTCATTATCCAACTGAATTTCCGCCCGCACCATGAGCAGCTCCGCACCCCGGGTCGTTGCATCCTGGTTGTACTCATCAACGGGTGAGCGGGCACCCAGTTCCGTTTGTACTTTTATTTGCTCCAGCTGTTTGGCCTGCACTTCATAATTCTGTTTGGCGATGCTGAGTAACTCCACGTCCAGCATCACATTGAGGTATTGGGTAGCCAGCGTGTTGATAACGTCCTGCATCGTCCGGTTTACGTTGTACGCCTGGGCATCGAGCAGGTTCGTGTTCTGCCGCATGGTATTCACGGCGCGGAACCCGCTGAAGAGGTTGATGTTCGCATTGAGCGAACCGGTTATATTATCCCGGACCCCATTGATGACCGTACCTGTATTGGGGTTAAAGGAGTTACCATCAATGCGGATGGCGGTGCTGTTGAGCGACACACTGGGACCCATCGCCACCATGCTCGCCGTCTTCTGCATTTGGCTGTTAGCCAGGTTATTCCGCTGTTGGTTCAGCGAAACGCTGTTCTGCATGGCGAGGCGGATGGCCTCCTCAAAAGTCAGGACCTTCGTGGAAGTTTGTGCCTGCACCGCTGCAGAATAAACAACGGCCAACAAACACATCCCTACTGCAAGTTGTTTCATAAGTCTGATTATCTGATTTTTTCATCTGTCACTACAGCACCGTCGGCGATGCGGACAATCCGCTTCCCGCGGCGGGCGTTTTCTTCCGAATGAGTCACCTGGATGATGGTAATACCTTCGTCGTTAAGTTTTTCAAAAATATCCATGATGTGTTTCCCTTGTTCGGAATGCAGGTTCCCTGTGGGCTCGTCAGCGAGCAGCAATTTCGGCTGTCCTACGATAGCACGGGCGATACCCACCAGCTGCTGCTGCCCGCCACTCAGCTGCTCCGGAAAAAGGTCTTTCTTGGCCACCATGTTAAAACGGTCGAGCAACTCCGCCACCATGCTTTTACGCTGGCTGCCGTTCACCCCTTTGTACAGCAACGGCGTCTCGATGTTCTCGTAGACGGTGAGTTCGTCGATAAGGTGGTAGGCCTGGAAGATGAAGCCGATGTAATTTTTGTGCATCTCGCTCTTTTGCTTCTCCTTCATCTTGTGAACCGGCTCGTCAAAGAAAAAATACTCGCCGGCGGATGGCTCGTCGAGCATGCCCACAATGTTCATGAGGGTCGATTTGCCGGAGCCGCTTGGGCCCATGATGGTGACAAATTCCCCCTGTTCCACCTGTACGTCAATCCCCTTGAGGATAAACGTGCGCTGAAACCGGGAATCAATGTATTTGTCTATATCCTGGAGTTTGATCATGATAATGGGCTAAGGAGGGTTAATGCCAATAATAATGCCACGGCCTTTCCTGAGGATTAGACGGCGGAATTCAGGAATGGTTGCAAAATTTGCGTCCGGCATTGAAAAAAGGTGTCCGGAAACGGGCAGTGGAACTTATGAACTGGTAGCGGGTAACCTTCCCGCGCGATCCGCTCCGGCAGGCAAGCCCTCCTGCGAGGGGCGCTCCAGTGGGCAAGCCCTCCTGCGCGAGGCGCTCCGGCGGGCAAGCTGGAGTTTCAAAAGATAACCGGCCGAAGGATTACATCCACCCTGCGGTTCATCATCATCCCCTGTCGCGAGTCATTCGCATACACAGGGTTGTCAAGGCCCCAATCCTTAATATGGATCATTTTATCCGGAATGTCACGCTCCAGAATGAGCTGGAAAACCGCTTCGCTCCGCATGCGCGACAGCCACTGGTTAAAGCGCTTTCCGCCGATTGGATCGGTGTGACTGATTAATTGAATCTGGTATTTGTCAAGCAGGTTCGGGATGGAGTCGAGCCAGTGCGCCAGGTCGGCAGCCTGGTACGCGTCGATGAAATAGCTTCCTCCATCAAAGTAGATACTCTTTCGGATTTCATCCTGCTGGGCAGCAGCCGCACTAGCCAGGAGAAGCAGGAAGAG
>Ga0163151_10007689_pt1 | contig 12487 bp, 5 predicted proteins | sample OliLakLV19MP5IB2_FD_145596 | JGI IMG/M metagenome (GOLD analysis project Ga0163151, IMG submission 145596) | Freshwater microbial mat bacterial communities from Lake Vanda, McMurdo Dry Valleys, Antarctica - Oligotrophic Lake LV.19.MP5.IB-2 | ecosystem: Environmental > Aquatic > Freshwater > Lake...
TCCCTCGCTGAAGTGACGGCAGTGATCGGTCCCATACTGGCCAGTGCTGCTACCCTCCCTGACCCCTCCGCCGCCGTGAGTGGATGCAGGGTGGGGAAGGACACAGATGGGTGGGACTGGATAAGGTAGGCCATCACCTCGGTTTCCGGGAGCGACCACGCCGCGGCCAGGGTCTGTAGCTTCGCCCGGACCCGGGGGCCCAGCGGGATGGTGCCGATGATGGTTCCCGACGGTGCGCGAGGCTCGCGACCATGCTGGTCAAGCACGTCAGCAGGGACCAGGGAGCGGAGAGATGCCGGCGGCTCGATGGTCCGGTCCCGCCAGAGCCGGACCAAGGCATCGATCAACCGGGCTGGCCGCATCTGGTACGTAGACAGTCGCTTCACGGCATCCCTCACTGAGGGTGTCATCGGTACCGCGCACGATGAGATCCGTCGGATGCCTTGGCGATAAGCTATAGCTCTAGCAGATTCTTTGATGGGCGAACCTTCGTCCGCCAACTCAATACAAACCGCTACAAGTAGAGCAGTGTAGGCGACCCCGACCTTTAATCCGTCCCTCCTGGCCCACTTAAGAACCAATTGATGGGTGTCGTGACCCGGCGAAAACAGCATTCTTTGCATGATAATCCACACTACTCACCATTACAACGAGTCAAGTGGTGTTTTCTCTGCCTGGAATGTAGAACTGTAACCGCTGTGGTAAAACGATAGGGGACACTTAAGCCACTATCCTTATTATACTTACACCTAGGTAGAGAGGTAGATAGCAATGTGTACAGTATAGCCATACATAATCCACACAGCCCGTTGTATCTGTATGGTAGATACCTGCCCCCTCCCCCTGGCTGGCTCTGGCCGCCTGGGGTAAACCATTCCTTCTACATGCAAAAATCGTTGTAAGTCCTGTTGCAGTAAGGTGACTAGTGTAGTTTCACCTTCCGTCTACGGGAACCCCCTAGTTACTGCCTCGGTTCGGTGGCGCCTCCTGACGCTTGACATCCGCCGAAGACGTGACCAAAGTACCCACGCGCGGCAGGTGTCACCTATTCCACCCAAGCGCAGGGGACTGACCATCTTCACGAACACCCTCGGTGCGAGCCGGGGGTGCTTCGTTTCCAGACCCCACCGCCCAACTACGAAGCAGCCCATCAGGCCCTTGCATTCTGCACGACCCATTGGCAAGGTGCGGATCCCTGCCGCGGGATGGTCCCCGCTGGCCGAAAGGTTTGATGCCTTTTCAGCGACCGACTCTATCGGGCACCCTCGCCCCCACACCTCAGCCTCCGCCGCCACCACTCGCCGGCCACACGCTTCCACCTCAGCCTCCCCGTCCGTTCCAGCCACGCTTGCTGATCCTTGACAAGCGGGTGACCGGCTTCGCCTTCCTGGACGATCGCAAGCAGATGGTCTCGCTGCAGGGCTACCCGGTTCTATTGAACCCGACGGTCGAGCCCATTACCGCCTTCGGGACCGAGCACACCGGCGACAAGTACTTCACTTGCTATGGGGTCGTTGACCAGGCCGCTGCGCTCCAGGTCCAGATGCCGCGCCTGACCAAAGGGGTGCTCCCCTTGATGGTCCAGGCGGGGGTCATCGCCAGCACCCAGCAGGTGGTCGGCACCGCGCTCGCGATCGACTTCGACCTTCCCGAGCACGCCAAGTGGACGCCGGCGACGTTGGCCTTCTTCACGACGGTGTTCGCAGCGGTCGGGGTCCGGTTCCCACTCTTCGCCAAGCCGACCCTCTGGTACGCCACGGCGGGCGGCTGCCGCTACGTCTGGCTCCTGAGCCGGCCGGTGCCGGTTGAGGGCCCTGGCGGGCTCGGGGACCTGCTTGCCGGCCTGGTGGCGGCGGCACACCACGCCGGCCTGCCTGCGGACCCGGCCTGCCGGGACTGGACCCGGCTCTTCCGGCTCCCCCGGGTGCAGCGCGAGGACAAGCCACCACAGGAGGCCAGGACCCAGGACCAGCCCTATTTCCGGATGTCCTGGGGCCGGGTGGACACCACCGCCAAGGAGATAGTGCCGCCACCGGGTCCGCTCATCCACAGTGATCCGGTCGAGTTCCCCCAGCTGTCGAACATGACGCCGGATCAGTTCAAGGTGAACGAATCCAGCCAGGCCTTGGCGCGCTTATGGGAGCGAAGCATCGGCCGCGTCCCGGTCGCGTTCGATGGCGGCCACGCACAGGAGCAGCTCGGCCCGGCCCCTGACGATGGTGAGGTCTCCCGGCAGGTGACCGATGCAGACGGCGCCGAGAGTGTCCCGCTCCGGATGATCAAGCGGGTGATCGAGTCCGAGGCATTCCCGAAGAAGAAAAACAAGGCCCCATATCCCGCGGCGGTGCAAGCCTGGGAGTACCTCGAAGGGAAGCGGTCCCTGTACCAGATCCCGGAGAAGCTGGAAGGCCTGCACCAAGGCATCCTGGTCCTGACCCAGACCCTGTGCCTCTGCATCCGGGAGCGGTTGGGCGAGACCCCCGGGCAGATCAGTCCACGGCTCATCTTCGCAGTAGTGTTCCAGCGCGCCCAGGCCGCAAACGCACAGCGGTCGCCGGAGCAGCAGCGCTCATCCGAGGACTTGCGTCGGGAGGTGTGGGGCGTCGTCACCCACACCTACACCCGGCACCGATTTCTGGCGCAGCAAGACGAGAACGAAACCGCCGACCTAGATGCCAACAAGATCGTGCAGGCAGCCGGGCTGCGTGCGGTCGATGACGCGATCAAGGCCGCGATCAAGGCTCAGCTGATGGAATGGGCGATCGATTCCATACCAGGAGAACGAGAGCGCGCGCACGAGCGCGCCGCCGCCGCCGCCTCTGGTCGGGAGGATCATTCGACCTTGACGACCATCGAGCAGTGGATCGACGAGCATTGGAAGAGTGTCCTGGTGCTCTCGATTCCGCGAGAGGGTAAGGCGATCCTCAAATGCACACCTGCCGGACAGATCACCTACTCACAGATCGCCTACGACGAGGGTTCGACCCTGGCGGCGATCCGGGACTGCGGCCACGACCTGATCGCCACAGAAGAGCTGACCATGGCGGCCAATCAGGCGCCCAGGATCAAGCCCATCACCAAGCTGATGAGTGAGTACGGCACCCAGGCCAACATGCGCCTGAGTCGACTGATCAAGCGCCCCGGGCTCCGGTTGATCGCAGAAGACAATGAGCTGAGCATCCAGCTGGTCGTCAAAGCTCCAGGCATCCGCACCGACATTCGCGCCATCTACGATCCGCTGGTGGACGAATGGCTGCGCTGCCTCGGAGGTAGCCAAGCGGAGAAGCTGCTCGACTGGCTTGCCGGTTTCCCGCAACTCGACAAGCCGATCGCAGGGCTCTACCTCGAAGGTCCTCCAGACGTAGGCAAGGGCATGCTCGGCAAGGCGTTGGAGAACCTGACCGCGTCCCGATCCCACGCCCCGTTCTGCCAGGTGATTGAATCCTTCCAAGACACGATGCTGAAAACCCCCTTCGTCTGGGCCGACGAAGAGAGCGGATCATCCCAGCGCAGCACACGCTCAGTGATGAATATGTTCAAGAAGCTGATCACCGGCGAGGTGTCCACCCTGAACGCCAAGAACAAGACGATGACGGAAGTGGACGGCAACTGGCGGGTGCTGTTTACCGCGAATAACGGCAGGCTCTTGGATCCCGACGATGACATCAATGAAAACGACAAAGGCGCATTAGTACAGCGCCTGATCCACATCGATGTCGGACCTGAGGCGGCGCACTACCTACGGGCCCTGGGCGGCAAGGCCGGGACGGTCGGCTGGCCTGAGCGTGCCATTCCGCAGCACGTCATCTGGCTGCAGCAGAACCGGGTGGTTGTGCCCGGAAGCCGCCTTTTCGTGGAGGGTATCCGGACAGCTTACCACGACGGCCTGTCTGTGAACACGGTGCGCACTGATGCGGTGGTTCGGGCACTCGGGCGCATCTTGAGCGAGCCAGCAAAGTACCCGGCCGTTCTGAAAATCGTTAACGGTGAGGTCCTGATCAACACCGCGAGCCTTCACGGCGCGCTCGAAGTGATGTACGGCGGAACCAGCACTAAGGTACCGCCGCCGCGGAGTGTGATCCAAAGTGTGCGCACCCTTTCGTCTGCCAAGCACCCGAAGTCGGTGCGGATGAACAACATCGCCGGCAACAAGATAAGCACGGTAGTCAAGGCGTGGCCGCTCAACCTCAAGCAGGTGATCGAGGCCTTGGAGATCACAGGCAATGACGCCGACATCCGGGCAGGCATCGGGGAGGAGCTGTGGCAGGCCAACGCGAGCCAGCAGTTGCAAAAGGAGGTACGTGACGCCTTGGCGGACGCGGCCCCGAAGAAGGTCCTCAAGCCGATCCAGTTCCAGCCAGGGTTCGGCAGCAGACCACCGATGCCGCCGCCGATGTCACCCTCGATGCCGCCGCCGATGCAGGCCGTTAAGGACTGATTCAAAACTGGTTGCGTTTTTGACTATTGACCCGCAGAAGGCGAAAGGTATACGGTAGCCCATGTCCGACGATGCAGCACCTGACGCCACCACACCACTGCTCACCCTCGATGAGCAAGCCGCTCAAGAGCAGTGGGAAGGGCCGAAAAAAGCCGCCCGCGCCGCCTTCCGTGCGAAGCTGGACGAGACACGTGCCAAGGCCAGCACGCAGATGATCATCACCGCGCATGCGGTGACCGAAGCGTTCCGGAACGGTCAGGTGGTCATCCTGGACTCCGCCCAGCAGGAGTTGCTGATCATGCTCGACATGGTCCGGGCTCAGCGGCAGGCGATGTAAATGGTGGTTGCTGGTCCGGTACCGAATGACCTGAACTCGTCTGCATCGCAGGTGAAGACGTTCATGTCGTGCGCACGCAAGTGGGCATTCGAGAAGCTGTACCTCATCAAGCAGCCGCAGAAGCATCACTTCGCGATCGGCGGGACACTGCACGCCATTGCCGAGCGGTACCTCTCGAAAGAGACCACGACGTGGGAAGGCCTGTTCCCGCCAGGCTGGGACAAGCACCTGATCACCGACGTCGAGCGGCAATGGATGCGCCGCATGGCCGAGGAGGCGGTGAGCAAAGGGGTGTGGCGAGCAAAGCCAGGCATCACGATCGAGCACCCGGTGGCGTACCTGGTCGGGAACGACTTCCGGGACAGCCGCGGCATGCCGCTGCTGGCGAAGGCGAGCACGTACCAAGACAAGAACGGCGTTCGTCGCGTCGCCAAACTCACCAGCTTGGTGGACGGTCGTCCACTCCCTACCGGATGGAACAAGCTCCCACCGTTCGTCGGGTTTATGGACTACTACGATCCGCACTATGCGCCACGCATTGCGGAGGTGGCAGACCACAAGACGGCTAAAAATAAACGCTACGTCCTGTCGCCGGCAAAACTCGCGCTTGATACGCAGCTTCTCAGCTACGCGGCGACCCCCATAGCGCTCGATCCCTCGATCGACACGGTGCATCTGCGACACAACGTGCTGCTCAAGGACCCGGAGGCGACCGAACCGGTGTTCATGACCGAGGCAGAGGTCGGTATCGACGCGGTGCGGAACAACTGGACAGACATCATCCTGGCGTCTGAGCGGATGGTCAGCATCCGGGCAATGGCCCCCGCGATCGTCATCCACGGTCACCCAGAAGAGCGTGCCCGTAATTTCCATTTCGTCAGAAGCGCCATCGACGACGGAAAACAACGCGAAGCCTGCGAAGCATACGGGGGCTGTCCCTATAAGGACACGTGCCTTGGGCGCAGCACGGTGCAGCAGATGACCACCCGTATGGACCGGGAGCACCGGGAATCCATCAACACCAAGCCGCCTCACACCCCCACGCAATCGTTCGGCCCCCTGTCATCCAAACCCCATCGCACCGGCCCGTTGCCGGTTATCTCATCGGAGCGCACCATGTTCAGTTCACCTAAGCCAGCCGGCCCCCTGTTCCAGATCAACCAGATCGTCTACGTGCTGGACCCCGACAATGCGCAGATGCAGTACCGCGCCATGGTCACCAACTCGGGCAATCGCGGCGCCGCCGACCCGATCGTGATGCTGTTTCCGCATGCCGAGGTCCAGCCGGAAGTCACCACGATCCCGCATGAATACTTGGCTCAGGTCCCGGAGACAATCATGAGTGCCACGCCGCACGTCGGCGCGGGCCTCAACAACTACGCAGATTGCCTCAGCGCCATGGGTGTGGCTGCGCCGGCGTGGTCACCGGCCCTGATCCCTGTCTATCCCCCTATCGCTCCCAAGGGACTGAACCGCCCGCCGCGAGACAGCAAGTTCGGTAGCCTGACCTCGCCCACCACCGCCCCTGCCACCTCGGCCGCCACTCCCGCCGTAGTGGGTGAGTCCGCTGCCCAGGGAAAGCTCAACCCAGGCGTTGGCGGGGCACTGGCGGCTCAAATCGACCGGGCGCAAGCCGAGGTGATCAAAGCACTGCCGCCCCCCAACACCGGCTATTTGCCGGAACCCGGTGACACCGCCGAGTTCAAGCCCAGCGACCACTCATTCTGGGGTCCGTTCGCCGGCAAGTACGCCATCGTGATGGACGTCAGCGCCGGTGAGACGTGCCCGATGGTGACGCTCAATGCAGACGGCACCGAATACCATGATGTGGCGTCCAGCCGACTCTCACTTGTGCAGCGGAACCAACAGCGCATCGACACCTCTGCCCCGATCGCACATGAGCCGGTGGACACCTTTGCCGGGCTCGTCGCACTCAACGCCAGGCTCCTCGCCCTCAAAGGAAAGCCGGTCAGCATCGTCCTGCACGCCGAGCCAGGCGCGCAATCACCACCCATGAACGGTATCCTGGATGATGTGGTGGCCGGGCACGTCCATATGTTCGGCGGCAAGGTGAGGCTGGCCATCGCAGACATAGCCAAGGCCAAGCCACTCGGCATCGAGGACATCCCCGGCGCCCCGCAGCCGAAGGTGCCGAAGCCTCCCAAGGACCCGAACGCGGCACCGGCCAAGCGCGGTCGCAAGAGCAACGCGGAGAAGGCTGCCACGGCAGGGGCAGCTCCCGTTGAACCTGTCGCTGCTGCGGCTCCCGTGTACGACACCAACCTCGATCTGGGAAACATCCTCGCAGGAAACAGGACTCCGCCTCTGGCTCCTGCCCCTCTGTGCGGCGCGCCGCCGGCTCCCGCCGTACCACTGGCTCCCGCCGTACCGCTGGCTCCCGCCGTACCGCCGGCTCCCGCACCCCAGGCCGCCAGCGACCAGGACATCAAGCAATCCATCATCGCACTCCGTGACCACGTGGGCCGCATCGCGGCCGAGATCCAGCGCCTGGCCGAATTGGTCTACAGCAAGTGAAGTGGGCCGTGCTCCTGCTCCTGTTCTGGTGCGCCACCGCGCCAGGGCAGGACGTGTACCAGGGCTGGACCGGACGGTGGGTGATCGTGGACACCACGGCATACACACCACACGACCCGGAGGACCGGGATCACTGGTCGACCCAGGACCAGATCACGGCGAACGGCCGGGACTGGGAGCAATTCCCCTATGGGATCGCAGTCCCGATGAAGGCCGGCGCCAGCGGCCGGCGCGAGGTCCCGTTGCTCGTGGCACTCGGGACCAAGGTCATCATCCCGGTCGGGTATGGGTACCTGGACCGGATCCGTCCGAAGCCAGAGGATCGGTTGTTCTTGGCTGACGACACAGGCGGGCGCATCTCGACCTTGAGTGCGAACGCAGCTGAGCGTGGTCAGGCGCTCACCATTGACCTCCGCTTCCGTGACATCGACACGGCACGGAAGTGGGGCAGACGCCGCATCCAGGTGTTCATATGTGACGCACCGTCCGTGGAAGCGCCGCCACCACCGTCTGCCCCGACCCATGCCGAGATCAGGGGCTGGGAGCAAATGAAGGCAGAGATTAAGAGGCGCCAGCAGAACCTGATTGATTTACAAGAGGGCGAGAAATCACAGAGGCGAGAAGATGCGCCACGGCAGCGCGCCGTCTTTGGGATAGCGCTGTGTGTACTCATGTTTGCGTTCATGTTTGTTGTTTTTCGTAAATAGATGTCGATCACATGAGCGGCTGGCACCTCATCTATCACGGAGACTGCATCGAGGTTATGAAGCGCCTCGCCAGTAATTCCATCGACGCGGTCGTCACCGATCCGCCCTACGGCATCCGGTTTAAGGGAGTGGCTTGGGACGGCGCCGACATCAAACGGAAGGTGGGCGAGCGCGCCAACGGCTCGCCTCTCAGCTGCGACCCCAAGCAGGGAGCCAACGGCGCGCACATGTCAGGCGCTTTCGAGGCCGGCAAGTACAACAGGACCGCCGCAGGCAACATCGCCTTCGGGGAATGGTCGAAGATGTGGGCAAGGGAAGCGCTGCGTGTGCTCAAGCCCGGCGGCCACCTCCTCAGCTTCGCGGCGCCGCGTACCTACCACTGGATGGCCGTTGGCATCGAGTGTGCCGGATTCGAGCCTCGTGACCAGATCATGTGGATATTTGGCCAAGGGTTCCCTAAGTCGAAGAAGCTCAACGGAGGCTGGGGAACCGCGCTCAAGCCGGCGCATGAGCCCATTATGCTCGCCCGGAAGCCGTTGGATGGGTTGGTCACGGAGAACGTCGCCAGGCTCGGCACCGGCGGTATGAACATAGAGGCATGCCGAGTCCCGGTATGCAGCGGAGCCAGCCAACTCGGGCGCTTCCCTGCCAACTTGATCCACGACGGTAGCGACGATGTGACCGAATCCTTCCCCGAAGCGGCAGGGCAGCAGGGTGACCTGCGCGGCCATACCACATCGAGGCAGTCACCGAACGGGATTTTCGGAGGCATGCGCCCAGCCATGGATCACGCGCGACGGGACGAAGAGAGCACCAGCGCAGCGAGATTCTTCTACTGCGCCAAAGTACGAGGCAGAGACCGCGCCGGGAGCAACCACCCGACCGTCAAGCCGATCGCACTGATGCGCTACCTGTGCCGTCTCGTGACACCGAAAGGCGGAATCGTGCTGGACCCCTTCGGGGGCTCAGGGACCACCGGTGAGGCCGCGGTCAGGGAGGGGTTTAACGCCATCCTGATTGAGCAAGAAGCCGAGCACGTCCAGGACATCAACCGGCGCATGAGCACTTTGAGCGAGCGAGACACATGAGCACCTGGTTCGATCGCCTCAAGCAAGGCTCACAGTCTCCACCGGCACCACCCGCCGCGCCGGCACCGCGCCAGTGGGGGCGGGCATCCGCAGGGGCACCGGCTCCGGTCGCACCGCCAGCACCACCATCCCCTCCGGTGGCATCACGGTGGCTGGAAGCCGCCCGCACCGCGGCCATGGCGCGCGGCGCGGATCAGGTCATGTCGACCGCGGACGCCGACCTGCTGCGAATCCTTGGCCTTCCGGTGATACCACTGGACGTGGCCCGGTGCCCGAACCGCGCCGAGTATGCACGCGGGTTCTATAACCACGCCAAGCCGGCCGACTTCGTGCTGCGAGACATCCAGATCGACGCAGCCTATACCTACGAAACCTACGGCGGCCTGGTCGCACCTTTGGGGGTCGGCCACGGAAAATGCTGTTGTGCGTCTAGTAATTACCTGGACCTGGCATCAGGAGAGCGCCGAAGTGTGGCCGACCCCGGAGCGGTGCGAGTCAACGCCTACCACGAGCAGCGGGGGTGCCTGGTCGAGGCAGAAGCAACCGCTTTCGAGAGTGGTAGCAAGCCGTGTGTCCGGGTCCAGACATCATCAGGGAAATGGGTCGAGCTGTCGACCGACCACCCGATCCTGACCCCGGGAGGGTGGACACACGCAGCTGAGTTGAAAGAGGGTTCTTTGGTGGCTGTCCCGGAGTACATCCCGGTGCAAACCAAGATGTGTGTGTGGTCAGTAAACCAGGTCAAACTTCTCGGGTACCTGATAGCAGACGGAGGCCTGGCCAACGGGAACTGCACCTTCGTCGACGACAACCTGGCGGTGCTGGGCCGCGTGGAGTCCTTGGTCACCGAGCAGGGCGGTGCATCAACCAGGAAAAAAGAAAAAAGCAAAGCGTTCCGACTGAACATAACAGGACTGCGCCCCTTGGTTCGGGAATGGGGCATCGATACCAGGAGCAAAGAGAAAAAGGTCCCGGCATGGGTTTGGGGCATGCCAGACGAGCACGTGTGGTCATTCTTGGGAGCGCTGCTCACCTGCGACGGCCACCTCCGCTGCGACCACAACGTCGAGTATTGCACGGCCAGCGAAGACCTCATGAGGGACGTCACCTTCCTACTCCAGCGGGTCGGGGTTCACGGGCGCAGCCTATTCAAGATGGCCAAGTGTGGAGCCAAGAGATTCCCCGCTTGGGTCATGGTCGTCAGCGGCATCGACTGCCTGAGACTCCTGCTCGGCACCGGCCCATGGGTGGGTCAGGAGGAGAAGTGGAAGAAGTTGGTAGGCCACCACTGCCAGGTGAAGCACAACACGAATGTTGACATCGTTCCTATTGGAAGGGAAGAACTCAAAGAGATTTGCGACGAGTTAGGATACCAAAAGGTAGGCGGCAGCCGGTCACAGGAGCACGGCAGACCTCGCTCCGATCTCCGCGAAAAGCTCAGTGCCACCACGGGACAATACATCGGACGCCTGGCATTCGCCGCGTGGGTCGCAGAGTCTGGCTACTCTGGAAAGTACGCGTGGTTAGGAACCGCGCCACTGCGCTGGGACAAGGTGGTGTCCGTGGCCAATATAGGGACCCAGAAGGTATACGATCTGAGCGTCCCGGGACCGAACAACTTCGTGACCAACGGTATCGTGGTTCACAACACCATCCTGTCGATCATGTGCGCCAAGATAGGCCTGGAGCGCCGCGGCCACTATCGGGCGCTGGTGATGGTGCCGCCGCAGGTTTTGGATCAGCTGGTCAACAAGGACCTACCCCTGATGCGGAAGTGGTTGGCGCTCGACTCCTTGCCCATCTACCTGGTCGGCGGCAGTGCATCGGAGCGGATGCGCCGCGCCAGCCAACCCGGCAAGGCGGTGTTCATCTACACCTACAGCTCCCTGAGCGCCCAGACCGGATACGACGAACTGGCGGCCATGAGCCCGACCCTGTTCATTCAGGACGAAGCGCACCTCATCTCCCGGAGCACCGCGGCGCGCACCAAGCGCTGGCAGTCTGCCATCAACGTGATCGACAAGGCGATCGAGACCAACCGGATGGGGCCCGACGTCAAGACCAACCGGGTCGAGGCGGTGATCATGAGCGGAACGATCACCAAGAAAAAGATTGCCGACTACGCCCACCTCGCCCGGGTAGCGCTGCGGGAGCAATCCCCGACCCCCATCAAGGAGCAGTCGATCATGCTCCTGGGAGGGGCCATCGACGCAGAGGTGCTGGGGGACGGGCTCGGGCAGCTGGACCTGCAGCGCGCATCTGAGGTCATCAACTGGGCACGCCAGGTCGGCTACGACCCGACCCAGAAGGCGCGTGAGCGGGGACTCTCCGCCACGTTCCAGGAGACGGTGCGCGACGCATACCAGCACCGGCTCCGCACCGCCCCAGGTGTGGTGTCCACAAGCGATGCGAGCGTGGATTGCTCCCTGTACATCGCCTGGTCTGAGCCACCGCGCCCACGGACGCCGGAAGCGGAAAAGATGGGGGCCCTGATGAAGCAGGTGGTCACCGCCATGACCACACCAGACGGCGACGTGATTGATTACGGCATGCACACCTACAAGTGGTTGTGGGAGCTGAGCAGTGGATTCTACAACTCCCTGGTCTGGCCAACAATCGAGCAGGTTCAGAAGTCGGCGCACGGTCGGGGCAAGCCGGTGACCGAGCGAGAGGCGGAGATGCTCCTGGAGGCGGCCAAGAGCCACCACGCCCTCCTGCAGGTCTACCACAAGGAGCTGCGGCAATTCCTGGATCGCAACCACATCCCCGGCTGCGACACCCCGATGCTGGTGGCCCTGGAGATCAACAGGCAGCTTGACGGCACCGCGGCCAAGCACCGACTCAGCAACGACCTGATCAAATCATACCGCGATCAGAAGGCGGCCCGGTACGACGACCTCCCACAGCGCATCGGGCGCCCAGTGCGTATCTGCGACTACAAGGTGGTCGCCGGCGTGGAGTGGGCCCGGGAGCACATCGTTACCGGTGGGCTCATCTGGGTCCACCATCCCGAGCTGGCGCATTGGCTGCATGAGTACCTTGATGCTGCCGGCATCCCACATACCTTGGCGCTCGCCGGCCAGAACGAGGCCGCCTACACGCACGGTCTGGTGATCGTCAGCTACGCACACGGCACCGGAAAGAATCTGCAGCACCAGAACCACAACCTGTTTCTGGAGCTGCGCCGCGAGGCCAGCACGATGGAGCAGGCACTCGGGCGCACGCACCGCAGCGGCCAGATGGCTGACGACGTCAGGGTTGACGTGTTCATCAGCAGCGGCTTCGACCTCGCCCTGTTCAACGCTATCCTACGAGATGCCGACTACATCCAGGCCACCACTGGCCAGGCGCAACGGCTCTGCTACGGAACCTACTCGCCTGT
>Ga0163151_10007691_pt1 | contig 12484 bp, 10 predicted proteins | sample OliLakLV19MP5IB2_FD_145596 | JGI IMG/M metagenome (GOLD analysis project Ga0163151, IMG submission 145596) | Freshwater microbial mat bacterial communities from Lake Vanda, McMurdo Dry Valleys, Antarctica - Oligotrophic Lake LV.19.MP5.IB-2 | ecosystem: Environmental > Aquatic > Freshwater >...
GGAAAATCAGGGGACGCCGGCCACACTCCTACGAATTGGGGTGGTCTGACGTCGGCTTCTGCATTGCAGGGTGTTCGGCAATCTCAGAAACGTGTTTATCAATTGGATTCCGTCGAACCTGAGTTCCCGAAAAGCGACACCCGAAGCAAACCCTCGGCGCCTTTCGGACCAAGCGAATCCATTTTCTTCAAATCATGGAGTGCGGTGCTGGCCACGCGTTCGTTGCCTGCTGCCATCCCGGCCGTCCACCGGTCTGCCATCATAACATTCCTGAAGTACTGCAAGGATGCGCGGTGCCCCGCAACCGTCGTGGGAATCTAAACATTATTGCAGGACGGGCGGTGAAGTTCGAAGCGAAACGGGAGTGTTTCTATTGCATCGTTTCAGCATAGCCAAGGCTCGAGGCGACCGCGGCGAACCATTCCTTCCGCGTCGCCGCGTCCCGCTTCCGGTCAGTACGCACCTCGAGCACGCGCACGCCTTGGGCCGGCAATGTCGAGATCATTTCCATATAGTGAACCCAATCTCGGACCAAGGCGTGCGCGTGCTCATACGCCCGGCACAGCGTCTCGAAATCCGCTTCCTGCGGCGTCGCAAAAAACTCTTCGAACGGCGGCTCGAACTGCGCAATGGGGAGGTGTTCGAAGATTCCGCCGCCTCGATTATTGATCAGCACGATGGTGAGCGAACCCTTGAATTTAGGTCTCAATAAAAATCCGTTAGTGTCGTGCAACAAAGCCAGATCGCCGGTGAGCAGCACGGTCGGCTTTCCGCTCGCATGCGCGACTCCGAGTGCGGTCGAAAGCGTGCCATCGATCCCGTTCGCCCCGCGATTACACAGCGGACGCACCCGGCGCGAATTGGACGGCCAGAAATACTCCATGTCCCGCACCGGCATGCTGTTCGCGAGCATCAAAGGCGTTTCCTCCGGGAGATGCTGCGCGAGCAACCAGGCCGCCTTGCCTTCGAACAGGCCCGACATCGCGGCCAGCCGTGCATCGAGCGCGGCCCGGGCCTTGCGTTCGTAGCCGGTCCACAACTGCTGATATCCATTCGGTTCATCCAGCTCCGGGAGGCGTTGCACCAGCGGCAACAACGAATAGAAACGCTGAGTCCGGCCATGCAACGCATCGCGGTTGTCGACCCGCGACGATTGCAGGAACACGCGCGCTCCACTTGCCTCGATCCAACTGCGCACCACCTTGCTTGTCGGCCAGCCGCCGACGCAGAGGACGACTTCCGGAACGAGCCTCTCGGCCGCGGCCGCATGGCGCAGAATTGTATCCGCTGTCGTTATACCATGCGGAACCGTCTCCCCAAAATTTCGCAGCGGGGACAACCCGTCGGTGATGACGGGCCAGCCCAGCTTGCGTGCGAGCGCCGCAACGAGCGCGGCAAACGCTTCCGTATCCGGACGCTGCTCCGGACCGACCACAATCACGCCATGGACTTCCGGGATCAGATGCGGGACCAGTCCCGCGCCCGCTTCATCGGTCGGGCCGATCGGGCGGACATGCCCGAAAAAGTGCTCCCAATCGATGCTATGAGCGACACCGCCGGCCACTTCGTCGTCACCCACCGGCACGAGTGGATCACGAAAGGGTATGTTCAGATGCACGGGGCCACCGCCGGGGTGGAGCGTGCGCTCGATCGCATGCATGGTCGTCTGCCGCAGATAGCGTAACATCGCCTCACTCGCCACGGGCACGGCCAGCTCATGATAATAGGACACGAACCCACCAAAGAGTTTCTGTTGGTCGATGGTTTGCCCGGAGGCGCAGGCCCGCATTTCAGGCGGCCGATCAGCGGTCAGGATCAGCAAAGGCACGCCACTTTCATGCGCTTCAATCACGGCCGGGAAGTAATTGGCCGCCGCCGTTCCGCTCGTACAGAGGAGCACGACCGGGCGGTTTCGTTCCTTGGCGAGGCCGAGTGCAAAGAATCCTGCGGAGCGCTCGTCGAGTACCGGAATAGCCTCGATCTCCGGCTGCGTCGCAAATGCCAGAGTTAAGGGCGTCGACCGCGAACCAGGAGAGATGACCACGTGACGAACTCCAGAACGGCGCAGCGTTTCAACGAGGACACTGGCCCAGAGGGAATTCGCGGTGCGAGGATCGATCAACATCGGAAGCGCTTGAGCTAGGGCATCGATCGTTGAACCGCAACTCAACTGTGGGAAAGGCTTTTATTCGGTCGATCCAAAATGAGTGGAAGCCCGAGCCGGATTTCCCTGTCCAATTCTCCGTTGTCTCTGTTTCCTCCTGTAGAATGGTCTTGGGAAAACCGAATACAGTCGGACTTTTCACAGGAGGTGGCAAAGAACGCAGAGGCAGAACCCAATGTAGAACCCCGATTTTTCTACGCTTCCCGCTTTTCCAATTTCCCAATTTTCCTACCTCCGCCGTTTCTTCTTTCTACTTTCTCCCAGTTTCTTCTTTGCCCGCATTCTTCTTTTGCGGAAGCGACCCAAGCCATTCTGATTTTTAACCGCAGATTACGCAGATTCTGCGGATATTCGGAAAATGCAGATTTGGCAGGTCAATGGATCGAGTCCCACGCCAATTAATCGAGCTCCCGCAACCATCCGCTCCCTCCGCGTCATCTGCGGTTGATTGGGTTTTTTGATAAAGCAGGCCGCGTGCAAACGCGGGCTCTAAGCCCTACGCTCGACACCCGAGATTTCCGCTTTCCCAATTCCCCGATTTTCCAATCAGCACCGATTCAAACCATCCCAAAACCTTCAACGAGATCCGCGGGCTCATCGTCGGCCTCCATCGGATACTGTTCCACGAAGGTGGCGAAGTCCACCAGTTCAAACCGTCCATCCCAGTGCTCGACGATGGCCGTAAGGGACTCCACCCAGTCGCCGGAATTGAGATAATGCACATCCCCAATATACTTGTCGGCGGGCGTATGAATATGGCCACACATGACCCCCACACAGCCCCTCTGTCGCGCCAACTGGACGATATGATCCTCGAACTTCGAGACATGACTCACCGCTTCCTTGACCCGCGCTTTGATCGCCCGGCTAAGCGACCAATATTCTTTTCCCCGCCACGCCCGCCAGGCATTATACAATCGATTCAACCGCAACAGAGCCCGGTAGCCCCAGTCTCCAAGATGGGCGAGGAAAACAAAATTCTTCGTGATCGTATCAAAGATGTCGCCGTGCAGCACGAGATATCGTCCGTGTGACGTCTCGTGCACATGATCCTCCACAATGCTGAGGTTCTCGAAGTCGAGCGGAAGAAATGTCTCGAGAATGTCGTCGTGATTACCACGCAAATACACAACCTGGGTGTCGCGCTTCTCCAGCTTCTTCAGCACAATCCGGACAAACCGGGTGTGGGCCTTGCTCCAGCTCCCGCCCCGGCGGAGGTGCCAGCCATCAATGATGTCACCGTTGAGGATCAACTTCGTGCACCGCGTGTGACGCAGGAAGTGGTTCACCTCGCGAACTTTTGAATCCGCCGTGCCAAGATGCACATCGGAGAGGATGATGGTGCGCACATGGAGTTTCATGGTAATTGGAGGGCAAACCGCCGCACCGCACAGTTCATACTCGGAACCGCCAGCGAGCCCTGCGGCACGAGTACGCGCAGGCTGCGCGGTTTCACAACCACCTCCACTCTCGCGCTGGTGTGATGTGTTTCGCCGTCAGTGTGAATGAGTCCCGGAACTGCGCGCTCAATGAGAAAACGGGATCCGCAGATTCGTGTCACGTGCGGACTCGAATCGAGATTCCCGAGAAAGAGCCGCGGCACCAGCATCGCCGCACGAGCCAGCCCGACCGCTTTGATCGCGACGAGATCAAGGCGACCATCGTCAACCCGCGCTCCCGGGGCGATAAGGGCATTGTTGCCGTATTGATCGGAATTCGCGATCGCGATCAGCAACACCTCCAGCGTCTCCCTCCGCCCTGCGCTGCTGATTACACACGTCTCGGAGGGCAATTCCCGCAGGGTTGTCCATGCGACCCGCGCATAGCCCGAAAGCCCGCGGCGGCTGAGCCGGTTGAAGCGCCGGCTCACGTCCGCGTCCAGACCAAGCCCCATGGCATTGCAGAAGGTATGGCCATTCGCACTGCCTGTATCCACGAACGCGATGCGTGCACCGATTCCACTGACAAGCCGCAGTGCGCCCATGGTTGAGCGAGGGATCCCCAGGTGCCGCGCCAGACCGTTTCCCGAGCCGCAGGGAAGCAAACCAAGTGTCGCCGGGGAATCGATCAAACCTTGCGCGACTTCGTTCATCGTCCCGTCACCGCCCACCGCCACCACCAATTCGTGGCCGTCATGGACGGCGGTCCGCGCCAATTCGGTAGCGTGCCCTGTCCCTTCGGTCATGGCTACGTTCGCCTCGAGTGACCGCGACGCAATGAAGTCGCGAATTACCGCCACCAAGCCTGGGCGGCGAAGGTTTCGACCGGAGCAGGGATTGAATATAAATCGAATCTTCATGGAAGAAGGCGACTCTCTCGCTCGGACAACCGCGTGGGTCCTGATTCCAATTTTCCCGGGGAGCACGGCAAAGAAGTGCCGGCGGATCCGCCCATCGCCAAAAGGTGCTCCGCAATATCGTGCGCAGCGAATGGCCGCGAGAGCGTCTCCCCGGCCCGGCGCCACTGCCACCAGACACCTCCACCGCCCGCAAAAGCCCGCGCCAACTCGGCGAGTACACGTTCCGGCGTATCGGCAAATGCTCCAATTCCGTGCCGGCGCAACAACTCGTAGTTTCCTTCCTCCTGCCCAGGGACGATCTCATTGACGATCATCGGGCACCCCGCCGCCAACGCCTCCTGAGTCGTCGCCCCCCCCGCCTTGCTGATCAGAACGTGATGTGAGCGCAGGAGCCGTGGAATCTCATCCGTCCAGCCAAGGATGCGGGTGGGAGCCGAGCGCCGGAGCGCCAGGGTGCTCAGCTCCCCCTGTAAAGCCTCGTTTCTCCCTACTGCACAGGTCACTTCCCATTCAGGGTGTCGCAGCAATCCGCGCGCGGTTTCAAGGGCGTGCCGGGTTCGCGAATTTATTATGTACAATACACGCGGCCGCGCCCCCGCCTGCAAATCGGGGCGACTGGGGACGTCCCGGGTGTCTGCGAAAACAGGATTGACGGGAAACCCGAGCACATGAAGCCGCTCAGGCGGTACTCCCGCCTGCGTCAACACCGGCACGGAGTCAGGGTTTGGCAGAAACCACCGGTCGCATCGTCCACGCCACCAAAGCGAATTGATACTGATCGAATCGGTCACGACCACGGCATGCGGTGGCAGGACCAATCCGCGCCGCGCCAGGACCCCGATCATGAACCCATAAACAGGATACGTGCTGCAAAGGACGGTGGGCTGTTCTTCCGCAATGATCTTCGCGAGCACCCGCTGCTCGCCTTTTAGGAGTTGCAGCAGACGCGGGGCCCAAGGCGATCGATCCAGCCATCCATAGGCCGCGCTCCAAACCGACGGCAGGCGATTGATCAATGTCAGGTAGAGTTTCCTCAGCAGCAAATTCCAACGGGGCGACGCTTCGGCGAAAGCATCCACGATCCGCGCCGTCCCCTTGCCGCGGGCCGCATCGCAAGCTGCCGCCAATGCGCGCGCCGCCGCATTGTGTCCCTCGCCAAAACCAGCCGTGAGAATGAGAACGCTGGCCTTCACCGGTGAACCTCCTCCGCCCGCGAGCGCACAGATTGTCCCGCGGCCTGCGCCAGGTCCCGCTCAAATTGGGCAATGACCTGATCCCACGACTGCGCCTCCACGGCAGCGCGCGCCGCCGATCGCAGTTGCATCCGCAATAATTCATCCGTGGCGAGTAGGACCGCCGCATTGATCAGCGCCTCGGGTTGATCAAACGGCACCACCAACCCATTCTGTCCGTGGCGGACAAACTGTCGCGCCGCCGCGTAGTCGAATCCCGCCACCGCCAGTCCACTCGCCATCGCCTCCGTCAGTACGTTGCCAAACGTTTCCGTCCGACTTGCGTGGATATAGATATCGGCGGATGCATAATGCCGGGCCAGCTCTGCGCGCGCGACAAAACCGGTGAAGACCACATTCGGATGCGCCCGCTGCAGCCCGGTCCGAAGCGGCCCGTCGCCGACCACCACAAAGCGACACCGGGGGTTCGCCACCCGCATGGCCGCGAACGCCTGGAAGAGAAGTTCATAGTTCTTTTCGGAGGCCATTCGGCTCGCGTGGACTACAACCGGATCGTCTACACCCGCCCCCCATTTCAAACGCAATCCATCCGAGCGGCGAGCCGGATGAAACAACCACGTATCCACTCCCCGCGACAGCACCGCCAAGTTACGAAAGCCCAGCGCTGCCAGCTCGGCACACAATTCCAGCGTTGGCGCGAAGGTGCGTTGGGTCCGGTTATGAACATGACGCAACCACCCCAGCACGGCGCGCTCGAGCAGGCCGAAACCATAGTGCTGAGTATAGGCATGAAAATTCGTATGAAAACTGGATGTTACAGGAATGCCCAGAGCACGCGCGACCGTCACAGCCGATGCGCCCAGCGGCCCCTCGGTCGCCACATGCACCAAGTCGGGGCGGTCTTCCGACCAGCGTCGCTCCAGCTTCCGCCACGCCGGCAATCCCAGCCGCAATTGCGGATACCGCGGAATCGGTACCCCCGGCAGGGTGACTTCAGCGAATCCGCCGGACGCCTCGCCCGCAGGTAAATCGTCCCGCCTCGGGCGATATACCGTGACCACATACCCCCGGCGGGCCAGCTGCCGGGCAATCACCCCGAACGTCATCGCCAAGCCGTTGACCTCCGGCGGAAAGGTTTCAGTGACGAGGGCGAGTTTCACAGATCGCGATGGGGATCATATAGCGACCCTATTAATACATGTTCCGATGGCATTCCCGTGGCGATACGGTTACATTGCGGCGACATTTGTCCGAATCAGACGCCCTGATCCTTGTCAGCCGATCGCTCCGCAACGTCTGCGCCCCGCCCTGCCACCGGGGAAGCGCGAGTTCCGGCGAGTCGTACGCGTCTCGCGGCCACGTCGCCATGGTCACAGCAAAGTAATCCGCCCGGGTGTAAAGTCTGACTTCACCAGAAGCAGGTCGTTTGCCCCCGGTTGTTCACACAATTGTGACGACACGGCCACGCGCCTGCCACATAGACGATGTAGGATCCGCCGGTGAGCAAGCAAACCATCCTCCGATTTCATTTCATGAAGATCCCCAGCCTGGCCCGGCCGTTCATTTCCATCCAGCCATTCGCTGTTTGGATCTTAACCGGCCTCTTTTCTCTCCCGTCGCTGACTCCACTCGGAGCCGCGGAAACCACCCGCACCATCCCGCTAAATCCCGCGAGTACCGCCGTTCGTCGCGACCAAGTGGTTGAGTTACAAAACTTCATTGTCACCGGCTCCCATATCAAACGTTTGGATCTGGAAAAGGTCGTACCTATAACGGTCATCGACCAGGACGCGATGGCCGCCCGCAACGCCTTGCTGCCGGTCGATCTGCTGACGTCACTCCCTTCCGTGGTAAACCTGCCCGAGAACGAAACCCGTCTCGGCTCGTCGGGCGCCCGCGGCGACAACGCCAATATCAACCTGCGCAACCTCGGTGCCACGGGCACCTTGATCCTTGTGAACGGACGGCGCATGGCGATCAACCCGATGACCGCCGGCCTCTCCCAAGCAGTAAACGTGAACCAACTGCCAACCCAAGGAATCGATCGGATCGAAGTCTTGCGAGACGGCGCCTCTGCCATCTACGGCTCCGATGCCGTGGGGGGTGTGATCAATTACGTACTGAAGCGCCAGTTTGACGGCGCTGAACTCTCTGTGCGCTACGGTCACCCGGAAGCGGGCGGTGGACAAAGCACCCAGACCGCGTTTACCTTTGGCACGACGTTCTCTGAGGGCCGCGGACGGATCTTCGGCACGATTGAAGCGCTGTATAAAGAAGCGATATTTTTGCGCGACCGGGACTTCAGCGTCACATCCAACGTCAGCGATAAAGTCCCCGCCCCGTTTAATGCCCTTGCCGGGCCGTTTGACGCTCGCACGCCCCGCGGCCGTTTTCCAACTTTTCGCGTCGGGACAGCCACGGCCAGCAACACCTTCCGTCCGGTGAACGGAACGCCTTCCCTGACCACCGTTGCGCCCAACCGGACCGCGAATCCTGAATTCTTCCTCGATCTCAACGAATTTGGAATGTCCTCGCCGCGCATGCGACGGGCAAACTCCTTTGTCTCGGCGGAATTCGATCTCAATGACCGGCTCACCGCGTACGCCGATTTCTCCTACTACACGGCCGAATCGACGATGGTCCGCCAGCCGCTCGCGCTCAATGCCCCCACGACGGACAAACTTGCGGTCATGGCGATCGACAATCCCTACAATCCCTACGGCTCCCGTTTCTATCACGTCTCAGGCGCACCCAATTCGGACGGAACCCCGCGTCTGACTGGTGCGCCGCGCACCGTTAGCCTTGTCTCGGTTACCCTCCCCGACCTGGGAGTTGAGAAAATCGATACCTCAGCCGACGTCATCCGCCTCGCGGCGGGCATCAAAGGCAAGCTGGGTAAGACGTGGACATGGGAAACCTCGGGCTTCTACAATCAGGTCAAGGGCGAGGACGAAGCGTATCCGGACGTGCGCGAAAGCCTGCTCCAGCAGGCGCTGCAACGGACCGACGCCAGCGCGTACAATCCGTTCGGATACACCTTTCGGGTGCAAGGGAACGCGGTCGTGGCCGACCAGCCGTACACCAATCCCTCCGGGGTCGTGGATTCATTCTCCGCGATCTTCGCCCGCAATGCCGAAAGCTCCATCGCGAGCGGCGATCTGCGGACCTCCGGCCGGCTGTTTCGCTGGTGGGGTGGCGATGTGATGTCCGCCTTCGGTGGCGAATACCGCACCGAGGATCTAAAAGACCTGCGGCCGCCCTTCAGTGGAGAGAACCCTGCGAATTCCGGCCTGAATCCGACGGATAACGATTTTCTTCTGCATCCGCCCCGGCCCGACGTCATTGGGGACCGCACCGTCACAAGTTTCTACGCGGAATTCGTCGTGCCTCTCGTCGCGGCCGAACGCGGCCTGCCGTTGATCAACACGCTCGAGCTCACCGCTTCCGCCCGCCATGAGCAGTATAGTGATTTCGGTGACACCACCAAACCGAAGATCGGAGCGAACTGGCGCCCCCTTTCCTGGCTGATGCTCCGCGGCTCATATAACGAAGGCTTCATGGCCCCCAGTCTCGCGGCGCTTTTCACCAGTCCGCGCTGGTCAATCAGCGCCGGCGCCGGTGAAATCGACACCTACCGCAATCCCGTGACCAGCGAGGGACCTTATGTACAACGCACCTATTTCGGCGGAAATCCGAAACTCAAAGCTTCCGAGTCCGAGGGCAAAACGTTCGGCCTCGTAATCGACGTACCCGGCATCAAGGGCCTGAGCATAACCGCCGATCACTGGCGGATCCAGCGCACCAACTTGCTGGGCCAGCGGAGCGTGGCGCAGATCCGCGCCAGTGATGTCGCTCTGATCCAATCCTACACCCGTGCGGAACTTGCAGCGGGCCGTCCTCTCGCTGCGGTCGACCTGGGCAGCGGGACCGCCAACTACAAGGGCGATCCTGATATCGAGCGCTTCCCGCTCACGCCGGAAGACACGGCTGCCTTTGCTGCTTATAACAACGCAAATCCGGGCAACCCGCAGGCTGTTGCCGGCCGGATCTTCTCCGTCAACCGGCCCTTTATCAATATTGCGACCAGCGACCATGAAGGGGTCGATCTCGGTCTGCGTTACGTGCTCCCGCGGCTGCCGATCGGCAACATTGTCCTGAATTCCGATTGGTCCTATCTCGTGAAGTCGCGGTCGCTCCAGCAGCCGGCCAACCTCCCGGCAATCGGGAACAATGACCTCAACGTAGAAGGCGCGTCGCGTTGGCGCGGGACCAGCAATGTGACGTGGCGCCGCGGTCCGTGGACCGGCAATCTGGGCGCCTACTATGCCGGTCCTTCGCAGGACTCCGGTGCCACGACCACGGCCGCGCTCTATGAGTCGCTCGGCCGTCCGGACTACATTGCAAAACATTTTACCGGAGGTCAGTTTGTTTATCGTTATATTGTCGATTCGACGCTCACCTACAACGTGTCCCTGGGCTACCGCTTCGGCGCCGGCCCATCATCCTGGTTGCGAGGCACGCGGATCCGTCTCGGCATCGTCAACTTCACCGACCAGGCCCCACCGGTCTCGTCGGGAGGATTTGGATACAGCCCGGGCGTGAGCCAGAATCTGCTGGCTGGGCGCACCTGGACCCTTGAACTCACCAAATCATTTTGAGCATGCCCCTCCTCATGATAGCGGTGTTCCGGGCGAGCCACCTCCGGAGCAATCATTTGCCCGTGAAAGCCTTGATTCAGCCATGGGCCTATATCATCCTGGTGTATGTGATCGTCGCACACGCGGTGGGTTCTGCACACGGCAAACCACCACCGTCCGCAGCCGCGCCGGTTGTATTGACAAAAGCCGGGACGGAGCGCGAAGCCGCGCAGACCTGGTATGCCGCCCTTCCTTCGGCCCCGAGGCCGGAGCTCACGAAACACGGCCTCGTCGCCGGGGAAATCCGTCGGTGGCAGCCGCGCGGCGCCAATCAAGGCGTCGCGGTCGATGACCGGCATTTCTACGGCATCGGAAATTTCATTGTCGGCAAATACGACAAACATACGGGGGAGCGCGTGCAGGAATGGATTGGCCTGCGTGGCGGGCCCATCGTGCACTTCAATGGCGGACACGTTCAAGACGGCTTGCTCGTCATCGCCCACTCGAACTTTCCCCAATTACCGATGGCGAGCTCGTTGGAGTATTTCGATCGGCAGACCGTGCAGCCGGTAAAAACGCTCAGCTTGGGGATCCGTTTGGGTTCGCTGACGTGGGCAGAAAAAAAGGACGGTTTCTGGTGGGCGTGTTTTGCCAACTACATCGACAAGGGAACCACACCTGGATTCGATCAACGCTGGACCTATGTCGGCCGATTCGATGAACAGTGGAACCTACTCGAATCATGGAGCTTCCCGCCGCAAGTGGTCGCAACGTGGGGCTCGAGCAGTTGCTCCGGCGGAAGCTGGGGGGATGATGGCTTCCTGTACGTGACCGGACACGACGCCAAAGAGCTCTACGTTCTTCAAGTGCCAAAGATGGGCGTGACCCTCGACTATATCACCACCATTGACGTTCCTTTTGAGGGCCAGGCGTGGGCATGGGACCGAAGCGAGAAACGCCTCATCTATGGCATCTCCCGTACCTCGCGCGAAGTCATTGTAGCACGGATACCGGAGCTACCCGCGGAACTGCGTCAGCCGTAAAGCGCGTGCCATGCGGCAGGACGAGAGTGTTCGCCCACGCCATCGCCGCCTCCGCGACTCCCGGCTGAACGGCGCGCAGGTTAACTTGAAGGCGGCTTGGCCTGGCTGCGAGCCTTGGCCGTGACGACTGGCTTCGAGGCGGTCGCCGTCTTGCTTTTTTTCGCGCCGGGTTTCCGGGCGGCTTTCTCGCTCGAGAGCGACAAGGCTTCGAATTCCTTTCGTGCCTGCTTCGCGGCTTTTTTGGCCTGCTTAAACTCGGCCCTTGCCCGCTTGTACGTGCGCTTCGCCGCGCCGGCAGCAACCAGCAGACGTTCCATCCTGGTCTCGGCCTTCTTCAACTGCGGAGGATTGCTGGGACGTTTCGAGGAGACCGGGGGGGACGATTCGATGTCTTTCATAAATTAAATCTCTGGCTGCAACAGCACCGTGCGCCGAGGAGCTACCAGAAGACACGGCCTGAGCGCAAACGTCGGATTGTTACATTTTTATTGGGCAACAAAGAGCGGCAGGGCCATGCGGCGGGCCCATCCTCTAACCGGAACGTTCGGACGAGCGAAGACGCGGTGCAAAACCACCCTGCCTTCCCCTTCCAAGCGAACCGTCTGTGACGCGCGGCGTAATCAAGCCATTTACTTCTGCGCGCGCTGGCTCTCGTGCAGCCGACGCAAACGGGCGACCACCTCGGGATGTTGGTCCGCGAGGTTCACGGCCCCGCCAAGGTCGCTTTTCAAGTTGGAGAGAAACAGGGGAACGACCCCGCGATCCTGGTCATTCGCGCCGGTGTCACGCGTGTTAACGACGAGTTTCCAATCCCCTCTCGCGCACCGCCCACGCGGAGTTCACGCCGCCGCCCACCCCCCAATGGACCGAGGAGCCCTCGCGCGCCGACGAAGCACGACAGGGCAAACCACCGGCAAAGATTCATGGGGGCACGTGAGGGGATCATTATACGGAAGGGGTGACCAAGCAAAGGGTGACGGGTTTCGTCATCGGGCCGGATCGATTACCGAACCGGGGAAATAGAAACGGTAAGTTCGATAACGCGCGATCCTGAAAAGCGTGAACTCCTCTCCTGGCCATCGATTATGGCTGCAGTCTGATTGTCGCGCCGGCCAGCCCCCTGATCTGTGCGCGCGCGTGATTGACGT
>Ga0163151_10007695_pt1 | contig 12480 bp, 12 predicted proteins | sample OliLakLV19MP5IB2_FD_145596 | JGI IMG/M metagenome (GOLD analysis project Ga0163151, IMG submission 145596) | Freshwater microbial mat bacterial communities from Lake Vanda, McMurdo Dry Valleys, Antarctica - Oligotrophic Lake LV.19.MP5.IB-2 | ecosystem: Environmental > Aquatic > Freshwater >...
CTTAAGTATTGCGCATTGCGCATTTTGTGTATTCGCATTATCTACTATTGTATTTCAAGCACTTAACAAAAATGGTGGGCTCCGCTATTGCGCATATTGACGAGTTACCTGTAATTTTACGAACCGACACAACAATAGACACATTAAAATAAAATAAAATGACAAATCAAGAAAAACTACAAAAAATCATTGCAGCGTACACTCCTCTTGACTATACGCAAATTGACCTTAAAAGGACAATTAAAGACAATTACATTGCATCTGCCTTTAAAGACAACTTTTGTCACGACATCTGTATTTGCTGGCGAAGTATCAATTCGACACAATTAAGAAATGATATGTTCGTGAAACTCAAAACAGGAGAAGATATTTTAAAAATTCTAAATTACGTAGAGCTATGAAAACACTAAATCTTACCTGCATTTTGGTTCTGACAGTATTTTACTCACAAAATACCTTTGGACAAGATTTTATTAGAATAGGTGCAGCACACGACTTTCAGAAAAATAAAGTTGTTCAAACCTTTTCATTTGACTTCAATCGAACAGAAAAGGTAGATGAAAAAAAAGGTAGATTTTTGCTTTTTGACAAAAATGATTTTTACATCTTACCTACTTCCGATGTCAACATTGGAGACGGTGTAACTTCTTCTGAAAACAATATCCTATTTCAACTTAACTTGGGAAAAGCATTTTATGGCACGAAATGGAAAAGTGCAGACAACTTGACGACATACGTTTGGAATAAAGCTATTGAGTTCAATCCATCATATAATTCAGATAAACTTTTTAGTGAAAAACTTACTTATGGACAAGCGAAGTTTTTGCTTAACTTCATATCAGCCAGACATAATGGAGCAGTTGAACCTATATTTGTAAAAACCGAACACAGTATCGCCACAGGGTTATTTACTAACTTAGGTTACAGATATAGCAAGACCTATGACACAGATAATCTTTATTCAACATTTGGCGTTTTGCTTGACTATAAGACACGTCTTTTAAACTCAAAAAATGAAGAAAACTGGGTATTCAAGGTAACTGGTAATTACTATTATATTGCATCTGATGTAAGTCAGTTAACGTCTGATAACTTTGGTGGTATTATAAAAAGTTCAATAGATAGACTTACTTTTAAAAATACATATTTGGGATTATCTCATAAATATGGCAACGACAATCCAAACTATAAGTACGTTCATACCTTAGAACTTTCAGTAAAAATCAAATATTAAGGGGAAAGCCGAAAACCTTTTAGAGTAGGCAAAAGTAAATAGCAACAAAATGGAAAATTCAAAAAACACAAATGAAGATGCTTTAAACTGCTAGGAGCAGACAATTCAGCTGAAGCCGCAGGTGGTGTTTGCGTTTGGGTGACACCAAGTGGTCAAAAATTTTGTGCACCAATCTCACAAAGTGACTGCTTGAAAATTAATGGAGCAGTTTTCGTTTCGGGTGGAAAGTGCTAAAAAAACTACAGGTAACAGCGGTTTGGCAAAAGGCGGGGTTTCGTGCTTCGTAGAACCATTTGTGCAAGGTTCAGCATTTGTGCTTCGTATGAACTTTAGTGCTAAAAATCCCGCCCTTCGCCAAGCCGCAAAACGTTAGCGGTCATTCTAACGGACGACAGAGCAACAACAGTAACAGAACATGAATCAGACAAATAATTAGTTCAAAAACAATTTAAAAACAAACAAATGAAAAGAGTAATTACAGCCTTCGCAGTCCTTCTTGTTTCATCAAACTTAATGGCACAAGACATCGCTGGAACTTTTACAATGAAAGCTCCAACAATTAACTATTTCACAGGAGCACGTGATAAGACAAAAAACAGTTCAAATGACACCAACGCAAAAACTGCAATCACTATTGATTCACTAAAGATTTATGTTGTTGAAGGGACAATCAGAAAAATTTATGTCTATTCGGGTGTAGATATTCGATTTACAAATGAACAAGTCCCAATTTCAATTACCAAGTTTAAAAATAGGATTGGAGACGCTTTGTTTGAAAATGACGATGACCAAAAATATATTTATTTAGGCGACATTTTGAGTTATAGACAAGAAGGGGAAAATAGATTAATACCAGACGATATTACCTTTACTCTCAAACCAGGAGCTACAACCAACAACAAACCAATTGACAAATCTTCGATACTTGCGATTGATTTAAGGGCATTCAGCGATATGCTTGGTGTATTTGATGACCAACCAAACGGGTTAGTTCAAACAGAAGGAAGTTTAAAAATAATTACTCAAACACAAAACACTATTCGTAACGTCCCATTATATTTAGTTCAATATGTACAACCTTATTTTGGACTTGCTCGGTTTGACAGCACATTCAAACAAACTAATATTTTAGGTGACTCGACAGTTAACAGAATGAGTATGTTACAGCGTAGTTCATTTACATTTGGCGTTAAGTTGAACATTTTAAAATACTATGCTAAAAGTGGCGGAGGCATTGAATTAAACGGGGGCTACCAGTATAACAGGACAGACTTATACAGAAATAGTGATTCAACAAAACTTGGGGTTTCATTAAACTCATTCTATTTGCAAGCACCAATAAAAATAAAATTTGCAAGGACTATAGGTTTTAATTATACACCAACTGTTTATTTTCAAAATCCCCAATCTTCAAAATCAACAGACTACTTAAAAAATCTTTCAAGCAATACAATAATTCAAAATGAGTTTTTCTTTTATTTTAACGTTGACAAAAACGACAAAAACAATAAAGTGTTTATTAGATTCAATATGTTCAGCAATTTGACAGAAAAGGGAAATAACTACAACCAACTTCAAATAGGTTATGAAAGAAGTTTGACTGACCTATTAAATAAAATCGCATTCTAAACGACAGAGAGAAGAACGAACCGCTAACAGCACCTACAAAAAATTGGCGGTTCAGTGGTTAAATGAAGCTTTGTGCTTCGTATCAAGGTTTGTGGTGGCAGACAGTTTTGTGCTTCGAAATCGCCAACTTCTTGTAGCTGCAAAACGTCAAACTGTCTAAGAACTAAAACGAATACGCTGAGAATCGCTTAAATGAAAAATCATCAAGATAGGTCCCCGAATACAAACATCATAAAACGTAGTTTTTAGACAGACTGACGTTATGTGCCATTCTGGGGCGACCGTGCTAACATCAACCGAACGTGACAAAAACGAACAATTTACCAATCAATGACGACACCAAATAAAGTTTGCAAATATTACCTTTGACCGATGGAAACAATTTTTGAAAGAGAAAAACATATTTATAAATCAACAGCCTTTGAAGAGATAATCAAAGACACTATTCGTTTTTTCAATGGAACTCCTGTTCATATACTTCCACCGCCTACAAGATTCCATGGGACTGGTGTTTATGCTATTTACTACACGGGAAAAAGTAAATACTATAAAGATATTTACGAACAAAACAGACTTGAATTTCATCAACCAATTTATATAGGGAAAGCCGTTCCGAGTGGCTGGAGACAAGCCAGAGAAACGAAAGAAGGCTCATTTACTTACGAATTATTTGGAAGATTGCGAGAGCATGGAAAAAGTGTTAATCAAGTTGCAAATCTTGAACAAGATGACTTTTCATGCAGGTTCATGATTTTGGAAGATGGTGCAAATCATTTGATAGGAACAGTTGAAGCTGCATTGATACGACATTACAAACCCATTTGGAACACAAAGATTGATGGGTTTGGTAACCACGACCCTGGTTCGGGTAGATACAATCAGGCTAAATCAGAATGGGACATCATTCATCCAGGCAGACCTTGGGCTGATAAATGCTTAGGTTCATCATCAACAATTGACAGGGTGGAAGAAAAAGCAGCAGAATATTTTACACTTAAAAAAAAGAATGATGCTAAATAGCCTTGAACTATTTTCGGGTGCGGGTGGATTAGCCAAAGGAATTGAAAATGCTGGGGCTAATCACATGGCGTTTGTTGAATGGAACAAAGATGCGTGTAAAACATTACGCTACAATTATTCCGCAGACCTAATACACGAAACAGATGTTAGAAATTTCAACTTCAAACAGTTTTCGGGAGTTGACATTATTGCAGGTGGTCCACCATGTCAACCATTTTCAATGGGCGGCAAGCATAAGGGTTTTGACGATGAAAGAGATATGTTTCCTTATGCTATATCAGCAATTAGACAACTCATGCCAAAGGCATTCATATTTGAAAATGTAAAAGGACTGTTGCGTAAATCCTTTGCCGAGTATTTCAATTATATCATTCTTCAACTTACATATCCCGAAGTTTCTAAGAAAACTGAAAATTGGAAAGAGCATTTATCCGAACTTGAAAAGGTGCATACAAAGGGCAGTTATAAAGGACTTAAATACAATGTAGTTTTTAGACTTGTAAATGCTGCCAATTATGGAGTACCGCAAAAAAGAGAACGAGTTATAATTGTTGGCATACGTAATGACTTGAATATTTCTTGGAGCTTTCCAGACGAAACTCATTCAGAAGAAGCTTTGCTATGGACAAAGTATGTTACCAACGAGTATTGGGAGAAACACGGCATTAAACCTTCCGAAGCTGATGTCTTAATCATGGACATTGAAAAGAAAAGACTTGTGGGTAAGCATGGTTTTTTTCCGCCTTCATTAAAACCTTGGCAGACGGTTCGCGATGTAATAATGGACTTGCCAAACCCACAGAAAGTAAAAGAGTTTCACCCCGAGCATTATTTCCGTGGAGGTGCTAAATCTTATACTGGACACACAGGCAGCGACATTGACCAACCCTCCAAAGCACTCAAAGCAGGTGACCACGGTGTTCCCGGTGGAGAGAACATGATACGATTTACAGACGGTTCAGTAAGATATTTTACCATTCTTGAAGCAAAGCGTATTCAAACATTTCCTGACGACTATCCTATTCTTGGTTCATGGACAGAAGCTATGCGACAATTGGGCAATGCTGTTCCAGTGCAATTGGGGCAAACAGTTGCCAAAACACTTTTACCAAAATTATCTACTAACTAACTTGACTGTAAATATTGAACAGCACTGCTCCGTGGACAGAAGTAGAACGGCACATAACAGCACCTACAAAAAATTGGCGGTTCAGTGGTTAAATGAAGCTTTGTGCTTCGTATCAAGTTTTGTGGTGGAAGACAGTTTTCGTCTCCGAAATCGCCAACTTCTTGTAGCTGCAAACCGTCAAACTGTCTAAGAACTAAAACGAATACGCTGAGAATCGCTTAAATGAAAAATCATCAAGATGGGTCCCCGAATACAAACATCATAAAACGTAGTTTTTAGACAGACTGCCGTTAGTGGCAAGCTTAAACGACAACTAAACCATAAGAAAAAATAATCAATTATGACAAAAATAAAATCGTATCTACTAATCTTTACAATTACTACATTATTTGTAAGTAACAATTTGTTTGGACAAATATCTTCTACGGAGTTAGATATTCTTGTCACAAATGCAATGGAAAAATTTAAGGTGGCTGGCGTTGCCGTTGCCATTGTAAAAGATGGAAAAATAATTCACGAAAAAGGATATGGGGTAAAATCTATTGTTACTAAACAGCCGGTTGATGAGCACACCAATTTTCAAATTGCATCAAACAGTAAGGCGTTTACAACCGCTGCCTTAGCTATATTGGTGGACGAAGGAAAAATATCTTGGAAAGACAAAGTGAAAAAATATATTCCAGAATTTAAGATGTACAACGATTATGTAACTGAAAATTTCCTAATAGAAGATTTACTGTGCCATCGCAGCGGACTTGGATTAGGTGTAGGCGATTTGATGTTTTTCCCAAATGGTTCAGACTTTACCATAAAAGATGTTGTAACAAGCTTTCAATATTTTAAGCCTGTTTCTGCATTTAGAACGCAGTTTGATTATGACAATCTGCTCTATTTTGTTGCAGGTGAAATCACCGCAAGGGTTAGTGGGATGAGTTGGGAGCAATTTATTCAAACAAGAATTATGGAACCTTTGCAAATGAATAATTCATATGCTTCCCTTAAAGGATTAAAAGATAAAACCAATGTAGCAACACCGCATTCTACAGAGGGTACTGAAAATGGAAAAATAAAATCGTTTGACCTTTTTGAAGAAATGGTAAATGGTGCAGCAGGTGGCATCTTATCAAATGTGGACGATATGAGTAAATGGATGATGATGCAATTAAACAAAGGAAAGTATAGTAACAAGTTAGATAAACAAATTTTTACCGAAGCAAGACAAAAAGAAATGTGGAAAATTCATACAGTTTTGGATGCCAATCCTGACCCAAGGTATAATTCACATTTTGCTGGTTATGGTTTAGGCTGGTTTTTAACTGATATAAAAGGTAATTTAAGTGTTTCGCATACAGGTGGATTACCAGGTATGTTGTCAATAGTAAGTTTAATACCAGATATGAATTTAGGCATTGTGATATTAACCAATACAGAAAATGGTGGTGGAGCTTTATTCCGTGCTATAAATAATTCTATTGTGGATAGTTATTTGGGATTGGATAAAATTGATTATGTAGAAAAATATTTCAAAAAAATAGAGACTCAAAAGAACAATGCAGATTCGGTAACTACAAACGTATGGAAACAAGTTGAGTTAGCGAAAAAAGCCAAGATTAACCCACAAGATTACATAGGTATATATGAAGACAATTGGTTTGGCAAAATTGAAATATTCTTAAAAGGAGACCAACTATGGTTCAAATCTTATCGTTCGCCAAAACTAAATGGACAGATGTTTTTCTATAAAGCAAACACTTTTGCTATTAAATGGGAATACCAAGATATGCCCTGTGACGCTTTTGCAATATTTAGTTTAGACGAGGAAAGTAAGGCACAAAGCATAAAGATGAAAGGTATTTCACCAACCATTGATTTTAGTTTTGATTTTCAAGATTTAGACTTACAAAGAGTGAAAAAATAAAAAGCCAGCCACTAACAGCACCTACCCAAAAGGCGGGGGTTCGTGTTCCAAAGACAGTTTAGTGGTTAATGGAAGTTTAGTTTTTCAAATTAAGTTTTGTGGTGAAAGTCCCGCCCTTCGGGTAGCTGCAAACCGTCAAACTGTCTAAGAACTAAAACGAATACGCTGAGAATCGCTTAAATGAAAAATCATCAAGATAGGTCCCCGAATACAAACATCATAAAACGTAGTTTTTAGACAGACTGCCGTTGGGCGTCATTGTAAGAAACAGTGCTAACTTGAAACTGACTGTAAGAAATTAACTTTGACAAATCAATCTATCAGAGAAAACCATTACCTTTGACAAAATAATTTGACTGACGAAAATGAAATTACCGAAATATCCGTTATCAGCAGACAATGACTTGACAACTTTTGAATTTGTCAGCGAAGGATCGAAGGGGTTAATTCATAAACTTGTTCAGTTCACTCCGACAAACTTGAAAGGAATTTTCATTCTTGCATTTGGTGACAAAGACCATTTGACAGGCGACATTGACGATTTGGTAATTTCAAACAATGGTGACAGCGAAAAAGTATTGACAACAGTTGTAGCAACCATTTTCGCTTTTACTGATAAACACCCTGATGCTTGGATTTACGCAACAGGCAGCACCAAAGCACGGACACGACTTTACAGAATGGGAATAGGAAAATAATTATCGGAGGTAACAACGGACATTGAAATTTTAGGAGAAAAAAATGACGACTGGGAAACCTTCAGAATAAATATTGACTACGATGGATTTCTTGTGAGACGAAAAAAGAAAAAATAGTTACCTTTGATAACAAAATAATTTATAAATTTGAAAAATGAAAATCACAACCGAATTAAAGAAAAGGAATATTCCGATTGTGCGAATTGACAAGTCGTTGAATAAATACAAAGACACCGTATTGTTCCCTGACAAGTTAGCGAAAGCAAACGAAATGTTACGCAATGTAGGACTTCCGAAACAATGGACAGAGAACAACGAACGCCCAACAGCACCTTAGCGTCAGTTTTTTTGAAGAAAAAAAACCGAACGCCAAGCTGCAAAACGTCAAACTGTCTAAGAACTAAAACGAATACGCTGAGAATCGCTTAAATGAAAAATCATCAAGATGGGTCCCCGAATACAAACATCATAAAACGTAGTTTTTAGACAGACTGACGTTATAAGCAAGCCTAAAAAGACGTACTATGCAAAACAGAAATAACAGACAATATCGTGCAGCTCAATTTGATATGCACTACGACCATGCAAAAAGAAAAATTTATTTTTTTGCAAACGCCCCTTAAGAAAAAAAGAAAGGAAATACCAATATGCATTTTAGCATATTTACTTGCTCTCTCAAGCAGAACCAATGCCAGTAAAATAGCTAAAAATCTTCCATAGAATGTTTTGTAATTTATAACTATTTAAACTAAAAAAGATGAAAAGAAAAATGAAAATTTACTTATTGGCAATTTTAACCTCATCGGGTTTATACACAAGGTTAAATGCTCAATTGCCACCAATTGTAGACAACAATTGGCAATTAGACACGGGGCTAAGTGATGAATTTAACACATTAGATTTGTCAAAATGGAATGTAATAGACCTTTGGCAAGGTGAGTGTTGCAATTGGGGAGGAAACAGCAGATTTGTTACATCAAATGTAACAGTTACTGGTGGAGAACTATTATTAAAAACAGATGCCCCAATTTCTGGCTCAACTGTTCCTTATGACTTTTGGGAATGTTGTAACACTGGTGGTGTTAACACTTTGTCGGAAAATTATCAATATGGCTATTATGAAATATATGCAAAATTACCAGGTAATTATCACAATGGAATACCAAATGGTCAAAAATTTTGGCCAGCATTCTGGACCTATCATCAAGAATTTATTGGTCAGACCAACACCGTACATGATGAAATTGATATTTTAGAACCTTCGGGTACTCAATACGCAGATGGGAAAACGAATGTATGTGGTTGGCATGATGAGAATGGAAGTGGTAGTTCATATAAAGTTGGAGAAGGATCGTATACAAGCCCTAATCCATTATTTACTGGTTATCACAAATATGGGTTAGAATGGAATGCCGACAGAATTATATTTTATTTTGATGATGTCCCATTTTACTCCTCGTATAACCACCCCAGTTTAATAATGGATCCACAAAAAATTGTAATTGACTTACAAATTGATATTGGGGTTAATGATTTTAATCCATCAATAACATTTCCTCAATATATGAAAGTAGATTACTTTAGATATTATCAATTTTCAAAAGATTGCAGTAGTAACGCTGTTATTAATACCAACACCGACTTGAGTAATTTTAATTTTGCCATTAAAAACAATATAACAATTGGTAATGGTTCTAGTACAATAAATTTAAATTCTGGTGATATTAAAACATTTAGAGCAATCAATGAAACAGTCATTAACGGAGATTTTACCGTTCCAATTGGCAGTGAATTAAATATTATTCCTACCCCATGTAATTAATAATAACCTTAAAATAAAAAAAAATGAAAACAAATATCAGAATATTATTCGTGTTACTAACAAGCATTATTATTTCAAATAACAGTAATGCTCAATTAAAAGTCAGAACAAATGGAACTGTAAAAATTGGAACAGAATCAACTTATCCAAGTGGAGGAAGTTTAGAAATTACAGGAATAAATCAAACTTTAGAAGCGAGAATTTTCCCAGCGTCTGCCAATATAGCTAGATTTTGGACAATTAACTCCGTGTATGCATTTGGTTTTGGTATAGACCAAAGCGGATATGGTCAAATATTTAGAAATATAAATAGCCCTAGCTCCATTATGACATTTAACTCAAATGGTGATTTTGGTATCGGGAGAACTCCCTCTTACAAACTTGATGTGAATGGAAGTATCAGAGTTAATACAACAATTTACACATCTGATTCTTTGTTAAAATCTAATATCAATAATCTAAAAAATCAAGCAAGTAATCTTGACAAATTACGTAGTGTATCATACAACCTCAACACTTCTTCAACAACGGAGAACAATGAAATACAAACTGAAACAATGAATCCCAATAAACAAATTGGTAAAAAAGTTAACGAGGCTGAAAGACTTCATTATGGTTTTATAGCACAAGAGGTAAAGAAAATATATCCTGAACTAGTTTATGAAGATGACGCTGGAATAATGGGAATTGATTATGTTGCATTCATTCCTCTGTTAGTGGAAGAATTAAAGAACCAAAATAAAATAATTGAAGGTTTAAAGCAAGATATTACCGCCTTAAAGGAAAGTTCGGTCAATTTTTCATCAGTTACAAAAGATAACTCTAATGGAGAATTATTCCAAAATTTTCCAAATCCATTTAACGAAAATACGACAATCAAATTTAGATTATTGAATAGTGTAAACTCTGCTACTTTGTATTTATATGACCTTCAAGGGAGTCAAATAAAAAGTTATTCTATTAATCAAAGAGGCGAATCGTCCATAACTATTAAAGGTTCAGAGCTAAGAGCAGGTTTGTATTTTTATTCTTTAGTTGCAGATGGTAAAATTATTGAAACAAAACAAATGGTTCTTACAAATTAATTAAAACAAATAAAAATATTCTCGCAGCTTCGCTGCGAGAATATTTTTATGATAAATTTACTGCAACAGTGAAAAAAATATTTTACATCGCAATTGGTCTGATTTTCTTGTTATCATTCCGTTTTTATTCGTCCTTATTTTATCCAGTGCTGAATTCCGACAATGCAGTAACTATATTAATGATTCATTATTTTAAATTGCCACAAGACCTTTATTTTTGGGGGCAAGATAGGATGGGGAGTTTAATTCCTTTAATTGGTCAAATTTTCTTTAAAATCTTTAACTTCTCAGCACTTGCTTCTGAGTCCATTACTCATTATTTAATATTGTTACTTGGCTTTCTTTCATTTTCTAGTTTTTTAAAATCACATTATTTGAAAATTATTTTTGCTCTTGTTTGGTTCTTTCCTCCGATGAGACTTATTGATGTAACTCAGTTTTCATTTGGAATACATTATAGCTTGATTGCAATATCCTGTTATTTATTTGTTTACTCTAAAAAAGAGAAAATTCAGAATAATTTGCTTCTTCGTCATATAATCCTATCATTAATAACAATACTTCTAATCGCATCAATTTGGGTATCTGACATGGCTCTTGTTTCGGTTTTTTTATTGTTGGCAGTACTAGTATATTTTTATTTAAAAACAAACAAATTTTCTTATTCTTTACTCAAGAAACTTGAATTGTATTATACATCGGTTGGGTTTGTAATAGGCTATATGTTTATTCATTACGCAAAAAGCATTTCAGAAAAAAGACAAGATTATACCACTTTTAGTAATATTGATACAATAAAGCAGACCTTTGTGATTTTTGGAAATACTATTTTGGATATCCTTACATTTAAAGCAAATGAACCTTTTACAAGTGTATATTCTTACTTCGTTCTATGTATTTTCACACTCCTCATTCTTCAAATTAAAAATATTAAACTGGATAACACTGCTAAAAAATGGATTTTGTTTTTTCTTTTTGATGCAGCTTTCCTTTTCGGCATAATAATAGTTTCTAATTGGACTTTTTTAAATGATGTCCCATGGAGATATTTTACTTGTACATATATTTCTCTTTCCTTTGCACTTTTATTGTTATTAGATAATTTAAATATTAGAAGTAAACACATCAAAATTATTAAAACAGTTTTACTCATAACAGTATTTATAGGGGGAGCTGGGACATTATATAATATAAAATATATTTGGCCCAAAACCTTGACCCCAAGAGTTGAAGTTGCTCGTGAGTTTGAGAAATTAGGGCAAATTGGAATAATTTCTGAATATTGGAATTCTTACATTACTTCATGTCCTAATCCTGACATGATTAAAGCAACTCCACATGATTCGACTTGGGCTGTTCGTAATTACGAAATTGTAGAGGAAGTTTTCGCGCAAAAAAATATTTATGTAATAAAAGATATGTGGTTACAGAGTTTCCCTGATTCCTTAGCTGAATTTGGAAGAATCTTAATAAAAGATGGTAATGAATTTAGAATTGGAGATTGTGATGTATGTAAGTATAAAAAAATAAAATAGCTGACACCTTAGTGTCAAGCACATTTAAAAGTCACACAAATCAATGCTCAACCAAAGATTTTAAAAAAGCTTGCAAACCCAACGTAAGACAAAAAGAAAATGCAGACACGACAAAAATAAAAATTTTCAATAGCAGACCGACACAGCTACCATGGACAAAGACTAACGAGAGAACGCCAGCCTGTAACAGCACCTAAAAAAAATGGCGGGGGAAGTGCGAATACAAACATTTGTGCAACTAATAAAGTTTGGTGGGTATAGACAATTTAGTGTTCCAAATCCGCCACTTCTTTTAGCTGCGCAACGTCAGGCTGTGAAATAACCCACACAAGCTTCAATTTTACTGGCATTTTTGGTGAGAGTAGCATTCCGTAAGGTGATATAAAGCTATTTTATGATAGCAATATTTC
>Ga0163151_10007696_pt1 | contig 12480 bp, 7 predicted proteins | sample OliLakLV19MP5IB2_FD_145596 | JGI IMG/M metagenome (GOLD analysis project Ga0163151, IMG submission 145596) | Freshwater microbial mat bacterial communities from Lake Vanda, McMurdo Dry Valleys, Antarctica - Oligotrophic Lake LV.19.MP5.IB-2 | ecosystem: Environmental > Aquatic > Freshwater > Lake...
CGACACCTTTACAGTGACCAAGGTGTTGGATCCGACCGTAGAGTGTGCGCTGAATCCGGATTGTATCGCACCTGTGGGTGATGATGACGGCGTGCACAGCTATGATCAGGCAGTGCTGAGTGCCTTCATTCGCAAGCATGGGTTCTATTGTTATGGAGATAACCGCTATCGGGAGACCAGCATGCTTAATCTGACACCATTTCCCCGCGATGCGGGTCAACCTCAAACTCTGTTCTGGCGCGAGAGCCGCTCCCCCAAGCCGTATTCGGAGGACGTGTCGCATTCGAACCGATGTCACAGATCTGATGCCAAGGCATCGTCCCTCATCCACATGACGGAAGTAGGCTCTGGTACTCACTCGACCTCGCAGCGTTCTCGTATCTTGCAGAAGCGACAGCAACTCCGCAGCAGTTTCGATCAATCGATAAGCACTGTACGCGACATGGCCACATATGCCGCCTCTGTTCTGGTCTACGCGTGGCGCTTCACCCCCATGGTGCGCACTGGGCTGCTGATGTGGTTCATACCCATGCTCAGCTACCTTCTCGTCCCCGCCAAATTCAAGGCGCTCCGCCGCACTCTCACTGCGGCTTTGTTCTTCACGGGCGTCAGCGCGGTGCTGTATCAGCACGAAATCTTCCAGTCGCCATGGAGCTTGCAGTGCTCGAGTGATTCAGAAGGTCGCTGGGCAATCGGCGTGGCCCAAGTGAGCGCAGTTTACACAGGGGAGCCGCCTGCCCCTCGTTCACCGGCCCCCGGTGCAGGCGCTGCTGCAGGGGCACAAATCAGCATGACGGACGCGCCGCTGCAACGACTACATTGGTTGGGGCGCGTTCGGACTGCCGCCATGAGAGCCAACAGCACCATCAGCTGCGCTGACAGCCGCGATATGGTGTCGACTTTCGTCTCAACTCCCTTTGTGATACGGGCTGTTCCACCTGAGACGTTACCGGGATCTACAGACGAAGACGGCAAAGTCAGCAAAGACAGGCATTGGTACATGTTTTTCGAAGGCAAGGACGCTGGCACTCGATCGCTGGTCTGGAACGGTCTAGCCGCTGTAGCGTACGCTAAGAGTGTTGACGACGGCGCCACGTGGCGTTATGGTGGAGTGGTACTGCGTGAGTCAGTGCGATTATCGTACCCATTCGTGTTTTGGCACGAGGGACAGCCGTTCATGATTCCGGAGACTGCTCGCAGCTATTCCGTCAGGCTCTATACCACCCGACACTTCCCAGAGTCTTGGTATGTGTCGCGGGTACTTCTCACGGGTCGCCGATTCACCAGCTGTTCCCCGCTCAATTTCGACGAGCACTGGTACATGTGGTGCGGCGACGCAGACGATCCAGATCACGGGAACCTGTATTTATTTCACAGCAAACAGCTCATTGGTCCCTGGACCGAGCATCCTTCTAGCCCGGTAGTGCGCGCGGACAAACGATATGCGAGGCCGGCTGGTCGCCCCATTGTTGACAATGAGGGACGTGTAGTGCGCTTTGCCCAGGACCGAACACTGCGCTTCGGACAGAGCGTGCATGCGATTGAAGTCCTCACGTTAACCACATCATCTTACGCCGAGCGGCCGTTACATCCAGAGTCCGTGCCGTTCTTATATGGCGAGATGGGATCTAGTCGCTGGAACGCTCATCGCATGCATCACGTTGACATTCAGCCTGTCAACTCGAGTACCTTTATGGTGGTAGTAGACGGTGACTGAGCCTCCGTGTGCCGTCATGGATTGGTCAACTAAAGCAGACCCTGTCGCACGACGTGCGGCCAATATCCTCTGCAGGCCATCAAGAAGCACGGAGTTGCTGTTATCACTGGTGTCGATCGTGCGTTTCATTGCCTGACTACCCTGACCGCACCTTGTGAGTCTTGCTTGCAAGGGCGTGGCGGCAGCAGCGTTCGACCGCGCAAGGCCGATGGAGCACGACATTGTCCCAGTACTCAAAACATTTGCCCCACCACTCGCAAGTGCCCGAAGTAAACAAACTCGGAACATTCGTAATCCATGGTTCTCATGTCTTCTGCGTGGACTTGCTGATGCCTCAGTGATCCTTCACTGCTTGCTGTCGGCTAGTAAACATTTCGTAGCAATCGCAAACCAGTTTTGATGATCGAAGCCAGATTGTTCAAGCCGGAGCTGTGGCACTTGTGCTATCAGTTGCTCAAGCTCTCCCTTCTGGAACATGTGGTAATAGCTGTATCGCAAACCAAGTACAGCTTCAAAGCGTTAACACCGCAGCTTGAGAGCAACACCGAATGGGAAAGAGGGTACGCACCGAATGAATTGAGTCTCAGGACTGCGAGCGGCAGATTCGATGACAGCACTGGAGGCCTCAAGGGCTGCAGGTTCAATCGATGAAAAGCAGGAAGATTGATTGGAATCTTGCGCGTTGCTGGTGTCCGCCACTGGAGCTGGAGCAGCGTTCAGCGCTGTAGACGTCGTCGGAGCTAAAGGCGAGCTACCGGGAGTCACATGCTGAGGAGCCAGACCGGCATGTCGAAAGCTGATGTTTGTCCAGGCACATCGTGAACACGAATACAGATACAACAGCAAACACGGCTCACATGCCTACCGGTGCGGCATTTGCCAAGATATGAACGCATCCTGATTGGTCTCCTTAACGACACCGGAACCCTTCTTCTGACCCTGCAGATTGGTGCAACGACGAGCTGAATTCCAAGAAACATGCACCGCAGTCCCGCAACGCCCATACCCCTTCCTCGAAGGACCACACATAAACCAAGACAGAGCCTCCGGGTCGCAACACCCGACACATCTCCTGCAGGCAACATCACGTGCAGACCACGCTGTATATTATCAGAATAAGACCACAGGTCGAATCAAAGAATTGCATACTTGCAGCGCTGCGAGGCGGCGAGCCGGGTTTGCAAGGTGATGAAGCACAGCAATGGAGATGACGCAGTCCTACCCACAACAACAATGAGCACGTCGCAAGTCTCTGACTGTGCTCAGTCGCCTCAGCGCCACTTACGAAAGCCCCCAATCGATATGGCAGACGAAGCGCGTCGCAGACCATGACTTCTTTGCCTTTGCGCTGGCAGATCTGAATCAGCCGTGAGCTCCTGCACCGGGTACAGAAAGGGTCAACACAGGTACAATGATTTGGAAAAAAGACGCGAACCGTACATGTCAGAACCGATAAAGAAGCAGCTGCTGTTAGCATCCAGGTACTTGCCGTTGCCAGTGCCGACATCAGCGACAACAGACCCTGAACGTTCAATAAAAAACGAACGGGTCGAACCTAGTAACAAGCTGCATTTGTCCGACAACACCACATTGAAACCGACAGCCGATGCTGGAGCGTATGCCACTGTCCATGCGATATTCATATACACTGCGCACGAAGGACAACGCTGAAGTTAGCATACCTTGGGGTAGATTCTGCAGATACTCTTTCACGTTAGGCCACATCTACCCATCCAGAGGTCATGTTAGTCGGACCACATGACAGTCGTTGGTATGCCCCGTACCGAAAATCGTGTGTGACTAAAGTGAGGAGCGATGGCCTCGTATACTTCATGGACATACTTGCGTTCAAATTGGTCAGCGGGCAGACTGTCCACCGAATACACATCCGTGGGCCGCGCCATCGTCGCACCTCAGCCCGGCGCGGCAGAACGTTCAAGCGCAACCCGCATGATGAGCGTTGCACTTCCGCCAACGCCCAAAACAACAGGAAGCATCCTGCGTCAGCATGAATAACTCGTTGCAGTCGGTCGGAATATTGGAAAAGGACACCAATGGTGAGGCTGAAAACAATGTCTTGCTGATTTCCCATAGAATTACATTCACTCCAAATGTGGCGACTTGTCGTGCGTCCCAGATGATGTACTTCTGGCGTGGTGCTTTCCCGCTATCTCCAAAGAGGTTCAACAAGGTAGGGTGCCGTTTTCTCGCAACCACGTACGCATATGAACGAGCTCATATGCGAGCTCTCTGCTGCCATACTGGTGTAGTTTTGACGCATCGATGTGGTCTGGTCGGTGATGCTGCCATGGCCGATTCCCCGTTCCGGTTCAGCAAGCTCCGATCTGAGTGGTTGTACACGCTGGTAACCCCAGTGAACAACGCCAAAGCGGCCAAGATATCATCGGTCAGCCTGTGCCTTGTAGCTACGGTAAAAAAAGTCGACGACAAGTTGGTGTCATCGCCACTCAGTCTCGATCTGTGCCGTGTTGTTCAGGCGTTTAACCCCTCGCGATATGAGGCTCTGTTGAAAGTGCTCTGTGCAGAGTATCTTCGCGAATGTAGTCCTTTGCCTGTTCTCGCTGCCTATCTTAGCACTGTCACTACGGGATCTGTCAAAGGTTGTTCGCGGTTTCATCTTATTGCACCGTTTTCTCGGGTCTCAACCAATTCTTGCCGTTTCCAGGCGCCAGTGGTGTTCACGCAGGCTATGACGAATCTGCGTTCGATGATCGCCGCGCTCTGTTATCGCCGATCAAAGGTAGTGGTTGAATCGAATGTCGTTTTGGAACGTCTGTACTGACCGCTTTTGCTCCACCAGACATCTTCTCGCTCTTCGGTGCTGAAGCCATCATCTTGTGGACCGCGGTTCTGCTCAAGAAGCGAATATTTGTCTTCGCCTCAAAAGTGGCGGATCTGCTACCACTAGTCCGAGCTTTTCCTCTGCTGGTACCACCTGCTTGCTGCTTACCTCGTGTTACAGCGCGCGCGAGTGCAGCGCGTCTAGTAGAACTGACATGGAAATGTGTGGTACTAGGGGGCGTGGCACCGATTGGATTGGGACATCTTGAGGCCATTTCTGACCATGAGCGAAGTCGAGTTGAACGATCTGCGCAGTGCGGGTGTTTACGTGGCCGGAACAATCGACCCTGCTGCTCAAAATCAGCAAGAGCTTTACGATGTCTTCGTAGACGGTGCGCCAGTGCGATTGTTTCATAGGCCAAGTGATGTGCCTAACCATGCTTGCTATGCTACCGCAGCTGCTGCTCAGACAGTTACTATCAACGAAGCCGCTCGAGCTGATTTTGCCATGACCAAAATACACAAGGACATGGCTCAGAGCTTGTAGGTGGATGTTCTGAGCCTCTTTGCTGGTGTCTTCTTGCTCACTGCGTGTACCCTGGGTGCAGCCTCAAAGCCGCGGACGAAGAAGCCGATCAGGCAGTCATCAAGCTCATCGCTGCCAAAACCAAGGAGCTGGTGGCGAATGTGGCAACGCTCAAGGTACAAGGTTTTCGAACCCGCTAACTCTGCCGCTAAACGGTGTCATTATTGCACAGACTCAGCACGATGACGGCCTGTATGTGACCTTACAAGACCTCCAGAATCGATCACTACCTGCAAATGCTGATAGGTACTGTTTTGATCCTCACTGTTGTCCATACGTGTCGGTGTTTGTGATGCGCGGGCTGCCTCACTCAGGTTCTTGTTCAACGTGGCTCTTGCGGAAAAGTTGACGAAGCAATAAGTGAACGATAGATTTTGACAACTGTCAAGCAACACTGACGCATGTGATGTACAGAGGAAGTATATCATATAAGAAAAGCAATTTACACGGTAGATGGTAAATCCAACTCCAAAAATGACAGCACATCTTGCAACGATACGAACTCAGAAGCACGTTGTGTGAGAGCAACACTGATCGCCGAATCACTCAGTTTGCCGCCGATTGTTTGCTGACCCTGAACGTTCTCGAAAGAACTTCCTCCAGCGATATCACCTGCCTTTGTCGAAGAACTTGCAGTGACACGGACAGCACCGCTTTTCTGTCGTCTACACAGCCATTCCTCCACCGAATTCTTCATCACGAATTTGTGAACGAATGTGCGTCGTGTTTGTCCAATGCGGAACACGCGGTTGATAGCCTGCTCTTCGATGGCCGCGTTGACAGATGGCTCTGTCAAAAACACATGTGTTGCTGCTACCAAAGTCATCCCTGCGTTGTCGGTACGCAAAGATAGCAACAACACAGAGGCGGCAGGATCGGAGCTAAACCGTGCCAGTTTCCGAGCGCGCTGGTGCTTATCTCCCTTAAGGTGCACAAAAGGCACATTATTACGCTGCAGTGCTCGTGCGAGCACGTCAAGCATAGCGTCAAACTGGGAAAAGACCAGCGATTTGGCGTCTGGTTCGCGAGTGCGTAATAAGAGCAGATACCGCACAAGCATTTCTGCTTTGGTACCAAAATCTCCTTGCCCCACAATGGGCACACCGGCAACGTCCTCAAGGGGATAAATATTTCCAGTGCCGGGCATTGCTGCAAGAGCTGCTCCAGATTCACAATGCGCGCTGTGCGAGCTAGCTGAGGTCTGCAAACCATCCACGTCCATCGGCACGGTGGTTTGCGATGAGTTGGCGTTGCTTGCGTCAATAACAATCGTGGTTTCATCAAGTGGCAGATTGGACACGGCCGTGGTGGACGGAGAGACATCCACGGACGATAACACAGATGACATTACGTTCATAGAAGCAACATCACCTGTTGCATCACCGGACTTCGACTCAGCACCGATAACCCATATCTGACTACGCTCGAACTTGCATCGGCATTGAGGACAGTCCCATGGACCACGACGTCTACTACGCTTCATCCAAGCGGTCAGACACTCTGTGCAGAACTTATGTCCACATTCTAGAATGCACGGACTGCGGCCACTCATACTTTGGAAGCAGATGCTGCACGATGGTTCGCTAGAGATGGCAACAGGTGGTGCTGATCCAGTTGAAGACGAGCGCACATCTTGATGGACAGGCGCGATCGAAGCGGAAGTTGTGAGGGGTATGCCTAGAGCTCCACGTTCGGAACAGGGCGGCAATGCGAGGCGCAACTCGTCACAGGACGCGACAGCAGTTGAGACCGAGACTGGCGCCCGCGCCACATTCTGCTTCGGAGCTCCCAAACTGACACACACATACTCCAATCGCTTTTGCTTGTTGATACTGTCTTTGCGGGCGGCGCTCACCTCCTCGCGCTTATGTTGCAGCACTGCCTCGATTCCTGCTCCAGTGCTCTCTGCTGAGTCTGAAGATCCGTTCATTCGGTTTGACGTCTCACTGGCTGGGTGGGTTGACAACAGCAGGGGCTCATCGGGAGGTTCGCATTGCTGCAGCAGCAATTGTTCGTGCTGGAATAGCTTCTCTTGCAACTGTTGAATACGATCTCGTGCCTTGTGACATAAGCGCACGGTGTCGATGCACAGAAGACTGTCGAGGTACTTCGACAAGGGCACACTGGATACTAAATGCTCCCAATCTGGATCCAGCGGATCGTTCGGAGCAGCAGCAAGCCGCACCAGTACGGGGGTCGTGTCGATGCCCGAGCGACGGTTTGCATCGGAAACGCTGCCAAACGCTTCTGTCTGCAGTCGGTCAATGTCCTTGATCAGCTTGGCCCTGCGACGCTCAAGCTGAGATGACAGCCGATGCAGTTCGGCAATTCTGCCTTCGACTGACAAAGCTTGGTTGGTATCAGCGCTGCTTGAGCAGGAAGTAGACACCGCTGTTGAAATCTCGTCGGCAGGCAGAAGGGGAACCTCGCAGCTTGGCGCAAGACCAAGTAATTTCTCTAGCGATGCGATCCGTAGAGCGACCGCAGAGGGTTCCTGAAGCACATGGTCTCTGATCGGTGCGCGAGGACAGTAATGAGTGATGTGCTTCAACAGGGAGCGCACAGCAGCTTGGAGACGAGCCACTGTATAAAGGTCTGATGTGCGCTCAAACAAATAGTACTTCCGTGTGATATCTGGCTGCAGATTTTGCAACTTGACTTCAATCTCAGCGCGAGCATTGTTGTCTTGTTGCAGGCGCAACGTTTCCTCGGCAGATAAAGCTCGAGGCTCTCCTGCCAGGACAGCGGCAACGAAGAAACCGTAAGCCCTATTTTGGAACCCAACGTGAGGCTGCCGTTGTTGGACCAACTCCCGAACGCGATCTTCTGCGTTGACGGCTTGCGAAAGCAGAACGTCCTCCTCGTACTCCTCCAGAAGATCCACCCATGTCTAAATGGTCGATCAATGCAGCTTCAGAGCCAGCCAACTCAATATCAAAAACATGGTCAATCTACCTTACCTGCACGGCGAGAACATCGGATTCCAGTAGATCATTGCGTATACGAAGATGCTGACGCCGCATCTTGGCCGCTGTCGCAAGGCATTCTGCCGCCTGCGTTTTGGAGGTGGAAGTAGATTGTCTGAGCAGCACCACAGCTCGAGCCTCGCTAACGTCGGCTAATCTGGTGGTTGTTACCAGCTCAATTAGGCGCCACAATCGAAACTGCGCATTGTTGGTCACGATGTCATCGCCTTCGGTCAGAGTCGAAGGCACGTTAGCACCGGACGGATCGAGCACATCGCGATCTTTCGAGATCGCACTTTCCGGGCCACTCAATCTAGACGAAACCGCCGCCCAAACCTGATCTTCGATACGTTGTTTGGCTTCCAGCATCTCAGCTGACGCTCGAAGCGCGCTGAACATGTCCTGAGGACCCTCAAGTCGCTCGACTGTTACCCGAGCTCTCTTGCGAACGCGAGCCTTTGGCTTTGGTTTGGTTGGCTTACCGATATCGTCAGCAGCAGGCAACCCTCCGGATGCGGAACCAGCTTGAACCTTCAGCAAACCAGACTCGCAGTAGTTCCCTGTGTCCGGCTGAGCATCCTCCTCGTCATCATCGCTGTCAAGCCCGCGAGGGCGCTGGCGAACGACAGCTGCAGCCTCCTGAGCACGTCGCAGTTCATCTAAAGCCATCGCGTTTTGTTGATTAATCTGCTCTCTGCGCAATTTCCGCAGATGAATGCGCTGTCTCCGAGCAGGCTCTGTCTCGAAAAAAAATCGCTTTTGGAGCGAGTCGGATTGTGCAATTTGGTCGGCATCACTGCAAGATGCGGAGACTGTTGTGGCAGGCAGGTCGGGACCCTGCGACGGCAAAGAAATCAAACCTGTACGCTCATTGGCCTCTTTGAGTTGTTCCAGAACGTTGGGCCTTGAAGAGAGTGACAGCGATGAGTCGATCCGGTTGCTCGTGGCTAGACCACTGACGCCTTGATCCGCTACAATCCAGGCTTCCTGAAGTGCTGAATAGGCTTCATCAAGACGATTCAAGCGCCGCAGAAGCCACGCCAAGTGATTCAGCGCGGTGCATTGCTTACGCTCAGCAGCCGCCACATCGTCTCGCGCCTTCTGCACTAGTCGCTTCTGCAGCTCCTCCAACCCGTACATTTTGCCAAGGTTCGAGGGACCAAGAATGTGCCCAGCATGTTGCCTGGCAACTAGAGGGTGGCAACATGCTTGGCGCAGAGATTGTAAGAGCTGGACCTCGTTCTTCGATAACGCAGCGGATGATTGATCCATCAATTTCTTGAGGGCGACGTTGCGTACGTGGTCGAGTACTGCTTGATAAAATTGACGTTCAGCAGGGTGAAATTCAAGCGCGAGCACTTCGAATCGCTGAACGGGCAAAGTAATCTCGTCAGCTACATGTCGCTTGCTGTGTCTCCATAAAATTGGCTTGAGAATCCGCACGACGCGATCATGTGCCACGAGATCCATGAGCGCCAACGGCGCATCCGAAGAAACATCGCGATCGCGCGGCTTGATGGACTTCATATCACGCCAAGAAGGAGGAAGTTGCAACATCTGATGTTGTCAGACACACTTCAGTTTACAGGCATCTAAGTTCGTCCCAGATTACAATCTCACCTTGGCAAACCAAGCGCTACTAGGAAGCGATTTCAGTGAAGGAAGACGAAGAAATCGAGCAAGGCCAAACAAATCTTCAATAGGGTCCGCCCCGATTGGCGTGCCTGAAACGCACCATCGGTTGATGCATTCCAGCCGCTGTGCCATTTGGGCTGCCTGATGTCAAGCGCGTGTCAGCATGAACCACTGTGACGTGAAGTTGAACGAGATGATACCTTGGAGAAGGAATGCTCTGCTAGCTGGGCTTCGTCCAACACGACACGCCACCATCGGCATTGCAGCAAAGGCGTATTTGGGACGCGATATCTCTTGGCATAGCGAAGGGCCTTTCCACCAGCCTCTTCTTTCCCGTAATGCACTTCCTGACGCAGTGTCTCATAGGTGGTCAAAACGACATCGGCATTAACCATGTCTAGTGCGGTAAGGTCGCGCTCTTCGATTTCAGAGCTGAGACGATGCTTGGCCCGCACCACGTTTTCAACATCGCGTGCATCGGCTTGACGACCCTGACGATCCTCTTTCCGACCATGATAAATCAGAACGCGAAGAGATGGAGCGTGCTTGGCAATCTCGGTTTGCCATTGATAGATGATTGATATGGGTGTGACGACGAGAGTAGACTGGACATCAAGCAGCTGTTCCTCCAGGATCGAGTAGGTCCGACTGCTGGAACCAGAATGTTGTTGACTTCGAGCAAGCTGAAATGCGCGAAGGAGCGCATCGTGGGCTTCGTCTCCGTCAACAGCATCCACGACGACGGCTTGCGTGCCGCGGCGCCGCAAGCCTGTGCATAAATACTCTCATGACAAGTGCAAGACTTCTCAGCTATGATGATCAGCCACGTACCTCGTTTGAACACAACCTCTCGGTCCAGTTTGAAGACCAAAGTCCCGCGTCGCCAGCTGCCTTTGCGCGAATCACTCGGCGCGCTGATCCCGATGCTCGCGTTCGATTCCGGCAAAGCAGAAGATGGCAACCACTCAGCAATCCTCTGTATGGAATTTTTATCGTCACGGGCAGTGTCATTAGCATATGAGAGCTGCGGATCGTCTTGAAGCCTAGAAGAATTATCACGAGGGGATAAGCTCCTCGAACGACCGGCTGATGGATCTTGAAAAGCGTGAAGAGGCAAGCTTTGATGCACTGCAAACGGCACCAGATTGGGCAGTTGGGTAATTGAAGCAGGTGGACGCGGATGTGCCACGATCAGAGATATGGTTTCTACGGTTTTCCCGAGACCCATTTCCTCGGCTAGAATTCCACCACGCACGATATCACCGTCGGATGATGCCAGAGGAGATGCGGAGGAAATGTGTCCAGTCAAAGGGCTTAACCACACACGTGTGCGCTCGTCTCCGCCCATGCGATCGAGCACGTGACTTTGCTGGTGCAGTAGAATTCCGGGATGCCAAAGTGGAATCGGCTCGCTACAGCATGCCTCCGGCGCTGTGACGACGCCGTCGCTGGCAGAATTGTGCGTTAGACTTTTATCAGGGCACCCCGGCAAGCTGGCACCTTCTCGATGAAGCATCCATGAAACAGCTCGGCGCTGGAATAACGGTAGCGTGCAAGTGATTCCAGGAAACGATGCAGGTACAAGCGGAAACGATGAATGCCGCTGGTTCGAGCATGCTTTCGGTTCTTCAACGAGCATGTGCACATCTCGGCTGTTGAGCGTGCATTCAATGCGAGGTCGAAGCGTCTCAAAAATGTAAGGCAGCTTCAAGTTCAAATTGCTCATAATGAATGGGCGTGCCAAAGTTGATGACGCTTGCAAGGCTCCTAACGCGGTTATTCTGCCATCCAGGCCGCTCTCGGGATCGATCCAACTGCCGCTTAACAAATCAGACAAACAAACGCTTCCGTCAGAATGTAATAAACTATACTCCCGATCCGATTGTGCTCTCAGGTAATCATCTTCGACTTCAGTCCAACTTGCAACTTCCAGCAAAGTGGATAGTGCAAACCGTGCAGCTACAGATCGGAGCACGACGTTGGTGGAAATTGGATCATGCGTGACACTCTGAGACTCACCCGCCTCAGAACCTTTCGACGTCTGTGGCACTCCACTGTTCGTCCCATCGATGCAATGTGGTTCGCAAGGCGCATTATCGATCATGGTTCGCGGAACACCAGCGTGGTCAGACAATGCTTGACTCATCATGGCGCCAGACTTCGATTGCGCGGATCGGGCTTGCGACCGTGCATCTGGAAACAGATCGTTCAATAAGGAAATGTCAATCCGAAGGATTGACGACACTAAATCGGTAGTGAAACAGTGGCAACGCTGATTTCCGATGCGCTGACAAGCATTACTGGAACCAGCATCACAATCCACCACTTCCCGTTTGCCGTTGTCAGAGTCCGATGCGCTATCATCACTTTTCGTAAAGTCGCGCCCTAAGCCTCGAAACACTTCGCATGTGTAAGAGATGTGCGCGATAGGAGCAAGATTCGCTGATCGTGCGCCAGCAAGCTCTCGAAGAGCCCCTGCAGGCACGGATGAATTCAGCGTAACGATGCAAGGCGATACAATCAACGCACTCTTACCGAAAATGGAACGAGGATCTAACAGAGCCGAGGATCCGGCGCTGGCCGCAAAGCAGGACAAGACAGTGCCACTCAGCCCGAGCCCAGAGGACCCGTCCTGCAGTACTAGTGTGACTAGAGAGGCGGCTTCAAGTGCGCCATCACTTTGGGCTACATCTGGAAAAACAAGAGCAGCGGGTACTTCAGCTGCGGGAACGGGACGACCCGATCCGTCTAATGAAGTGCGCAGCTTGGACGTC
>Ga0163151_10007703_pt1 | contig 12465 bp, 9 predicted proteins | sample OliLakLV19MP5IB2_FD_145596 | JGI IMG/M metagenome (GOLD analysis project Ga0163151, IMG submission 145596) | Freshwater microbial mat bacterial communities from Lake Vanda, McMurdo Dry Valleys, Antarctica - Oligotrophic Lake LV.19.MP5.IB-2 | ecosystem: Environmental > Aquatic > Freshwater > Lake...
GGGCTGGGGCTTGGGGTGGGCGGCGAGCTTGTTCGCACAGAGGTGCGCCGGCAAGCAGGCAGCCCACGGATTAAATCAGCAGATCCGCCCGCGCTTACCCGCGGTGGTGTGCCCCGGCGGGTTCACGCCGACCCAGCGCTCGTCGATCGGCTCGCTGGCGCGCTGGTAGCGGGCGTCGCTTGAGATGCGCAGCTGGTTGGACGTGCGGTTGTCGAGCGAGGCGTGCACGAGGAACATGCCGAAGGTGATGAAGTCGCCGGCCTTGAACTCGGTGGTCAGCCAGCGGCCGCCGAACTTGTGGCGGATGGCCGGCGGGTTGTGGGAGAGCGTGCCGCTGAAGGCCCATTTGCCGGACTTGGCGGCGTCGGCCTCCTTGGGCTTGTTCTCGCAGAAGGCGTCGACGTCGCGGTAGACGTAGTTCTCGAGCAGGTCCATGCGCTTGTGCGAGCCCTCGAGCACCATGAGGCCGCCGAGGGTAAAGGAGATGTCGCCGTAGGGCACCCAGCAGGTCATGTGGGTGTGCGTGCCACGGCCCATGTAGGGCAGGTCGCAGTGCGGGTTCGTGCCCTTGCCCGGCCCGATGGCGCGCAGCCAGGTGAAGTCGTAGTGGCGGATTTCCTCTCCGTAGAATTTTTGGTAGAACTCCGGGAGACGGCCGGAATAAAGCAGGTTCTGGATCGCCGGGTTGTTGTTGGTGAGCTCGGGCTTGAAGACGTAGCCCGCGCCGGGTTTGGCGATGCCGTCAATGTTCGGGAAAGCCGGATCGAGTACGCCGGCGGCGGCGAGGCCGTCGGTCAGGCTGGCGCGGGCGGCCAGCACTTCGTCGCGGTCAAGATAGCCGGGCAGGTAGAGGTAGCCGTCCTCCTGGAAGCGGCGGTGCAGTTCCTCCCGGTCGCCGGCGGCGTCGGTGGACTCGCGCAGCAGGCCGACCTTGTCGTCGGTCATTTCAAGCTCGTGGCCAAAGGAATAGAGCTGGGGCAGGGCAGTCGTGGTGCTCATGGGAACAAGTTACACGGGATCGGTCCCGCATTAAATGGTTGAAGTGGGAGAAGTCATGTAAATTTTGGGCGGATGCCTCCCCTCCCCAAATACCGCAACGAGCCCTGGCTGCAGAGCCCGTTGCGCACACCGGTGGGGGAGATCGAGCTGGCCGGGATGTTGCGCAACGTCACGGGCATCGACCCGACGGGCATGCGGATTTTGAGACGGTTCACGCTGGTACTGATGGTCGAGGGCCGCGGCTACTACCGCGATGCGCGCGGCACCAAGCTCGAGCTCGGGCCGGGCGATGTGGTGCTGGTCTTCCCCGAGATCGCGCACGCCTACGGGCCGCTACCGGGTACAGAGTGGACGCAGATCTACTTCGTGTTCGACGGGCCGCAGTTCCAGCTGTGGCGCGCGCAGGGCCTGCTGGCGCCGGAGCATCCCGTGCTGCGGCTCGGGGCGGTGGACTACTGGCGGCGGCGCCTGCATGAGGTCGTGAAGGGCGAGCCCTTGCACCGTCCCGGCGCGCCGTTGCGGGCGCTCGGGCGGCTGCTGCACGTGATGACCGACATGATCGCCTCGGACGCCGAGAGCACACGGCAGGCGGGCCGCGATGTCTGGCTCGAGAAGAGCCTGCGCCTGCTCGGCGACCGGAGCCCGACGGGCTGGCTGACGCCGCAGGAAGTGGCGCCGGAGGTCGGGCTGAATTACGAAAATTTCCGCAAGCGCTTCGTTGAGATCACGGGCGAGTCGCCGGGCCGCTACCAGAAACGGCGCCGGCTGGAATGGGCCTGCGCCGCGATCTACCACGGCGAATCCTCGCTCAAGCAGATCGCCGACACGCTCGGCTTCTGCGACGTGTTTCATTTCTCGAAAGCCTTCAAGGCGGAGATCGGTTTCACGCCGTCGGACTACCGCCGGCGGGTGCGCGGGCATTGAGGGCCGGGCGGAAGTAGCGGCAGGCGTCCCTGCCTGCCGAGCCCCCACAGGCACGGAGGCCTGTGGCTACGCCGATACTCCACAGGCAGGGACGCCTGTGGCTACGAGCCGAGTTCGCGCCAATTGGGGGAAACTTCGCCCAGAATGAAAGTGTCCGGCTGCAAATTGGCGGCTGATGGATTGCCCGCAATATAGCCGTGGAATTTTACCAGTTCACCTTCGTCCCGGACCAGGCGATCAAAGCTTTCCTCCTGCCAAACACGGCCAGTGATTCCGGCCCGGCGCTGCAGTTGGTTCGCGCTGTAGGATTTCCAGCTATGGAGAATCGTTGTAAGGGTATCCGGATGGGTCGGCGTCACCAGTGCGTGAACATGGTTGGGCATTATCACGAACGCGCCCAGCAGGTAGCGGCGACCATCGAAATGCCGGAGCGTGGAGGCGACGGTCGTGGCGTGTCCCGGATTTTGCAATAGGCAGCTGCCGTGGCCTGCGTCGAGATGGCGTTCAATCCACGCAAAAGCTTCGGAATCGTTTAAGCGCCGCATTTCTTCGAGCCGTTCCCGCACTTCGGCAGGCAACGAGTCTGCCAGACGAAAAGTGACGAAATAAGTGGCGCCGGGTTGGTGCCAGTGAGGGAGGTTGCGATAGGTGACTTTGAATTCTTCGCGCGGGTCAAACGGTTGGAACGAGGGTGACACAAGCTCCGGCTACGGTGGACAGTCGTTTTGAACGAGATCCAAATTAAGGTGGTAGATTGCAACGTAGCGGCAGGCGTCCCTGACTGCCGAGCCCCCCCCCAGGCACGGAGGCCTGTGGCTACGGGAATCCCCCAGGCACGGAGGCCTGTGGCTACGGGAATCCCCCAGGCACGGAGGCCTGTGGCTACGGGCTGGCGGCGGTCGCGGCCCAACCCTCGGGCCACTTGGTGCCGGGGATCGGGCGCCAGAAGATATCCTTGTCGATGCGCGGCTTGCGGTGCCGGTATTTCTCGGTGAGGCGGAGCTTCGTCTTCAGGTGCTCGACGAGGTTCTCACCGTAGAAGAACGTGTTCTCGGCCACGCCGGAGACGACCAGCACCTCGGACTTCGTGGTCTCAAGGAGCTCGATGAGCCCGCGGATGTTGGCGAGCTCGAGGTCGATGGCGGCCTGCAGCTTCTTCTCGTAGGCGGCCTTCGTCGCGGCGTCGGACTTCTCGTCCAGGTAGCCGTAGACGCATTCGCACCAGGCGCAGACGCTACGGAGGCTGCCGACCCAGTGTAGGTAGGCGCGCACGCGGTCGCGAAGATCGGCGAAGACCGCCGCGGGCTCGCCGGCGAGGCCCTTCGCCTGCTGGTCGAGGCGGGCGATGAGGGGCCGGAGCTTGGCGATGACGTGCGTGTCCATGTCGGCGGCCATCTTGGCGCCGGCGGGCTGGGTGATGAGATCGAAGAGCACGTCCTTGCCGAGGTCGATGAGACCCGGGTTGTTGTGCTGGAAGCAGCCGTGGCGCTCGTAGTATTCGCGCTCGGCGGCGGGCACGGCCTCGACGTCGGGGACGAACGGGCGGTCCCAGGTGCGCTGCCAGCAGAAGCCGAAGGCGCAATAGAGGCCGACGAGCGGCTGCCAGGAAAGGGCGTCCTCGAATTCCTGCCACGCGGTGGTGAGGCTGGTGGCGTTGGCCGCGCCGACGAGCTTGGTGGCGTATTCCCCGAGGACCTGCTCGATGGGTTTGTCCGGGAAGAACTGCGCTGCCTGGATGACGACCGGGTTGGGCCAGTAGGGCGCTTGGGCGGAGTTGGTCAGGCCGCCGAGGCAGCTGAGGCGGGCGAGGCCGGCACCGCGCATCGCGGAGAACTTTTGGTGCAGCATCCGCGGGAACGGCAAGCCGAGCAGCGGCTCGTGGTTCATGACGCCGGAGGCGGAGTAATGCAGCACGGGCTCGACACCTTGGGCGCGCGAGGCGACGAGGGTCTCGTTCTCCGCCTGGTCCATCGTGGTGTGGAAGAGGCTGCCGGCGACGGCCTTGTTCTCCGGATACTTCGGGTGCGCGTAAGGCACGTCGTAACCCTTCACCAGGAGCGACGGCGCCTCCCAGGTCACGTGCGGGCCCATGCCGGCCTTGATGTGCTGGTGCTCGACCTTGAAGGGCTCGATGCGGAGGATGACGTCGAAGTCCGGGTTGAGCTGCGCGGCGGCGCCCTGGAGATTCTTCAGGTAGCGGACGATGCTCTCGCCGGCGGCCTGGGCGACCTTGTCGTGGTTGCGCCACTCGCGGATCATGTAGGGACCGCCGTTGCGGCCGACGTAGAGCGAGGCGGTGTGCTCGAAGCCGGCGCCCGAGTCATTCGTCCAGACGGACATGTAGCTGAGGTCGGGCACGGCGCGCATGACCTTTTGCAGGGCCTCGCGGTAGTGGCGTTGCACGATGGGGTGGTCCTGCGCCATGGTGTAGCGCGGCAGGCGGGAGCGGAACGGGTGGTCGACGCGCGCGCCGCGGAGGGACGGATACTTGGCGAAGAAGCGGTCCGGCATCGTGCGCGGCTCGAACATGCACACGCCCGGCTTCAGGCCGTAGCTGCGGCCGAGGCCGGCCAGCTTCTTCATGTGGTTGAGGTTGGCGTCGAGGTAGTGTGCGGGCCAGACACCCTGCGTCAGCGGCGTGTCGACGAAATGGTTGAAGCCCGGCGCGTAGGTGTAGAACTGCGGGTAATATTCCCAGGCGACCATATCCTCGAAGGGCATGTGCGACTGCAGGCCGTTGACCTCGCAGTGGGTGAAGCCCGCCTCGGCGAGCGACGCGACGTAGCGCTCGGGATCAAACTTGCGGGCGCTGCGCCAGTATTGGGTGTAGCAGGCGTCCCAATGCGGGCGGTGCCAGCCGAAGGTCGCGGGCAGCCAGACGCCGGCGGCGAGCTTCTCGCGGGTCAGGTCCGTGGTGGCGGTGGCGAGCAGGCGCACCGCGGCAAAAAGGAACGAACCGTGCGTCGCGCAGATTTCGCCGGAACCGTCCTCGGCGATGCGCAGCCACATCCACGCCGGGGCTTCGGTGGCCTGGGCGGGCAGTTTCGCGGGGCGGCCGCGGGAGGCGAGGGCGACAGTGACGCCCTGGCCGGTGCCGGCTCCGACACGGGCGCCGGTCAGCTTGGCCAACTCCTGGGCGGCGGTGATTTCCACAGGCTCGGCGGCCGGGGGAAAGAATACGGAGGTCAGGGACAGCGGGGTGGGCGTGGAGGACATAAGAAGTCCTGCCAGCTGAAAAGCGCCGCGCCTCGCCGGCAACCGCAAAGCCGCCCGGGCGCCAAGTAACACCAAACAATTCCCAGAAATTGCATCACCCCCGGCTCGGCATTCAAGGCGTGAACGGGGATTTATTACGCTGACCCGTGATCAGGCCCGGCCGGATGCGAAACCACCGGGTTGTGTTCCGGGTCTACTTCCCTCCTATGCCGCAGGATCTTTTAGCCGTCACCGACCTGGAGCCGCCCATGGGCGACCTCTTCACCAACCGCCGCCTCGACGCCGGCCGGGCCGTCTGGACGCGGCCCCTGCGCGGGGAGAGGGACGTGCCCAAAAAACGCATCATCCACCAGCGCGTCGTCCGGCTGCACGGGCCGGCGCGGTTGCACCGTCTGGGCATCCGGCGCGGTCAGGGTTACCACAAATGCGGCAGCCGGCAGGACCTCGATTGGGTCACCGGCGTGCGCCTGCTCGCCTGGCGCGGCGGCCGCTGGCAGACGCTGTTCGAACGCGACCATCTCACGCCGGATGTGCCCGGTGCGGTGAAGTGGATCAAACTGCCCCGCGTGGTCACGACTGGCGTGATCATCGAGCTGCGCCGCGCCGGGATCGACGGCGGCTGGACCTCCTGGAACCTCGTGATGTCGGCGTTCATCCTCGAGGGCGAGTTGCTGGAGCCGGTCGCGCCGCGCCAAGAGCGCCTGCTGACGGCAGGCCCGGTCAACCTCGGCGGCCTGCCCCCGGGCGTCCGTGCCAGCCGGCGGGATGGCGAGGTGCGCTATCGCACCAAGGATTTTGAAGTCGGCTTTGCGCTCGGGCGGCCGGGCTTTTCCTATCTCGGCTTGCACATCGAGGACGCGGCGAACGCCGGCAAAAATGTCCTGGCGACGCGCCCGCCGCTGTTCAACCAGGGGCCGCAGCTACATCCGCTCGGATCGGCGCCGGTGCTGGCGCCGGCGGTGCGTTGCGACCTCGCGGGCACGGTCATGGTGCGCGGCGGCACGGTCAGCTATGATTTCACGGCCGGGGGCCAGCGTTACCGGCTGCTCTGGTCGGTGACCGCCCGCGGCCTGACGCTGCGGGCCGCGCGTACGGCGCAGCGCACGGCGTTTGCGTGGCACAGCGCGGCGTGGCAGATCGGCCTGCGCAACAGCGCGGCGCCGTCGCATGTGCTCGGCCGTCTGCTCGAGACCGGCGAGGCCGGCGCCGTGGCGCTGCCGGCGTTGCTTACCCTGCCGGCCTTCGGCAGCTGGGAGGTCGGCTCCGCGACGGCCACCGGCTGGGCCCGCAGCGACTGTTACCGCGCGCACGACCTCAACACGCTGGAACTCAAGGTTGGGGAGGAGCGCACCCCTGAGGGGCTGTACCGGCTGTCGGCCGGCACGCACCGGGCGGTCTTCACACTCACGCCGAAGCGGCCGGCCGCGCGGCTGCGCGACGACGCCCCCGCAGTGGCCAAGCGCGCGCTGGCCCGCACGCAGTGGACGGCGCTGACCTTCCGCACCGACACGGCTACGCTCAGCAACAACGGCGCCTCGATGCACTGTCCGATCTGCATGGACACCTGGGCGGCGGTGATCCGTCCGCTCGGCGACATCCTGCCCGGCCTGCCGGCCGCGGAATTCCTGCGGCACTCGCTCGAGCGCTGGCTGACCGGCGGGCCCGGCTATGCCGCGGGCCGGCTGTTGCAGGACGGTTCCTCGCACGACGCCGATGACGAATACCTGCAGACCGGCGCCTCCGCCCTGCGCGGCCTCGGCGAATATCTGCGGCATTTCGCGACGCCCGCGTGGTATCGCGCGTTCAAACCCAGCATCCTGCAGAAGCTCCACGCGGCCCGCGACCGCGACCTCGACGGCGACGGGCTGATCGAGAGCATGCACCGCACGGGCGTGAGCGGCACGAAGCAGTGGAGCACCTGCTGGTACGACGTCATTTCCTTCGGCTGGAAGGATGCCTTCGCCAACGCGATCCTCTACGGCGCCCTTAAGGAGCTGGCGGCCGGCCTGCGCCGGTTCGACGAGACTGGGCAGGCGCAGAAGCTCGCCCAGTGGGCCGGCTGGCTGCGCGCCAACTACCGCGACACGTTTTGGAACCCGGCGACCGGGTGGCTCGCGGGCTGGCGCTGCCGCGAGGACAAGTTGCACGACTACGCCTTCCTGCCGGTCAATGGTGCGGCGATTGCCGAGGGCCTGCTCTCGCCCGACGAGGGCCGCACCATCCTGCGCCGCCTGCTGGCCGAGGCGCAGCGGGTCGGTCTGCCTGACCCGGCGCTGGGCCTGCCGGGCAACCTGCACCACATCCCGGATTATGACCTGTCGGACATCATCCAGGGTTATCCGCTCGGGTATTACCAGAACGGCGGGCGCACGCATTCGCAGACGCGGCATTTCGTGATGGCGCTTTATTACTGCGGCCTGCACCGCGAGGGTGACGCCATGCTGAAGCGACTGTGCGCGGGCTTTGCCGAGGCGAAGGTCTTCGGCGGCAACCAGAGCGGACTCGACTGGCGCTACTGGGACGACCGGCCCTGTGGCTACGAAGGACTGCTGACGGACCAGTTCGGCGTGCTTGAGGCGGTCTACTGGCGCTGGGGCCGGGCGCCGGCCGTCCGAAAATGAACCTGCACTCCGCCAGTTTGTGGCATAGTCCGATTCCAAGCTTTCACCTTACCCCATGAAAATCCGGTTCCTGCTATTGATCGTTTCACTCTTCTCCCTCCCGGCGGTGCTACCGGCCCGGGAGTTTCATATCGCTCCGTCGGGCGACGACCGAAATTCCGGCACCCTCACGAAGCCGTGGCGGACCCTCGAAGGCGCGCGCGACGCCGTGCGTGCCTGGCGCCGGGCCGGGCCGGCGAAGGCGCGCGAGGCGGTCACCGTCTGGCTCCGCGGTGGAGTCTACCCACTGGCGCGGACCTTTGAGCTGACCAAGGAGGATGGCGGCACCGCGGCCGCGCCGGTCGTGTGGGCGGCTTACCCGGGCGAAACCGTGAGGATCTCTGGCGGACGCGAGATTCCGGCCGCGGCCATGGGAGCCGTGCGCGAGGCCGCCGCGCTGAAGCGCCTGCCACCCGAGGTGCTGGCCCACGTGCTGGAGGTGGATCTGCGTGCGCTGGGCGTCACGGATTTCGGGACGCACCGCCAGTTCGGCCACGGTCAGCCCGTGGTGCCGGCACCGCTGGAGTTGTTCTGGAACGACACGGCGTTGCCGCTGGCGCGTTACCCGAACACCGGCGCTATTGCGATCGGCGCGATCGTCGAGCCCGGGTCGATGCCGCGCACCGGCGATTACAGCAACCGCGGCGGGCGCTTCAAATACACCGACCCGCGCCATGCGCGCTGGGTGGGCGTGCCGGACGTCTGGCTGCAGGGTTACTTCAACCACGGCTTCGCCGACGACAAGATCCGCATCGCCGCGATCGACCCCGCGAAGGAGGAAGTGACGCTCGCCTCACCGCACTTGTATGCGCTGGGGAGCGGGCAGAACTACAACCAGTATGTCGCGCTCAACCTCCTCGAGGAGCTCGACGAGCCGGGCGAGTGGTATGTGGACGCGGCGGCCGGCCGGCTTTATCTCTGGCCGCCGGGCGATCCGGTCGCGGCGCGCGTGACGGTTTCCGTCGTCGAACAGGCGCTCGTGGCCCTCGACCATGTTTCGTTTTGCACGTTGCGCGGGCTGACCATTGAGGATGGTCGCGCGCTCGGTCTCGCGATCGAGGGCGGCTCGGACAACCGTATCGTCGACTGCACCGTGCGCAACGTCGGCACCGCCGGCATCCTGCTGGGACAGGGGGCCCGGCAGACCTTCCCGGGGATCACTGCGGATGACTACACGGGGGTGGCGGTCTCGCGTGAGATCGGAAGCTTTCACTCGCACCTTTACCTCGACACCGTGTGGGAGCGCGACGCCGGCGAGCGGCACGTCATCCAGGGCTGCGAGGTCTACAACACGGGCTCGGGCGGCATCTTCCTCGGCGGCGGCAGCAAGAAGCGCCTCGAGCCGGGCCACAATACCGTCACGGACTGCCGCATCCACGATTTCAGCCGCCGCAACAAGATGGGCGCGTCCGGCATCGTGGTGGACGGCTGCGGGCAGCGCGTCGTGCACAACGAGATCTACCACGCGGACCAGCACGCGATCTTCGTCCATGGCAACGAGCACCTCTTCGAGTTCAATCATATCCACCATGTCGCGCTGAACTCCAACGATGTGTCCGCCTGGTATCTGGGCCGCGACCCGAGCGACCAGGGAAATATTGTGCGCCATAATTTCTTCCATGAGGTCGGCCGGGCGGACCGGAAATGGATGATGGGCGTGTATTGCGACGATGCCACGGCCGGCGTGCTGGTGGAAGGGAATGTGTTCTACCGGGTCGCCTCGTTCGGCACGGTCTACAGCAACGGCGGGCATGACATCGTCGTGCGAAACAACATCTTCATCGAGGGCTACGGCCCGGCCTATCAGTTGAAGTCGATGTGGTATGACTTCGGGCAGGCCAGCATCCCGTATTATTTCGGCGAGAAGGGCATCTACACCAAGCGGCTAACGCGCGCCGTGGACATCAGGCAACCGCCCTACAGCGAGCGTTATCCGCTCCTCCGGAACTGGCTCGATCTGTTGCCCGACGGCAAAACCTACGTCGGCATGCGCCCGATGAGAAACGTGTTCGATAGCAACGTCCTCGTGAAACACGAGGAGACGGTGCGCTTGGTCGGCAAGCACGCGCAGACCGAGTTTGGCGAGAACCTGCACACCCAGAAGGATCCGGGCTTCGTCGACGCGGCGAAGCTCAACTTCCAATTGAAAGACGATTCGATCGTCTATCGTGAGTTGCCCGGTTTCAAGCGGATCCCCTTCGAGCAAATCGGCCCGAGGCCGGTTTCCGTCCGGCGGTGAATCCCTGAATTCGGGACGGTGTGGCGCAGTCGGGCTACTCGCTGTCCACCAATAAAATGGCTGCCCGGGTAGGGATCGAACCTACGACCAAGTGATTAACAGTCACCTGCTCTACCACTGAGCTACCGGGCAGTGACAAAAGAGGGGTCAAAAAGAGGCGGCCACTCTGGCTTGTCAATCTCTCTATCGTGTAAAAAAGGGGAAAGTTAAGGGCCGATAAAAGTTTTGGTTGCATCGTCCGGTCGCGGCCGGTCAACTCGGCACTCTTTTCCATTACGCCTGCCTCCAATTCCGGAGTCACAGGGGGAACGAAACCATGAAGAAATACCAACTCACCGTCACGTCGCGCGAAGGCACCGGCCGCAGCGCTTCCCGCCGCCTCCGCAAGGCCGAGAAAATCCCTGCGATTCTTTACGGCAAGCACACGAAACCCGAGAATCTGGCCGTCAACGGCCCGGAGTTCATCAAGCTCCGCAAGGAAATCGGCGGCAAGGCCGCCCTCATCGAGCTCAAGCGCGATGCCGGTCCCACGGCTCTCTCCTTCCTTCAGGAGATCCAGCGCGACCCGATCACCGACAAGTATCTTCACCTCGACCTTCAGGAAGTGAAGGAAAACGAGAAGATGGTCATCATCGTCGCCATCCACGTCATCGGCGAGGCCTATGGCGTCAAGACCGAGGGTGGTATCCTTGAGACCGCCTCCCACCGTCTCCGCATCCGCTGTCTCCCGAAGGACCTGCCCGATTTCATCGAGGTCAACGTCGCGGAGCTGAAGGTCGGCGAGGCCATGCACGTCAGCGAGCTTAAGCCCATCCCGGGCGTCGAGTTCCTTGACGACAAGAACCAGACCGTCGTGCTCTGCGTCGAGCCGCCGGCCGAGGAAGCCGCCCCGACCCCCGCCGCCGCTGCCGCGCCCGCCGACGGTGCCGCCGCTGCTGCTCCGGCCGACGGTGCCGCCGCCGCCCCGGCTGCCGCCGGCGACGCCAAGGCCGCCGCGCCCGCCAAGGGCGACGCCAAGGCCGCCGCAGGTGCCAAGCCCGCCGCGCCCGCCAAGAAGTAATGTCTTTTCCCGGGTTGCGCGTCCGCGCGCGGCCCGTTTTGCACGCCGTTCTTTGAGTCATGTCCGTCACGCTGATCGCTGGACTGGGCAACCCCGGGCGCGAATACGCCGCCACCCGCCACAACCTCGGTTTCACCGTGGTTGACGCGCTGGCTGCGTCCGAAGGCCTCAAGTGGAAATCAGAACCCCGCTTCGAGGCCGAGACCGCCCGCTGGGATGTCCGACCCGGTGTCACGCGACTCCTCGTCAAACCGGCGACCTACATGAATGACAGCGGCCGCGCCCTGCGCGGCCTGCTCGACTTCCACCAGGCCGCCGTCAGCGACCTCATCGTGGCCTACGACGATCTCACGATCGACACCGGCTCCGTGAAGGTGTCGGTCACCGGCAGCGCCGGCGGCCACAACGGGGTCGCCAGCCTGCTCGAGCACCTCGGCGGCGGATTCGTCCGCTACCGGCTCGGCATCAACGAACCCCGCCCCGCGGGGATGGACATCAAGGACTTCGTGCTCGGGAAATTTTCGAAAGAACAAACCAAAATCATTGATCAAAAACTAACCTCCTTCGTGGACGGCCTCCGCCTGCTCATCAACCGCGGGCCCGCCGAAGCCATGAACACCCTCAATCGCCGAGACCACCATGAGCCAGAACAAGCGTAACTACAAAGCCTCCTTCATCCTCGACAACCGCGGCAAGGAAGATTCCGTCGATCAGCTGATCGAGGGTGTGAAGAAAGAAATCGCCGCCGTGCAGGGCGAGGTCACCGCCGTCGAGAACATCGGCCGCCGTGACTTCGCGCGCAAGACCGACGACCAGTTCCCCTCCGGAGTCTACATCCAGGTGAACTTCTCGGCTCCGGCCGCCGCCCCTGCCCAGCTCCACGAGCGCCTGCGGCTCAACGAAAGCATCTACCGCGCGCTCGTCGAGAACGCCTAAGCGTCCTCGCGCCGCCCCTCCTCCCATGGCCAATCTCAACAAAGTCATGCTCATCGGCAACCTGACGCGCGATCCGGAACTCCGGGTCACGCCGAAGGGCACCGCCATCTGCCAGTTCAGCCTCGCCGTGAACCGCAAGTTCAAGGACGAGAGCGGCGGCGAGCGCGAAGAGGTGACCTACGTCGACATCGAGGCCTGGAGCAAGCAGGGCGAGACGATCGCCAAATATTGCACCAAGGGCCGCCCGCTCTTCGTCGAGGGCCGCCTGCGCCTCGACCAGTGGGAGGACAAGACCACCAAGGAAAAGCGCAGCCGCATGAAGGTTGTGCTCGAGAACTTCCAGTTCCTCGGTAGCGGCCGCGCCGATGGCGCCGCCCCCGCCGGCGGCGAGGGTGGGGAAGCCCGCTCCTACGCCCCCCGCGCCCCCACCC
>Ga0163151_10007704_pt1 | contig 12463 bp, 12 predicted proteins | sample OliLakLV19MP5IB2_FD_145596 | JGI IMG/M metagenome (GOLD analysis project Ga0163151, IMG submission 145596) | Freshwater microbial mat bacterial communities from Lake Vanda, McMurdo Dry Valleys, Antarctica - Oligotrophic Lake LV.19.MP5.IB-2 | ecosystem: Environmental > Aquatic > Freshwater >...
GGGGCTACAATGTCTCCACAAGGCAATGCCGCATGAGAAAAATGAGCGAGAGAAAAAATGCCGAGTAAGACTACAAGTAGTAAGCGAGCTGGCCTTGAAAGCACAAACGCCATATAAATGGAATATACCACAGCAACATCCTTCGTCGCAGTGTTGTCCACACCACATAAAGAACCAAAAGACTACAAAGGGGAACCCTAGGGAAGGTCCCTAGGGTTCCCCTTTGTAGTTTACCTTTTCATATTATAAATCTTTAAAACTCAACCACTCCAATAACTCAGTTTGCTGTTCGGCAGCAGTTTGAAAATATTCTGGAAACGGCGCTTGGTTAAGTATGGCTTTTTCTTCTCGATCTTTGCCAAGATAATCAGGCAGACTGGAATACTGAAAAGACGCGGCAAAATCGTAAGATTTTGCCGCGTCTTTGATTCCCTCTTCCTTCCAGGTCGGATCTATTAGCTTAACCGGATTAAGATGAATATAAGCATACAGATACTTTAAATATTCATCAGTGTCTGCATGCTGTGATTTAAACGTACCCTGGAATAGAGACCCAGACCTATTATTACGCTTGTTAAAATACATGGAGTAACTTGTTCCCAATTTATTCATAAATTTACTTACTCCATCATCTATCACTGGAGTGAGTAAAATATGGAAATGATTAGGCATTAAACAATAAGCCCCAATCGCTACTAGGGTTTCAATCTTTTCGTATTCAAAAATGTTTTTATGCGACTTGTGAATATCGCGAACGTTCACGGCTATTTTTGAGTTTGATATATATAATAACTCAACAAAACGTCTATAGTCGGCTCTATCATAAAAAATAGTTCTTTTGTCCGTTCCTCGATTATATACGTGATAAAACTCCTCGGAAGCAAATGCCATAGTTCTAGTACTCATAACTAAAAGATACCACGTAAAGTCAGTCCCTAGGGGTCAGTCCCTAGGGGTACCCTAGGGATAACTTACTCAGTCCCTAGGGGTACCCTGGGGATAACATGAGATAAAATGTATAGCAAGATGTCAACGCAAAAACCCAAAGCTGCTAGGCTTTGAGTTTTTAATGCTCTCCCTAGGGTACCCCTAGGGAACTTGTCTACTGCTTTAAATAGTGGATGTGCCTGAAGCGTCTGTTGGTTCAGCATCTTCCTTTGGAAGGTTGTTTTCTTTACACTCCTCTTTTACTGTTTTCTTGAAGTCAGTCCAAGCAGCTTTGCGATCAGTTTTCATGTCAACATGAGCTTTTTGGCTGTCTGTTTTCCAAGTTTTCCATAGATTCTTCAAAGCCCTCCCTCTTTCCTTAGCGTTTGTTATTTTCCAAGCTTCCACTAGAGCGTCAGTTCTCTTAGTAAGACCCGCTAGCATGTCCGTATTATAGGCAGTCCATGCTTCGGTCACCGCTGTCTCTCGCTCTAGGACCGCTGTTTGTACACAACTAAGATTTTTTACTTGCCTCACTGGCAATGTACTAGAAGCTCTTTGACTGACAGACTTGGTACTACTGGCATTTACCATCCTATCCTTACCAAAAACCCTCGCTTCAGAATTGTTTGGTAGAGCTAAGAAAATTCCAACCATCAATACAACGATGCTGAGACTAAGTATTGTTTGCTTTGCAGTTTGTGTCATAAGAATTAATTACTATAATAATAAAACAATTTAAACAGATAGGACGTCGCAAAACAAGAGAAGGGGTGGGGAGAAAGAAAAAAGGAACTGATTTAATCTAAGACATATCTGCCCTAAAGTAGACCTGACGAAACGATTTTGGATATAAACAAAGGGGTACCCTAGAGAACTTCCCTAGGGTACCCCTTTGTTGATTATGTTTAGACTTCAGTTTAGTGGCTTGTTTTATGAGTTTCCCTAGGGGTACCCTAGGGAAGTTCTCTATTTACCGGTTACCGGTGGTGATAATTAGTACGTCTGCTTTAGGGGTTTTTTCTATATTATATGAACCAGTTTTTTCTTCCCCGTCTCTGGTGTAACTGAAAGGTAAGGTTCTTACTGATAAAGAAATGTTGCTCATACTGCTAACAGGCTTCTGTAGAGTCACTAGTGCAACTAATGTAAAAGTACTTCTCTTTCCAGCTACCGTCTGATATTGGTTTTCTTTGATGGTTGCTTTACTCAGTACTAGTGCGTTGACTTCTGCATCTTTCAAGTCAGCCTGATTAATACCCTCAACTGAGAATCCAACTCGTGGGCTAGCGGAATTTTGCTTCTGGAGTGACGTAGTATTGTAGTTCAGGATCGTTTAATCTGGCTCCAATTTCAATATTTTCAGCCTTTAGGGTGAAAGGTAATTTTGTAACCTGAAGAGATAAATCTAATTTTTCGTCAGTAGCTACATCAGGTACATTTAAGATGACAGCTAGAGTAAATCGCTTCCCTTCTCCTTTAGGAATAAAGTAATGTCCATCTACTATTAGCGCCTTACTCAAAACAATACCGGCGGCGGCACCTTTGCTATACATTGATTCGGATCGATTATCTTCGATTTTATATTCCAAAGCTTTTGAGTTTTCTGGAGTTTCCTTACGATATGCAGCAATAGGTAATCTCATATCATATTTCTTTGAACCAAAATCAAAGTGGATTAAATACAAGACATTGCTTTCATTTAAACGAATAACTTCTTGGCCCGATGTAAGATAAGCCTGACTTGAGTGCGGGACCAAAACAAATAATAGTAGGGCCGACAGAATAACGTATTTCATATTTTTCATAGTAAAAGAATTGTACTATGAAAAATATGAAAACACTAAAGGCCGCTCCCATGGAGCGGCCTTTAGTGTTTTGTAGTTTTAGGGGGTGGCTGGAGGCCTATCACCTATCCCTATCAAGGTGTCAACTACATGACATGACGATAAAATCTCTTGGAAAGGTCGTGACAGAATTCACTTTTGTTAAGCACTCAACAAAGGGGTACCCTAGGGAAGTTCCCTACTACGTGGAGAAGGCCTAGAGAAGATTCCTTCCAACACTTGTAAGGAGAACAGCAAAGAGGGATTCTCGCAGATCTGAGGAGAAGTGCCATTGTATTGGTTTTACCTTTCCAGATACAACAAAAGCCCCACCGAAATAAATCGGGGGGCTTTTGTTTAGCTTATTACTTTACGTAACTCACTCAAACTAGTTAGACTAGATTGAAAGTGGATCAGTTTCGTAATCTTCTGCAGGTAGAGCTTTTTGTTGAGTGTTTGGATTTCCAGCTGAAGTCTTGAAGTTCAAACTGTAAAGTTGTACACCGTAGAAAGCGCCTGGAGTTGCTGTAGGATCAAATTGGACAGTCAAAGTGAATGTCTTTGTTTCTCCTTCATCAACCTTGTACTGTGTACCTTCTGTATCAGCATTTGCTGATAGAGATTGTGTTGGAGTACCAGCACTTACAAGATTACCTGAACCATCTGTAATCAAGAAGTTAACACCTAGAGTTCCCATAGCAGTGCCTGAAGCAGCTGTTTTGTTGATGAATAGGTCTGCTTCAAAAGCAGTTACGTCAAACTTGATAACGAATGTTCCAGAGTCATCTGTAGTTGTGGCATCACTGTTTAGTTTCAATGTTTCATCAAAACTAACTAGTTCAATAATCGCACCTTCTGTTCGAAGTGTGTGTTCTTCACCTGTTGCAGAACCATTTAGTTGGTCGTCAACAACTGTAAGATCATCAGCACCTTCAGCTTCTAGACCATCAGTGTCTACTGTCGCTTCGATAGTAGCACCTTCTAGAGCAAGAGCTAGTGACTTGAATTCAACTTGGAATTCAACCTTTACTCGGTCTCCTGCTTCGATAAAGAAGTCTTCGTCATCTAGGTCAAACAAGAATTGTCCTGATGTACCATGAGTGATTGCTACATCATCGTAAGTCTCACCGTCAACAACCAACTGTACATCACTAATCAAGTTAGCTGTAGTTGTAGCTACTGTACCGTCTGAAGTTGCAGCTACATCAACACGTAGTTGAGTAACTTCAATGTCGTTGATACTGTCTTCACTATCAAGATCGAAAGCAAATACAGTTACGTAATCTGACTTGTTGTCATCTTCCAATTGAATCGTTGTAGCTGCCGGATCAGATGTTGAAGTACGGATTGTAAGTTCATCTTCTTCCCCTTCTTCTTCAACTTCGAATTTAGCAGATGGATCACCTGTAAATGGCGCTGTTGTGTCTCCGATCAACTCATCTTCAGAGTCATCTGTTGTGGCTACACCATCAGCATCAAAGAAACGTATCTCAATTGCGAATAGTTCCCAATCTCCTAGGTCTGCAGTGTCAATGTTGTTTTGGATCGTTGCTGCTACAGTAAATGTAACTTCTTCGTCTTCCATTCCAACAACTTTAACATCTGAGAATCGAAGTGTACCATCATCTTCGTCTAGGTAATCATCTTCGTCATCAGCTGCCATTTCAGCAACTTTTTCTCCGTCAACCCATAGAGAAAATGTTTCGAATACGTCCCATGGATCTGAACCTGATTTTTCAAGAGCGATATCAAGTCGAGAAATTTCAGCGTCTCCATCTGTAAACTCAATATTAAGTTCACCGATTTCAACATCTTCGTTTCCTTCTTGAACTGTATCATCAGCAGCGTCTTCGATTTCGAATACATCTAATGAAGCTTCACCTGAAAGATCTGTTGGATCTGTTGGATCTACTGGATCTACTGGATCTACTGGATCTACTGGAGTTACGATAGTAGCTGAACAAAGTGCATTAGCCTTAGCTCGTGATGATGGACCAAAGAATCCAGTTGGGTTTACAAGCCCTCCTGGTGTAAGGATATCAGCTCGGTACATTACTTGCATCTTTGAAACTGCAGCTGCTGTAGCTGGTCCGTAAAACTGTGTTTCCATTCCAACTGATCCTGCTCCTGAAGCTGCTACTCGCATATCAGCGTTAGAGTTTAGGAACTGTTGTAGCTTCATAACATCAGCACCTGTTGCGCCGTTGTTTAGATCGCGTGTCCATGTGAATGGGCAAACGCTTGAAGTTCCAACTGCTGTTTGTGCTCCTGTGCCTGATTGTGCTTGTAGAGCAGCAATTTGAGCTAATAATTGGTTAATCATCGCTTGCAAGTCTGCAGGAGATTGCGCCCGCGCAGCAGGAGCAAACATAGTGAAGATCATCGCAGCTGCAACAAAAGCAACCGCTGCCTTTGATGCAAAGTCTTTTGCAATAGTCATAATTTTTATAAGTTTTTTACGTATTGTTATTACGCGTGTCCAATTTAATGGACTATTAATTTGATAACTGCTGATAATATGAATTAATTCATATTCATAAAGTGGTTTATCAAGCCACCTTACGAAATATCACTAACTCCACACCTTGCGATGTGGAGGTTAGCTGTAATGAGGGACTGAGTATCTGTCGTTAGCAACCAGAGCGGAAGAAGGTTTGTCTGAAGTAGACTTCTACCTATTCTCTACATATATTATGTATGAGATATATGTAGAGAAGGTAACACTGTACATTAGTGCGTTTTTGGGCAGGATATAAAAACTATGTAGCTTTCTACATAATCCATAAAGACTTTTATAGTCTCATGTCTAACAAAGAACATTTATAACGTCGTGTTTTTCTAGTTCAGGTGCTGGTGGTGAGCTGTGGTCTACACAACCGTTGAGCCAACACTTTAGAAAAAAGCGTACGAGCGCATAAGTAGATTATATCAAGTTTTTGAACTTGTAATAGTATCTTTACTGACCTTAGTGTGGATTATTGGCGACTTGATGCTAAGCATCCAGGGCTCAATATTTAAATTAAGGCTTAATCAGAAAAGGTAACTACGACGATAAGATACGTGAAAGTACCCTAAACGTCAATAAAAAACTACTCTTTTGTCTGGTGTTTATGACGCCCTGACTCTGTCTTCCTTACAGGCAAAATTGCAGTAGGAAACAAAATACGAGAATCGGCAAGTGGCTCTACTCGGGTCTAGATTAGCTAAAGTTAGACACCTTTGCCAATAAGATTTAAGGCTGGGGAGAACCAAACTTTTCTGAAAGACAGTCCTTTGTTCTCTATCACACACCGTCAACGTTATCATCAGTAATCTTTGACAAATTGTCTTATATAGCTTAAAGGTCAAAACTTTACTTGGAAGTAACTGAGTATTTAGACCAACGTCTTTCTCCATCTCTAACAACTTGTCCTTTTACTATAAGACTGTTTAGTTCACGCTGAATTGTCTTTTCACTCACATCAGTAATAACTTCGGCAATGTCTTTAATAGTTGCCGCTGGTTTGGCCTCAAGGACTGTCTTTATGCGAGCTGACCGATCTACTAACTGGCTATAGACTAGGTGGGCATCAGTACTAATGTCTCCTTTAGGGATAGCGCTGCGATTTTGGCGAGACTCACTTCGCACATAGCTTGACTTAGCTCGTGTCGCAGTAGAATTAGCGGCGGCTTCGAGCCCCTGAAGCGTGAGTGGAATAGCACTCACAAAGTGATTACGCAGATAGCGTTGTACCAGATCAACTTCAGCTAGTAGTAGTGCGAGCACATCATCATTAATAACCCGGGCGGCATTAGCAATACGTAGTGTCCCTTCAAGTGCGACTAATGACTGCTGGAAAGGAAAAATCTTTCCTTTAGCTTCATATTCATAGAGTGACAAAGTAGCGAGAGAAGCTTCATGAACTTGCATAGCTTTGGCACTCATTGTCTTTAAGTGGAAGTCGGTCTGTTCGTTTCGCTCTATATGAGACATAACATAGAAGACAACCGAGACTGCTTTCTCTGTCTTTTTAAAAACATTACTATAATACTCATTATTGGCTGCCAGTCTTTTAAGTGCAAAAACATTCTCTTTGTCCATGATGTCTTATTAATGTCTGATAAGCGTCTTCTCTCGGTCACTTCTTCTTGTCCTTAATAGATAAAAGTCTAAGAGCTATTATAAGACATTTAAGTCATTAAGCAAGGTGTTGTGTGTTGTCTTTGAGGATAATGTCTTTATTTTAACTAGTCTTTTTAAGACTTTAATTTTTGTTTTGAACTCAACTTTCCCCAGCAACCAGGCCTTACTTTGTGTTATTATGTCGATATCCTTTTCATTGAAAGTTTTTATTATGTCTCGAAAAAAGCGCCAAACAACTACTACGGAGAAACCTCCTTTATTTGACGACTTGTCACCACAAGCCAGACAAGCGATTGCGGCTGTCGCTATGGCGGTGGTTGGCCTCTTTTTTCTTTTGTCACTACTTGATGTCGCCGGCAGAGTCGGTGGATATACCAACGTTGGCTTGTCAAAACTTTTTGGTACTGGTGCCTGGCTCGCACCTCTGGCCTGTCTGATGTATGTTTTTGTTTTGATGAAACCTCGAGAAAATGAACCTGTGAGCACGTCAAAACTAGTCGGCGTTTCTTTAATCTTCTTTTCCCTCTTGGCGGCACTAGAGCTTTACAGTCCAGGACTGGGTGGTTACGCTGGTCTCTCGATTGTCTACCCGCTGACTTTTTTAGTTAGTGAAACAGTAACCGCAATCTTACTTTTTGGCCTAGTCTTGATAGGTGGATTCTTGTCTTTTAATATTGGCTTATCCCTACCTAGATTTGGTCGAAAGGAAGTAGAGGATGAGGATGAACTGCTTGAGGACCTTGAGCTTGAAGGTTTGCTTGATCCGCTGCCAGAAGCAGAACCACCCACAGCAGAAGAGAAACCTGAGGAGGAAGAAAAAGTGAGCCAAACGCTAACTAACAAAATCGCCACCTCCTTAGGGGTCAGTAAAAATGGAGACATCGTTGTAAAAAGTTTTAGTGGTCTGTATATACCACCTTCTCTCTCGCTATTAAACAAAGACAAGGGCGCCGCTAAAGCTGGTGACGTCAAAGCCAACTCGGTTATTATTAAACGAACCCTCAAGGAATTCGGGATCAACGTCGAGATGGACGCGGTTGAAAGTGGTCCCGCTATCACCCGCTACTCGCTGAAACCAGCTCAAGGCGTACGTATTTCTCGGATTGTCGCCCTGCAACAAGAACTTCAGCTAGCCCTCAAGGCAAGCACTATTCGTATCGAGGCACCGATACCAGGGAAATCGCTGGTCGGTATTGAAGTACCTAATGCTGTTCGTTCTGCTGTCGGCCTAGCTTCCATCCTCAAGAATCCAGAATACACTGACTCTCCCCGACCACTTTTGGTAGCTCTCGGTAAAGATGTGGCCGGTGGAGTGCACTTTGCTAATATCGCTCGAATGCCGCACGCCCTCATTGCAGGAACAACTGGCTCAGGTAAGTCCGCCACGATTCACAGCATCATCGTCTCGCTCTTGTTTAGAAACTCTCCTGAGCAGCTGCGATTTATTTTGGTAGACCCGAAGCGGGTCGAACTCACTCTATATAATGGGATTCCTCATCTACTAACACCGGTGATTACGGAACCAAAAAAAGCGATTCAGTCATTATCTTGGGCCGTTAAGGAAATGGCCCGCCGCTACGACATCCTTCAAGCTGAAGGGATTCAGGGTATCGAGCTTTATCATAGTAATGTTTATCATCCAGCCAAGAAGGCCTGGGAGGATAAAGGCTCGCCAGAAGAAGAGAAAGATAACCTACCTGAACCATTACCATATATTGTCATTGTTCTCGACGAACTTAACGACCTGATGCAGGCTTATCCACGAGAGCTTGAAGCCTTGATTGTCCGCTTGGCCCAAATGAGTCGCGCCGTGGGTATTCACCTACTCTTAGCCACTCAACGCCCTTCGGTAAACGTTATCACCGGTACCATTAAAGCCAATGTGCCGACTCGGATTGCTTTAAACGTGGCCTCACAAATTGATTCACGCACAATTATCGATCAAATGGGAGCCGAAAAACTACTCGGCCAAGGAGATATGTTGTATTTATCATCTGATAGCCCTCGCTTAATCCGTATTCAGTCGGCCTATATCTCCGGCGAAGAAATTAAGAAGGTAGTAGCTTATCTCAAAGCCCAAGACGCCCACGAACTAGATACAATTAACTTTGAAGAAAATAAAGACGGCAGCGCCACTTCTTTCATGGCCTCTCTCGGCAACGGCGGAGATGACGACGAAGATGAACTCTTTGAAGATGCCAAACAAACCGTGACGGAAGCCGGCAAAGCCTCGACCTCTTACCTGCAGCGCAAACTCCGAATTGGTTACTCGAGAGCCGCAAGATTGATGGATCTACTGGAAGAAAGAGGAATTATCGGTCCGGCTGACGGCTCGAGACCAAGAGAAGTCTTGCCTAATGGAAATAGTGACCCTGAGGATGCAGGCGAGCGGTAAGGGCAAAGCATAGCTAAAACATCTTATGTACCCTACAGACTATCGCCTAGAATTCAGTACTATTCTAAAGTTTTTGGGGATAGTCATTTTACTTTGCCTAATCACCTTCTACGTCACTTTTCAGGCTCGTTTCCTCATTACCGGACCGCAAATAGTTCTCCATGATGAGCCGGCGACACACCAAAACGAGCGGGTTGTCACTCTAACCGGAAAAGCCTTTAATATTACACATTTATGGCTAAATGGTCGTCAGATATATACTGACGTCAATGGTAATTTTGAGGAAGCACTTGTTTTAGAAAACAGTTATACTATTACTACCCTACAAGCAAAAGATCGTTATGGGCGCGAGACCAAAGTAGTACGTTCATTCGCTTATACACCAACGTCGATTATTACGAATTAAGAATTTTTTATGGTTAAGAAAAAAGCAGCCAAACCAGCGAAGACAATGGGAGACGCTCCTACCGAAAAAGGTGGTGGTATCGCAAGCATCGCTGAAACATTACGAGCGATTAAAACTAAGTTTGGTGAAGAATCAATTATGACTCTCTCTGAAAGCAAGAGGGTGGATGTCGATGCTATTCCTTCAGGCTCTATTGGTCTTGATGATGCTCTCGGCATCGGCGGCTTCCCGCGCGGCCGCATTATCGAAATTTTTGGACCAGAATCTTCCGGCAAGACTACACTTGCACTACACGCCGTAGCTGAGGCGCAGAAGCTTGGTGGTATTTGTGCCTTCATCGATGCTGAACATGCTATGGACCCAGAGTACTCTAAAAGTATTGGAGTGAAGCTCGATGAACTCCTCATCTCCCAGCCAGATAACGGTGAGCAGGCTCTCGAAATCGTGGAATCTTTGGTCCGCTCTGGTAAGATCGACATTATTGTTATTGACTCCGTCGCTGCCCTTACTCCCCGAGATGAAATTGAAGGCGAAATGGGGGCACATCACGTTGGCAAGCAAGCGCGTCTAATGAGTCAGGCTCTGCGCAAACTTACCGCAATAGTGGCTAAAAGTAAGACAGTCGTGATTTTCATCAACCAAATCCGTATGCAGGTAGGAGTAATGTTTGGCAATCCAGAAACAACACCAGGCGGAAAAGCTCTAAAATTCTATACTTCGGTTCGCCTTGATATTCGTCGTATTGCTCAGATCAAAAAAGGTGAAGAAGTTGTTGGTGGGCGTCACCGAGTAAAGGTAGTCAAAAATAAAGTAGCCTCCCCTTTCCGAACAACAGAATTTGACCTAATTTACGGTGAGGGAATTTCGCGTGAGGGTGAGCTCTTAGCTTTGGGTGAAAAATTCCAGTTTATCAAAAAATCAGGAGCTTCTTATTCTTACCTACCACCAGGTGGTGACGAGAGTACTGAGATAAAGCTGGGACGTGGGTATGATGCTTCAAGAACCGCTCTTCGGGAAAATAGTAAACTACAAAAGGAGCTGTTACAGCACATTCGTAAAGCTTTGAAGGAGGAGGCAACCAAGTCGTAATTAGATCAATCAAAAACTAATCCCCAGGATCCAAATTGAATCGTGGGGATTAGTGGTTTTAAGCTGACTGAATAAGACGACGAGTATCAGACCAGTGACTTTGTCGCAATAAAGTAAACAGGTAGAGCATTGATAAGAAAATTAGTAGTAGTGAGACTACTTTGAGCAGTCCTCCGCTAGCCACAGCATTTGTTACCACTTGCCAAATATATTGTGGTAGCAGACCCAGCTTCACCTCAAGTAAATTGCGGAGAATATTGGGTACTGAGACTAACTGGGTAAACAAAGTAGCACTAGCACCAAAAATTAACCCGACCCAAGCAAAACGATTTTCAAAGAGACTGAGAATAAAGCTATACCAAACCCGCACCATAATCCGGCGCTTGATTTGTCTAAGATTGTATTCAATATGTTGCATGTGTTATTTATAACTCAAAAAGATCACGTTAGGTTACAGCAAAACATCAACCTCCTCTCCTTTCCCTTCGCGACGAAAGGCTTCTTTGGCACGATGAATACGTGCTTTAATAGTACCCAGATTCTCCTTAGTCAAATCGGCAATATCCTGATGTGACCAACGCTCGAGATAGTGAAGTCTAAGTACCTGCGCAAAATGACCAGGTAGACGAACTAAAATACGTTCTATTCCATCTTCTGTTTCATTAATGACAGTCTTCTCTTCCATAGCAATAAATTGCTCAAACTCTGGATCAATCTCGCTAAAACGCTGTCCTTGTTTAATTAATTTTTGATAACGAGTAAAGGCGGTATTAATTAGGATGCGGTAAGCCCAGGATGAAAACTGCGCGCCAGACTGAGGCAAAAAACTAGCGGCATTAAAGTAAATTTTAGTAAAAGCGTCTAAGACTATTTCTTCTGCATCACGCGGGTCACGGAGAATACTTTGTGCCTTACGTAAAAAAGGAGCTTGATAGCGATCTACCAGCTCAGCAAACAACCAGGGTTTGAGAACTGATTGCGACAACAACTTTTCGTCGCTGATAGGCTGATTTTCGTCTCTATTTGTGGGTCCTGACATATAATGGTAGTATCATGGCTGCACATTTAGTGTAACATTTTCAATAACTTTATGGCAGTCCTCTCTTATAATGAAATTACTCCAAAAAAAGTCATTATTTTTAATAATGACCCCTGTTTAGTCGTCTCCTATCACGTTTTTCGCAAGCAACAACGCAAACCGGTGAACATTACCAAGCTCAAAAACCTAAAAACTGGTCGGGTGGTGGAGAATACTTTCCACGTTAACGAGACGGCTGAAGAGGCTGATCTCGAAAGTCGAAATATTACTTTTATCTATCGTAAAGGCAACGAGTACTGGTTTCATACCACAGGTAAAGCAAATGAACGATTCTCTTTGACGTCTGACTTAGTCGGTGACCAAGGTAAGTTCATCAGAGAACGAGCTGAGCTTAATGCCGTTGTCTACGAGGAGGAAGTGATTGGCATTAAGATTCCAATTAAAATTGAGCTGAAGGTCACTGAAACCATGGACGCTGTCAAGGGTAATACCTCATCAGGTGCCCTAAAGGAAGTGACTCTCGAAACCGGAGCAGTCATTATGGCACCAATGTTTATCAATGAAGGAGATGTTGTAGCTATCAATACTGAGTCGGGTGAATATTCTGAAAGAGTGAGCAAAAGTTAATTATAACAAAAGCCGCCGGGGACCAAAGGTC
>Ga0163151_10007705_pt1 | contig 12459 bp, 9 predicted proteins | sample OliLakLV19MP5IB2_FD_145596 | JGI IMG/M metagenome (GOLD analysis project Ga0163151, IMG submission 145596) | Freshwater microbial mat bacterial communities from Lake Vanda, McMurdo Dry Valleys, Antarctica - Oligotrophic Lake LV.19.MP5.IB-2 | ecosystem: Environmental > Aquatic > Freshwater > Lake...
CGACCGGTTTCGTCGTGCGGTTATTCATTCCGGCACTGAAACAGACGATCTTGTGTCCTTTGCTGACGCGTATCCGTTCCTGATTTTAGGAGAATCTTCGCTCGCTGACCTGAATGACCGGTTGGTCGCTCAAGGTGGCGATCCGCTGAGCGTGTCTCGATTTAGGCCTAATTTGGTATTTTCCGGGGGTGACGCTTTTGCTGAAGACCACTGGAATCGCTTCCGTGTCGGGAAATTGATTTTTCGGACGGGTGGTCCGTGTGCTCGCTGCACTGTAACTACCATTGACCCGGAGACGAGCGAACGAAGCCCGGAGCCCCTCCGTACTCTCGCCAACTACCGGCGCAATCCAGCAAATCTGTCTGAAATCAGCTTCGGGCAAAATCTCGTTCACGAAACGAAGTCCGGCATGCTGTGCGTAGGAGATCGTATTGAGACACTCGGATGAACGTATTCCAGCTCATGTTAGTATAGCGTCTCTACCACCATTATACTGATCACGTTGTCAGTCAGCGGCTGCTGATGATGTAAAATCGCGAGCCTGCGCCGCCGTCGCAGAGTTAAACCGCTCCGCGTGAGATTGGAGTGGGGTTGGCATAACGGTATCCCGTCTTCGGGATTACATCTATCCGTTGCCGTAAATCAGTCCCTGCTTTTTGGGCCGACGTAATGAGCTTTCTTAACAGCACACGCATGTTGCTCGTGTCGCTCTTGAACCTGCGGCCCAATAATTCATGGTAGAGGGTTTCGTAACTAACGACCTCACCCTCGGCTTCGACGAGGAGCTGAGCGAGGGCGACTTCGCGCGGTGTGAGTTGGACGCGGCCGGTTTTACCCTGCAGCTGTCGATCGACAACTTCTACTGTTAGTCCAGCTAGAAGAAATCGTTTTGGAGGAGTTGGGCGCGCGGTGTCGGTGCCGGGTTTGCGGATGATATACTTCGCGAGGTACTCCGTGAGTACGTCGGTGCGCACCGGATCGCGAAGCACGCAATCTGCACCAAGAGCCACCAGGCGCGCTTCAACCGCTGACGCGATTCCTGCAGCTATGAGTGCAATCGTGCGGGCGCCATCCGGCGCGGCGGCTAGAATTTGATCGCAGAATCCGTCGACCAGCTTCCCGCGTGTCAGCACCACAGTCGGCGCTGAACGGCTCATCAAGCGGCGAAAACTCCGGAGTGAGTCGCACGTCACCGCTGCCCACTGTCGGTGTTCGCAAAGTTCCGAGAGAGCTGCGCGTTCTCGGGGGGTACTGGAGACGATTGCAATCACCTGCTCCGGATTTGAACTCAGATCGGTAAGGAGACTGCGAGACGAACTGTTTCGCTGTGGGGAGCGATCGCAATGCCGAGGAGTCCCCGACACTTTTGTACGCCATTAATGAGTCCCCGTGGCGTGACAGCTGCCAAGGTTGGGTTGTCACCTTTGAGCCATGCTTCCGCGTCAGTTCGCGAGAAAGCGGGTGCGGCAGCAGTAATGGTGAGAAGTACGCCCGGACGGCTAACGACGGCATTTTGACGATTCACCCAAAGAAAATCGCCCACCTTTGTCTCCCGAGATACTGTATCGAGGCGAGAAACCGGTTGCACCGTTACACCAATCGTCGAGTTCGCCGGGGCGCATGCGAGGGCTACGCCTATGCATGGAACCATGAGAAGAAGAAAATCAATCCCCGTCAACTCGCGGACAGTAAGCAGTCGATCAAGAGGAAGGAAATCGACTATCTTGTTCCGTTCGTCTGCACCATTCATCCGCCGTGCGATCTCTATCGCCAAGGTAACCCCGGGAGTGACCACCGCTGGAGAGTGGTCACGGCTTCCGTACGCAGAATCAAAAAAGCCTTCTGCCACTGACATAGCGGCGTCAGCCGTCTTGCGCGCTTCTTCCAAATTACGCTGCAGGTGCGCTTGACCCGGTTCTGCTCGAGAACGCGTCTTATGGATCGACAGCGCAGTGAGCAGATGGGCGTGGATGGTCGTGAGCAGGTTCGCGGTTTGGAGCAGTGCGTCCCGCGCTGTTTCCGAAGCGACAATTTCAATTTCTTGAGCCATCCGCGCAGACGCGAGATCATCTACCATCGAATGGGCGTGTAGGGCTAGGTTGCGGTCACGACGTTGGCGCCGAGTACGACTTACCCAGTCCGGAATTCGCGCCTCAAACTCCGCGCGGTCGGGTAATGGTTTACCGATGAAGTCAAACACGCGGAGCGGAATCGCGCGACGTAGGTTTTCATCCGAGCCGAACGCGCTGAAAATGACAAATCCAAGCGAAGGATCAACTTGCTGCGCCCTCTCTACGAAGCGAAGTCCATCCATGCCCGGCATGTGTATATCAGCCAGGCAGAGGTCGAAACGCTCACGTTCGAGGAGATCCAAGGCCGAACTGCCATCACTTGTAAACGCGAGTTCGTAGTCACGCCCGAGACGCAGGCGAATTGATGCATGGATCTGCCGCTCATCATCAACCACCAGAATTCGCGGCGTCATTGCGTCAACAAGGTCCGAATTTATTAGGGTATTCATGATGAGGGCAGAAAATGCCGCTTATACTAAGCCATACTGCCCGGTGGTGCCACGGGCAAATCGATGGTGAGGGTCGATCCCTCTCCAATCTTGCTTTGCACACTGATTTTGCCACTATGCAAATTGACGATTTTCTGAGTGATAGTTAGGCCAAGCCCAAAACCGCGAACCGTTTCGCCGAACTCTTTTGTGGTGAAATAGGGATCAAACATACGCTCGAGGTGTTCGGGTGGAATCCCATGGCCTTGGTCGATCACCTGGAGTCGAACCCAACCTAAGCCACGCGGCGCCGCATTGATGTGGACAGTCTTGCCATGTAATGACGCATCAATTGCATTTGCGACTAGATTTGCCAGCATTCTCAGAATGAGTACCCCATCGACTCTTAATGATTCAACCGTGCCGATGTCGGTGGTTACCTGTACCCCGGCGTGCCTTCCCCGGATAGCCGTGATGGCGGTCACCTCGTCAAATATTCGACGAAGGCTGACGGACTCGTATTTCAGCTCCATTCGCTCGGAAAAGAATAATGCCTCCCGGACGTAATCATTCATCACGCCGACGGATCTTTCGGCTGACGCATAAACCTCCGATTCGAGCGATCCCGTGGCGTGAAGAGGTGCGGTATGTACAAGATACGATGAAATTGGGGTGATTAGATTCTTTAAATCGTGAGCTAATCCACGGGACATCATCGCGAGGTGCTCCATTTTCGCCTGAAGTGCGGCTTGCGTTGTCAGTTGAGAGCGCGTCAGAGTATTATCCATCAGTTCAGCTATATTCTGCAGTCGCACTACCTCGGGATAAGTAAACGGTGCATCGTTGGCTTTGCCGCCGAGTGCCACGATAAGCGACGGCGTCAGACTCCCCCTGGGAACTGTGACGACAACGGCAAGTGAATGCTTGATGAGGAAATTGCGAATTTCCACCGAAGCCGGTGAAGATCGCTGCCGCTGTAGCGATTCCGGCGTAGCCCAACTAGCGCTACAAAGGACTTGGTAGGTCTTGGAAGTTGAAAGAGCGAGCCACGGATTTGGCTTTTCTGAGGATCCGGTATCTTGGAGCTCCACGTGCGCGACCTGAAAATGCGCACGAAGATAGGATTCCGATCTGTTCCGTATCTTTTCAGTACATGCCTCGTCTAGTGACAAGTCGATGACTTCTGACCGAGCGTTTGCAATTATGAGATCATCATCGATCCCAAGCCAGCGTTTTGAGTTTTTATGGAGCCAAATTGTTCCGAGGCAGCACGCAAAAATCGCGGTCACTTGCGCTGGGGTTTCTGAAATCGCCTTTGTTAGTAGTGGAGTTGTTACAAGTACACCACCGCAAAATACGCAAAACAGCGCCGCACGTTGCGCTACAATTGCAAAAATCTGCCGCGCATTGAATATTCTGTGAAATATTAAAGCGCATGCCATAATCGCGTATGCGGCAAATACCCAAAGCACCGTCGATCGATTGAGCGCCCGGACCTCCAATACGTTTCCCAGAGTATTGATGCATGCAATCACGAGTGCCGCGATACCGGCAGTTAGGCCAAGAAATTGCATCTCAACTCTCTTGATCCCTTTCAGTTTTGGTAGCTGGCGGCAGATTTCTACCACACAACATAAACAGCAACCGACTGCCAGCGCACTAAAGGCCCAGTATGCGGCTCCTCTTCCAAAACCTTGATTTGAGGAGATGAAGGATTCTTGGTAGCAGAGCGCGACCATGACGATTGTGGCGACTATCCATCCGGATGGACGAATAAAATTACTCCATTTGCGCTGATCTATGATAGCGTCCTTCATGATCATTAAAGTCCAAGGAAGAAACGCGACGACCGCAGCATTAGCGCGGAGCCAAAATTCAAGTTGGTGGAAATCTACGGTAGATCCTTTTGCTCCATGTTGCATTGCCATGTAGATGCAACCTAGCCATGCTGCTTGGACTATGGAGACGATTGAAAACGCTTGATTTGCTAGGCGACGCGGATTCAGCCATAGTACAGCAACGGCCGTAAGAAGCGAAAAAAATGCGGTGATAATAGTGGTTTCAGTCATTCGTTAACGTCCGGGGGACTTCTATCGGGAAACACAGGGCAGAAGTTCAGCACACCAGCATGCTTGAAATTTGAATTTCATTCACAATGGTTATTTTTCCCCTAATTATGGGTAATCGACATTTCGCGTTATCTGTAAAGTGATGCGAGTGAATTCAGGACAGGAGTCGGTTGATCGCCAAGAGAATCCCGCGCGGTCGTATTTGATGTGATAAACTGTGGCGTTCTAGAAGGGGAGTGCCACGCAGACATGGCTCGGTTGCCCAGACCTGAAAAACGCTTCGATCACTTTTTAAAGCAATCAGGGCAGCGCAGGCTCTTCTCCTTGCGCCCAACCGCGCCGGAGCTGTCAATCTTGTGCGGGCGGAAGGAAGCTGTCAGCAACGGCCGCCGCGTCGCTCGCTGTAGGTCTTGGCTGTCAAATCCTCGGAGTGAAATTCGGGATTACTTGGCCGAATGGATTTGCCCGACGGCGTGTCTCGGCACGTGCCGACCGAGATACTTCGGGTCGAAGGTGTTTCCCTCTTAATTCCGTGGATCCGGTCCCTTGGTGATCGCGAGCCGCTCGCGCGGTGCGGCGTTTTTGATCTCTGCGAAGTATCGCCTTCGCAAATGACTTTCAAGCAGAGAATCGGTGATTCGAGTAGGGCTCGGCGAGGTTTGAGATCGCCGACGCCGTCTGGCGGCGGAGAGCTGCTAGATGCTGCTATTGTCAAGGGCAAGTAAACTAGATTAATTGTTGCTTGGGGTCGGATAATCCTCGATGGGCGCCTTGACACCGTAAATTTGGATCTGCAAACACCACTATGCTGTGCGAGGCCAGCTTCCGTGCGGCACTGCTTCAAAACCACCTGTTCGCATGCTGACCGAGAAAATCCCGGCTGTCACTTCCCCTGCATTGGCGGAGAAGCCAGCTGTGCTTGTGGTTGATGACGAGTACGGTCCCCGCGAATCGATCGCGTTTAGCCTGTCCTCTGAATTTTCGGTTGATACCGCCGAGCGTGCCAAAGAGGCCCTAGCGAAGCTTCAGGCACGAAGCTACGCCGCGGTTGTCATGGATATCCGAATGCCAGAAATGGATGGGATCCGGGCGCTGGAGGAACTCCGCAAGATTGATCCCCATGTTTCGGTGATCATGCTTACCGGCTATGGAACCTTGCTTACCGCGCAGCAAGCAATGGTTGCAGGTGCTAACCAGTACCTCCGCAAACCGCCCGATATCCCCGAATTAATTGACGCGGTTCGAAGGCAGGCCCAAGCCACTCGCTTGAGGCGGGCCCAAGCGCAAGCCGCCAACGAGGCCCACAGCTTAAATGTGGCGTTGAAGCGGGAGATTGAGCAAAGTGAACCTCAAGTCTGGCAAGCTAGGGCCTCGGTTGAGCTCGTGCACGATCTCAACAATCCTCTTACGGTAGTCATTGGTTACGCGGCTTTGGTCGCAGAGGAGGCGCGGGTTCTTTCGCAGAAAGACCCGGAGACCGGTAGGAAACTTTCTGAGTATTCCATGATGGTCGAAAAAGCGGCGGAGTACTGTCATCACTTGTCTGAGAACTGGCGGCTGGCTTCGAAGCAGGCCACGGAATTTGTTGCAGTGGACCTGGTTAAAATTGCGCTGGAGGTCCGCCAGGTCATATTCTTCGGCAATGTGGCCATCCAGTGCTCCGGCTTGTCGGAGGCCTTTGTCCGCGGTTCGAAGTTTGAGCTGATGAGAGTATTCCAGAACCTATTTAAGAATTCTCTGGAAGCGGGTGCTACCCGCCTCGCTGTTACGTTTTCAAACCGCGGCGACCTCTTGGAATTGAGTATCGCCGACAACGGAGCAGGGATGAATGCTGAGTTGGTGAAGCGGGCATTGCACGGGGGGTTTAGTAGCAAGGCTAGTGGAACAGGCTTGGGGCTAAGTATCTGCCGTCACCTCGCCGGAACGCACGGTGCAGATTTCATGCTTGAATCAAATCCGGGAGTCGGAACGACGGTAAAACTGGTCTTCCCCGCGGCCCCGCAGGGATGAAGCGCCGTCGAGTTAAGATTACGGGTATTGGACCGGTCACTCCGGCGGGTATCGGTCGAGATGAGTTTTGGAAGGGTATTCTTCAATCCGAAAGTCGTGTCCGCCCATTCACTAGACTCGGTGCCGAGCTAGGGCCTTTTGTTGCCGCATATATCGACGACTTCCGAATTGATCAATATTTACCCAAGCAAGACGCCCCAAAAGGGGCAGCTCGGCACACTCAGTTCGCTATAGCGGCAAGCCTTTTGGCAATCCAAGATTCGGGAATACCGCTTTCTGAGTTTTCGAAGCAAAACGCAGTGGTAGTTGCCGGAGCCTGCGTCATGGATTTCGACGGCATAATTCGAACCATAGAAGGCGTTAATGCAAAAGGCGCAAGAGGCGCACTAGGCCGAGCGATTTATACTACCAACGCTGCTACTATTGCCGCGACAATTTCAGATGCTCTTGACCTCCAAGCGCGTAGTATATCGGTTCAGAGTTCATGCTGTACCGGGTTGGACGCAGTGGGTCATGCGGCCCGGTTGGTCGCGAGTGGTGAAGCTGATATTGCGATTTGTGGGGGCGCCGATGCACCCCTCTACAAGTGTCCGCTCGTCGAATTAAGGTCAGTCGGAATGACTCCAGAAACGACAGAGAACGCAGAAAAACTAAACCGGCCTTTTGACCTTTGGAGAACGACTGGCGTGGTGAGTGAAGGCGCAAGCATGTTTGTACTAGAGTGTGAAGACAGTGTGCGCCCGGGTTATTCGTATGTTGATGGTTACGCTTATGCTAATGACCCGTCAGGGAACCTGTGTGGCGGAATGGGCGTCGCGATGAACATGGCGTTGGCCGACGCCCGACTACGGCCGCAGGATGTCGATTCAATTAGCGCCTGGGGGCCGGGGCACCGGCTAATCGATGCAGCTGAAGCTCGTGAACTACAGAGGATCTTTGGCTCCAGGCTTGCTTCAATCCCGACCGTATCGATCAAAGGCGCAATCGGTAATCCGCTTGGTGCAGCACCTGCGATTCAGGTTGCGGCTGCGGCCCTTTCGCAGCGCAATGGCTTAATTCCGCCAACAGTAAATTGGCGGCATGCTGATCCGGAGTGTCCATTGCGTCTTTCTGCTAGTGTTGTTTCGGTTGAGCATGTAAATACTTTAATCAACGCTCACGGTATATCGGGGGTAAACGCCAGCTTACTCCTCGCGCGATGCTAATGTCATCTGCATTTTTTGCCGCGATTGCTGTCTTGGGTGTCGGCTCCCTTATATTGTGGTCGAATTCTCGCCACTTGGTAAATCGGACCGTCTTTACGTGTTCGATCCATATTGCGCTTTGGCTAGGCGCGATGCATCTAACGATAAGTGGAGTGGACGGATTATATTGGTTGCGGTGGACAACGGCTATTGCGGCTTTGATTCCCCTGCATTTTTGGCTGGTTAAAGAGGCTATATCATCTGACTTTAAAGATATCTGTCCATGGCGCTCGATGCAGTGGTGGTTCTGGGTTTTGGTTCCATCCGCTTTGGCTGTTTTGTGTTTTACGAGCTACTTTATCCCTGCGGCATCTACCGCGGATAACCGACTTTTCGGGTTCGGGTATTATATTTATATATTAGGAAGCCTTGGGTTATATGTAACTTTGGCCTTCGATTCAGTTCGAAAGATTCGCGTGCTCTCGGGGGGGCGCAGATTAGCTCTGCAAGTATGGCTTTGGGGTGGATGCGCGGCCGCGACGACTATTTTATTTTTGATGATGCTGGATGCCGTAGTAAAGGTTGGATTTAGACTATCCCCTTTTGTAGCTCTTTTGTATTATGCGGGGACCGCTTTGGCCATCACGACGCACAGGATTTTTGAAGCTCGGCAGCTGATGTTGATTGGCTTGGGTAAAGTAATACTGGTTGTGCTAGTGGGGGGGGTGGCATATTTCTTTTTTAGCGCCATTGAATCATTCATTCCGGATGAGGTTGCCTTTTTCTGCACCGTCGCCGTTTCATTGTGGTTCGCAAGGATTGTCCGGCGTCGTCTAGACGCTACGCTTCAGTTTTTTCCAGAAGCGACTGAGGCTCGCCAAGCGGCTTTCGCGGCCGCACAGCGAGAATCACGGACTGAAAACCTTGAGAGTGCTTTTTGCGCGATACTGAAGGGGTGGGGACAGAGCGAGCGCGCTATCATTCTCTCTGGTAATAAAGAACTGTTATCAGGTGGTTCTGTCGAATTAGATGGGCAGGGAACAGTTGCTAACGCGATTCGGCAGCTCCGTTGGGCCACTCCTGAGAGGCTTGCGCGGGAGCGCGCCACTCCTGATCGTATCGCCCTCTCTGAGTTTCTCGCAGAGCAGCAACTTGGGATTTTGCTTATTGAGGAAGGCACGGCCCTTACTATATTGGCCGGGGTTGGATATGGCGCATCCAGGCGACCATTCACATATCCCCAAGCGACACAGCTGATGGAGCTCGCGTCGATCATGGAGAATGCGCTGGAGCGCGCTCATTTTTCGATAAAGGTTCAACATGCCGAACAGCTTGCTACCGTTGGCCTACTGGGGGCGAGTTTGGCACACGAGATCCGAAACCCGCTCGTTTCAATCAAGACATTCGTACAGCTTCTGCCTACCCATCACCACGACCCAAAATTTAGAGATAAATTTTTTCGGCTTATTTTAGACGAGGTGGGTCGAATCGACCAGCTAACGGAGCAACTGTTAGATCTAGCCTCCCCTCGAACATACTCAGCTGAGCTTATAGAACTTCATCCATTACTGCGTTCGAGTATGGACTTAGTGGCAGCAAAGGCTTCGCATAAGAATGTGCAGTTTTTGACTAAATTTGATGCATCCCCAGACGTTGCATATACTGATGCATCTGCTGCAAAGCAGGTGATGTTAAACCTTTGTTTCAATGCTATTCAGGCGGTGGAGGCTCATAACCCAGAGGAAAAGTGGGTTCAGATCAGCACTCGGAATACTCCTGTTGGAATTGAGATGGTGGTTGCGGATAGTGGACCAGGAATTTCAGACGAAATTCGCCCTCGGTTATTTCAGCCTTTCCAAACAACTAAATCTACTGGTTTCGGGCTCGGACTCGCAATCTGTAGTGACATCTTGGAGAATTTAAATGCCGGTATCACTGTCGATCCAGCAGAACCCGGACGTGGTGCCACTTTCAGGGTGATTTTCCCATGCCAACCGTTGTCATCCTAGCAACTACCGACACGGCTCTAGCAGATGCGTGGGAGCGGCAGTTGCCTCCGGGGCGAATCGCACTTCGCTTGGGATCGCAGCCATTTCCTGCAGGCGCAGCGGCTGGCTTTGCCGCAGTTGTGGTGCTCGATGCTTCCGATGACCGAGAGGTGTCGGCTGCACTCGCACGCTGTCCTACAATTTTTGTCGGCGAGCCTAAGAGCTTGCCGTTCGAACAAGCTCGAATGGCAGGTCGCGCTAAAATATTTCTCTCCTACGAAGAAAGCGCAGTGAAGCTAAGGGAGTTCCTGCCGTTGCTTGAGGAGGTTGCGGAAAAGCAATCTTTGGTGGAAATGTTGGTTGAAAAAAACCGTCGTTTAGAATCTGCGCCTAGAGCTCAGCACCGACCCATCCCTGATGCTACTGAGCTATGGGATTTTCTCGAGGCGGCGATTGAATCTATCGATGCTCGCGACCGGTTGATTGCAGAGTTTCGGCGCGCATCGAGACATATGCTTCGGGCCTCGCACGCTGTTTTCTTTCTCCGGGAGTCCGAAGGTTTCCGTGCAGACCGCGGCACATCTTTCTTCGCTGCTGATGATCCTTTAGTCAGCTTCTTTGAGGTGCATCCAGCTGTTATCGATGGAACAAACTGGGATAGCCCGGCTGATCCTGTAGCAGAATTGGCAGTGCGGAACCGTCTAGCTTTATGGGGCGCTAGAATGCTCGTTCCTATACATGATAACGGACGGCTATTGGGGCTTATTGCACTCGGAGTAAGGGATGATGGCCAATCGTATGATGAAACAGATAGGATCCGAGCAGTATTTTTTGCGCGTTTGCTTAGGCATTTTTTGGCTAAGTCAGCGCAGGTCAGCCGCCTGAATTTGATGGCTGAGCAAGCGAGTTTAGGGGCAAAGTACCTTCCTGGTACGTTAGTCCTGGGCCAAAGTGAAAGCGCCCCTCGGCATATACCGTTGGTAGTCCGCGATGCAATAGGGCAGGCTCGTAGAACTCGCGAGATGTGTCGAGTAGCCCCTAGCGTTGGACAACCTTTCCGTGTAAGCGCCGGCATTATTTCGGAGACCGGAGGCGTGTGGGCCTTCTGGGAGGAGGCCAGTGGCGAGGTTTACGATGCAATTAGCCGTGAGCGAGCTGGGCGTCGCGAGGTCTTGCGTGAACTGGCTCTTACCCTCAGTCACGAGCTTGGCAATGCCCTCGTTTCGTTGACTACATTTCGCCAGACGGGAGCCGAACGTTTACTTCCACCAGCGTTGATAAAAACGATAAAAAATGACGTAGCTCAGCTGGAAATATTGAATGATCATTTCGCATTGATGCACGGTCTCCACGAAGCAGATGCGACACCGGTTGATATACGTGAAATCGCTGAAGAAGTTGGAGTCTCTCTTGGAGTTCGGACAGAAATAGGGACTGAATCTATTGTTTTGCTGGGTAGTAGGAAGCTTCTCGAGTTTGCTGTGCGTGCGTTAGTGCGAACGTTATGCGAAAACCGAAAGGGCCAAACAGGTGGTGAAATGGTAATGAAGCTCAGGTCGACTGGCTCGGGTCCAGAAACCACTGCGATGTTATCTCTGAGGGGAATGTATCTCGAACTCGAAGGTATATTACCGGAACCGACAGAGGGTGCCGTTCCTAATCAAGGGCGATTGAGCGTCTTCTTGGCGAAAGAAATTCTGCGCCTTCACAATGGTGAAATACATGCGGGGCCAGGTATGGAGGGAACAGAGATTTTGATATCGTTCCGTAGATTGTGAGTACATTTGATTTAGGGCAGCGTTTTGTTCAGTGGGCAACTCGCCAGGAGCATATCAAGGGGATTGTTCATATCGGATCCTATGTTAGATTGGCTAATTTGGTCGGCTCCGCGGATCTATATTCAGACTGGGATTTCCAAATCATTTCATCAACTCCGGAAGTTTTTGAGAATCCTAGTGAGTTTACTTCGGAAATCGGACATCCAGTAGCCGTGGCTGCGCGTGGGGGGCGCCTTGGTGCAGTTAGAAAAGTTACAATCTTGTTTAGCGATGGCGAGATTGATATAGTTGTGATCCCACTTCTTCAGGTGACGCAGGCGCTGACGCTGGTCAAGTCGCGGAGCTATTTTTATCAACCGTCGATTTTGAACTCATTGGAGGATCTTGCTGCGGTGTTGGTCGGTGGATATAAGATCATCAAAGGTGATAAATCTATAATTGATTTGTATTTGTTTATACAAAGCAACGTTCCGGCTCCTAGGCTGAGCGATGATGCCATTCGTACCGCGGCAGATGGCTTTGTTTGTGATTACGTTTCTACAATCCGAAAGCTTCAGCGAGGTGAATTTTTGGCGGCCCAACGTTGGATTCATCACTACCTAGCCGAAGTTAACTTTCGACTGGCTCATGAAATGCGCCAGAGGAGATCTCTTTCAACCTTCCCTGACGCGCGGCGGATCGAGCAACTCGGCGATGAATCATTACGGATTTCGCTGGAAGTACGAGCCGAACTTACTCGTGAGTCATTAACGGATGCGGCTCAGAAATGCGCATGGACGCTCCGAGAGTTGGTTCGCTCCATGATTGGAGCCGGGTGGATTTGGCCACCGCTCCCATCAACCCTGAGTACTAAATAACTCCGCAATGATGTCCTCAAGGGGGACCTCTTCGATGGTGATGTCTGCTACAGGCGCGGTGCTTAGAATCTCC
>Ga0163151_10007706_pt1 | contig 12457 bp, 11 predicted proteins | sample OliLakLV19MP5IB2_FD_145596 | JGI IMG/M metagenome (GOLD analysis project Ga0163151, IMG submission 145596) | Freshwater microbial mat bacterial communities from Lake Vanda, McMurdo Dry Valleys, Antarctica - Oligotrophic Lake LV.19.MP5.IB-2 | ecosystem: Environmental > Aquatic > Freshwater >...
GGCCTGTTTCTGGACGGTCATGCCGGCCGAGGCCGCACGGTTCGTCGAGGTCGCCCTCCAAGTCGGCTGCCCCCGCGAAGCGATGGACCTGCTGGAACAACATGCCCACGAGTCGGGAACACTGCTGCCCTTCGACGAGGAATCTCTGCCAGGGCCGTCGGACCAAGTCTCTCGATAACCGCCCCGTCGTCATCCGCTCTCCTGACCGTCCCCCAATCCCTCACAGCAGGACGTGACAAACCTTTTGGCCTGTGTTAGGAAAACCGTGCGGATTCCTCTTCATCCGCTCCTTGATTGGCCTATCTGAGTAACAAACCAACCGCTTCTCGACCGACGACCCCGTCCGTCGAGAGGGCGGTGGTGCCCATTGGTTTTTTAAGGTTTCGTTTGAGACTGCGCTCCGTTGTCTCCGCGGCGCGGAACCAGAGTCGTGGCGTTCACCCTTCAGGTGCCGGTGAACGCTGTGACTTTGGCACCCCGCAACAGGGTTCCTACAAGAACCCAAGGAGACGACGCATGGCCACGCTGACTGCTGCGCACCGCGAACTGTATCGCCGCGGCCCGGACGAGAGCTTCGGATCACTGTCCGAGCTGCACGAGCACTGCCGGCAGGAACGGCAGTACTCGACAGACCTGTGGCAGATGCCGCATACGCTGCAACCGCAGGTCCACGAAGGGGAGCTGCTCGTCCCCCTGGAAAAAGGGGGCCATGCGGCCCTCACTGACTGGTCGTTCAGCCAGCTCTGCCGGATCTCCGGCATCAGCAAGGAGACGATCAATCGGGTCCAACCCGAAACGGCCCGGCTGGCATTCCGCGACACGCTGCCGCAGAGCGACAAGCCGGTCCAACTCCTGACGACCGGCCAGTCGATCCGCTCCCTGCACGGGCTGTCCTACACCCGGCTGTGGAATGCGGAACTGCTGGAAACCGTCCGCGATGTCGCGCCCGAGTTCCAGCCGCCGCAGACCGCCTACAACGGCGGGACCGGACTCTACTGCGGCGAGCAGGACATGTTCTGCTTCCTGATCGACCCCACGGGGTGGATCGAGATCGGCGGCGAAGCCTTCGCGCCGGGGTTCTTCGTTTGGAACTCGGAAGTCGGCCGCCGGTCACTCGGCTTGCAGACGTTCTGGTTCCAGCGGGTCTGCGCCAACCACATCGTGTGGGATGCCATGCAGGTCGTCGACTTCTCCCGCAAACACACCGCCAATGTGCGGGACGGGTTGCTGGAGATTCGCCGGCATATCGAAGCGCTGGTCGCCAAGCGGGACGCCCGCCGCGACCAATTCGCCGCCGTGCTGGAGAAGGCGATGCACACCCGGCTCGGAACCGAAGCCGAAGACGTCGCCAAGGAACTGTGCAAGCACGGCATTCCGCAGCATTACATCCGCGATGCGCTGGAGATCGCGCGGGCCCAGGGGGGCTTCACGATCTTCGCACTCGTCGATGCGTTGACCCGGCTCACGCAGCGGATCTCATTCGCGGCCGACCGGACCGACGCGGATGCCAAGGTCGCGGGACTCTTATCGTTGGTGCTCGCCGCCTGAAGGGGGATGACGCATGGACGACCAAGAGATGCGGTGCGCCGCGGTGTGCGACTGCGAACTTCCCGGTCTCTTTCGGACCGGCGTGCCCGGCATTCTGGCCCGCGTCGAAGACGGCCGGCTGGTGCCGGGGGCGAAAGTCGAACGGTGCGATCTCTGCCAGCGCTATCCCAGCGATGAAGCGGCGCTGGCGCGGTTGCAGGAACTCGGCATTCCGGTGTCGCCGGAGGACGCCGAGTCCTACACCGTGCATGGCTGGGTCACCGTCCGCGTGACCTATCGCGAGGTCGTCGCCCCAAGTCCGCGCCAGGCGGCCGAGTGGGCGCAAGCACATTTCTGCTGGGCCGACGTTGGCCGCCAGGCGGAATGCGATGAGGGACTGCACGAGTTCCTCGTGGATGTCGTTGGTGATCCGGATTACTCCCAGTCGATGCGGTTCAACGCCGACCTGGAGGAAATCGTGGGAGCGGCTCCCTCCGATGAGGGGGCGTGATCAATGCGGACTCCGGTGTTCGGAGCCCGCTTTTCGTTCGGAGTTCTGGTCTTCAGTCAGAAAGTCCCATCATGGCTACGGCCACCAAGTCCAAGTCACGTGAGAAGCAACAGACCAAGAAGCGTCCGGTGGAAGAGATTCGGATCGGCCGCGTCCGCGCAGCGATCTGGGAGAACGAGACGGAGAACGGCACGTTCTACAACGTGACGCTCTCGCGGCTCTACAAGGACGGGAACGGGTGGAAGGATTCGTCCAGCTTCGGCCGGGACGACCTGCCGCTGGTCGCCAAGGTCTGCGACCAAGTCCACACGTGGATTTTCGAGCAGTCGGCGGAGAAGAGCGAGGGAAATCGTCAGGCCGAGGACCGCCAACCCGGTGACGACGCGCCCTATTGATGTTGCCCCTCGCGGATCATGAACTGGTCTGCGAACGAGGTTGGAGAGTGGCACCACCCGCCCTCTCCACACTGTTAAATGAGAAACCTGCACACTGTTTCTGGGATACCACCGATGTTATTGCCACTGTCTGTTCGTTCGCTGCCCTTCCTCTTCCCGAATCCGGCCGCCACGGTGTCCATCGTGAGTTGGGGCGCGATCCTGCTGGCGTCGTTCTGGCTCCCGTTGGGAAGCGTGGTGGTCCTGATCGGTTTGCCGGTGTGTGCCGTGCTGGGCCTGAGCCTGGCCCTTTGGCGACGATTCTCTCAGCAAGCCACCACCTTATCCACGTTGGAAACGCCGTTCCGTTTAGCGGGCGATTTCGAGATGTTTGTCCGGTACGAGCAACTGGCGGCATCCTTACTGACCATCAGCACGCAGCCCGATGTGATCTATCGGGCCGTGGCCTTGGAGCATCTCGACGATCTCGTGCGACGGGCCAGTCTCGTGGCCCAAGGCACTTTCGTGTTCGAGGGGACGGAGACCTGGCGGCTGATCTACGAACGCTTGCTGCGCAGTCCGGGCCTGCATTGCTATCGCTCCGTGGCGTGGGTCCGAACTCCGGACTACTGGCAGGATGAACCCGGTCGCAAGAGTTTGGCCGTCAACTTCGAGTTGGTCGAATCCCAACGGCTCCGCATCGAGCGGATTGTGATTCTCGACGATGCGCTCTGGCCGACAACGGAGACTTGGCCCACGGAACCCGTGCGGCAATGGCTGCACGAGCAATATGCCCGCGGCATCGAGGTGGGCTTTGTCCGCGTGTCGACGCTGGCCCATGAACCGGCTCTCCACGTCGACTGCGGCTTGTATGGCTCGCGAGCGCTGGGTGTGCAACAACTCGATGACCGCGGTCAGACCGAACGGTTCACACTGCGGTTCGATCTTCAGGCGGTGCTCGATGCTGAGGCTCGCTGGAACCGGTTGGCTGTTTATGCGGAATCTTGGGCAAACTATCTGGATCGGTACGACCTTCCCGGCTAGAGTGATCTTGTACCCCAGCCGGCCCTTATGGGCCGCCACGAGGTACAAGATTGCCTTCGCTCGCCTATTGGGACTGGGCGCGACTCGGCCCGATGTCCCCCGCCGCCCAACGTGCTCAATTCGACTTCGTCCGCCTGGCTGCCGAAGAACCCTCTAGCCTGTACTTCGAGCAATTTCTGCAGGACGGCTTCACGGCTTGGCCATCGTCCTATCAGCGGCGATTTCCGGGCCTCAGCCCTTGGTGGGGCGTGTCGGGACTCAAGCGATCCCTTCAGCGACTCGCGAGCGCCCCGGACGATTGGCGGGTATTGTTGGCCAGTCGCTCCCTGTCACTCGTCCGTCTGGCCGCACGCTGTCAATTTCGCGTCTGCCGGAATGTGCTGGCAACCGATCTGAGTTGGCCGACGTACCAGCACGCCATCGATCGGCAAGCCGCTCGCACCGGCCAGCGGGTCACCACGGTGCCGCTGCGAGACCAGATTCTCGACCGCGGCTGGACCGTCGACGATGTGGCCACCGATTTGGCCGAGGCGTTCGTTGCCCAACGGTGCGACGGACTGTTCCTGCCGGCCGTCGACCATCTTGGCATTCAACTGCCAGTTCGGCGAATCGTCGAAGCGATTCAACGTCGGAGCGAACTCCGCTTCGTTCTCATCGACGCGGCGCAGGCGTACTGTCACGTGCCCCTCGACGAGTGTCTGTCGGTCGCCGACTTCGTCGTCGCCGGCAGCCACAAATGGCTGGGTGCCTATCTTCCCACCGGCATTGGACTATTCGGCCACCGCCGGTCGCGCGAGTTGATCGAACACAGCGTGAAGCGGTTGCGAACGTCCGGCCGCCTGCCAGACCCATTGCTGCATTTTACGGAACAGATTGACGCCCACGAGTTGGACGGACATTCCGAAACGGCCAACGTCGCCAACCTCTTCGCGTGTGCAGGCGCGGTACACGATGCAACGGCGATGGCTGAAGGGGCGGCGACGCGACCAGATCACCTTGTTACTGGCGATATTCTGCAACGGCTATCTGCGTCCGGTGACTGGAGGCTCGTCCAGCCGGTGAAACCCATGCAATCACGGATCGCCCTGCTTCAGTCCGAAGATGCTATCCGTCGCTGTCGGTCGCCCGGCGAACTCAAGCAGCTCTGGATCGACGCAGGGTATGTCGTCTCTGCGTATGGCGGCGGTCGCGTGAGAATCTCCGTCCCGGCGATTTCACGGGAGATCGCAACAGCCCATGAGCGGACTCCGGTGGCCGCGTCATGACCGTGACGAGGGGCCCTCAGACTTCTATCACCTGTTGAACAGGCACGCCGAGGAGAGTCGCAATCGGAGTATACAGATCGACATCAACGCGCGGAGTTTCGAGCGTTACGACAAGCGAATAGCGCGCCTTGCGATTCCACCGTTCCAGGTGCGGTCGCTCTCTCCACCAACCGGTAACCGGAAATACAGCGACCATTCCGCATTGCGCGAGTTCAGCGGCGGTTCCGGTCCACGTATCGGAGTGAATCGACCCCTTACAGCGCAGTTGCTGTCCAAGCTCCCAATTGCGGTCATCGTTCAGGCTGGGAGCCCGTTCCTCTTCTTCCCAGGCGGAGCGGCTGAGCCGTTTGCGAAAATCCAGTTCTGTTTCCAGGGGGTGTTTGACCGCAAAACGCAAGCCATGCGATTGATAGCGGTGCTTTCGCGTCCAGCCCCGGCGACCGGGACTCGGCTCGATGAAATAGGACAGCGTCACGCGCAAGCGTATTGGGGTCGCGGCCAGGCTTTCCAGTACGGCTGTTGGCCACGGCAAGCGATGCAGGTGCATGTCCTTCGTCTTCACTTTGCCGTCCACTTTGTCGAACGGCTGAAGTTCATTCTCCACCAGCATGGTCGCCGAGTTCGTCAAGCTCCACAACGCCCGCGCCAGGTCCGGAACCCCATAACCGTAGCACCGCAGGCGCGCGTGTCGCTCATGATCGGGAAACTCGCGACGCATGGCGTCGGTCCAACGAGCCGATTGAATCATCAACCCACGGACCGACTCGGGCCAGAGATCGGGATAATGCGCGAGAATGATCGCGGCGTAGCGGGCCGCCAGCGCTGTCGCAGCGCTCGTGTCGGCCGTCGTCGTCAACAGTGCGCCGGTGGGACTCATCCGGGTCGTCAACAGCATCAAATCATCGAGGTAGTCCGCACGGCCCGTGGCGGGATCGATGGCCTGATTGCCCGCTTCCATCACGATGTCGGGCTTCAACGGCCAGCTCTTGTCCCGCCAGATCGTCGAAGTTCGGCTGGCGGGACAGAGGCGGCCCGACTCCGCAACAGGCCGCCAACCGTCATAGGCGGGGTCGTGAATCACCACGCGCTCGGTATATCCACCCACGGACACGACATTGGAGGCGTGGGCGGGATCTTCCACCCCATGCAAATGATTGACGCTCGGCCAGTCGTGACGGCCGTCCGGCGGGGTATTGCCCGCCGACACGAACACGAGGCGACGCTCATCGTCATCCGTCCCCGCACAAGTCCGATCGAGTGCAGCCGACCAAGATGAGGGCATGCCGTCATCCCGACTATCGGCGGTCACCGTCAAACAGAATGCTCGTTGTCGCTGCGGTGAGGCAATCTCAATTCTCGATATCGCCTGATCCGTCACATCCCCGTAAAGGTCGGGATCGTTCGCCGCAACGTCACGAATGATCTTGACCGATTCCAAGCGATGTCGAAGTTGCACCGGACCGGCTGTCGAGAGAAGTTCCGTGAGGCAACCGTAGAGGCCGATACCAGCCATCGCCGTGCCGTGTTGCTGGACGTGCGTGTCGGCGGGAGGCCAAGTCGGATCACACGCCAGAACATCAGGTTCGGCCAGAGCAATGGCCAGGAGAGGGTGGGCGCGGTTGACGCCGGTATCCAAATGACAGACAGCGGGTGCGTCGACGGTTGGAGGTTGAATTCGTGATAAGGCGGAACTGATCAGTGCCGCTTGTTCACGCGGGGCCATCGCCACGAATTCGGTGGCCAATCGCTTGGCGAGCCGCAGTTCAGCCAGCATATCGAAGAGGTTCTCGATCTGAAGCAACTGTGTCGTCGTGGCTCGGCAGAGGAGGACGCGCCGCTCGGGAAATCGAAGTTCTCGGGCACTGACATCGACGCCGGCGGCTTGTGCGGACCGACGGAACTGTTCGGAGACATCATGCGGATTCGTTCGCTCGCGCAGCCATACTTCCCAATCCAATCGCTCGTCGATCTGCGTCGGAAATCCTCCGGCATCCGTCCAGAAGGCTTCCAGCGTGGCGAGGCGGATGCTGGTAATGCTCTCCACCAATCTGCGGTGATCGTGTTTCTTCGGCTCCTGTTTGATGTACGCTTCGAACTTGCCGACGAATAGACCCGCCTTGCCGTGCGGGATGAAGACCGTGCCGTGCATCACGCCCGCGCTATCCACGCGCGAGCTGCACAACTCGATCCCACTGGCACGCATCTCCAGGCTTTCAAGCTTCAACTTGAAAGCCGGATCGCTGGCGAAGTCGAGTACGAACCCCTTGGGGCGCTGTTCGGCCGGCTTCTCAGCGGACGCGAGTTCTGCACGCTGAGCGGCGTCGCCGAGGTTTTGGATCAACTGGCCGCCGTGGGCAGGACGATCATCGCGGGGAGGGGTCTTAAAGTCGCCTCCCCCGCCCTCCTTCGCGTAGGTGTACTGCTCCCGAGTGACTGTGGCCGTCGGAAAGAAATGACGAAACTGAGGCATGGATCATGCGCCGCCTTGCGTTGACTCCGAATCCTTTTTCCGATGCCGGCCCTTCAACACCGCCACCAGCGCTGCGGAATTGATTCGCGACTTGTCCTGAAGAATACAGTCCTTCGCCGCATCTTCACAGGCCCGCGCGATCTCCGCGTGGCTCAACCCGTCGGCCGCTTGCCGTATCTGCGTCCAATGGGGACGAGCGACCAAAAACTGTTGGATACGGTTTCGGACTAAGTGCTCCACTTGGTCCGTCGTCGGGCGATGGTAGCGGATCACGTCGTCGAAGCGGCGGAACAGGGCTTCGTCCAGCATCGCCTCGTAATTCGTGGCCGCCAGGATCAAACTGTCGGAATCGTCTTGTTCGAGAAACTGAAGGAACGAGTTGAGGACGCGGCGAATCTCGCCCACATCGTTGCGACTGCCCCGGTCCGCCCCGATGGCGTCGAACTCATCAAAGAAATAGACGCCGCGCGTGTGCGACATGGCGTCGAAGACCAGATGCAGTTTGGCAGCCGTCTCCCCCATGAACTTCGTGATCAGGCCGTGCAATTGCACTGAGAAGATCGGCAACTTGAACTCTCCCGCGAGCGCAGCCGCCGTCATCGTCTTTCCACAGCCGGGCGGTCCGACGAGCAGGAGTTTCCGTCGAGCCGAAAGAGCATGTTCTCGCAACTTGTCCTGACTGCGGAATTCCCGGACGACCCGTTGAAGTTGATGGCTGGTCTCCGGTGCCAGAACCATTTCCGACAGCCGCGTTTGGGGATAACTGACCGCCAATAAGCCGGCGAGTTCTCCCGTGGGACGAACGATCGGGACCGCTCCTCCCACTTTCCCGGCAGCCTGTTTCCGCTTGATGTCATCGACGAGTTCGCGCAGCTCCAGAGCCAGCTTTTCCTTTCCCGTCCGCGCAGCATGGGCCGCAATCTGGAGGGCGACGGAGACGAAATGCTCGCCCTCCCCCTCCGAGTAGCTTTTCAGCAGCGCTTTTACTTGTTCAGCAGTGGCCATTGTCATTGCATCGGCAAATGGTGGCGCGAGCGATGATGACTTCACCGTCACCGCCTGCGCCGCTGGGGTATTTCCAGTATTCAGCATACCCGAACGATTGAGCATCGGCATTATCGGCAAGGGACAACGGTTCTGAGGTTTACGGGCGTTGCCCGATGGGCCGGGCTGCTCCGGGCTCCGCTGGCGCTCGGTCCGGCGCTGCCGGACTGCGGCGCACCCTGCACATCCCTAACGCAGCACGGGGAAGACCCTGTCCGCTCGCAGGCAGTCCCTCATTGTGCCACGGCGTCAAGGTCCGCTCCCGCCGGCGGCGTCCGCTGCTGCTTGGCCTCTGGCCAAGACTCCACCTTGACCGGCCGTGTTTCCGCGGGGACTGGCCACCGGCGGGTCATGACCCCGATCAACAGCGCAGACGCCGGCTGCGATGACACATTGGAGACAATTGCCATGAAACGAGAAGACGCCCTGAAATTGGTCGACCACGGAATCGCCACCTTGAACGCAGCGCTGCGGGCCGGGCACAGCGAGACCTTGAAACAATTCCTGGCCACGCTGGCCCGCTTTCACCACTACAGCTTCGGCAACGCCCTCCTGATCGCGGTGCAGAAGCCCGAAGCCACGCACGTGGCGGGTTTCCACGCCTGGAGAAAGCTCGGTCGATTCGTCAGGAAGGGAGAACACGGGATCGCGATTCTGGCCCCGATGGTGTCCCGTCAGGACCGCGACCACCAAACACCATCACGCGATGAGAACGAGGCCAGCCTCATCTTTGGCTTCAAGGTCGCCTATGTGTTCGACGTGTCGCAAACGGACGGGGAAGCCCTGCCGGAGTTTGCCAATCCGATTGGAGAACCGGGAGACTGGCTTGAGCATCTGGAATATTCGATCCACGCGGCGGGGATCACTCTGGAGGAGGACTTCCTCCCCGGTGGTGCCGATGGCGGTTCCTTGCCGGGGCGGATCATCGTCCGTCCCGACCTGCCGCCGAACGAACGGTTTGCCGTCCTGGCCCACGAGTTCGCCCACGAGCTGCTGCATCAGCGCACCGATCGCCGCTCGGAAACGACACGTCAGATCCGGGAGACGGAAGCCGAGGCGGTGGCGTACACAGTCTGCCTGGCCTGTGGCATCGACTCCACGACCCGCAGCGCCGACTACATTCAATTGTATCGGGGCAGCGAAGAGACGTTGAAAGAGTCGCTGACGCACGTGCAGCAAGCCGCCACCGAGATTATTTCGGGGCTCCACGCCCGGCAGGAGCGCCAGTCGCCGAGCCGTTGGTCAACGCTGTCCGCGTAACCAACGGGGCGGTGAGCGCCGCTCGCCGCCCCTTCAATCACCAGAATCAGGAGCATGACCATGTTGAGAATGACACCCGACAATCAAGCCCGAGCCGTTGCCGGTTCTCTCGCATTCGAGGCCTACCAACGCGCCAAAGGTCTCGCCGGCCATCCATCACCCCAATCACCCGAGGAGACCCTCACCGATTTGCTTTCGGATCTCCGGCACTTCGCTGATTCGGCCGGCATCGACTTCGATACGGCCAATCGAGTGGCCCAAGACCATTATGAATTCGAGTCTTGGTGATCGTTGACCGCCGGCAGGACGGCGTCCGGAGAGAACGCCCCGTCATCACGACGGTGGTCGCCCTCACGGCCGCTGTCTTCTAGGACTTCAATGAAGGGCGGCCCGATCACGACGGAGCCATTACCGAAGGGACGCACAATCCGCCGCCGCAACGGCAAGACATCCACAGGGACGGGCTGATAACCGGCCTGCCTCCGGGCCTTGTTGACGGCCCGGAGGAGGTTGAGCAGTTGCCGTCGGACCGGAGCGTACGGCTCGAATGGCAACCGATAGAAGGCCAGTGCCAGGTGCTCGACCGAACGGTGGACGGCCAGATCGAGCAAGCTCGCCTTGAGTTCCAGATACCGACGGCGCTCGATCTCGACATGGGCGTGCCAACGCGGGTCGGATTGACCGGACCGCGTCCGGCCGCCGCGCCGATAGCTGATGGCATATCCGCCGTACTTCAGCGGGACATGCCGCAGGTCGTGGATCGATTGGGATTCCAGGGCGAAGAAATCGTGCTGACCCTTGGTGGCCAGAATGACGAACCGTTGGTCGTGCCGCAGGTATTGCAGGTTGGCGCGACCGAGTTGCTTCCGTCGGGCCCGAGTCGAATCCGAGACCCCGATGCCGTACTTCTCGATCAACTTCTGGTCGATGTTCGTGGGATCTTTTACTGCCGGAATGTGACCCGAGACGTAGAACCAGTACCCGTGACGCAAGTAGCAGCAGGCGATCTGTTGGACGAACCCTTCCAGCGATGTCGTGACGGCTCGATACGGCATGAGCCTGCAAGAAAAAGGTGGGGACTTGTTCGATGGCACAAGTTCCCCGGAAAGCCAGATTCCTCACATCGAGCAGTGTGAATTGCCGTGCGCTTGGTTACACGCCGATCCGTCCTCACGACGCACCAGCAGAAACAGTCACCCGCACCCGGCGGCGGCTCCTCCATTCAGGAGTTCACCGCCGCCAATCCATACTGCCCACCACAAAGAAAACCGCTTGGCGTCCGCACCGGCGTGTGAATACACGCATGGCGTACGCCGTCAGTTCGCCGCCACAGGAGACCCCGGCTTCCGCCGGGATCTCCTGTGACCGCTCGCGCCCGATCAAGGATCGGCGACCGCACACGAGTGCGGTCGCCGACATGTCGCTTCGACACAATGAAGTGCCCGTCAGCCCTTTCGTCGTGCTTGCGCACCCCGGCACCACCCGTGAGTGCAGCAACGACCGCCCACTGCCTTGCAGGTCGGTCGCCCAAGTTCCTCGCCGACTTCCGTCGGCGATTCACTCGGCTTCTACTCAGGCCACTCTCCCTCTCTACGGCGTTTGAAGCACGTGACGGACCAAGTCACGCACCGGGGACCAGCCCGGCCGCCGCAGAGATTCCTGCGTTAGTCCTGTTCTTCGTCTCGCAGATCACGTCGCTATCCGGGATGAGCCGGAGGGATGATGGCTGTGTGCCCGGCTCTTCCGAGCCAGGCACCGTTTGCGCCGGGAGTCGCGGGAGCGACTCACCGGCGATTTCGGGGGACCGAATGGAGAAGCATCCCCTTACCCATCAGCAATCCTCGTTCGCGGTTCGGCACCGTCTTCTGCGAGACTCACTGGCAAGCCCTCGCGGGCCGTTCATGGTTGAGCTTTTCACCGTCGGAAGATTTGCTTCCGATCGCCGGACCGGTCCGGTCCGGTTTCGACGGTTGCCCGTCGAAAGCTCCCCACGCCAGCCAGGTTGAGCGGAGTCAGGGACTCCGAACCCCCTGGACGGGATTACGCTCATGCTGTGAGCCTCACCCGCTTCAAATCAGGACGGCCTTGATGAGTTTGTCACCAAGGTTTGTCCGCATCGCCCCCAATCGTTGACGCCTCACGGCGATTCGTCTTGCCGGAGGCACCAGGGCCTTGTGGGCCATCGGATAGAGTGTCGGGATTACTCTGCAGCGATCCGTCTGCCATACGAGGGCAGCCGGATCGTGAATGCAGGATTACTCCGACAAGCCTCCGTCGAACTGGACGAGCCAGTCTCCTGGCATCCAGCTCTACGGGCCAATCACGTGCAGGTTGGTGAAACCTGCCCCTTAGCCGGACTGGTGAGGTCCGGTTTACCGGGGGTGATTGGTGTCGAAGCGACATCTTGCTGCCACCCTTGGGCCGTGGGATTCACCACGACTTGCCGAGCGGCACGTCGACGAAGTAAACAGCCGCAGCCGGGCTATCCGAAACCCAACCGCTCCGTTCTCGATAGCGTACCGGCCAGAATTCACAAGCGGGCCGTCACATTCGCTGGCCGGATCAAGCCGAGATTTGCCCCTGACCGCGAAACCGTGGTATGCGGTCAGGAATGGTGTTTCGTCCGCATTCCCCCCCACTCCCCTCCCCGAATGGCCAGTCCCGCCGAAGAATCGTCACCGAGGAGCGATTTGTGTTCGTCGACATCGAGACCGCCGGCCTTCAGACCGGGCGACCGATCATGCAAATCGCCGCGATCGCCGTGAACAGCTCATTTCGCGAATTGGAAGTGTTCGAGGAAAAGATTCGGTTCGACGAACGCCAAGCGGTGCAGCGAACGCTTCGCAAACGGCACTACCCTCGCGCCCGCTGGAATCGCGAGGGCCGGCGCGACCGGGATGTCGCCGTGGATTTTGGGGCGTTCCTGGCCCGGCACGCCACCGTCGACGTGTGGCGCGGGAGT
>Ga0163151_10007707_pt1 | contig 12457 bp, 12 predicted proteins | sample OliLakLV19MP5IB2_FD_145596 | JGI IMG/M metagenome (GOLD analysis project Ga0163151, IMG submission 145596) | Freshwater microbial mat bacterial communities from Lake Vanda, McMurdo Dry Valleys, Antarctica - Oligotrophic Lake LV.19.MP5.IB-2 | ecosystem: Environmental > Aquatic > Freshwater >...
GGATGGATCACTTTTCCGTCCTCCTCCAGAACTCCTGCCCGCAGCCATTTGCGGATCAGACTCTTCAGCGCTCCAGCATTGATTCTTAGCTCCAGCATCCGCTCCAGCCACTTCCATTGGATGTTGTCAAAGTATCCTTTGATGTCCTCTTCCACCACGAACTGGTGTTTGCCAAATTGCAGTTCCACAGTCAGAGCCTTGATCGCGTCGTGCGCTCCTCTTCCTGGCCGGTATCCATAACTGCATGGCAGAAAATCCACTTCGTATATCGCTATCAGCTTCTCGACAGTCGTTCGTTCCGAAGGAATTTTAGATCCATCGGTTCTCCTTCCATCAAGCAACCCTCGGTTTTGGGCAGTTGGTTTGACTTTTCCATTCTTCACTTCCGTTCTGAATTCCAGAAACTTCGCTCCCAGACTTCAGGGACTTTCACCCTCGAACACACACGACTTCTCCGAGCGCACCGTTAATTCGCGTCCATTGGCGGTTTCGTTCTTTTCCTTCTGCGTGGACACGGCTGAGCCCGCAAAACGACAATCGGGATGGGGAAAGAATCCGCAGATGGCCACAGATCACGCAGATTTTTCCGAAGAAACTCGTTCACCGGGAAGCAAGCGCTTTGATCGCCCCACCCCTCGGATCTGCGCACATCCGCGTAATCTCGGATTCAATTACGGATTTCCTGGGGAATTGGTATTTTGCAGCCGGAAATGAATGGGAAGACAGAGAGTGGTGCGCGCTGCAGGTTTCGAACCTGCGACCCCTACCGTGTGAAGGTAATGCTCTACCACTGAGCTAAGCGCGCTTAATCTATTGATTCGAACGTCTCGAATCATCGGGAGGATATTACGCTTTAGCGAAAAAAGGGGGCAAGCAATTTCGGAAATCTCTCAAAACAAAAGATCGAAAATTGGCAGAGCGGCGGGTCCAGGATTTTAAAGACAGAATCGGTTTACTCAAAGTCTCGTCGGAAGCCAAGCTTGCGTTTAAAGCCATCGCCGACCGCTGGCTTGCCAGCGTGAAACACACCATCGCGCCGGGAACCATCATCCAACGAGAAACCCGCATCGCCAATCTGGCATCTTTTTTTAAAGCCCTTCCAATCCGAAACATAACCGAAGCCGATTGCGAAGCTTGGGCCACCAAACGGGCTCCAGAAATCGCCACTGCAACATTTGTCCACGAACTGGAAGTTTTGAGAGCCGTTTGGATTTCGAGAAAAACATGATTCGCGTTCACGGAACCAAAACGGAATCAAGCGACCGTTATATTCCAATGTCCTCCTCCCTGCGCGAAACCCTTGAACGATTGCTGAAGGAGGAACCAATCCCTCCCGGAAAGACCGACAAGATTTTGAAAATCGACAGCGCCAAAAAGTCCATTGCCAGCGCTTGCCGGCGTTTGAAACTGCCGAAATTCACCCATCACGATTTTCGCCATTTTTTTGCCACGACCTGCATCGAATCTGGAGTGGACATCCCCACCATCAGCCGTTGGCTGGGTCACAATGATGGCGGAGCATTGGCTATGCGAACCTACGGGCACCTGCAGATTGAGCACAGCCTGGCGATGATCAAGCGGGTGGATTTTAAAGCGAAGGAGCCCAACGAAAAGAAAGTAAACGCCTTCTCCCAGGAAGCCAGATCTCCAGAACCCAAACCCGCTTCAGATTCCCTAACTGTCGCGTCAGAACCGGATAAAAAAACCATTGCGTAAATTGCCCGCGCGCTCGGCGTCTCCGAGACGACGGTCCGCCGACACTGGGCGATTGCGCGCGCCTGGCTCTACGCCGAGATGAAAGGCCCGCCCCAGAAATAATTGCAAATGGTTGATCGTTTTCCCGGACGGACGGCGCATTGATCATTGAACCAGAACTTGTAGGCTCGCCATTATGCCAGAGAAATCCAATCCTGAGGACGACCTTTTCGAAGAGGCCTTGCTTAAGTCCCCGGGCGCCGAACGGGCCGCATTCCTCGAAAGTGCGTGCGAAAACCAACCGGCGCTTCGGGCACGGCTGGAGATAATGCTTGAAGGCCACCTCAATGCCGCTGGTTTCCTCGCGACTGTGCCAGAAGGAGGGCCGCCTCAGCAAACAATGGTTGTCGCCGAAAGCACTGGATCGGAGCAGTTGGGGAGGAGGATCGGCCATTACAAACTACTCCAGCAACTCGGCGAAGGCGGCTGCGGGATCGTTTACCTGGCCGAACAGGAGCGCCCGGTCCGCCGTCGCGTCGCGTTGAAGGTCATCAAGCTGGGCATGGATACCAGGAGCGTGATTGCCCGCTTTGAAGCGGAGAGGCAAGCACTGGCCCTGATGGACCATCCGAACATCGCGAAAGTCTTCGATGCCGGCACCACCGACACAGGCCGGCCTTACTTTGTCATGGAGCTGGTCCGCGGGGTCAAGATCACCGATTACTGCGACCAAAACCATCTCTACGACGGAAGAAGAAGTTAGAGCCTCCTCGCGTCGGCTGCTACGAGTGAAGGAAACGATCACGGCTCTCCGGGGCGATCTCGATTGGATCGTGATGAAGTGCCTGGAAAAGGACCGCACCCGTCGTTACGAGACGGCCAATGGGCTGGCGGCGGACCTCAAGCGGCACCTCAGTAACGAACCAGTAGTTGCGAGGCCGCCCTCGACTTCTTATCGATTTCAGAAGGCTTTTCGCCGGAACAAGCTCCTCTTTGTGGCAGCGACTGCCGTGGTCGCTGCACTGGTGATAGGCTTGGGTGCCGCCACCGTGATGTTCTTTCGCGAACGCGTCGCCTTGAAAGGCGAGCAGCGGCAGCGGCTCACGGCGGTGTCGGCACAAAGAGCCGCTCAAAAAGAGCAGCAGCGTGCTGACGCACAAGCGGGGAAGGCCTCAGACAGTGAGCTGCAGGCGCGTCGCTCCCTCTACGCCGCCGAGATGAACCTCGCGGGCGAAACCCTTTACGAGGACGACCTCAATCGCGCGCGCGAGTTGCTGGCCAAGCAGATTCCAGCACCCGGCGATACGAACGACCTGCGCGGTTTCGAATGGCGCTACCTTTGGCAGCAGGCGCAAAGTGCGGAACTGGCCACGCTCGGAGAACACGACGCCGGAGTGCACGGTGTTCGCTTCTCCCCGGACGGGACTCTCCTAGCCTCTTCCGAGATTAACGGCACAGTCAAGCTCTGGGATAGCCGAACCCGCAAGCTGATCGACACTCTGCGCGACCCAACCCTTCCCCTGAGCGACGACTACGACGTGGAAACAAAAGGCCTCGCGTTTTCACCCGATGGCACCCGAATCGCGGTAGGCGTTGGACGAGCGATCGTTCTCTGGGATGTCGTTTCCCGCCAGCGCGTCGTGGTAACGAACGCTCACTCGCAGACAGTAAATTTTCTCGCCTTCGCGCCGGGAGGCAAATTCCTAGCCAGTGGCGCTGACGATAGCGTGGTCAAGCTCTGGGATGCCAGCTCGGCCGAACCTCGTGAAATGACGGCGTGGCCGGTGGGTTTTCGCGTCCTTTGCCTGGCCTTCTCGTATGACGGTAAAACATTGGCAGCGTCCACAGGCAGCCCGACGATCAATCGCTGGGATCTCTCGAACCCTGAAGCACCGGTAGAAATGCCTCCTCTTATAGCCAAGGATGGACACTCCGGCTGGGTGCTGGCCATCGCGTTTTCTCCGCGCACGAACGTGCTCGTCTCAGCCGGTTCCGGCGGCGAGATAATCGCGTGGGACTCGGCGACGGACCCGAAAGTGTTTTCGCCCCGAAAACTAACCCTTCCGCATGGCTCGATCGGGATGGTTTACGTGCTGGGGTTCACTCCCGATGGGCAAACAATGTTGTCAGCCGGGAGCGATAATAACATTACGTTATGGGATATTTCCGGCCGGGAGCAACCGTTCAAGCTCAAAGGGCATGTGTGGAGTGTTTTTTCCATCGACGTGACCTCTGATGACCGGATGCTCGCCTCTGGGGGAGACGACCGGACAGTAAAGCTGTGGGATATCTCCTCCCGCTGGCGCGCGAAGCCTAAGATGTCCCATGGGGAGTGGATGTGGGGGGTGGCAGGATTTGAACACCGATATTGTAGCTCTTCAAATCCTTTTCGGAAAACGGGGCCGGATTTTTTCTAAATAAATTGTGGGGGTTGGAAAAGACTTCCGTGTTTAAATTGAGTTTGATTTCTTCTAATTCTCCCTAACATCTGAGGGTATTCAGATTCGCCAGGATCAATTTCAAGGTGAGAGGCGGGGATTTTTTGTGGAAACCGCTCCTTGAAAAGAAAAAATCAGAACCCTCTTCCGCCAGCAGGTGGCTCAATTTATCTGAGCAGTGGTGGGTCAATTTAAGTGAGCGGCAAAGAGCACTCCCACAACTTCTAGAATTAAATCGGTCGAGGCATGAGGAACTCCGATGCCGAAACCGATTCCTGTGCTCATTGAGGATTCGCGCTTTGTGACGCTCTCCACGATTGCGTTCCGGTGCTCGGGCCTGATTTTGTGAATGGACACCAGTTAGTCAATCAACTCATCAGTGGCTTTCCAACGTTTTTCTGCGTGCAAGTCAACCGGCCCCAACAAGTCACCTAAATCCATATTCCCTTCGGTTTTGCACATTCATTTAGTCCTCAGGCAACATAAGCTCGATGTGGTTCACCTGAAGCCAATGGATGACTGCTTCTCGCAAATCGTGAGTGAACTCAATCAGTTCCTTGGCCTCGTTGCGGGTTGCAGCGCCCGCCCGATCATATTCGACAGTATTTCGCTTGGTCCGGCAGGCATCCAAATATTCCGCGTCCGCCTTTCGACCTGGCCCAAGAATCAACGGCAACGCTTGCAATGTTCGGAAGTGTTGCAGTGTTTTCTCCGGGCGATACCCCGAAACATGCAGAAGGATTGTGCAGAGTTTTAATGCGGCATTGTAGGCAATCCCAAATTGCCAATCCGCTGAAATGTCCCTTTGAGCATCTGCCAGGTCGCGCTTCACGATTGTGAGCAAATCCTGAACTTCCCTCGGACTGCTTTGATGCGGCCGCAACCAGCCGTTACGAGCCCATAGTTCTAAGCTCATCTTCGTTTCCTTTAACGAACAGTTTTGGTTCTTTCATAATGGTGGTCACGAAGTGATCGCCTTGCTTGAATCGCTCCAGAAACTCCTCCGGTTTCATCACGTGAGAATTAATTTCTCGGACGAGTTTTTCCGGCAATCCCGAAAGTAGCGAAACCAACTTTCGTAATCCAATCGCTCCCAAAACCATCAAATCAATATCACTCTCCACCTTTGCCTTGCCACTGGCAACCGAGCCAAAAACAAAAGCAAAAGGAACATCGGCACTTTCTAAAGCGCTGCTAAGCACACCAATTAACCCTTCCGTTTTCAGGACCAAGGAACACAACTCCGGATAAGCGGGATGAGATTTGTTGGCAGAAAAATAAACTCGATTCCCATTTTTCCGAGAATGAATCAAACCGACTTCGGTCAAATGGCGAAGCTCCTGTTGAATGGTGCCTAACGACAAGCCGGACTGACGCACCAATTCGCGCATGTGCAGTTCGGGGCCGGACAGCCCGAAGAGAATTCGAAACAGCTCCCCTTTTACCCTCGAAGAAACAATATCAATCAATCGCGCCATGTTCGGTTAAACCATACAATTGTTTGGTTAAACCAGTCAAACTCCTAAATTTCAAAGCCGATCCCGAATGCCTGCGGTTTCGGTGAGAAACCTGTCGAGCTCCGTTTTTGCGTAAAGCGGATGCCGCAATGCGCGGGATGGGTTCAGTAATCCGCGTTTGGTCAACCGATAAATAGTTGGTACCGAAACGCCCAAGTATTCTGCGGCTTCTATACTCATCACTCATCACTAGCCAATCATCCCAACTGCACCCGCACCGCCGGTTCCAAATTGCCTTTTAAGAATTTTGCAGCCAGTTCCTCAAATCGTTCGGTGTCATCGGTGACGCATGGGTAGATTTTACCTTCGTTCTTTCTGGGTCCCCTCAACAATTTCAGATGTCCAAGGCGCTCCAATACATACCGGGCGCAGGTTTCCGCCGAGTCCACCAAGGTCACGTTTTTTCCCGCCACGGAGCGGATCAATTTTTTCAACAGCGGATAGTGGGTGCAGCCCAGCACCAGGGTGTCGATGTTTCTCCGTAACATCGGTTCCAGATATTCATGGATCACCGAAAGGGTCACGGAATGGCTGGTCCACCCCTCCTCCACCAGGGGAACCAGAAGCGGGCATGGTCGGACAAAAATCTGGGCTTGGTCATTTCGAGCCAGGATCTCCCGGTTGTAAGCCTGGCTCTTGATCGTTGCGTTGGTTCCAATGACACCAATCCGCAGGTTCTTGCTCCTGGCTAGGGCGGCCCGGGCGCCGGGGATGATGACGCCGAAAACAGGGATTTGAAAACGCTGTTCCAACACCGGCAAAGCCCAAGCCGACGCGGTGTTGCAAGCCACCACCACCGCCTTGACCCGGCGCTCAATCAAAAACTGGGTGTCTTCGCAGGCGAACCGCACCACGGTTTCAGGCGACTTCGTTCCGTAGGGAACGCGCGCGGTGTCGCCCAGATAAATCATGTCTTCGTAGGGCAGAACCTTGTGCAATTCCTGAACCACGGTCAGTCCACCGATGCCCGAATCAAATATGCCTATCGGTGACCGCACGCTGATTTCCGGTTCAGAGATCGCACGTATGAAAGGCTTATTTGGCATCAGTCTCCAATTCCACCGCACGGACATAGGCCTGTAAACCCTGCAAAATTGCGTTGGCGAATTGCGCCCTGGATTTTGTGCTGTATATCCTCCTGGCCTCCTCGGTGTTCGACATAAACCCGCCCTCGATCAAGATGGCGGGCATTTTGGCCTCGCGGAGCACTTCAAACCGGGCCCGGCGCACTCCGCGATCTTCCACCGGCAGGAGGTTGACCAGGGCTTTTTGCATTTGAAAGGCCAGCACGATGTTCTGGCTGTTGTGAACATTCCCCGGATAGTTAAAGGCGACGGCTCCCTCACCCCGGGCATTGCTGGAACTCGATCCGGCCGGGGTCATGCAATAGACTTCAACGCCGCTGACCGAATCTTTTTCCGCCGAGTTATAGTGGAGGCTGAGGAAAAGGTCGGCGTTCTTTTTATTCGCGTATTCAGCGCGTTCGGTTCGTTCAACATAATTATCAAACGTCCGGGTCAGGAAGGCTTTGTATCCCGCTTTTTTCAAAACCTTGGCAAGCTCCTGGGCCAGCAAGAGGGTGTATTTCTTTTCCTGAGCCCCCTTCTCCAAATTCCCTGGATCCTTTCCCCCGTGCCCCGGGTCGATGCAAATGGATTTTATCTTCGACGGTTGTTTTTTGGGAAATAGGATCGGCTGGATGGTCCTTTCCAAGTCCACAGGCGAGACGTAACCGACCCGGTTGCGAACCGCGACGGGTGAGGTGAGCACCACATTGATCCCGTTGATCTGCATCACCGGTGAGTCGGCGGCAAAGACAAGTTTGATCTGGTTGCGGCTGAGATAAAACTCACCGGAATCAATCCAGCGAAACTCGAACTGGTTGCTTTTGGCCCAATCCTGGATACGAATGTAATCGGTGCCATAAACCTCGACGCGGTCGAACTGCTTCAACGGAACAGGGGCGGCCACGGCGGAAACGGCGGCCAGAAGCGCGGCGAGGAAAAAATGGAGCCTCATTGAGGCGGAAATCTGCCCACTAAAAACCATGAATTCAAGGCTATTACCAAGCCTTTGATTCAGGGGTGAAAACCGTTGACTCATAAAAGTGCGTTACCTAGATTGGGCTGCCAAATTTTTAAAATGGTGTTCCCAAAAAATGACTACTTCTGTAACCGTAACTAAAGGATTGGAAGGCGTTGTCGCCGCAAGAACCACGCTCAGCGACGTCAAGGGGGATGTTGGGCAGCTCATTTATTGCGGATACGACATCAACGAACTGGCCGGAAAGGTTTCCTTCGAGGAAGTGGTCCACCTCCTGCACCGGGACCATCTGCCAAACTCAAGGGAGCTGGCCGAGCTGAAGGCCAATCTCGCTGCGGAAAGGGATCTGCCCCAGGGCATCATCGACATCATTAAAAAACTGCCGACCACCACCCCGCCGATGCACGCCCTTCGCACGATCGTTTCCGCGCTGGGCTGTTTCGATCCGGAATGTGACGCCGACTCACTGGACGCCCAGAGGCACAAGTCGCTGCGCATCATCGCGCGCATCCCCATCGGCATGGCCTATTTTCATCGAATCCGCCAGAACAAAAGCATCGTCCCGCCCGATCATTCCCTGGGTGAAGCAGCCAATTTCCTATACATGATCGATGGAGAAAAGCCGTCGCAGGAAAAGGAAAACACCATGGACATGTGTTACGTGCTCCATGCCGATCACGGAATGAACGCCTCCACTTTCAGCGCCCGTGTGACCATCGCCACCTTGAGCGACATGTATTCGGCCATCACCACCGCCATCGGCACCCTCAAGGGCCCCCTGCATGGCGGTGCCAATGAAGGGGTGATCAAGATGCTCAAGGAAATCGGTTCGCTGGACAAGGTGGACGCTTACGTCCATGACTGCCTGGCGCAGAAGAAAAAAATCATGGGCATCGGGCATCGCGTTTACAAGACCCTTGATCCACGCGCTCCGCACCTGAAAAAAATGGGCCAGATCTTGAGCACCAAGCTGGGTGAACCCAAGTGGATTCAGATGAGCGAACGGATCGCGGAGCTGATGCTTCAGGAAAAAGGCTTGAACGCCAACGTCGATTTTTATTCCGCCACCGTTTATTATTCACTGGGAATCCCGACCGATCTTTTCACCCCCATCTTTGCCATCGCCCGAACCGCAGGCTGGACAGCTCATGTCCTTGAGCAACTTGCTGACAACCGTCTGATCAGGCCCCAGAGCGAGTACACCGGCCCCGTCGGCCTCAAGGTGGTTCCCATAAGCCAGCGTTAGTCCGATCCAGTCCGATTTAAATTTTATGAATCTTCACGAATTTCAAGCCAAGCAATTGCTGGCTCAATACGGTGTCGCCGTTCCTGCAGGCGAAGTTTGCAGCACTCCGGAACAGGCCCGGGACATCGCACAAAAGCTTTTTTCCCATGGCGAAAAGATGGTGGTGGTCAAGTCCCAGATCCACGCCGGCGGCCGGGGCAAAGGCACTTTCAAAAGCGGATTTCAAGGCGGGGTTAAACTCTGTAAAACCGCAGAGGACGTTTTCGAAAAAGCCAAAGCAATGATCGGCCAGGTTCTGGTCACCAAACAGACGGGAGCAGACGGTCGCCTCGTCAGCCGCCTACTTGTCGCCGCCGCTCCGGTGATCAAAAAAGAAATTTACCTAGCGGTCCTGCTCGACCGCGACAGCTCGCGGCCCTTGATCATGGCCAGCACTGAAGGTGGTGTGGATATCGAGGAAGTCGCCGCTCATACGCCGGAGAAAATCCTCAAGGAAATCATCGATCCGGTCGTCGGCATCATGCCCTACCAGGCCAGAAAACTGGCCAACGCACTCGGGTTTAAAGGAGATCTGATCGGTCACGCGACCAAGATGATCTTGGGTGTCTATAAAACCTGGTGGGAAACCGACGCCTCAATGCTGGAAATCAACCCTCTCTGCATCATTGAAGGTCCGGACGGAAAAGAATCACTGCTCGCAGTCGATGCCAAGATGTCGCTTGATGACAATGCGCTTTACCGCCACAAAAACCTCCAGGAAATGCGCGACCTGGGCGAGGAGGCTCCGCTCGAAATCGAGGCCAGCAAATTCAGCCTGAATTACATCAAACTCGATGGCAATATCGCCTGTCTGGTGAACGGAGCCGGCCTGGCCATGGCCACCATGGATATCATCCAACATTTCGGCGGTAACCCTGCAAACTTCCTCGATGTCGGGGGTGGCGCCAGCAAGGAACAGGTGACCGCAGCTTTCAAAATCATTCTCAGCGACCCGAATGTGAAGGGGATACTGGTCAATATATTTGGCGGCATCATGCAGTGCGACATTATCGCCACCGGAATTGTGGCGGCGGTGAAGGAAACCAACCTCACCCTCCCGTTAGTGGTCAGGCTTGAAGGCAACAACGTGGCTCTTGGCAAAAAGATTCTTCAGGAATCCGGTCTGGCTGTAATCAGCGCCGATTCCATGGCCGATGGAGCGAAAAAAGTGGTTCAAGCGGTCAATCATTAAGTTTTTTTATGGCGATTTTAGTCAATCCATCCACGAAAGTTTTAATCCAGGGCATCACCGGTAGTTTTGGCGCCCGCCACACCCAGCTGAGCCTGGCTTACGGAAGTCAGGTTGTGGCCGGGGTCACTCCCGGCAAAGGGGGACAACTCTTTGAAAACAAAGTTCCCATTTTTGACACCGTGTCTGAAGCGGCAAAAAGCTCGGGGGCCACGGTTTCGGCGATCTTCGTTCCACCACCATTCGCCGCCGACGCCATTTTGGAGGCGGTCGATGCGGAGCTCGACCTGGTGATCTGCATCACTGAAGGCATTCCAGTCATTGACATGGTCCGGGTGAAACGGGCTTTGCAGGGTCGAAAAACCAGGTTGATCGGCCCGAACTGCCCGGGTCTCGTAACCCCGGGCGAAGGAAAAGATTCACATGGCGGCTGCCGTATCGGCATCGCCCCGGGTTACATCCACAAAAAGGGAAATATTGGCGTCGTTTCCCGGAGTGGAACGTTGACTTACGAAGCGGTCTGGCAGCTCACCTGCCGCGGTGTGGGCCAGTCCACCTGCGTCGGAATCGGCGGAGATCCGGTGAATGGAACTTCCCACCTCGACATCATCAAGCTTTTTAACGACGACCCCGAAACGCATGGCATCATCATGATCGGGGAAATCGGAGGTTCGGCCGAGGAAGAAGCAGCCGAATGGATCCAAAAGAATTGCAAAAAGCCGATTGCCGGATTTATTGCAGGAACAAGCGCCCCTCCCGGACGCCGGATGGGACACGCCGGAGCGATCGTCAGCGGAGGCAAGGGAACAGCAGCGGCCAAGATTGATGCCTTTAGAGCCGCAGGGATCGGCATCGCCGAAACTCCTTCGGTCATGGCGGAAACACTCTTGAAGATGATGTGATTCCTGCGGGAATTTGAACTCGTGAAAAGAACTTCAACACCGTTGAAGTTCTTTTCATTTTATGGCGTCTTAACTGCCTCTTTCACCCTCCGGAATGCCCCTAGGAAAAGTTGAAACATGTATTATTTCGATCTGCTGAGCAACCTTATCGGATTGGTTTTCTGGTTCCTTTTCCGCAGTCAAACGGCAGGTTCCATCCAGCTTTCAAAAGTCTCGATCATCGGCAATTTGAAACCGGCCGGTTCCTGGAAATTCAATTGGGGTTTTCTATTGTGCCTGATTCTACTCCTCGGATTGCGGGGGCTATTTTATTCGAAGCTGGGGCCGGACCTGCATTGGAATCCTTCCATTTCGCTTCGGGTTTTGAGCCTCACTTTTCGCAGCGACAATCTTCCACGCATCATGCTCTACTCAGGCCTGAGCTTCCTTTTTGTTCTCGGATTCTATCTGTTCACCCTGCTCGCCCTTTCCATTCTGCATTCAGCAAAACCCGACCTGGCACCATTCCATCGACTGGTTAAATCACAGCTTGGATGGCCGGGAAAACTTCCGGTGTTGGTTCAGATATTGATCCCGCTGTTACTCGGGACCGGCTTTTGGTGGTTGTTGCAGCCGGTGCTGGCTCAGCTCGGCATCCTTCCCCCGATCTCGCGCCATGCCGAACTATTGCAGCAGGGAGCGGTGATCGGTCTGGGGTTTTACCTTGTGTGGGCCTATTTTATTGTCGTTTTTCTTGCCATCTCCATCGTTCACACTTTTGTTTACGTCGGAAATTTCTCATGGCTCCAATATGTTGAAGCAACCTCAAGGAAGCTGACCAGCCCTCTTCAATGGATTCCTCTGGAGCTGGGCAAGATCGATTTTAGACCGGCGATGGTGATGGTCATAACCTTCCTTCTTTTTGGAGGTGGAAAAAAAGCGCTGCCCCAGCTCTTTCAACAATTACCCTTCTTCTGACCGCCCATCGATGAGGCACCCCGACCAGGGTTTCCGCTTCCCGGCTGTCTGTCATCGGCAGTGCCGGATTACGGAGCTATGACTTCCTCCGCAGGTCTGGAGCGTCCCGCCAAGCCGGTTAGCCGGGTGAGGTGGATGGGAACGAGAACGTTCCCCTGTACGGAGTTCCGCCAGGCGGCAATGCTTATGCCAGCCACTCGACTTATTACTTTAGATGCCTTTGTCCATTCCAGTTCCACCGGCTAAAGCCGGAACTCCAAACCTCACGAAGCGCATCCCCGAGTTTAATCGCACCGCGCCAAGCCTTGATTCTTGTTATTTTATTTCTTCGGGTGGGCAACGGGGTTAAATTAACGATGAAATGAAACCTCTCCTTGCATCCAACCGGTCTGAGACTCAATTGTTTCCTGAGGCCGTTGGCGACCGAATCC
>Ga0163151_10007713_pt1 | contig 12448 bp, 7 predicted proteins | sample OliLakLV19MP5IB2_FD_145596 | JGI IMG/M metagenome (GOLD analysis project Ga0163151, IMG submission 145596) | Freshwater microbial mat bacterial communities from Lake Vanda, McMurdo Dry Valleys, Antarctica - Oligotrophic Lake LV.19.MP5.IB-2 | ecosystem: Environmental > Aquatic > Freshwater > Lake...
ATATTATTCTGGCAAAAAGAAAAGACACACCATAAAAACTCAGGTATTGGTGGACAAAAAAAGTAAACGCATTATATGCATAACACAATCTTTTGGCCGAAAACATGATTTTAAATTATTCAAACAAAGCAAAACCCATGTTCATCCAAGTATTAAAATGCAGGTAGATACAGGATATATGGGCATCTTAAAGATTCATAAGAACTCTGAGATTCCTAAAAAAAGAAGCAAGAAAAACCCACTAACGAAGTTAGATAAAAAGCAAAACCAAATAATTTCATCAAGCCAAGTTTTGGTTGAAAACATAATTCGCTGTTTGAAAATATTCAGAATTATTGCTGAAAAATATAGGAACAGAAGAAAGAAATATAACCTGAGACTTAATCTGATTGCTGGACTTTACAATTTTCAATTATGAAAGAGGTCTATTGAGTTTCGGTATATTATTATAAAAGGAAGGGTTAAGTATATTGTAGTTCGGTATCACAATTCTTTTAGTAGGAATTGCATTTAATCGCGAAATGGGTTTACCAGATAATTGAAAATAATAACATCATGAATTTTTATCACTTGCCATCAGTATTTTTGCAGTTATAGAAACACGCTTTTATAATTTGTCGGGCGTTAATAATCTTATACTATGAAGATATTATTTGCAATACAAGCCACAGGGAATGGTCATTTGAGCAGAGCCCGCGAAGTAATTCCATACTTGGAGCAGCATGGTGACTTAGACATTATGGTAAGTGGTTCCGATGCAGAAGTTAGTGTGCCGTATCCTATAAAATTTCGTAAGCATGGCTTGGGTTTTACCTTTGGTGGCAAAGGCGGTGTAAATTATTGGAGTACTTTAAAAAAATTAAAACCCTTACGTTTGTTACGAGACATCCGCTCGTTCCCTATTGAGAAGTACGATGTGGTTATTAATGATTATGAAGCCATAACTGCATGGGCTTGTCAAATGAAAGACAAACCTTGTATTGCCCTTAGTCATCAATCTAGTTTTAGTAGCAGGCTTATGCCAAGGCCAACCAAAAGAGATTTAGCTGTAGAGCTCTTATTGAAATATTATGCACCATTTACAGGAGCGGTGGCTCTCCATTTTGGCAATTATGATAATTTTGTACATACACCTATTATCAGAAGTGAGATTAGGCAGTTGGAGTCAATTGACAAAGGACACTGCACGGTATATCTACCTGCATTTCACGACAAATTATTATTACCCATTTTAAAAAGTATAAAAGACGTAGAATGGCATGTTTTTACAAAGCATAGCAAGCAACCTTATACCAGTGGGAACGTAAAAGTAAAACCAATCAATAATGACGCTTATATAACAAGTTTGGCGACCTGCACGGGGCTTGTTTCTGGGGGTGGGTTTGAAGGGCCAGCGGAAGCAATGTTTTTAGGGAAGAAATTATTTGTGATACCTCAAAAAGGACAATATGAGCAGCAATGCAACGCCGCGGCCTTGCACTTGATGGGTGTTCCTGTGGTTAGTCAAATGGGGCCTGGCTTTGCAACTACCTTATCCAATTGGCTCAACCGCAGCAAACCAATCGAGGTAAATTATCCCGACCAAACAGAGATGCTGGTAGCCAAGGCTGTTCAAATGGCATTAGATGGTGCGAATAGTAACAATGGCAATGGATACATGTCAGCACAATCAAGTATATAGTTACGAGCAAAACGATGGCCTAGGTTGCTTAAGTCCTTAGTGTTTAGTCTTTATGCAATGCATTAAATTTAGTTTAGACCGAAACCTAATGTATAATAGTCCTGCATATTGTTGAGCGAAACCTTATGGCGTAGTGCAAACCTTAAACTGACTGCAATAAATGAAATATAGAGACATTCCACTTTTTGGGTTTAAATTGTTGAGCAAGTATGCAGCATTTGTCTATGAAATAAAATCATGCGAAGAAATAAGCATTTATAAAACAATACCAAATGGTAAAATAGGACTGTCGATAACAACTGACGGTACTGCATCTATTAAAAGAGAAAGCAACTGGTTTCCAATTCCACCAACAACAATTTATGGGCTTACAAAAGAAACGCAAGAAATAAAACTTAGTAAACAATTCGGAGAAATTGCCATCGGCTTTGAGCCATGCTTTCTTCAATTATTTATTCCCGAAAACATGTCACATTTAACAGGGGGTAAAACTGTTGATTTACAAAATTTATTTGACAAATTTGAAGTAGAAAAATTGATAGAATTAATTCAATCAGCGAATACCGATTCTCAACTTCTATTAGCTATTGAGACATTTCTATCAAAACAACTCAACCTTAAAAAAACGAATGAAAAATTAATTACAGCACTTGAATTAATTACAGAATTAAGTATTTATGAGGTTGATGAAATCGCTAACAGAATAAATGTTTCAACTAGTACTTTGAGAAATTTATTCAATGAATATATAGGTGTGCCTCCGAAAGATTTTATTAGGATAACAAGGATTAATAAGGCAATGCATCATCAAGTAAATTCTGAAAATAATCTGACTGATTTAAGTTACACTCTTGGCTATTTTGACCAAGCACATTTTATTCATGACTTTAAAAATGTGTTAGGCATTTCTCCGAAACAATATTTTAAGAATACGGCTCTCACTTTTGATTTTTACAATTTTGGAAGGTGGCAGAAAGATAATTTTGCCACTTAAAAAAATCAAAAATGAAAAAATCATTGCTACTTTCTGCCCTTTTTTTGCTCTTGTTTGTTTTTGCAAATTCTGCTAAGGCACAAAATGATTCCAAAGAAAAGTATCTAAAATCTCTCAATATTTTTATTGACGGATACAACAAACAGGATTATTCCCTTGTAAAAAAACCGTTTAGTGGTTTAGTAAAAATGTTACTTCACAAAGGCGAATTAAAATTGAATTTAGAAGCGAGATATAAGGAGTATGGGAAAATAATCAGAGCAGAAAATATTTACCCATCGGAAGGGGTATTGATTTTACCAGTCATTTATGAAAAAGATACAACTGGAATAGAATATCTGTCTTTGTTTTTCACAAAGAAAAGAAAAATTCAAGGGTTCTATTTTTCTTATGACAATATCGTTTATCCAAAAATTACTGACAGCACAACTATTAAGGATATTACAAACCCCTACCTTTCTTTTAAACATCATAAGGATATTGACGTAAGTTTAGTAGTCGGTGTTTATGAAAATGGCAAAGAAACTATTTTTTGCTACGGTGAAACCGCAAAAGGCAGCGGCATAAAACCAGATAGCAATACGCTATTTCAAATAGGCTCTATTACAAAAGTATTTACTGGAATTTTGTTAGCTAACTGCATTAATCAAAACATTGTTGATGCATCATCCTTACTTTACAAATTTTTACCAGACAGTGTTCCACCACTTACCTACAGAGGGAAAGAAATAACTCTTTTAGATTTGGCAACACATACTTCTGCTTTGCCTGGTGAACCAAATAATTTGTATTTACCAAACACAAATAAATATAATCCATTTGCAAGTTATCAAGAAGCTGATTTATTGACTTACTTAAAGCACTTAGAGCTAACTCGTCCAGTTGGCAAAACATACGAATACTCCAATACGGGTTATGGTTTGCTTGGCTACATCTTAGCAAAGCAAAGAAAAACGAGTTACGATGAGTTATTAGTAAAAGAAATTTGCAACAAATTAAATATGAATAACACAAGAACAATTTTGAACGAAGAACAGAACAAAAGAAAAGTGGTTGGATATTTTCAAGGCAAGCAAACGCCAGATTTTACTTTCACACCTACTTTTGTTGGTGTAGGTTCTATTTATTCTGATGTGGCAGATATGTTTAAATTTATAAAGGCTAATTTGAAACCCGAGCAAACAGCTATTGCAAAAGATATAATGCTTGCACAACAACCGCATCAAATTGACAAAACAATAACAATGGGAATGCCTTGGGACATTGATTCATTGACCCGTTATAAAGTGAATGTTTTAGGATATAGCGGCAATACAGCAGGAGCAAGTAGTGTTATTAAAATAGTAAAAGAAAAAAATATTGGTGTAGTTGTTTTATCAAATTCAAATGTGCCCGTTGATGATATTGGACTCCTGGTTCTAAAACTTTTATTGAAGAATCAAATGCCAGAATAAGGTGGTATATTTTATTTAGTAGTGAGACCTCAATATTTCAAAAAATTACAACGCATTTGCAAACACAGCCATCAGTGCCAAAGTAAACCTTCACCATCAGACGGTTGAATGTAATACCAATTCTTAAACTAAAATAGTTCTCCGCCTGTGGCGGATTTGGTTTGTAGAATGGTAATGCCGAACTACATCCCGAATGCTTTCTTTTGGACTATTATATATTGTTTCGGTATTACCAGAAATTGATTGAATAAAAAGATTTGGAATAATTTTGGATTTTCACATAATTGATTATTTGTTTCTTATTATTGCACAACTAAATTCAGGTCAATGCATATCAAAACAGTTCTAAAACTATTATTTGTAACTCTTCTTTCTACTTTGTCTAAGGAAGTGAGCTCACAATCGGCTACCGATTTTGATACCTATACAACTTTAAAATCATCGGGCAGTTTACCAAATGATATTACGAAGCTTTCTTTTGAGAAATATAAGGAGGAATTGGCCAAAATTCAGCAAAAGGATTTGTCGCGTTCGGAAAAACAATTGGAAAAACAATTCCAGCTAGATGCGAATTATGCTATTGACCGCATGCTATTAAGCGGGAGGGTTTTATATAATGATCCAATATCGCTGTATGCAGCAAAAGTTGCTAAGGAGATTTTGAAGGATGAACCTGAAACGTATAATAAGCTTAGGTTTTATTCAGTTCGGTTTACCAATGTGAATGCCTTTACCACGGCCAATGGAATTATATTTGTGAACATAGGATTGATGGCACAATTAGAGAACGAAGCACAACTTGCCTATATACTCTGCCACGAAATCACACATTATAAAAAGCAGCACTCTTTATTGGGTTTTAAATTTGAGAAAAATTTAGAAAAAAAAGTTTCGAAGACTGCCTATCGGAAAAACAACCAGGATAATTTCCTTACAAAATGTGCATTTAACAAGAACCAAGAAATAGAAGCCGACGAGGAAGGTTTGAGATTGTTTAAAAAGTCAGGTTATAGTTTAGAGGCTATCGATGGAGTATTTGATGTGTTAGAGTTTGCCAATTTACCTTTTGATGAAGTGCCGTTCAATAAACGTTTTTTCGAAGATAAACTTCTCAAATTCCCAGACGATTTTCAATTAGCTGATAGTTTATTGAAGCCCGTAAGCGAAGGAGACGACGATGACGACGCAGAATCAACCCACCCATCTATTCGCAAACGTAGAAAGATAGTGTCAAATTTATTGGAAGGGATTGGAAAAAAAGACCGAAAAAATTATATAGTATCCAAAACAGAATTTGAGTTGAATCGTAAAATAGCCCGATTTGAATTGTTGCATTTATATTTATTGAATCACGATTATGAGTATGCATTATATAGTGCTTTTATATTGTCGGAAGCTGGCGATTCAAATAGTTATTATGTAAATAAAACGATAGTTAAAAGTTTATATGCCCTTACGAAAGTGTATGCCCTTGAAGGGGATGATGGCTATAAAACTGTGCATACTGATTATGAAAAAATTGAAGGTGCTTCCGGCTCATTATATTTTTTGATTGAGAAAATGCATGAAGAACCAATAGCAATGAATATATTGGCTTTAAAAAGAGCATGGAAGCTTAAGGACAAATATCCTGCAGATGAAGAGATAGAAAAAATTTGTGATGAATTATTGCTTACCCTTACCAAGGAGCATAAGGCAAGCTTTTCCGATTTTGAAGACTATAGTATTGATGAAAAGAAAGATGAGCTGATAGAGAAGGAAAAAAAAGTTGAAGAAGAGGAAACAACAACCAAGAAAAGCAAGTATAATAAATTGAAGAAGGCCAGAAAAGAAACGATTAAGAAAGAATCAAGCGGCAAATCGTATTTATATGCAGGCATGGCCGAATTGGTGAAAGACCTAGAGTTCAGAAAGGCATTTAAGAAAGCAGAAAATGTAGCATTGTCTATTACTAAAAAAGATGAGGATGGTGATAAGAAAAATAAGAAAAAAAAATATGATGGAGAAGAAGAGCAAGCCACTTCCATTGATAAGGTAATAATATCCGAACCCTTTTATTATAAAGTTGATTTGCGTAAAAAGGAAGCTTTCAAACAAGAAGAGAGTGAAAGAGCATTGATCAACTTGGATGAAAAAATATCAAGACTTAGCCAATTGGCTCAAGTGGATGCCGTAAGATATAATTCCAAAACGTTTACCGCTGCCGATGTGGATGTGTTGAACAATATCATGCTTATCAATGATTATTTGAGAGATAATGGCCAAAATACCGAGAGCGGTTTAATTAAGGTAGATTATAAAGGCATCAATAATCTGATAGAAAAAAACAAGACTCCTTACCTCATGAATATGGGTATATTGTATGCCATTGAAGACAAAGACGATATGGGGTATCATTATGCATTGTGTGTGGTTACTGCAGGGTTGTACACCCCATTTCTAATATATCAATTGATGCAAAGAAATGTCTCAACTTATATTATGTATGAAACTATTGATTTAAGAACAGGAAAGTATCTGTATGACAATACAAAGAAAATTAATAGCAGCGACAAAGATTATATTATAGAAATGCATTTATATGATATGTTGCTACAACTTAAACACCCTAAAAAATAAAAAACACACGATGAAAAAAATCACAATAATTTGTCTTTTATTTACCGCCTTTTGCAAAGGTGCCTGGGCACAAGTGCCTGGATTCATTGGTAAAAAGTTTTCTGCAAGTGCGGGTTTGATGTTTTTCCCTGCATTTAACGCCACCTATAATAATAGGGAAAATATTTTACCAATACTTGGTGGGGAAATCTCCTTTTTTGGAATGAACTGGATTAAAAATTTAAATCTCGATTACGCTAAATCTCGCACCACTACAGTGGGTCTCGATTACCAAAATATGAGAACCTCCGATTTTGTAGTACCATCTACTTCCTCTAGCAACCATAAAGCAATTAGATATGTACACGCAAATAGCGTAGGTGTTAACTTTAAAATATTTAATGAAGATAAAGGAGCTTTGGCTCCCATTGGCAATTTTCAGAAATTGGGATTGAATATGTTACTTACCCGATCGTATGACAGTTTGGACAATATATTAAAAGCATATCCAACTAAGAATCATTTTTTGACCTTTACGTACGGTTTTGGCAAACGTATTATTTTATATAAGTATTTTACCTTTACCTATGGAGTTGATATGACTATTATGCTCGATCAGTCATTTGTTACACCAATTGATGGGAACGATATTAGGCGATATTATGATGCAGGTTTTGTAAGAACAAGATCAATGAAATTGATCAATGCTCATGCTTCAATTGGATATGTTTTTTAAAAGATTATTAATTATGAAAAAGTATAATGTATTTATTGGTTTTATAATAGTAATGTTGCATTATTCATGCGACCATACTACCAATTGTAAGATTGCTCCTCCTCATTTTGATTCCGCCACCTATACTGTTACAGTCTCTACTACCAAAACCCAGTATATTATTCCGAATCCCAATCTATATGACGAAAATACAAAATACTATTGGACTGTACTGGAAATACCGGGGACTACTAGTACAAAATATTATACTGGATCTAGGGTTTTAACTTATATATTTGATAAAATTGGAATCTACAAATTTCAATTGGTAAGTGAAAAATTGGGTTGCAAATCAGACTCTATTTTGATTTCAGTTAATTCAGTAACAGCAGGAGGAAACCCGCCGCCGTCGGACCCATGTACCATCACCACGGGAAAATTTAAATTACAGAGCACGACATTCACGGCTACCAATGTTCCTTCATTTACATCTACAACCAATTATGGTTATACAGGACTTTATGATAACAGCAGTAATAATGTATATTTTTACTTACCTAAAACTTTTAAAAATTCACCCTTATTAGCCGATTATACTATTAACAGTACAAAAACATATAGCCAATTGTCGGGCAGTGATTGTGCAATAGAAATACAAGGCACCCGGTATGCTGCTATAAATCCATCTACTGCGGTAGTGCATATTAAATCAGGAACTACAAAAACTATCGAACTGTCAGTTTGTAATTTTCAATATAAGTACAATGGTAATATATATACATTAGAAGCCAAGTTCGAGTTTAATCCTTAACATGAAGTAAATTCTATTGAAAGCAAATATAATTATAATATTATTTTATATAATTGCTCTTGCAGCTTGCAATCATAAAACAAACTGCAGAATTCCAACACCGACCATCGATTCTTTAACTTTAAAAATAAAATCAGCAACTTCCAAGCAATCTATTCGACTGTCTTGTTATGAACCGCAATCTCATATTAATTGGGTGTTGACCCAAGATCCATTGTCTCAAAATATTTATACAATAGTTAATCATAAATATGATTCTTCATTTGAATATTTATTTAATCGCAAAGGTGTCTATAAATTTTTAGTGACAGCCAACAAATTTAACTGCTTTAGTGATTCGGTACCAGTTATTGTAAACACAAATGGGAATTCTATATCTACCTCACAATGCCCCATGCCGTAGGGAAAATTTTTTAAAATAGAGAATACTTATTTAGCATCTTATAATGTTCCCTACCTTTATGTTGCTCCCAATTATACTACTATCGGTTTGTTTGAGAATGTAAATAATACCGAAACTCAATATATAATAGTCCAAAAGAAAGGCACTAATCCCGAATGCTTTCGGGATTAGTTCGGCATTACCATTCTACAAGCCAAATCCGCCACAGGCGGAGAACTATTATAGTTTAAGAAATGGTATTACTATGTGCAATTTTGAATATCATTCAGGCACAACCAAAACCTGTGAAACGGAATTTGAGTTCAATCCATAGCGTTTGTTATTCTACTTGCATTTGATAACTATGTGAGGACAAAAATAGTAGTCCAGTTTCTCTGTTTTTTTTCTACCTCAAAAATACCGTAATTTTGCACAGTAACCCAATTTCAAATAACCCATGATTGAAGCAGAAAAATATATACCTCAGCATAAGATTAGAATCGTCACTGCCGCAGCCCTCTTCGATGGGCACGATGCCGCCATCAATGTGATGCGTCGTATTATACAAGGCACCGGTGCCGAGGTGATACACCTAGGGCATAATCGCTCGGTTCAAGAGATAGTGGACTGTGCCATACAAGAAGATGCCCAAGCAGTTGCCATTACTAGCTACCAAGGTGGACACAATGAATATTTTAAATACATGCATGACTTGCTAAAAGAACGCGGTGCAGGACATATCAAAATTTTTGGCGGGGGTGGAGGAACAATTCTTCCAAGTGAGATAGCCGATTTACAACAATATGGCATATCTCGCATCTATCATCCTGACGATGGCAGGGAAATGGGTTTGCAAGGGATGATAAATGATATGCTAAAACAGTGCGATTTTGAAACAGTTGTTTCTTTGAATGGTCATGCAAAACATTTGGAAAATAAAAATCCCAAGGATATCGGCCAACTAATTACCTTGGTTGAAAATCATCCAGAAAAAACAAACGATACTATCAAAGGGTTTCAAGATTTGAATACCACAACTATTCCCGTGCTAGGAATTACAGGAACAGGAGGGGCAGGAAAATCAAGTTTGGTTGATGAATTGGTTCGTAGATATTTATTGGAATTTAAAACCCAAAGTATTGCTATAATTTCTGTTGACCCCAGCAAACGTAAGACGGGTGGGGCTTTACTAGGCGACCGTATTCGTATGAATAGTATTAGCAACCCGCGTGTATATATGCGTAGTATGGCTACGCGTCAAAGTAATTTAGCGTTGAGTAAATATGTGCAAGAAAGTATTGATATATGTCGTGCCGCAGCCTTCGATTTAATTATTGTAGAAACTTCTGGCATTGGGCAAAGTGATACAGAAATTACCGATCATTGTAATGTTTCATTATATGTAATGACCCCTGAATTTGGTGCCGCATCGCAATTAGAAAAAATTGATATGCTCGATTTTGCCGATATGGTCGCCATCAATAAATTTGATAAACGTGGAGCACAAGATGCACTGCGTGATGTGCGTAAACAGTATAAACGCAACCACCATAAGTTTGATGCGAAAGATGAAGACCTTCCTATATATGGAACCATCGCATCACAATTTAACGACCCGGGCATGAATCGTTTATATAGAAATGTGATGAATGCGATTGCAGATAAAATGCAGCTCGAAAAATTCCGCAGTAATTATCCAGTAAGTGATGATGAATCGCAAAAAATATTTTTAATTCCACCACACCGTAACCGTTATCTGGCCGAGATTTCAGAAGAGAATCATCGTTATGGAGAATGGGTAAATGAACAAGGAGTTCTTGCATCACAATTATATAAATTGAGGGGTGTAATTGATATGTTGAAGGAGAAAAAATCTGCAACTGACGAACTCGAATTATTGTATACAGAATTGGAACAAAAACTCCATCCTGAATGCAAAAAAACTTTAGACTTTTGGCCCGAAAAAGTTAAACAATATACTGCCGAAAACTATATATATAATGTTCGGGGTAAAGAAATAAAACAACCATTATATACTGAAAGTTTAAGTCATCTAAAAATACCAAAAGTAGTATTGCCAAAATATAATGATTGGGGTGATATATTAAGATGGCAATTAACCGAAAATGTACCAGGCGAATTTCCCTATGCTGCGGGTGTATTCCCACTCAAACGTACTGGAGAAGATCCTACACGTATGTTTGCTGGAGAAGGTGGCCCAGAGCGAACCAATAAGCGTTTTCACTATGTATCATTAGGGCAGCCCGCCAAGCGTTTATCTACCGCATTTGATTCGGTAACTTTATATGGGGAAAATCCAGATTTACGTCCTGATATATATGGAAAAATTGGTAACAGCGGCGTGAGTGTTCCTACTTTGGATGATGCTAAAAAACTATATAGTGGTTTTAATTTATGTGCTGCCGCAACTTCTGTTTCTATGACTATTAATGGTCCTGCACCAATGTTGCTTTCCTTCTTTATGAATGCAGCCATCGACCAACAATGTGAAATCTATATAAAAGCAAATGGTTTAGAAAAGGAAGTAGACGAAAAAATAACTCATATATATAAATCAAAAGGAATAAAACGCCCTGTTTATGATGGTGCATTGCCTGACGGGAATGATGGCTTAGGCTTGATGTTATTAGGTGTAACGGGCGATCAAGTTTTACCAACAGATATATATGAAAAAATAAAAAAGGAAACCATGGAAACTATTCGTGGTACGGTGCAAGCAGATATATTAAAAGAAGACCAAGCACAAAATACCTGTATATTTTCAACAGAATTTGCGTTGAAAATGATGGGCGATATACAACATTATTTTATCGAAAATAAAGTACGAAATTTCTATTCGGTTTCTATATCGGGTTATCATATAGCTGAGGCAGGTGCAAATCCTATTTCGCAATTGGCTTTTACACTTTCCAATGGTTTTACTTTTGTAGAATATTATTTGAGCAGAGGAATGAATATTGATGATTTTGCTCCCAATCTTTCTTTCTTTTTTAGTAACGGTATCGACCCTGAGTATGCAGTGATAGGCCGCGTGGCACGTCGCATTTGGGCCAAAGCCATGAAGCATAAATATAAGGCAAACGAACGCAGCCAAATGTTGAAGTATCATATCCAAACAAGTGGTAGAAGTTTGCATGCACAAGAAATAGATTTTAATGATATCAGAACTACGTTGCAAGCATTATATGCCATCTATGATAACTGTAATAGTTTGCATACAAACGCCTATGATGAAGCCATCACAACACCTACAGAAGAAAGCGTTCGCAGGGCTATGGCGATACAACTTATCATCAATCGTGAATTAGGTTTGGCCAAAAATGAAAACCCATTACAAGGTTCATTTATTATAGAAGAATTAACTGATTTAGTAGAAGAAGCTGTATTGCAAGAATTCAACAGGATTAGCGAAAGAGGCGGTGTGCTGGGTGCTATGGAGACCATGTACCAACGTAATAAAATACAAGAAGAAAGTTTGTATTATGAAACTTTGAAACATACAGGAGAATTTCCTTTGGTGGGGGTAAATACATTTTTGAGTAGCAAAGGTTCTCCAACTATTTTGCCCAAAGAAGTGATACGCAGTACTGAAGAAGAAAAGCAATTACAAATTAATAATCTCTTAGCATTTCACGAACGTAATAAAGATGTTTCTGCCACTGCATTATCTAATTTGCAGCAGGCTGCCATCACCAATCAAAATGTATTTGAACACTTAATGCAATGTGCTAAAACTTGCAGCTTGGGCCAAATGTCGGGAGCATTGTATGAGGTGGGGGGGCAGTATAGAAG
>Ga0163151_10007716_pt1 | contig 12445 bp, 10 predicted proteins | sample OliLakLV19MP5IB2_FD_145596 | JGI IMG/M metagenome (GOLD analysis project Ga0163151, IMG submission 145596) | Freshwater microbial mat bacterial communities from Lake Vanda, McMurdo Dry Valleys, Antarctica - Oligotrophic Lake LV.19.MP5.IB-2 | ecosystem: Environmental > Aquatic > Freshwater >...
CCAAACCGGCCTCAAACCGGCCCCAACTGGCCCCAACTGGCCCCAACTGGGGGCCCAGCCTTCAGAGCGAGCACCACCTCCCACCGCACAGCACGCCGGAGGTCAACTCCACGCGCTGAGCAGCAACCCCAGATCGGCGCCGTCCACGACGCCACTGGCATCCAGATCCGCATCCTCGTCCGCTGAACCCCATGCGGCGAGCAGAAGCCCAAGGTCCGCACCGTCGACGACACCGTCGCAGTCGAGGTCGGCGAAGACTCCTGAGCAGTTGACTTCAATGACACAGCCGAGCAGCGACCCGGTGAGAATGAGGCCGGGCACGACGCCCGAGATCACCTTGGTCTGTCCGCCGGCAGCAATCGGTTCGACCACCGAGATCCGCCCCGGCGCCAGTGCTTCGAAGCGCAGCGTCGTCAGCAGCGTTCCACGGGAGCCGGCGAAGGTGGTCGAACCCAGTTGCGCAAGGGCGAGATAGGTCCCGTCGCCATCCTGCGGGGGAACCGACTCGTTGTATCCGGCGGGGTCATTCGCTGGAAAACTCGACACAAGAAGCGGAATCGCACCCACATTGGTCAGGCCCGCGAGCTTGACGATGCGCGGATCCCACTCGAACACGATCTGCGCGACAGAAAAGGCCACGGGCTCGCGGTCGGTGAAGAGATAGACCCCGACCGAGGCGATCTCACCAACCTCGATCGCCTGGATCGGTGGATGGAACTCGACGCTGATCAGTGGAAGGCCGGCGAGGCCATCCGCGGCCAGGCAGCCAATCGCCACACCAATCACCGGCCCGAGCGCGACCCGCGCGCTCCAAGGGACCTGCTTCCTACCGCAATTGTGCGCTCCCCCTCGATCCACCCGGTTCCCCCATTCCACTCGTCCGGCCGACCCCGATCAAGGTCGATCAAGGTCGATCAAGGTCGATCAAGGTCGATCAAGGTCGATCGAAGTCAATCAAAGTCGATCGAAGTCAATCAAAGCCGATCGACCTGCGCCCGTCGCGGCAGCTCTGCGACACGAACCGCGTCCAGCAGCACTTCGCCCACACTCCCACACCTGACGATCGCGAATCAAAACAGACGAGCTGGCGACCCTACCAGTCCGCGACGGCGCGAGCAAGGGCGGAGCGTTCGAACTGCATGAATCTCGCGGCAAAGACTCCACAGACTGCCATCAGGCCGTCACTCCGTTCGATTCGTCGAGATCTCGCCTGTGAATTTGGGCGAATTGCAGTTTGATTGGCGGGTGCGCCTCGATCGGTCGAAGCGCGGGCCACGAGATGCCGCGGCGCATCGTTCGCTGCGGCCAACGCCGCGGCCGTGTTCCGAATCCCGCGCTGCGTGACTCCGAGCCCGCCGCGTACCGCAGTGCACGCCACACTGCCCGACTGCGTCTCCGCTCATCGGAACTTCAAGTGGCCCCGGTGGGACTCGAACCCACACGCCCGGTGAAGGGCCGCGGATTTTAAGTCCGCTGCGTCTGCCAGTTTCGCCACGGGGCCGTGCGACAGCCTCCACTGACGGCGGGGCGCCGTCAACACTCACACTCCGATGCGGATTGCGACAGCCCGGCTCACCCCGCCGGTCGCGACTTCCACGCCTTGAGCACCTCGGCCTCGCGATCACGAGTCATTCCGGCGGGGCGCAGGCGACCCTTCTGCTCGGGCTTGAGGCCGTCGATCCAGGTGTAGATTCCCCGGATCGTCTCGTCGAGCGAACGGAAGCGGAGTCCGGCGGCGACGGCCTTGTCGATGTTCCACTGATGGAACCCCGCGGCTTCGCCCTGCGGCGGAATCCAGATCGGCAGGTCGCCGCCCGCCGAAACGCCCAGGCTCTGGAGGAAGTCGGCGGGCACCCACGTGACCGTGGCATCCACCAATGTGCTCTCGCTCGACCCCGTGCCCGCGGTCTCCTTGGCGACGCGGATGCTCTCGCTGATCACCTCGCCCATCGTGCTCGGCGGCTTGGGTCCGGTGGCGCTGAAGAGGCCGACCACCTTCTTCTCGGCGCAGAGCACGATCCACTCGGCGAGGTCGCGCACGTCGATCCACTGCACCGGGTCCTGCGGCGTGCCGGGGCCGAGCATCTCGCCTCCGAGCCGGGCCCGGAGCGGCCAGTAGCTGAATCGCCCGGTCCAGTCGCCGGGGCCGACGATGAAGCCTGGTCGGATGTTGGTGACGCGTCCCGGCATCGCCGCCTCGGCCGCCTGCTCGCCGAGGGCCTTCAGTCCGCCGTAGTTGGTGAAGCCCTCACCCATGGTCTCGACGGTGGGATCGTCGAGCGTGGCCACAGGGAAGCTCTCGTTCGAGTTCGCCGGCGCGCCCTCCTTGAAGGCGCTGATGCTCGAGATGTAGATGTACTGGCCGACCTTGCCCGCGAGCAGTTCGGCCGACGCCTTCACGTGCCGCGGGTAGTAGCCGCTGTTGTCGACGACCACGTCCCACTCGCGACCCTCGAGCGACTTGAGTCCCTCGTCCTTGCCCGGATCGCGATCGCCGCGGAGCTTCTCGAGATTGGGGAAGAGCTCCGGCCGAGTCTTGCCGCGGTTGAAGAGCGTCACCGAATGGCCGCGGGTCTGCGCCGCCTCGACGACTTCCGGCCCGAGAAACGCGGTGCCGCCGAGGATCAGAATCCGCAGCGGCGTCGCGGCCTTGGCGGGTGCGCCGGGCGCGGCGGGCTGCGACGTGGTCCCGCCCTGAGCACCATCCTGGCCTGCGAAGGCGCGGTGACCGAGTGCGAGTCCGGCGGCGCCGACGGTCGCGAGGGCGACGAACTGACGGCGATGAAGGTGGCGTGGGAGTGGTGACATGAATGGATGTCGCGGGGGCGCAGGGGGCGCAGGGGACGCGGCGGAGGTCTCCCTGGATCGGGCTCGTCGCGGGGCGGCGCCGGCAGCGTCTCTCCTACGTCTTCGAGCCGGCGAAGTTGCGGCGCGGATCGTCCCGGTCGAGGGTCGGTCGGAACATCAGCGAGATCACCGAAGGATCAGCCGAAGTCAGACTGCCGTCAAGGATACTTTCCCTCATGAATGCCGCACGACTCACGCTCATCGTCACCCTGATCATCATCTCGACGGCGGTCGCCTGCCGCGGCTCGATCGAGCGGGGACCCGTCGGAGTCGTCTCGAGCGATACGCAGTCCGCAGGCGGCGCCGCGGCGTCGTCCGCGCCCACCGCCACCGCCGATCGCGCCCCCCACGCGCCCGACCACGCGCTCGCCCACGCGCTCAAGCTCACCGACCTCGAGCGATCCCAGTTCGATCTCGCGGCTCGCTACTCGGAGAGTCATGGCGGCCTGAGCATGCTGGTCATGCGCGGCGGCGAGGTCATCTACGAGCGCTACCGCGAGGGCGTCTCTCCGGAGACTCCGCACGCCTTGGCGAGCGGAACGAAGAGCTTCGCCGGAGCCATGGCCATCGCCGCGGTCGAGGACGAACTGCTCGCGCTCGACGAACTCGTCGCCGACACCATCACCGAGTGGAAGGAGGATCCAAGACGCAGTCGGATCACGATCCGCCAGCTTCTGAACCTGACCAGCGGCATCCCCGGTGGCACCATCGGTCGACCGCCCTCGTACGCCGCGGCCATCAACACGGCGGCGAAGGCCGATCCCGGTGCGAAGTTCCAGTACGGCCCGGCGCCCTTTCAGATCTTCGGCGAGGTCATGCGTCGCAAGCTCGCAGCGAAGGCAATGAGCTCCGCGGAAGTCGAGAGCGTCGAGGGCTATCTCACCCGGCGCATTCTCGGGCCGATTGGGCTCGAGGTCGGGGCGTGGCGCGAAGATCGCGACGGCAACATCAATCTGCCCTCGGGCGCCCTGCTCACGGCGCGGGAGTGGGTGAAGTTCGGCGAGCTGATGCGAATGCACGGATCGTGGAAGGGCACCCAGATCCTGCGCGCCGATCTGGTTGCGGAACTGCTGGTGCCGTCGCCCGCGAACCCGCGATACGGGCTGACCTTCTGGCTCAGCTCGCCCGACGGGCGCGGACTTGATCCCGAGGAGATGCTGGCGCCGAGGACCGCACGGAACCCCGAGGCCGCGGCCGAGATGGCGCCCGACGCGGTCGGGGCCGCCTCCCATCTGTTCATGGCGGCGGGACTCGGCAAGCAGCGCTCGTACGTGATTCCCTCGCGGCAACTCGTGGTGGTGAGGCAAGGGCCGCTCGATCGGCGCAGCCCCTTCACCGACGACGCCTTCCTCCGCCGATTGCTCGGGGAGTGAACCGACTGGCGCAGGCGCAGCCCGCCGAGACGCCCACTACCATCGCCCCATGCACGTCCTCCGCGTGCTCGCTGGCCCGAATCAGGGCGCGGTGATCCGGCTTCCGCCGGACGAACCGCAGCTCATCGGTCGCTCCAGCGAGGCCCTGCCCATCAGCGACACTGCGGTGAGCCGCAGACACGCCGAGCTCACCCCCGACCGCGGTTCGTGGTTCGTGCGCGATCTGGACAGCGCCAACGGCACCTTCGTCAATGGCATCGCCATCGTCTCGCGAACTCCACTGGTGCCCGGTGACGAGCTTCGCGTGGGGTCGACCACATTTCTCTTCTCGGCAGAGCCCGAGCGGGTCGGCGAAAGCCCCATCAAGCTCGTCGACGGCGACGAGATCGGTGACATCGTCGCCGTCCGCATTCCCGCGGACCAGGCACTCGGCGGCCCTGCGAGCGGGGCGAGCGGGGCGAGCGGGGCGAGCGGGGACGCCCTGCGTCTCGCCGGCGAGCATCTTCGCGTCATCTACGCCCTCACCGAGATCACCTCCTCGGCCCTCACCAAGGAGGATCTGCTGACGCGAGCGCTCGATCTGGTCTTCCGCGAGTTCAATCCCGAGCGCGGCTTCATCATTCTTCAGCCCGAGGGTTCGACGCGGCTGATTCCCGCCGCCGTGCGCTACCGCACCCGACCCCGCACCGTGGACGAGGGCCACATTCCCGTCAGCCGCACGATCATCCAGCACGTGCTCTCGCGAGGCGAGGGGATCCTGGCGACGAACGCCATGAACGACGACCGCTTTCGAAGCGGCGATTCGGTGCGCGAGTACGGCATCCGCACCGCAATCTGCGTGCCGCTGCGGAGCGGACGAAGCGTGCTGGGGGCGCTTCACATCGACAGTTCGGTGGCGAACTTCCAGTGGGGCGACGCCGAGCTTCGACTCGCCAACCACCTCGGACAGCACCTCGGCCTGGCCCTCGAAGGCGTCGAACTCGTCCGCGGAATGATGATCCGCGAGCGACTCGCGGCGATGGGCGAGACGGTCGCGAACCTCAGCCACTCCATCAAGAACATCCTTCAGGGACTTCGCGGTGGCGCTGACGCCGTCGAACTCGCCCTCGAGCGCCAGGATCTGGCGAGCGCCCGCGAGGGCTGGCCGATCATTTCTCGAAACCTGGGACGGATTCTCTCGCTCACCCTCAACATGCTGGCGTGGAGCAAGCCGCGCACGCTGGACCTCGAACTCACCGCGGTTCGGCCGCTGTTCGAGGAGATTGCAAGCCTGGTGCGACCGGAGTGCGAACGGCGCGGAATCCGGCTGACCCTCGATGTCGACGAGGCCATGCCGCCGGTCCCGATGGATGTGAACGCCATCCACCAGGCGCTCACCAATCTGGTGAGCAACGCCATCGATGCGGTGGACGATCGCCGCGGCGCCATCGTGCTGCGGGCCCGCTTCGACGGGGCCCGCGAGTCGGCGGAACTGAGCGTGGCCGACAACGGCCTGGGAGTTGCGCCGGAGATCCGCGAGGAGATGTTCGAGCCCTTCGTCACCAGCAAGGGGCAGCGGGGCACCGGACTCGGACTGGCGGTGAGCCGTCAGATCGTGGAAGAGCACGGCGGCGCCATCGGTGTGCAGAGCGAAACCGGCAAGGGGAGCGTCTTCACGCTCGTCCTGCCCCTGGCCCTCCCCGAGGACGAGAAGGGTCGCACCGCGATCCCGCGCCCGGGGATCGACGTCCTCGAGGGGGAACTGGAGTGAGCCCGCCGCGCAGGGCCTGCCGTTCCACTCGCGTCCTCTTTTCCGCTTCCGCGCCGGCGGCCCGATTCGGCTGCTACTCTCCCGAGCCTCGCTCCCCGACTCCTCCCATGTTTCCTCCGATCTCGAATCATCCCATCGCCCCGTTCCTGAACGTCCTCCCGCCGGACGCTCGCAACGCGATCACCTACCAGCGCACCCGCGAGATGACCGTGGACGAGCTTCTGCTCGAGAACCGCGTCGTCTTCCTCGTCGGCGAGATCAACTACGCCTCCGCGGCGCGGATCATGATGCAGATGCTCTATCTGGAGAACCAGAAGAAGAGCCAGGACATCAATCTGTACATCAACTCGCCGGGCGGCAGCGTCGACGACACTCTGGCCATCTACGACACCATGCAGTTCATCTCCTCCGAGGTGGCCACCTACTGCATCGGCCGGGCGTATTCGGGCGGGGCCGTGCTCCTGGCCGCCGGCCAGCCCAAGAAGCGGTACATCCTGCCGCACGCCAAGGTGATGATCCACCAGCCCTTCGGCGGAGTGACCGGGCAGACCACCGACATCCAGATCCAGGCCGAGCAGATCATCAAGGCCAAGCAGACCCTCAACGAGATCCTCGCCAGGCACTGCGGTCAGCCGGTGGAGCGGGTCGCGAAGGACGGCGAACGCGACAAGTTCTTCAGCGCCGAGGAAGCCAAGGCCTACGGCCTGGTCGATGAGGTCTTCGTGGCGCCCGAGAAGGGCTCCAAGAAGTGATGAACGCCGGTCAGCCACTCCGAGTTTCGGACCCCCGAGTTTCGGACCCAGTCCCGCACGCTTCAGACGAAGAAGACGATCCCATGCCCCTTGTTCCAATCGTGATCGAGAAGACCGGCCGCGGCGAGCGCGCCTACGACATCTTCTCGCGACTCCTGAACGATCGCATCGTGTTCCTCGGTGGTCCGGTCGGCGACGGGATGGCCAATCTCATCGTCGCCCAGCTCCTCTTCCTCGCCAACGAGGATCCGAAGCAGGAGATCCACCTCTATGTGAACAGTCCCGGCGGCAGCGTCACCTCGGGGCTCGGGATCGTCGACACCATGCGCTCGGTGGCCTGCGATGTCGCGACCTACATCATCGGTCAGGCGGCCTCGATGGGATCGGTGATCGCGTGTTGCGGCACCAAGGGCAAGCGGTTCTCGCTTCCCAACTCCGAGAATCTGATGCACCAGCCGCTCCTCGGCGGAGTGCTCGAGGGACAGGCGACCGATCTCGAGATCGAAGCCCGGCACATCCTGCGGATGCGCGATTCGATCTACGACATCTATGCCGAGCGGACTGGCCAGCCTAAGAGCCGGATCGCCGACGACTGCGAGCGCAACAAGTGGCTCAACGCGGCCGAGATGGTCGAGTATGGCCTGGCCGATCACGTGCTGACCAGGCTGCCGACGGTCGCGAAGGCGTAGGTTCTCAGCCGGTCAGACCCACGGACAGACCCGAGGCTTCCCGCATCGGATGGCGACAAGCCTCTCCCGCCGCGCCGCATCCGACGAACTCGCCGACCTGCGTGATGGTCGTGTTCCGAAGAAACTCGAGCTGGATGCGGCGGATCGACTGCTGGGCCTCGTGAGCGGGGCAGGCGCGATCGAGTGAACACGTGGCGTGGCCCAGCCCGCACTTCAGGTGGATGACGTCGTCGTTCATGGCCACGCAGAGCTCGTAGAGCGTGACCTGACTCGGATCGGTCCCAAGGATCACTCCGCCGCCCCGACCGCGCCTGGTGCGGAAATAGCCCTTCCGGGCCAGAGCGTGGACGATCTTCGCGAGGTAGGCGGGGGGAGCCCCGATTGCCTTGGCGATGTCCTTGGCCCGAAGCGGCGTGCGCGGGCAGGAGGCGAGATATCCCATGGCGGCGGCGGCGTATCCGATGGCGGGGCTGAGCATGATGTCTCCTCGAGGCGAGGGGAGACTACGACTTCTTGATTATCTGGTCAAGTGCTATTTTTGTAAGTCCTGCCACCACTCATCCACCGGAGCGGTTTGGTTGGCCGGCGGCACACCCCTGCCCCGGTATCGTCCCCGCGAAAGGAATGGTGTCCGATGTCCACTCCTGATCCCGCATCGCTCCAGTTTCTCGCCGAAAGCGTTCTCGTCCGCGTCGACGAACTCCGCGCTCACCTTCCCGGCCTGCGCGGTGACGATGCCGAGGAGTCGATCCATCAGACGCGGGTTGCCTGCCGCCGCCTGCGCACTGCCTTTGCACTCTTCGACGGCGCCCTCGATGAAGCCCAGCTTGCCGGATGGGACCGTCGCGTTCGCCGTCTGGGCAGGGCCCTCGGGCAGGCCCGCGACCTTGATGTGCAGATCGGATTTCTCGACGACCACCTGAAGTCCCGCGTGAAGCACGCCGGCGGCCGCGCCGGCCTCGATCGAATGCGGCTTCGACTGAAGCAGCGCCGCCGGGCGGCCGATCGCCGTCTGCGGCGCAAGGTTCGCAAGTTCGTGCGGTCGAGCGTGCTCGACGAACTGGATCTCACCCTCCGCGAGACCGCCGTCCGCGCCCGACTGCTGCCGCGCGGCGACGGACCACGCTGGCTCTGGATCCACTCCGCGGCGCGGGTTGCCGAACATCTCGAGCAGCTCCTGATGCACGAGCCGTTCGTCGAGCAGCCGGAGCGGGTCGAGGAGCTCCACCAGATGCGGATTGCCGCCAAGCACCTGCGCTACGCCCTGGAAGCCCTCTCGTCGCTCCACGAGGGCCGGCTGGCACCGCCGATTGCGGTGGCTCGAGCGCTGCAGAAGCGACTCGGCGAGATTCACGACTGCGATGTCTGGATCGCGTTCCTCCCGGAGTTCATCCGGAGCGAGCGGAAGCGCACGCGGCGCTTCTTCGGGCACCTGCGCGGGTTCAAGCGCATTTCCGCAGGACTCGAGGCCCTGCTCGCCGAGCGGATCGACGCCCGGCAGGCGATGCATGCCGGCTTCGTCGAGTTCTGGCACCGGGAGTGCGGCGACTCGCTGTGGCGCGACCTTCGGGAGCTGCTCGTGCGCGACGCCCGGACCATGGCCCGACCGGGCCCCTCGGGGTTCGAGGGCGGGGCGGGATCGTCCGCGGGTGCCGCGCCGATGCTGGAGCGGTTGTAGGCGCTCCAGCGCCCTCAGAACGCCCCCGCACCGCCACCGAGCGCCTTGTACAGGGCCACGTATTCCGTCGCGGTCGCCTGCTGGCTTGTGGCCAATTGGTCCTCCACGAAAGTACGCTGCCGCTGGGCGTCGATCACGCTGAGGAAGTCGCCGATTCCGCGCTCGTAGCGCTCTTGGGCGAGTTCCACGCGACGACGATTGGCATCGACGGCCTCCGCCAGTCGAGCCGACTGCTCCTGCTGATGGCGGTGAGCGGAGAGTGCGTTCTCGACCTCTTCGAGAGCCACCAGGATCGCCTCTTCATATCGAAGCCGCTCCTGGTCGAAGCGGGCGGTCTGGGCGTCGATGTTGCTTCGGATGCGGCCACCCGAGAAGACCGCCCAGGTGATGTTCGGTCCGAAGGAGTAGGTGCGGCTGGCGCCCTCGAACAGATCACCGAAGTCCTCGGCGGCGACACCGAGCGTTCCGACAAGCTGGATGCGCGGATACAGATCCGCCGTGGCCACGCCGATTCGTGCGCTCGCCGCCGCCACTCGACGCTCCGCCGCGCGGAGATCGGGTCGACGGTCGATCAGGTCCGCGGGAAGGCCCGGGTCCACTGCCGTCGGACCGATTGGAATCGGCCCCGGCGGTCCAAGGTCGGCGCGAAGCGCCTCTGGAATGCGCCCGGTCAGGACCCCGAGCCGATGCGTCGCGGCAGTGACCCCCTGGCGAAGCGCGGGAACGAGAGCCTCGGTCGTGGCCAACTGGGCCTGGGCCGCAGCGACGTCGAGTTCGCTGGTGAGACCTGCGTCGAATCGACTCCGCGTGAGACCGAGGGTGTCCTCCTGCAGCGCCGCGTTCTCCCGGGCCAGTTCAAGCCGACGCTGGAAGCCGCGAAGTTCGGCGTAGTTGCGGACAACCTCGGCGATCACCGAGACCAGGGCATCGCGCTGCTCGTCTTCGGCGCGATCGACGTCGGCGTCGGCCGCCTCGATGCCGCGCCGCACGCGACCGAAGAGATCGAGCTCCCACGAAGCGTCGAATCCGGCCTGGAAGAGGTTGTCGGGCCCGACATCCGAGTCGAAGGGCCCGCGGATGGCGTTCTCGCTGCCGCGCTCGCGCGAAAAGGAGCCCACGGCGTCGACCTGCGGCAGAGCCTCCGAGGCCACCTCGCCACGGGCTGCGCGGGCCTCCCGCACCCGGGCCATCGCCACCTTGAGCTCGAGGTTCGACTCGGCCGCCTGGGCAACGAGGACATCGAGCGCGGGATCGTTCAACCGCTTCCACCAGTCGACAAGCGACAGTGCCGACGCCGGCAGACCGCCGAAGGTCTCGCGGGACTCGGCGTAGGCCGAAGGAAGATCTGCCACCGGCGCCACGTGATCCGGTCCGACATTGCATCCTGCAACGAACCCCGCGACCACCAGGCTGGCGAGGGCGAGCACGCTGATTCGTCGGCCGCCGGCACGCGGCGCCCGAGCCGGAACCAGGTCCAGATCCCGCGTTCGAGAGAGCGACACCGGCAGAGGTGCGCTCGTCACGAGCCGCCCCCGACGGTGAGCGGCAGCGCCTCGATGAAGACATCGACCTGCTGCCCGACGAACGCATTCAGACCGGCGCGGTCGTAGGCGAAGATGATCTGAAGCACGCGCGTATCGACACGCTCGGTGCTGTCGCCGGTCAGCGACCGCTTGGGCACCACGAAGGGCTCGAAGCGCACGAAGCGCAGCTCGGTCCGCAGGGCGCTGTTGCCGCGGACATTGGCGACGGCCCGAGCGCCCGCCGTGAGTCGCCACGCGTCGTTCTCATCGACATCGACGCGCACATGAAGCGGATCGACCGTGCCCACGAGAAGAAGCGGTGTGGTGTTCAGCCCGGCGACGGCGAACTCGCCCGCCCGCACATTGAGCTGGAGCACCTGCCCTTCGACCGGGCTCCGCACGGTGTGGCGATCGAGTTCGGTGGCGAGTCGCGACTCCTCGGCCCGGGCCGACTCGAGCGCGGCCTGTGCAATTGCAAGATCGGGCGCCCACGCTCCCGCCGCCGTCGACGCCAACATGGCCTGGGCGTCAGCGAGGCGGGTCTCGGCGATGCGCACCGCGAATCGACGACGATCCATCTCGTCTCGAGCAATCGCGCGGGGGTCGACGATCGACTCCCACATCGCAAGACGCGACTGGGCATCCTCGAGTTCGGCCGTCGCCTCGGCCACCCGAGCCTCGAGGGGTGGCACGTCCTCGATCCGCGGCAGCGACTGGAGCTTCTGCATGTTCGCCTCGGCCGACCTCACCGCGGCCTTCGCGACTTCGAGCTGGGCCGTGGCCTGACGGGTGTCGAGGCGGAAGAGCCCATCGCCCGCGGCAACCGCGGCTCCGACTTCGACGAGCACGACTTCGACGATTCCCGCGAGAGGGCTTCCGACGGCGATGTTGCGGCTGCTGGCCTCGATGATTCCCGAGCCTGCGACGTAAGCATCGAAGGGAGGACCGGCCGGCGTGGCCACGGCCGGTGCAGGAATCGTTTCCTCCTTGGCGGCGCGCACGGCGCCGATGGCCATGGCGATTCCAACAAGCGCGAGAAACGGAAGGAGCAGGCGAAGCAGCATTGGCGAAGTCCGATCAGGCCCCGGGACGGGGCGGGTGGTGCTCAGAGTTGTGCGGGCGAGGTGACGATCCGTTCGATGCGCCCGTCGTCGAGGCGAGCGATGCGATGGGCGAATCCGAAGATCCGGGCGTCGTGAGTGACGATCACCAGCGTGCGGTCGGGGCCGAGGGCGACTTCGACAAGAAGCTCCATCACCCGCTGCCCGGTGTCATGATCAAGCGCGCTGGTGGGTTCGTCGCAGACGATGAGCCGCGGTTCGTGAACGAGGGCCCGGGCAATGGCCACACGTTGCTGCTGACCGCCGGAGAGCTGCGAGGGCAGGGCATGGCTTCTCGGCCCGAGCCCCACGCGATCGAGCAGTTCGCGGGCCTTGCGCACCGCCGCCGCCCGCCCCATCCCGTTGAGCATCAGCGGGATGGCCGCGTTCTCGGCGGCGGAGAGCGCAGGCAGCAGATTGAACTGCTGAAAGACGAAGCCCACATTCCGGCCGCGGAATCGGGTGCGGCGCCCGCCGCGCAGGCGCCGCATGTCCTCCCCCAGCACCACGCACTCGCCTTCGGTGGCGTCGAGGATGCCGGCGATCACCGAGATGAGCGTGGTCTTCCCGCAGCCCGAGGGCCCGATCAGCATCATCAGTTCGCCGCGGCTCACTTCGAGATCGATGCCACGGAGCGCCGCGACTGCGTTCTCGCCGCGACCGTAGATCTTGGTCACGCCTCGGCAGATGAAGGCGAGGTTGCCAGGGTCGGGGCTCAAGCTGGGGCTCAAGC
>Ga0163151_10007717_pt1 | contig 12445 bp, 7 predicted proteins | sample OliLakLV19MP5IB2_FD_145596 | JGI IMG/M metagenome (GOLD analysis project Ga0163151, IMG submission 145596) | Freshwater microbial mat bacterial communities from Lake Vanda, McMurdo Dry Valleys, Antarctica - Oligotrophic Lake LV.19.MP5.IB-2 | ecosystem: Environmental > Aquatic > Freshwater > Lake...
GATGGGGCGCAAACCCCCGACCCCTCTCGCGGAGGCTCTCAGTTACCTGGCGCCGGCGGCGCCGCTGGTGATCGGCATCTGGCGTGCCAGTTTTGGCAGCCAATGGCGTGACGATCAGGCGCTGTTGGCTGCGGTGGGGCAGGGGCCGCCGGCAATCCAAGGAGCCCTCTCGGCCCTTCTAGCCAGCATCGCGCTCGAGCTGCCGGTTGGCGGCAAGTGGCTCCGCGCGGCGCTCGTCTCGGTCGTGGCGCTCAGCCTGTGCGGTTTCCTGATCTTTAGTCTCACCCGCTATCTGGCGGTGCGTTTGGGCGTCTCGCCCTTGGCGGCGAGCGCGGCGGGACTCGGCGCCGCATGGCTCGTGACACTCGGGCCAAGCTGGCAACTCGAAGCGACCGTGGGCGGCGGGCTCACGGTGGCGGTTTCGCTGTGTTTGTTGGGAGTTTGGTTGAGCCGAGAAGCTGAGGCTGCTTGGGTCCCGTTCGCGCTGGCGCTGGTGCTGGGAGCTGCGCTCGCGGAAAATTGGGCGGCGGCTGCTGCCTTGGCAACGGCGCTCGCTGTTCGGCTGAGCGTTCGCCGAGCCGCTTTACCTTGGTCCCGGCAAACGGTGGCCCTGTCGGCGGGGCTGTTTGGCTTAATCGCAGTCGGTTTGGTTCTTGGTCAGCTCGTCCGCTCGGGCGGGCATTGGTCCGACTTGGGCGTCGCGTTCGCGGGTGAAGCGGGTCGAACCCGGTTGCCAAACCAGGCTCTCGCCTTAGTCGACGAGAATTTTACGCTTTTGGCTCTCGGGATCGCAGCCTTAGGCACGTGTGCCACGCTGCTCGCCTCGCAGACGCGCGCGCTGGCTCTGGCACTCGGGGTTTGGTGTCTTCTGGGATGGGTTTTTAGCCAAGCGGGGGACGACCTGCTCGTCGATCCGTTTGCGCCGTTTGCGCTCTTAGGCTTGAGCGCGGTGGGTATTTTCGCCGGTGTTGGAGCGGCTTCTGCCTCCACGCTCGCGCGTTGGCGTGTCCCTTTGGCGCGTCAGAGTGTTGGGCTATTCGTGACGACCCTGTTCGTGTTGGCGCTGCTCGGTTTCGAGCGTTCAAGCCACGTGGCGGGACGTCGCGACCACGTCGCGAGTGAGGCTTGGACCGATGAGGCGCTGAGCGATCTTCCGCCTGGGAGTGTGCTGCTTTTGAATAACTCAGAGTTGGCTTGGCACCTGTGGGCCGCCCGCGAAATCGGGGGACAACGCCCAGATTTGATCATCGCACCGCTCCGAGCCTTGGAGCGTTGGAGCGGCAGCCAGGATCTCGTGCGTTCGGAGCCCGCGCTCGGTCCTGTGGTCCGCGATCTGCGGCTCAGCCGGCGCCCTACTGAGTTCGCACTGTCCTCACTCGCGGAGGAGCGGCCACTGTTCGTTCAGTTCGATGCCACCTGGGACCCGAGATTGCGGGAGCACCTGGTGCCGCACGGCTTTTGGGTTGGATTTTCGCCACACGCTTTGGGCCGCTCCGATCGTGAGGGTGCCGCGCTCGCATCCGATCAGGCCTTCAGCCGGGTGGTGACTCTGGCAGAGCAACCTGGGTCCCGCGACGCGGGGACCCTCCGGGTTCTCCAAGAGCAACTAGCTGAACATGCGCTCATGCTCTTCTCGCTGCAAGACTTCCACGCGGCGAGTCTGTTTGCCGAGAAGCTCCGTCTGATTGCACCCAAGCATCCGGCACTTGAAGCCCTGCAAGCGCCCAAGGCGCTTGCGATAGCCAGGGCCGTCGACTAGCTTCGCTCCCCCACATGGCACGCGTTACTGTTGAAGATTGTCTGGAGCACGAGGAAAATCGCTTTGCACTGGTTGTGCTGGCGGCCCACCGAGCTCGCACCCTCATGAAGGGCACGCCCACGCTGGTCCAATCTCGTAATAAGTGTGCAGTCACTGCCCTGCGCGAAATCGCAGCGGGCAAGGTGCGCTTCCACCGCGATACCGAAGAAGTCCTGCGCGAGTTCATCAACGAGACTCAAGCGCTCGCCGGGTACTGACGTTTCGCGGAGAGCGCCACATCCCCGAAGCCTGGAGGCGCTTGCGCGCCCCGATGGACTCGGCTCGCTCGCCCACTACGAAAACCCTGCGTATTATACCAGGGCCTATCGGCGTCGGTTACAAGACGTCGGCTATTACGTGGAGCTAGCTCGGCGCTCGAAAGGCCCCGTGCTCGAATACGGTGTCGGTAACGGGCGTGTAGCCTTGCCAATCGCGCGCCAGGGCGTCGCCATCACCGGTATCGACCTTTCGGCTCCGATGCTGGCAGATTTGAGGGAAAAGCTGAAGCTTGAGGAGCCTTCCGTGGCGCGCCTTGTTTCAGCGAGGCGTGGGGACATGCGAAAGGTTAAGTTGAAGCGGCGATTCCCGCTGGTGATCGCGCCCTTCAACGTGATGTTACACCTGTACGATCGGCCCGACGTGGAGGCCTTTCTGGCACGGGTGAAAGAACACCTCACGCCCAAGGGCGAATTCGTTTTCGACTACTCGCTGCCGCAGCCGGCCGACCTCGGTCGCGATCCCAATCGCAGCTATCGCGTTCCAGACTTCGTGGATCCGGTGACGAAGCTGAAGATCCGCAGTTCCGAGCGTTTTTTCTACGAGCGCTTCCGGCAAACCCTGCTCGTCTGGTCAGAATACGAACCTGAAACGGGCGAGGCCTGGGATGTGCCGCTCACTCATCGCCAGTTTTTTCCCCAAGAGATGGAGGCCTTGCTCCACTACAACGGCTTTGAGATCAGCGCCTATTGCCCTGATTTTGCGGAGCAAGGCTGGCTCAGCTGGGTGGATTCACTGGTGGTTCACTGTCGCATCCGGCCTACTTCGGGGCGGAAGCGCGCAAAGCCCGTTGCTCAGCCCTAGGCGCCGCCTTAGCTTGAGCCTCGACAGATGGCGGCCGATTACTACGCAGAACTGGGAGTTCCTAAGACCGCGACGCACGATGATATCCGCAAGGCGTATCGGAAGCTCGCGGCCAAATTTCATCCCGACAAGCGCCCGGACGACAAGACAGCAGAAACCAAGTTCAAGGCGATCAATCGCGCCAACCAGATCCTGGGCGATGAGGCCAAACGCAAGCTCTACGACGATTTTGGCGAGGATGGCTTGCGCGAAGGTTTCGATGCCGATGCTGCGCGAGCCTATAGGAGTGCCGGGGGTGGACGAGTGCGCTTTCGGCGCGGGAATGAAACGGGCAACGTTGAGGATATGTTTGGCGGCGGCGGCGCCAACATCGGGGACCTTTTTGGGGATCTGTTTGGCGGGCGAGCGCGGGCAGCACAGCAAGGGGGTCCACGCGCAGCTCCGAAAGGCTCGGATGTCACGAGCGAAGTGACGGTCGATTTTGCGGCAGCCCTAATTGGAGTTAACCTCAAGTTGCGAGTGCAGGATGCGGGAGATGAGCTCACCGTTCGCATCCCACCCGGTGCGGCCGACGGCGACAAGGTTCGTCTCCGTGGTCACGGCGCCCCGAGTCCGCATGGTGGCCCACCTGGCGATCTGGTGCTCACGATTCGCGTGAAGCCTCACCCTTATTTCGACCGAGATGGTCTCGATTTGTACTTAGATTTGCCCATATCTGTCGGGGAAGCCTATCGCGGAGCTAAAGTGCGGGTGCCAACTCCCTCCGGGGACGTGACGCTCACCGTGCCGGAAAAGGCACAGAGCGGTCAGGTGCTGCGCTTAAAAGAGCGGGGTGTGAAGCGCGGTGAGAAGGTCGGCGATCTCTATGTGCGCTTTCAGATCCGGCTGCCTGTCGGAGATGAGAAGGAAATCGCGAAGGCCATCGAAGTGCTCGACAAGGCCACCCCCGATGATCTGCGTGCGCTACTCGTATTCTGAGCGAGCGCTGCGCGGCTACTCGGCCGCGTCCACCGTGGGGTCAGCTTTGTCGGCTCCTAAAAATCCGCCGGATTGGCGAGCCCACAGCTGAGCGTAGAGGCCACCGTTCGCGACCAGTTCCTGGTGCGTCCCCTCTTCGGCAACTTTGCCTTGGTCGATCACGATCAAACGATCGAGCGCAGCGATGGTGGAGAGCCGGTGCGCGATTGCGATCACCGTCTTGCCCGCCATCAGCTTTTCGAGATTCTGTTGGATAGCCGCTTCCACCTCTGAATCCAGAGCCGAGGTGGCTTCATCAAGGATCAGAATGGGCGCGTCCTTGAGCATGACCCGCGCAATCGCGACGCGCTGACGCTGCCCACCCGAAAGCGTGACTCCCCGTTCGCCCACATGCGCATCGTAACCATGCCGGCCCTTCGGGTCCGAAAGGTGTTCGATAAAGGCCGAGGCTTCGGCTCGATCGGAGGCTTCTTTCAGCATTTCAGGCGTCGCGTCGGGGCGCCCATAGAGGATATTTTCGCGCACCGAGCGATGCAGGAGCGAGGTGTCCTGCGTCACCATGCCGATATTGGCCCGCAGCGAATCTTGTGAGACTTTCGAAATATCCTGACCATCGATCAGGATCTGTCCGCCCTCGACGTCATAAAATCGCAACAGCAGGTTTACGAGCGTTGATTTGCCGGCGCCCGAGCGACCCACAATTCCAACGCGTTCGCCCGGCTTCACCTGCAAGCTCACGCCGTCCAAAACACCACTGCCCTTGCCGTAATGGAAGTGCACATCACGCACCTCAATTCGCCCCTCGCTCACCTTGAGCAAGGGCGCATCGGGTGGGTCCTCAACCACTCGTGGCAGGGAAATAGAGCTGATTCCGTCCTCCACCGTGCCGATGTTCTCAAACAAGCCAGACGCCTCCCACATGATCCATTGGGACATGCCACTCAGGCGCAGAATCAGCCCAATCGCAACGGCCACCGCCCCGATCGTGACCGCCCCTTTCGACCAGAGCCCGAGCGCCAGCCAACCGGCACTGAACAAGAGCAAAGCATTGAGTAGGTAGAGCGCAATGTAAAGCATGGTTACCAGGCGCATCTGGCGGTGCACGGAGCCCAAGAATTCCTGCATCCCCTCCTTAGCGTAGGCTTCCTCGCGCTTGGTATGCGAGAACAGCTTCACGGTCGCTATGTTGGTGTAACTGTCCACGATGCGCCCCGTCATTACAGAGCGGGCATTGGCTTGCTCTTCTGCCACTTTTTGCAGCCGAGGTACGAAGAAGCGTAGCAGGCCCACATAGCCCACCAACCACACCAAAAACGGCAACATCAGCCGCCAATCAGCGCGAGCGGCAATCACCAAGGCCCCCAGAAAATAGACGGCCACGTAGTTCAAAACGTCCAACAGCTTCATCACGCTTTCGCGCACAGCGAGGGCCGTTTGCATGAGCTTGGTAGCGACACGCCCCGAGAACTCATGTTGAAAGAAGCTCATCGACTGTCGGAGCAAATAGCGATGCACTGCCCAGCGGATCCGCATCGGATAATTGCCGAGCAGCGTTTGGTGAATGATGCTCGAATGAACATAGACGGTCAGCGGCAGCGCAATCAGCACCACCGCCGCCATCAACAGGAGCTCCGTGCGTGCTTCGGTGAAGAACGTGGCCTGTCGGTATTTTCCCAGCCAATCGACGATGTTGCCGAGGAAGGAAAACATCGAAACTTCGAAGACCGCGATGAGGGACGTGAGCGCCGCCATCACGGCAATGTGCCGCCAAGCGCCTGCCGTGTAGTGACGACAAAATGCCAGCAGTGTCTTCGGCGGCTGGGTCGGTTCTGCCGGAGGAAAAGGATCTAAACGACTTTCAAACCAGGAGAACATGGCGCACCTATCTCATTCGCCGGGATCAGCCAGCAGGGTGCGGCTTTCTAACAGTTTGGCTAGGCGTCCCACCAACGCTTCCACCACGCACCAGTCTTTTCTGCTCCCGGTGCCTTGGGTGGTGCAGCCGCGGGGGATCCTATGGTCCCTACTTTATTGGGAACGGGCTCATGCGAAGCTTTCATGCTTGGCAATCCCGCCGTCCGAGTCGGCGGCGGAGGAGGCGCCATGGCGGCGGGGCTGGGTGCAGCAACCAGCGGCTGCTGTACAGGCTCCATGGGGCTTTGCTTCACAGCCGCTTGCGCTGGGTCAGCGCCGAAATCTCCCAGCATTTCGTCCAGGTTCCAGTCTGCCGGATTCTCGAACGCACCGGCTGCCCGGGAGCGGACGGCTCGGGAGGGCAGGCGAGAGGCGACCCGTTCAACGTGCCCATCCGAGAAGGAGTGCAGCGCCTCAATGATCACATCGCCGATAAACGCGCTAGCATCCGCTTTTTCGGCTTTCTTTGCGGGCTTTCGCGCAGCTGCTGTGTCCTTCACGATTTTCGCCAAGTCTTGGTAAGAGGCAGGCCGCCCCAGGCGAACCAACGCGGACATCAGTGCCGCGGCGTAGTCATCCGCAGTCTGGAAACGTTCTTCCGGTTCTTTCGCGAGCGCTTTGGCCAGCACAGCCTGGACATCCGCGCTCACGTCGTCACGGATGGTTCGAATATCGGGGACCTCGGCGGCGCGCACTAGCTTGAAGGTTTCCAGATCGCTCTCACCGAGAAACAGCCGGCGACCAGCTAACATTTCCCAAAGTAAGATGCCTGCAGCGAAAATATCCACGCGCTTGTCGGCGCCCTTGCCGAGGCAGATTTCCGGTGCCAAATAGCCGAATTTGCCTTTGACCATGCCCTCATCCTCGTCGGTGAGATGGGAGCTCGCTTTGGCTAGGCCAAAATCGACCAGCTTGACTTCGCCGTACTTGGTCATCAGCACGTTGTGCGGGGAGACGTCGCGGTGCACGATGTTCAGCGGCTCACCGCGATGATCTTTGCAGTCGTGCGCGTAGGCGAGGCCTTCGCAGATCTGAGCTGCGATGAGCAACGCCACCTCGGGAAGTAAGCGGCGATTCTGGCTGGCCAGATGATCGAGCACAGCTTTGAGATCTGCGCCGTCCACGAACTCCATCACGATGAAATGCGAGCCCGTTGCCTGTCCAATATCGAAGACCTGCACGCACTTGGAGTGATTCAGAAACGCGCACAAGCGGGCTTCATCCAGGAACATTTCGATGAATTCTTGATTAGCGGAGAGCTTGGTGAGGACACGTTTGATCGCAACCTGCTTCCGAAAGCCTTCGATGCCGGCGCTCTCCCCGCGATACACCTCCGCCATGCCGCCGGCGGCGATCTTCTCGATCACTTGGTAGCGTTGTCCATCGCGCATGGCTCTGACTGTATTCGGTCTCGGGCTTAAGGAGTAGCCGGAGTGGGCAAACCCTCGGCGGGTCGCACGCGCGTCATTTTCCCTGGCGCAATGCTGACACTGAAGGTCTGTTGCTCACTCGCCAACTGGAGCTTGATCTCGTGCTGTCCGGGCGGCAACTGGGCGTACCTCCGCGGGCCCACGCCGATGAAGTCACCATCCAGGTAGAAGCTGTGGCGCGCACCTGTTTCGAGCAGCAGTAGCCCCAGCCCCTGGGGCACCGGGATCCCTTCCGGTGGCGGTAAAACCTCTATTTGCGGGGGACTGGCTGCGGCCTTGGCGGGCGACTTTCCGCCTGCGAGTTCGTTGCCTGCCTCGGGTGCTTTTGCGGCTGCCGCAGTCGGTGGCACAGCGTTCGACGAAGCGCTGTCGTTCGCGGTCGGCTGCAGGCTCGGCACGACCAGGTAGCGAACCAACCCGAAGGCAACCATCGCCGCTGCGGCCGGAGGAGCAATCGCCTTTGCCCAATGTTGAGCCCGACCTTTCAGGTTGCTAGGCAACGGAACTGGTTTCGCGTCCCCGTTCGCGACCGGCGGGGCTGCCGGCGACACTTCGTCCGTTTCGCCAGGCCATGCGGCTGTGCTCGGGGCATCCGGTGTTCCACCAAAACCAATCGCTTCAGCCGCGATCACTGCATCGACTGGGCTTTCATCGCTCGGTTCCGGGCTCGGAACACTGGCTTCTCGGTGCGTCTGAACCGCGGCCACCACCGGCGCAGGTTCTGGGCTGTCGTTGGCAGCCAAGCTCACGAGCGCAGACCCCAAATCCACGGGCGTAAGCTCCGAAGCTTGGAAAGAGGAGGCATTGCTGGCGCGCGGGAACACTCTTGGCGGCTCTGGAGAGAGCTGAAAGCTGAAGCCATAGGGAGCAGCTGCGACCTCCGGCACACAGAGTGAAAGATCCACGGTATCCAGCCGTTGAATGGCGCCGTGCTGATTGAGATCCCAAAGCACCGAATGCACCGAACTCGGTGAAAATTCGCCTGAAAGGACCAGTTCCCGGGGTGAAGCTGAGGCGAGCAAGCGTTCGGTGAGCAGTCGCGCCGAGAGGGGCGTTGAGGCCAGGTAGCCCATAGCCATGTCGCGATCGAGCTCAACGCGTTCGATATTGAGCAATGCCGAAGAGATCAACTGGTGCGCAATCTCGCGTGCAGCATCGATGAGTGGCAAGATCTGCTCTTCGAGGGAGCCGAACAGTTCTCGTTCAAGCGGAGTGTTCTCTGGTTTTACCTCAAAGCGGCCCGCACTCACGCCGAGAAAGGCGCGTAGCATGCTCCGGCCGCGCTCCACTAGCCCCTCGCCGTTGGTTCGTGTTGCGGTCACCGGTTCGCCAAGGCGCAGCTCCACTTCGTACACGTAGGCCGCGTCTCGAAGCTGAATTCGTGCGTTTTCGAGGTTCCGCCGCGTACTATCCAGCAACCAACGAGGTGTTAATCCGTCGATGCGTCCACTCACGGGGGCGCGCGCCAACAGGCGAGTCTCGACGCGCGCCCGGGGACGCAGAACTTCGCGAACGCGTTCCATCAAGGTGCTAGCGTCGGTCTCCTTCCGGATGTAGCCGTCGGCGACCACGCCCAGCTCTCGAACCCGTTGCAGGAGATCCTCTTTCCAAGAAAGCAGAATCACGGGTACATCGCGCACGGCGATGTCACGCTTCAGTTGACGGCACAGTTCGAGTCCGTCCAGCTTCGGCATCACGACATCGGTGATCAGGAGGTCCGGCCAGTTATCCCGCACGAGTTCCAGCGCCTGCTCCCCATCCTTGGCTTCAAACACCTGCATTCCGACACTTCGCAGCACATCTGAGAGGAGCCAGACGATCGCGGGATCGTCGTCCGCCACGACAACTTTACGACCCTTCAGCTCAACCTGGGAAGAACTCCCAGCCTCGCGTGCGACCCCACCACGGCTCGACAAGCTCTCCAGCACCACGCCACCGAGCGGGCCGCTTTCCTTGAACCGCACTTGGCCCGAGGAGGCGAGCGCGACGACCTGCCGGACCTTAGCTAACGCTCCCCAAACTGCCGCGATAACCTCGCTCCCTTGTCCGAAATCGATCGCCAGCTCATCGGTGTCGGTGAGCGCAGAATCCACGAGGCCCGCCTGGATTTCTTCAGCGATTTTCTTGGAGAGTGTTTGGAGGTCCAGGCTGCCAAGGCCCGCTTGGCTCAGTCCCGAGCTTTTAACGGTGCCGAAGGAGAATAGGGCTTTTCGCAGGTCTTCTGGACTCAACGGCAGCCGCAAGACACCGGCGGCCCCCGCTTGGATAAAGTGCTGGTGGTTGCCCTCGCCGGGGGCAGTGAGCACGAGCACGGGGATAGCTTCTGTTGATCCGTCGCTGGTTATCGCCTGAATTAGTTGGCGTGCTTGGCGTGCGCCGCTGTCCACGATGGCGACGTTGGGGCCATGGGTTCGTAGGTGTTCCAGGGCAAGAGAGAAGTCCTCAGTCAGGAAACATTCGATGCGCCGGCGACCCTCGGTGAGGCCTGCAACAATGAAGGGCGCGCCGAAGACCAGCACGTGCATGGGGCTCGCGGTGGGTGCTTCTTCGGCAGCGGGCGGAGGGCGCTCGTGCAGCAACTGGGGCACGATTTCGAGCACGCGCGTGAGGGTCTGGAGCTGTTCCTGGCTCACGCCGCTGCGCGCGGTTTGTTCGAGCAGACGCACGGCGTCGAGCAGAGCCTCCGACGCACTGGAGAGGCCTAAAACCTGAGTGGCCGTGGCGACTGCGTGGAGTCGGCGCTGGAGATGGTCTCGAACGGATTTGTCATCCGGCCGGGATTTTAGGGCAAAAAGTGCCTCACGCAGGCCCACCAACCGGCGCGAGAAGCCTTCGACAAACTCCGTCCGGGCGTCACGTTCGGGTTCACCCGAGATAGATCGGTCCTCATGCATACCGTAGGCGGCTAACATGCCAGGGCCAATTGGGCCGAATTTTGAGCGATTGAAGCGGGGCTAACCGAGGCTGATTTCGCCCTTGAACACCTGACGTGCCGGCCCTTTTAGATCCACTTCCAGGCTCGATTCGTGGACCGTCAGCTCCAAAACGCCGCCCGGGAGCTTCACTTGCACTGCCTGATCGAAGGGGATTCGACCCGTCACAGCCGCCGCTGCTGCCGCCGCTGCTGCCCCAGTGCCGCAAGCTAAGGTCCGCCCGACCCCGCGCTCCCAAACCACCAGATCGATGTGTGCCGGGTCCTTCAACACGACAAACTCGATGTTGGCTCCGCCCTCAATCTTCGAAGAAATCAGCGGCGCGATGCGATCAATGGCGATCGTATCGAAGCCGGGCTCGAAGGTGACCGCGTGCGGATTGCCCACAGAAACCTCAAGAAAAGTGCACTGCCCGCGATCCACCTGGAGCCGGCGCTCGCCCAAGATTTGCGCTTTGCCCATCCCAAGCTTCACTTCCGCCCGCGTTCCGTTGCGCACCACGTCTGCGCGCCGCAGGCCCGAGTCGGTTTCTATGCTGTAGCTCACGTTCGACTGTTGATCGTTCAGAGCTAAGTGGAGCGCGACGCAACGCAGCCCGTTGCCACACATTTGCGGGCGTGAGCCATCGGCGTTGAGTACCAGCATTCTGGCACGAGCCTCTAGACTTTCTCCGGGCAAGACCAGGAGCACGCCGTCAGCGCCGATCCCAAAATTACGGTCACATAAGCTGCGCGCCAGCTCGGGCGTTACGCTGGCAGCGTTGGCGTCGACCACGATGAAGTCGTTGCCGAGCCCTTCGTACTTGGTGAACACAAGAGACATGGGGCGGGCGTTGATAGTGCCACACACCTTGCGGACTGGCTACGCGCGGCCTTTTTCGTCGGAACCCAGTTCCAGGCTCGGGCCGAACGGCGTAGAGAGTCCCAACCACCCCCTCTCACACCCCCCGCACTTTCGGATCGAGCGATGCAACGACCCCTGCTTTTGAATGGCTTCATGGCTTCCGGCAAGTCCAGTGTGGGACGCAGGCTGGCAGAGCGTACGGGCAGCCCGTTCGTTGACTTGGACAGTGAGATCGAAGCGATCATCCAGACCAGCATCGGCGCGTTCTTTAAAGAACACGGTGAGGCCGCCTTCCGCAAAATCGAAGAAGAGCAGCTGCAGGGGCTGCTCGGCGGCTGGCAAACGCGGTTCCCAAACCCTCCCGTAATCGCGCTGGGCGGCGGGGCGCTGCTCAAGCGCGAGGTGCGAGTCCGGGCGCTGCGCGACGCGGTTGTGGTCACGTTGATGGTCAGTCCACGAACCGTAGCCGTGCGCGTCGCGGCAAAGGGAGGAAGGCCGCTCTTAGAAGGCGGCGACGTCGAAGCACGCGCTCAGTCTCTGCTCGAAATCCGCGCTCGCAGCTACTTCGAGGCGCATGCTGTGCTCGAAACCGATGACGCTGACGTTGGGTCGCTGGTTGAACAGACGCTGGAGGTTTGGCGCACCGATCCGATAGCCGTGGCTGCCGAGGAGCACTCCTACGCGGTCGAGGTGGGTCGGGGTCTGCTCGCGAAGCGCCTGCCCAATCTCTTGGCAAGCCACACCTCCGCCCTGCTCGTCACGGATCGGACTGTCTTTCAACTCCACGGATCTGAGGTCTTGGCAGCAGTCAGCCAGGGCCGAGCGGTTGGGGTGTGCGAACTTGAACCTGGCGAGCTCCACAAGAACGTGGCGGGGCTCAGCCAAATCTGGGACGCCGCACACGCGCACGCGCTGGATCGCAAGAGCTTGGTGGTGGCGTTGGGAGGCGGCGTTGTCACGGATATGGCTGGGTTTGCTGCGGCCACGTGGATGCGTGGTGTGGCCTGGGTGGCGCTGCCAACAACGCTCCTGTCCATGGTGGATGCTGCTGTTGGAGGCAAAACCGCTATCGATTTCAAGGACGCCAAGAACTCCGTTGGAGCTTTTTGGCAGCCGAAGCGCGTGCTGTGTGATGTGGATCTGCTCAGCACAGAGTCGCCGCGTGGCTTCGTGAGTGGCTTGGCCGAGGTCGTCAAAGCGGGGCTCATCGGCGATCCTGAGCTCTTTGCCATTTGTCGCGACGAAAGTGCCTTGATCTTGGCACGGGAGCCCGCTCGCGTAGAAGATTTGGTGCGCCGCTCCATACGCGTGAAGGCGCATGTGGTGAGCGTCGATCAACGGGAGAGTGGCGTGCGCGCGACGCTCAATCTCGGCCACACGATTGGTCATGCACTCGAGTCGGATGCGGGCTACACGGCGCTCACCCATGGGGAAGCCGTCAGCCTGGGTTTGGTTGCGGCCCTTAAGAT
>Ga0163151_10007718_pt1 | contig 12444 bp, 10 predicted proteins | sample OliLakLV19MP5IB2_FD_145596 | JGI IMG/M metagenome (GOLD analysis project Ga0163151, IMG submission 145596) | Freshwater microbial mat bacterial communities from Lake Vanda, McMurdo Dry Valleys, Antarctica - Oligotrophic Lake LV.19.MP5.IB-2 | ecosystem: Environmental > Aquatic > Freshwater >...
CTGCCGGGGGTCATCCGCTTGGAGTTCCTATCCCCCGCGGTGCTGGCGCTCGTCCGAACTTCGCGACCCGAGTAGGGCGCACAAGGTCGGCGGTCGACCAAGCGTGTTCGGCACGTCGCTCGGTCGCGCGATCGGGGCGGGAGCACTACCCGAGGTGGTTAGAGCGTCGATCCCGTGACCGGGTACATCACCCGGCCGCCTCCCGCTCGTCGAACTCGCCCCTCCATCCGCTTGGTCTGCTCCCCGACGCGTCTTCTCCCGGCCTTCGGCGGCCGTACTGCCTGTCCGCGTCTAGGGCCAGCGCGCGGAACGGGTTCGAGCCGCGGAACGTCGAAACAGGTAGCCCGGTTCGGCCCGACACGATCATGGCGTCCAGGCGCTGCCCGTTCGCGTCGTCGACCTCGCGCAGGATCGCCGCGACCGTTTCCAGGCTGATGGAGGGCCGCTCGTAGCCCGTGTCCCGGTGCTCCTTGGCGGCCGCGGCCACGAACACGTGGTGCGGCGCGACGTACGTGCTCCGCGGGTCGTTCACGAACTGCGGTCCCTCGCGGAACCGGCAGCTGCCGCCCTTGCAGCACTCGATCGGGATCTCGAGCCGGTCCGGACCGCGCCGAGAGGTGAGCTCGGTCCAGCACGAGCGCTCCTGGTCCGCCTCGATGCACAGGAACGGGCCCGTGCGCGTTACGAGGCTCGGCGGCCGCACGACGCCCTTGCGCACGTTCAGGACCTCATGGTCGAAGTAGGCCACGACTCCCTCGATGATGTCCTCAGCTCGCAGCGGCTTCATCGTCCCTCCTCCCCACCTCGATCCATCCACGCGTCGTGCAGGCCGCGCGCCCCGATGGCGCGCGTCGCCCGGTGCGTGCTGCGCCGGCTGTTCTGCCTGGTGATTGCGCAGACCGTCATGCAGCCCCCGTGCCGATCGTCGGCTCCTCCCCGACCAGGACCGCGCGGACGCTCCGCGCGTGCTCGCGGTAGCCCTCGAGCGCGTCGTGTTGCAACTCCTGGCTCGACCAGCGCTGCCGCAGCCCGGAGTAGAGGACGATCCCCGCGACGGCGCCTGCAGGGCCCGCGATGACTGCCCCCGTCTTGGATGCCACAGTGCCCAGACCCAGCCACAGGCCGTGGCGGGCGGCGTTCTCGATCACGACCCGTGCCGGCTCGCGCTGCACGTACGCTTGTCGCCACGCTTCGTGGCCCAATAGGCACATCGAAACCCAGGGCAGGCTTCCGAGGCTGTCCAGGTGGCCGGACTGAGCTTCAGCTACCTGTGTCACTGACCCGTCGAGATCCTCGATCGAGCCGAAACGGATTACGGTCACGTCTGGGAGTTCCGCTGCGGCCTCGACCGTCGTGACCGCGTCGATGGCCGGGTAGCGTTCCAGGTGCTCGCGCACGTAATCGCCCGACGACGTCGCCTTCGCGTTGATGCGGTCGAGGACCTCGCCGCCCGACCCGACAATTTCGATGTCGAAGCCGGGCTGTGTCGCTGACTCCGCGAGGCGGGCGAAATGGCCCTCGGCCAGATGGCCGGCGTTCAGGTGCTCGACATAGGCCATCTCGTACAACTTGCCCTTGAGCACGCTCGCGACTCCCCGCAGCGCCTCAAGATCTCTAGACTTGGATTGAAGGAACTCCGCCAGTGACCGCTCCGCGTGCTCGCCCGGGAAGGCTAGCCGGTAGGCATCCTTCAGTTCGGCGGGCAACTCGGAGTCGGACGTGCCGCCGATGAGCAGCGCCGAGAGCGTGACGTCGCCCGTCAAGGCGCAGGCGTCCACCCAGATGCGCGCCGGGAGCTTCTCGCCGAGCACGTCGCGCAATCTCTGCCCGAAGCCGGGCCGCGTGCGGGCATCGGCGACAAAGTCCCGCAGTTCCTCGCTCTCCCAGCTCACGCCGGTCCCCGGGCCAAGATCCACGCGACCAGGATCACCAGGACGGCGCAGGCGAGGGCCAGCACGACGAGCCAGCGTTCGAGAGCCTGCAACGCAACAGCACGCTGCGCGTCAGCTTGGCGCACGTCGAGCTCGAGCCGGTGGGCGGAGGCGAGCGTGGCGTCGAGTTCGCCCTTGCGCCGGGCGAGGTCCGCCACGGCGTCTCGCACTTCAGCTGCCGCACCTTCAGCGATCCGGAGCGACTTCGCGGATTCGTCGCGCGCTTGGACGGTCGAGGTCTGCAGGTCCTTGAGCCGGACAGCCAACGCCAAGTTGAGCTGCTCCTGATCGGCCCGCAGGCCACGGATCTCCTCCACGCCAGCCGTTCCACCGAGGGTCTTGCCGAACTCCTTGGCCATGCCGAGACCTGCGGCGATCCTATTCTTGGTGCGTTCGAACAGATCCTTGGGGTTCATGTTGAGTTCCTTGCTGAGGTTCGCAGTCATCCTGCCGAGGTGGCTCCAAGGGAGCGTGCGAATCATGTGGGCCGTGACGATGAAGTTCCGGCGAATCGCGGTCATCTTGCCGAGGTGGCTCCAAGAGAGGGTCACGACACCCGCCTCCGACACTTGCCCGCCAGCCGATCCGCGAGCACCGCGTCCGACCCCATGAGGCCCAACAGGGCCATCGTCAGCGCGGCAGGCGAGCGCAGTTCCTGATCGACGGTCGGTCCGGGCAGGATCGACTTGAGTCGCTCGGAGTGAGCGATCTTGGCGACGGCGAGTTCGCCGAAAACTTGAATGACCTCGTCCTTGACTAGGTCGGCTTGGTGCGGCGGATACTCCGCCTGCCATCGGCGGATCTCGGTCTCGAGCACCGGGCGCTCGACATTGAGGAGGACGACTCCCTCGGCGTGCTCGGGATCGTGCGGCTGCCACGCGGCCAGCATCCCCGGGTCAACGTCGCAGGCCGGGACACGGCGGAAGGTGGGGATGCCGCCTGCGACCTGAGAGCGGGCCGCGGCGATCGCGCCCGCGACGGAGCCCATGTCGTTGCGACTCTTCCGGCCACCCTCGCGTCTGCCGGAGCTTGCCCCGGCGCCGGGCGCGCGGAGGATCGGCGCAGGCGGCGAACCGGCGCCGGCTTGGCCCGGCTCCACGGTCTCCGTACCACCGTCGCGCGCGCGCAGCTTCGTGATGCGCCAGCGGTCGCCAAAGCGTTCCGCGAGCCGCTCGCGCCAGCGTTCGTCGTCGATCGTGCCGCTCCCGGTCGCGCGCTCGGCACGGATGGCGGCCAGGATCTCCGCTGGCATCCGGTCCGCGAAGTCGGCGGCCCAGTCGCCGATCGGCAGAGGCGCCCCGGCATCACGGCCGCCGCTGATGAGGAGGGCGTTGCGGTCCGTGCGCGAGTAGATGCCGCGCCGACCCGATGCGGGATCGAATTCCATCGGGCGGAGCACGAACCACAGGCGGGCCCGCAGTTTCGCTTCGGTGATGCCGAAGCTGCGATAGGTGGCGTGGTGCTGCCCGACGTCGTAGAGCTCGTTGCGGTAGAGCGTCGCGACGTAGCCGCTCTGCGCGGCATACGACTGGATGGAGGGACGCTCGCCTTCCCACAGGTACCAGTCCACCGCAGTGCCGTCACGGAGTTCGACCGTTCCGGAGGAAGCCACGCGGCCGTCGTTCGCGCCGGAGTACTCGATGAATGCGCGCGCGCCGCGCACGACGCGGTTGACGCAGCCCAGGGCTTCGCGGCGTTGCCCGACGCCTGCGACGCTGGAAGGCCAGCGCCTGCGGTCCGAGTGCATCATCTCCTGGACGGTCACCTCGACATCGGCGGGGAACTGCCAGATCCGGCGGTTCAAGTAGGCGCACAGGCCCTTGATGTCGTCCTCGGCGCGGCCCGGGTCTCCCTCGATCGTCGAACACGACGGCGTATCGCCCAGCAACACGACGACCGTGCCGTGCTCGGTGATCCAGTCGGGCTTCACGAGGCTCCAGTCGCAGCCGGACTCCCGGTCCTTGAAGGGGGCCACGACGGGCTCCTGGGTGGTCTCGCCGGTGGCCGGGTCTTTGGCCGCGAAGACGCGCAGACCGTATTCGCCGCTCTCCGGGTCTCGCGCCAGCCAGATCATCGCGGCCTCCCCGTTCACCCAGGACACGACGACGATACCGTGCTTGTTCCAAGGCAGGAGGCTCGTCTTGCTGCCGACGCCGTAGTTCTCGTGGACGCCGCCGATGGGCTTCCCGCCGCCGCCGAAGGTGCGGAAGAACCCGACGAGCTCGTCGGCCCGCATGCCGCGGCCGTCGTCGGCGATGAGGCGGCGGTAGACGCCCATCGACTCGACGGCCTGCCACTCGATGCCGAAGTGGATGCGCTTCGCACCCGCCTCCTGCGCGTTGACGAGTGTCTCGCGGACCCATTGGAACGCGCCGCCCTCGCGGTAGGTGCGATCGACCTGGTGCTGGATCCCCTGCGCCTGGAGGCCGAGAAGGCGGGACTGGATATGCGTTCGCAAGTTCACTCGAACAACCCCTTCTCCGTGGTCGGGGCCGGTCGCTCGCGCCGCGTGCCACGCGTCGGGCGAGCAGTGCGCGGCGATCGCGGCAAGACCCCGGCTCCGCACAATCCGAGGACGAGCAGGAAGCGCAGCGCCGCGAGACGATGCTCCGCATCGACCCGCAGCAGGGCGATCCGCGTGCCGGCCTCAATCGCGACGTCGAGGCCCGGGTCGAGGCCGACAGCATGCAGCGTGATGATGTTGGGAAGAGGACTCCCGTCCGGGACCGGGATGATCTGCTCCAAGAGGCACGGGGTGGCGAGCACACCGAGAGACTCCTGGAGAGTGAGTTCCGGACCGAACGGGTTGTCCCCTTCCCTGTGCGCGAGGATCTCGGCGCCGAGCGTGAGCCCGACCCCGAAGTTGACGTAGGCCGCCCAGCGGAGATCCACCTCGCCCTCGGCGTTCGGAACGCGAGCGAAACGATCGACGACGGTGTCGAGCAGTGGGGCGATCCGCAGGAGCGCCGCGCCTTGGTCACAGCCACGAGGGCTGTTGAACCAGGCGAGCGCATCCACGATCGTGGTCTGCGCGAGACGCTCCCGCACGAGGCCGACGGCGTCGCGGTTCAGAATCCTGCTGAACACGGGGCGACGGTCGCTGGTGAAGAAGGTCTCGCTCATGAGTGACCCCTTTCGCAAGCCATGTGCCGCGCGCTCGAATCGACGGTGACCTCGCTTCGACGCCCTCGGAGGCTTCCATCCCGGACTCCGCGATCGGCCCGCTCCTCTACGATCCCGACGGGATCCCAAGCTTCCTTGATGAACCCCAAGCTTCTTGGAGTCGAAAGCCGCCGGGCTGCGGATGAGACCGGCCCGGTGACCGCAGGGCTCAATCGTGTCGCGCCCGGGCGCTGGCACCCCGTTCGCATCGGCGGGAGCATGAACCCCGGAGCGAGCCCGATGACCACGCCTCAAGACCACCGCCCGCAGAGCGGCGCACGCGGCGCCGTTCAGGACGCCTGCATGCGCATGTTGGAGGAAGACTCGGACGTGCTCCTCTTTGCTGCGCTGACGGACAGGAGCTTCGAAGAGGGCGTGCGCGCGCGCGACTTCCGCGAGTCGGTGGAGAGCTTCCGTGTCGTCGGGGTCGCGGAATCCGATCTCCAGCGGATGGCGGCTGGGCTGAACGGCCTGCTGGAAACACACCTGCGCCGCGACGCATCGATCGAGTACGTCGCACGGAACCAGTCGCGGGTACCGGACCACTGCGTGCGTGCCCGCGCTTGTGCGGAATCACTGACGTTCCTCGAGGTCAAGCAGATCTACGACCTGACGATGACCAAGTACTTCCCCATGGTCGCCGAAGACCGCGAGAAGCTTCTTCTCGCGCGTGGCCAGGATGGGCGACTGGAGTTGCTGCAGGTCGTGTTCTTCCTCCAACTGCCCCACTTCGCTTACCCCGCTGGACGCTGGTACGGACACAAGGCGTGTCCCGCGCGATCGTCCTACGAGGTCCGCGTAGGGATTCCCCAGCAGGTGCGTGCGGTCGAGGCGCTGCTGGGGCCGCCGTCCTGGCCGGATAGCCGACCGCTCGTCCGACCGTGGAGCGCCGCGGAGACCGCGAAGGCTGCGCCCATCCTCGCGCGGTGGATGCGCTCCGTGTTCGTCGCTCACACGGACTGGACGTTCGATCCCGAGATCCACCTGCGTGAGGCCGCAATCGGAGTCGGGATGTGGGCTTGGTGACCCGACCCGATCCGCCCGACGTCGCGTTCCGGCGTGCACTCCAAGTAACAGCCATGCTCGCGGACGCGAAGACCGGGCACGTCCGTTCACCTTGAGGGGTTCGATCCCCGATCGACTTTTCGGGCGCTCTGCGTGCTCACCCCCGTACTCGAGAATGAGCACCTGATCCCTACGGATGAGCATCCTTGCCGGTGACTTCCATGCCCCCTAGCATCCGAGGACGGGCACGAGCCCGCCGACGAGCGACGCTACAGATGCCCCTCCGTTACGGCCTTGAGAACTTCAAGTGCTTCGGTTCGCTCCAGACCATGGAGTTCGCGCCGATCACGCTCATCTACGGGCGCAACTCCAGCGGCAAGAGCTCGCTGATCCAGTCTCTCATGCTCCTGAAGCAGTCCTTCGAGAGCCCGACACGCGGAGTCCACGACCTGGCGCCGAAGGGCCCGCTCGTCGACCTGGGATCGTACTCCACGTACGTGCACGGCCACGATGTGCGCAAGGGCCTGCGCTTCCAGCTCGACTTCCACCTGGATTCGACGCGCCCCGAGCTGATCGCATCCGTCGAACTCGAGTACACGATGGAGTCGCGACGCAAGCGACAGCGACGACTGCAGCGCGCAGCGGAACTGGACCCGCACCGCTCGATGCCGGCAGCAGCTGATGAGGCACTCGACGACTCCGGTCCGTGGGAGTTTTTGAACAAGGTGACTGCGACGATGCTGTCCCCGCACGGCGATGTGCTCCTGCGCATCCCACTGCAGCGTGCCCTCGCCGAGGGAGGAGACCTGAGCGAGGCCGTGACCGGCAATGTGTATCGAACGCGGACGTTCCGACTCGCGCGCCACGCCGACGCGGTAGCTCTCGCCGACCAACTGCAGTCTCCCGGCTTCTCGGAGGCCCTCGAGCAATTGAATAGCGGTCGCGGTGGACCTGGGTCCCCGTTCGCCATTCTCAAGGAGCCAGTAGGCACTCCCTCCAAACTCACACCTCCGTCGATGCCGAGGGCGGACCTCGTCTCGACACTGAGGGACCTCCGGCTGCAGGGCAGTCCGTTCCCCACTATGTCGCTCATTGCATGGGGCAAGGGCTCGCGCAAGGACGATCTGCATGGGCTCGCAGGCGTCTTGGACCACCTTGGCGGCGGCCTGCTCCGAGTACTGAACACCATGGCATTGGTCGGCCCGCTACGAGCACCGCCCGCAAGGGTTTATGAACTCGCGAACTCGCCGGGACGCTCAGTCGGCATCCGCGGCGAGTTCATGCCGTCCCTTCTGGCCTCGAGCGCTCCGGACCGACTCACCGAGTTGAATGCCTGGATCCAGAGGCTGGGCATCCCCTACGAGTTGACCGTTCGGCTGCAGGACCTCGCCCCCGCCGGCGCATTCATCGTGCTCGCCCTGCGCGATACCCGCACCGGTGTGATGGTGACTCCTTCGGATGTCGGCTTCGGCGTGGGCCAACTGCTCCCCATCCTCGCGCAGGGCATCCTGGGCGATTCCTCCACGACTTGCGTCATGCAGCCGGAACTCCACCTGCATCCTCGGCTGCAGGCCGCGCTGGGTGACTTCTTCATCGGAACCACGTTCCCGGAAGCCGTTGTAGCGCTGCGGGGCCACGACCCCGTTCAGCATTGGATCATCGAGACGCACAGCGAGGCACTGATGCTGCGCATCCAGCGTCGCATCCGTGAAGGCCGACTCTCGAACGAGCACGTCTCGGTCCTCTACGTGGACGACAGCGACGGCTCCAGTCGCGTACTGAGGCTCCGCCTCGACGAGCAGGGGCGGTTCATCGACGAGTGGCCCGGCGGCTTCTTCGAAGAGTCGTTCCGCGAACTGTTTCCCGAGGAGTGACGAGTGCTCGTACGTTTGGCACTCGATACGCGGGTCTTCGCCTCGCAGGACATGAGCGACCCGGACGGGATCGACGCATGCCGCCGACTCCTGCAAGCCCTGCTTCGGGCGGGTGTCTACGTCCATCCGAGCAGAGATCTGCGCTCCTCTCCACTGGCCTCGGCGATCCGCGGCATCGCGAACCAGGAACTGAGGAAGCTGTGGGAGACCGCCCTCACGCACGGGATCCGGCACGGATCCGGACCGGATGGGTGGCAGGGACTTGAGGTCGCTCTCGGGAAGCCCGACCTCGGGCTGTTGGACGGACGTTGCGACCTCGCCGCGCTCGCACCGGAAGCTGCCGAGGCACTGAAGGTTCCGCGGATCCCGGGTCACCGTCTCCTGGACCACCCGCGGATGGAGGCCTCGTGGTTTCGCCATGCTCCCTCGTCGTCCGCGTTCGAACGGGCCAACGAACTCGCCCAGGCGCCCATCCCCAAGGGTCGGAGGGTTGCCGATCTGTGGAGGGAGCGCTTCGAGCACTTGGCCGCCTACTCGCGGGACATCGTCGTGGTGGACCGGTACTGCGTCTCCTCCTCACTCGAAGGGCTCCAGAAGCGGAACGAGCGCCGCTCCGGTCTCCGATTCCTGCTGGAGCGCACGGACGCGATCGGAACCAACGCGAGGGTGACCGTCATCGCTGGGATGCGCGACGACCACAAGCATGACCTCGTCGCGCATGTCCGCGAGATGAGCGAGGCGTTCTACACGGGCATCAAGTCGGTCGAGTTGTTCCTGCTGCCCGACTGGAACTTCGGCAACATCAGCCACGGTCGGAGAATCCGCTTCGACTATTCGGTCTGCGAGATCGACACCGGCATCGACATCCTCAAGGACGAGTTCGTGTACCGCCACAGCGACTTCACGCTGAAGCCGTGTAGCCAGGCGCACCGAGAGGTCGAGCGAGAGCTCAAGGCTTCGGATCCGGAGCCCTGGAAGCGAACCTGAACCTGGGTCGATAGGGACGCTCAGCTCAGCCGCAGCCCGTGCCGCTTCAACCAGTTCGTGAAGGTCTGAGCGCTGAAGCCGAGGAGCTTCGCCGCCTGGTTCTTGTTCCCGCCAGCCTCCTCCATGGCGCGGTCGAGGTAGTGGCGCGCCACCTCGGAAATGAGGTCCTTGAGCTTCAGATTGCTCCCGAGTGGACGCCCTAAGATCGCTTCGCTGTGCTTGTGCTTGACCGCCATCAGGGCGCCCTCGACATCCTTCGCCGTGACGGCAAGTCCGGTCGCGAGGATCGAGGCACGCAGGAGCGTGTTCCGAAGTTCACGCACGTTCCCCGGCCAGGTGTGCCGGTGCAGGCGAACACGCGCACCCGCAGAGAGGGCCCTACGCTCGAAGTCCGGCTGACTCGCGGCCTCTTTCTGGACCCCGTCGAGGAGGCTGTCGATGAGCAAGTCGAGGTCACCCGGCCGGTCTCGCAGTGAAGGCACGTGGAGGACCCCCACGGCGAGCCGATACATCAGGTCCTCGCGAAAACGACTGTCCGCCATGTCCTGGAACAGGTCGCGGTTTGTGGCCGCGACAACGCGGACATCGACCGGTCGCTCCCTGAACTCGCCCACTCGGACGATCCTGCCCTCCTGGAGCACGCGCAACAGGCGAACCTGGACGGCCGGAGGCAGTTCCCCCACCTCGTCCAGGAACAGCGTCCCGCTGTGCGCGTTTTCGAAGCAGCCAGCACTGTCCTTGATTGCGCCGGTGAAAGCCCCCTTCGCGTGCCCGAACAGCGTGGAGTCGACCAGCCCCTCGGGGATTGCTCCGCAGTTGACAGTGAGCAGCGGGCACTTGCTCCTCCCGCTGGCGTGGTGGATCGCCAGCGCCAGGAGTTCCTTGCCCGTCCCTGTCTCACCCAGGATCAGCACCGGCACGTTGCGCGGAGCCAGCCGCCGCGCCTGCGCGAGCACGCGCTTCATGGCGTCGCACTTGTGAACGATCTTCCGGAAGTCCGCGTTCTCCGGCGGCAGGCCCTGCACCAGGCGAACTAGGTCCTCATCCGGCTGCTTGAGCAGGTCCGGGTTGAAGTCGGCGCTGATCTCGAAGGGAACATGGGCGGTCTCGACGCCCCGCTGCGGCGACGATTGGATGAGTTCGGCCCGGTAGCGCCCCTTCGCAAGCAGCAGCCAGATGGCGGCCATGGCCGGGGTACCAGCGCTGAACTGGAAGGTCAGGTTGGAGTTCGGGTCGTCCTTCAGGACGCGCTCGATCAGCCCCGAAGCCTCGGCGTAAATCTCGGGCATTGCCGTCGGCGAGGACAGCCGAGCGGGGTGGACGCCGACCCCGGCAATCGTCAGCTTGCGCAGCCAGGGCAAGTAACGCTTCGACCGATCGTCACGCCAGTTGTCGAGGAGTTCGACCCGATCGAACTTCCGTGCGACAACCGACGCTCCGATGGGCCCACGGCCGGCGCCCAAATCGCCGGCAGACGCCTTGAGGTCGGTCTCTCCGATCCACGCGCAGAGTACGTTCATCGGACGGAGCTGCCCTCGACCTCGTCACGGTACGCACGCAGTACTTCGGCGTGCCGGCTCCAGGGAACTTTCCGCGGGTCAGGCCCCACCACGTGCACGACGAGATCGCGCAGCTCCTGGACCGCGGGGCGCACCGACTTGCTGGACCTTCGAAGGTCGTGCGCCAAGCACGCCTCGGCGTTCTTCATGTCCTCCGCGGATACACCTCGCCCGAAGTGGGCGAGTAGGTTGTTGTTTCGGAGCTTACCGAAAGTGCCATCGTTGCTCGTGAAGAACGAGAGGATGGCTGCCCCACCTCGACCGATCCAGCTCCGTGCGAGAGGGTTCTCTGCGGCCCAGCCATTCTCCTGATCGAGGTGGCCGAGTCTGTTCCATCCCTTATAGCCGGTCGGCACCACCTCGAGCAGATCCGGCCGGAACTCGCCGTACTTCGATACGAACCACGCACACCCGAGTTGCTCGACGATGCAGCGCAGGACCGCGACGTGAACGCTGTAGTCCCGCTCACGCTCGTACGCGCACCGATCGAGGAGCTCGTGCAGCATGTGCGCGAAGCCTGGAGTCGAGAGCGAGATTCTCCCTGACGTCTGAACGGCCTGGAGCTGATGGATGTCGTGTCGTAGGTCGCTGAGCGTGGCAGAACGCACGGCTGTCAGGCTGCGGAGCGCTTCCTGCGCGTTGAGCGCACACCGCTGGCGAATACCGCGAAGTACCCGCACCAAGTCCTCCGGCATGCGCATCGCTTTGCACGCCAGTTCCGCCTCCAACCAATCCTGGTCCTCGATGGCGCGTTCGAGTCGGGCGAGATCTCTGGGCTGGATGGGATCCTCGAGGATCTGGGTGCGACCACCACCAGCATGTGACGCGTACCACATGCGCGCCGGCCGCAGCAGGCAGGATTGCGCGAACGCCATCTGCGGAGTGCCCGGCCCGACTACGACAACGTCCCGCGCAGTGAGGGTCACCGTCTTTCCCCATCGCTCCAGCTCGGCCATGCACACCTGCGGGTCGGCCGGGTTGCCACGGATTGTGTGGATGCTCTCGATCTGATCCGCGGGTCGAAACCGAGTGAGGTATCCGCGCAGAACGTCTGCAACGTAGACCGTATCCTTCGGATGCGGTGGATCCTGCTCCGTGACGATCAGGTGCCAAGTGCATCCCGTCGGCAGTCGCTTGCAGACCTCGTCCACGATGGGGAGGCGGAACCCTGCAACGTCCTCCCCTCGGAGTAGGTCCGCGGCATGGGTGGTTATCAGAGTTCTCGGGCTCTCCTCCCATTCGGATTCCCCGGGCTGGACGATCGCAGAGGCGAGCGCGGCAACCATTTGCCGGAACGATGCTCGTGAGGTACCGGATTCATCAGGGAGTCGGACGAGAGTGCCGTCGGCGCGCTGAATCTGCACGTCACTGGCGCCGAATGCGTAGACGATCTTCATGGGAAAGGTATAACCGGTAAGGGTAGGTCAAGCATGAAGCTACCGGGAGTTGAAGGCACTCTCAACCCGGTTGTCCGAGTTTGAGGCACTTGGATCCCTCGCTGTCGAGGTGTCCACCAACTCGGGGCAGGGTCAGTCCCACCAACTCGGGGCAGGGTCAGCTTCTTTGTATTCGTGGAAAAGGGGTCTCAATCCCCTCGTCGTCGGGGAGTGCGCTGAGGGGAGCCAACCCGAGAACGACCTATGAGCGCGCTTGACGAGTCTCAATCCCCTCGTCGTCGGGGAGTGCGCTGAGGGCCGAAGAAGGCGTGCACGAACGTGTGGCCGAAGCAGATGTCTCAATCCCCTCGTCGTCGGGGAGCGCGCTGAGGGTCGCGGCGTACCTGGGTGCGGCGCGTGATTCCGAATAGCGTCTCAATCCCCTCGTCGTCCGGGAGCGCGCAGAGGGCACAAGAACAGCATCACCCTCGCCCTCCGCTGCGGAGGGTCTCAATCCCCTCGTCGTCGGGGAGCGCGCTGAGGGGCGATG
>Ga0163151_10007724_pt1 | contig 12434 bp, 7 predicted proteins | sample OliLakLV19MP5IB2_FD_145596 | JGI IMG/M metagenome (GOLD analysis project Ga0163151, IMG submission 145596) | Freshwater microbial mat bacterial communities from Lake Vanda, McMurdo Dry Valleys, Antarctica - Oligotrophic Lake LV.19.MP5.IB-2 | ecosystem: Environmental > Aquatic > Freshwater > Lake...
GTTGTGCGACGAAGGCTCGCTTTGTCGAAGCGGACGAACGCGAAACCGCGCCGGAGGGCGGGCGGGCGCTGCTGAATCTCGGACACACGTTCGGGCACGCGATCGAAAATGTCGCGGGCTACGGCGAGTATCTGCACGGCGAGGCGGTCGCCATCGGTTTAACTGCCGCCGCGCGGTTGTCCCAGAAACTTGGTTACATCGACAGCAGTGACGTCACGCGCGTGGAGGCCGTCGTGGCCGTCCACGCGTTGCCCACGCGGTTGCGGGCGCCGCTCGCATTTGCCGACTTGCACGCGGCCATGACGCGGGACAAGAAAGTGCGCGCGGGCGGCTTGCGGTTCGTGGTTTTGAAGCAGCTCGGCGAGGCGATAACTCAGGACGGAGTAGCCTTGGATCTGGTGGAGGCGAGTTTTCGCGACGTGGGGGCTCACTGATTTCGGATTGCGGATTTCGGGTCGGGCAGTGATGCCATTCACGTCACTCGCACGCCGCGGGTTAATGTAAGTCCAGTTCTCATCGTCCCACCGCACTCGAGATGTCCGCCATCGATGAAGGTATCGTCCGGGAGTATTTCGAACAAAACGGTTTTCTGGTCCGGCAGGCCCGGAAGTATCAAGTGCAGGCGCGCCGCAAGGTGGCGGACGAAGAGATCGACCTCTTCGTGCTGAACCCGGCATGGCAACGCGGATCGCGCAAACCCGACTTTTTTCTCTTCTCGAACGAGCTGCCGTACGTGCACACGGCAATCGTTGCCGTCAAGGGGTGGCACACCGGGGTGTTCACGCCGAACATGCTGAAGAGCAGTCCGGAGATTTTCAGTTTCCTACAGCAAAACGTGCTCAAGGAAGCCGCGCGCTTTTTTCCGCCGAGCACGACGGAAGATCCGGCGGATCCACCGGCGAAGATTCTCGTGTTGCCCAGCCTGCCGACCGCGGAGCCGTTCCGCTCGCAGAGCGTCGAGTTGCTTAAACAACATGGCGTCGACGGTATCATTTCATTCCGGGCGATGCTGCTGGATCTGTTGGAGAAAATCGAAATCAACCAGAACTACAGCAAGAGCGACACGCTGCAGGTCATGCGGATTTTGAAAAACTACGACCTGCTCAAAGACACGCAGCTGGACTTGCCTGGCGCCCGGGAGTTTGCTCCGCGCAAGCCGCGGCCTTGAATTGAGTTTGCGCTCGAATCGAGCCGCACGACCGGGAAACGTAGAACCATGATTCATCCGACCGCCATTGTGGAAGCGGGCGCCCAACTCGGGGCCGACTGCGAAATCATGGCCTATGCCGTGGTCACGAAGCACGTCGTCCTGGGAGACCGCGTGGTCGTGCATCCGTTCGCGGTGATTGGGGGCGATCCCCAATATCTAAAATTCGATCGGGCCAGTGAAACGGGGGTTCGCGTCGGGGCGGGCTCGGTGCTGCGTGAACATGTGACGATCAACCGGTCGATTCTCCCAGGGAAGGCTACGATTCTGGGCGATAATTGTTTTCTGATGTCCTCGAGCCATGTCGCGCACGATTGCGAGGTCGGCGACAACGTGGTTTTCGCCAATGCGGCGCTGCTCGGTGGACACGTCAGTGTCGGCGACAACAGTTTTCTCGGCGGCGGCGCTGCCGTGCATCAATTTTGTCGCATCGGCGAAAGCGTGATGGTCGCGGGCCATGCCTCGATCACGCGCGATGTGCCCCATTTCACGATGGTGGCGGAGCGCGACGACATTATTGGTTTCAATGTCGTGGGCTTGAGAAGGCGCGGGTTTTCGCGGGCGGCCGTCGCCGAGCTCAAGGCGGCGTTTCAGGATGTGTTCTTCACGCCGGGGAATATCCGCGAAGTCGCCGCGCAGCGGATGCAAACGAATGCGTTTGAGACGCCCGAGGCGAAGCGCTTCCTGGAGTTCTTTGCGGGCGGGAAACGCGGTTTTGCCCGGGCGCGGCGCGCGAACTCCGAGGGTGGGGAAGATTAACCCGAACTCTACCTCTCTGATTTGTCATCGCGAGCCCGAGGAACGAGGGCGTGGCGATCCAGCTAGATGGATTGCTTCGTCGCTGCGCTCCTGCGAATGAACACCTACCGTTTGTCATTGCGAAGGAGCCTAAGCGACTGCGGCAATCCACGTGTCCCGATGGATTGCCACGCTCGGCAAGCCTCGCTCGCAATGACAATCGGAGGTGTTCATTGGCGATTCCACCCAACGTCGGGTTGATCCAGCTCTCGCAATGACAACGTAATAATAGCAGGCAAAGGGTGCAGAGCGTTCAAGCCTGAGTGTGAAATATACCGGTTGCGGGGCGTTAGAAAAGCCGGGGTGGGTTGGAGGGCGGCCGAGGGCGGCCGCGGTCCCATGCGGCACGACTGAACGCGGCGGTTTTTTCGCCCACGAAACTTCCTGCGGCGGACGAACTATTTTGCGGGCGTCGATGCGGTCTTGCATCTAAGGTAGGGCATGGCTTCGAAATTGGCTTTCACGTGTGGGGATCCGGCGGGGGTGGGTCCGGAGATCATCGCCTCGTGGCTTAATTCAAATCCCGAGGCGGCGCGGGCCATCACCGTGATCGGTCCGGCTCGCTGGCTCCAGTCTTTGGATACGTCGGCGACCAAGCTCGCGGTGGGCCTGGAGGAGTTTTCCGCCACGCCCGGCCAGCCGAGCGGCGAGGGCGCATTGGTGGCGTGGGCGGCGATGGAGCGAGCGGCCGAGGGCTGTAAGTCGGGCGAGTTTGCCGGCGTCGTCACGGGGCCGGTGAGCAAGGAATGGCTGGCGCGAATTGGCTACGGGTTTCCCGGCCAGACCGAATTTTTCGCTGCGCGCTGGGGTGGCGACCCGGTGATGGCGTTTTGCGGGGGCAAGTTGCGGGTCGTGCTCGCGACGTGGCATGTACCGCTGCACCTGGTTCCCAGTTTGCTGGGTCCTCATCTGTTGCAGCGCACCGTCGCGGCCGCCGATGAGCTGGCGCGGATTTTCGTCGGTATGACCAGTCCGCCGCGGATCGGGGTTTGCGGGTTGAATCCGCATGCAGGCGAAGGCGGCATTCTCGGGCACGAAGAAATCGAGTTGCTCAATCCTGCGCTCGAGAAACTCCGTCACCACTTTCCAGGACTATCGCTCTGCGAGCCCGGTGACACCCTTTTTGCCCGCCAGCTCCGGGGCGAATTTGAGGTCGTGGTGGCGCTTTACCACGATCAGGGATTGGCTCCGCTCAAGGTGATCGATTTCGACGAAGCGGTTAACGTCACTTTGAATTTACCCCACGTGCGCACCAGCCCGGATCACGGGACCGCGTTCGGAATCGCGGGCAAAGGTCTGGCCCGCGGCACGAGTTTTGCCAACGCGGTGGCGGTGGCGGAACGGTTGATTGCGTTTCGAACGAGGCGAGGCGTCGCGGGCTGAGGGCGAACAAGGTTCGGTCCTCTCGTTTTCCACCACAGTGCAGTTCCGCCTGGGGCGGGCTAAGGTTTTTTTCCACCGAGGAAAAAACCAGCAACGTGACGCTTTTCCGGGCGTCTGGCGGGTGTATCCATTCGTAACTTCCACAGCTATGTCACACTCTCCCGCGCGGCGTCATTGGTTTTTGTATACGACGGTCATTCTGGCCCTTGCGGGGGCGATTTGGTATTTTGCGACGCGCGCGCCCAAGCGGAGCTCCAATTATCGTTCCTACAGCTCCATGCCGGTACCGGTGCGGGCGGTTAAAGCGGTCCGAGCAGACCTGCCCGTTCACCTCCGCGCCATCGGAACGGTCACGCCGCTCAACACCGTCACGGTGCGGAGTCGCGTCGAAGGTGAGTTGTTGAAGGTCGCGTTCGCGGAAGGTCAGGAAGTGAAAAAAGGTGACGTTCTTGCCGAGGTCGACGCGGCGCCGTATCGCATCCGGCTCGCGCAGATGGAAGCCCAGCTTCGGCAGAATCAGGCTCAGCTGCAGACCGCCCGAAGCGATCTCGAGCGCTTGCGGCAGCTGGGTGGTCAGGCGTTGGTGAGCCAGCAGCAGCTGGAGGCCCAGGGTGCGCAAGTGGCGGAACGCGAGGCGGCGCTCGCGGCGGATCAGGCGCAGGTCGAGGATGCGCGTCGCCAACTCGATTATACCCGCATCGAAGCACCGATCTCGGGGCGGCTGGGCCTGCGCAGCGTGGATGTCGGCAACTTGATTCGGCCGGGAGATGCCAACGGGATTGTGGTCATCAAGCAGACGCGTCCGATCGCGGTGATGTTTACCGTGCCCGAAATGGACTTGCAGAAGGTGATTGGGCCCTTGCGCGCGGGCGAAAAGCTTGCCGTGCAAGCATGGGACCGCAGTGAGCAGACGATGCTGGCGAGCGGCACGCTGAAAACGGTGGACAACCAAATCGATCTCTCGACTGGCACCCTTCGCCTCAAGGCGGAGTTTCCCAATCAGGACGAGAGCCTTTTCCCCAACCAATTTGTGAACATCCGCCTGCGCGTACAGACTTTGAAGGCAGCGGTCCTGGTGCCGTCCGCCGTGGTGCAATTTGGTTCCCGAGGCACGTATGTTTACATCGTGAATGAACAGAGTCAGTCCATGGTCAGGGATGTGGTGATCGGGCCGGCCGACGGCGCCCTGCAGGCCATCCTGAGCGGTTTGCAGCCGGGCGAGCAGGTGGTGATCGAGGGGCTCGACCGGTTACGCGATGGGCGGGTCGTGACCGTACTTGCGGAAGGCGCGGCGACGGCTCCGCCGCCCCCGCCGCAAGCTCCCTCGGGCGAGAAAGGCTCTGGCGGAAAGAAAAAGCGGACATGAATCCTTCGCGCCCGTTCATCCTTCGTCCGGTTGCCACCAGTCTGCTGATGGTGGCGCTGCTGCTTTCCGGCATCATGGCGTATCGCCTTCTGCCGGTTTCCGCGCTGCCGCAGGTCGACTTCCCCACCATTCAGGTTTTCACCTTTTATCCCGGCGCGAGCCCGAATGTGACCGCGAGCTCGATCACTGCTCCGCTCGAGCGGCGGTTTGGCCAGATTCCCGGCATCAACCAGATGTCGTCCACCAGTTCAGGCGGCGCCTCGGTGATCACGTTGCAGTTTTCCCTGGAGATCTCGATGGGCGTGGCCGAACAGGAAGTGCAAGCCGCGATCAACGCCGCCGACAATCTGCTGCCGAACGACCTCCCGGCTCCCCCGATTTATCGCAAGGTGAACCCGGCGGATACGCCGATCCTGACGCTGGCGGTTACGTCCGCCAGCCTGCCGTTGCCCGACGTACATGATTTAGTGGATACGCGCATCGCGCAAAAATTGGCGCAGATTCCGGGGGTCGGCATGGTGAGCCTCGCGGGAGGGCAGCGCCCGGCGGTGCGGGTACAGGTCAATCCCGGGGCGCTGGCCATGCGAGGCTTGAATCTCGCGGATATTCGCGCGGCGATCAATGCCGCGAGTGTCAATCAGCCGAAAGGCAGTTTTGACGGTCCCATCCGCAACATCCTGATGGACGCAAACGATCAGCTGCGGTCCGTGGAGGAGTATCGCAACCTGATCATCGCCTGGCGGGACGGCGCGCCCCTCCGGCTGGGGGACGTCGCGACCATCGTGAGCGCAGCGGAAGATCGGCGGCTTGCTGCGTGGGCGGACAAGTTGCCAGCCGTGCTGGTCAATGTGCAGCGTCAACCGGGCGCGAACGTGATTGAGGTGGTCGACCGCGTGCAGGCGCTGTTGCCCCAACTTTCCTCCAGTCTGCCTGCCGCAGTGGATTTAGCCGTGCTGACGGATCGCACGCAGAGTATTCGCTCGTCGGTGCGCTCGGTGCAGCACGAGCTGATGTTCGCCGTCGGTCTCGTGGTCCTGGTAACGTTCATGTTCCTGCGCAACGTGGCCGCGACCATCATTCCGAGCATCGCGGTGCCGCTGTCATTGATCGGCACGTTTGGCGTCATGTACCTCGCGGGTTATTCGCTGAACATTCTGACGTTGATGGCGCTCACCATTGCGACGGGCTTTGTGGTGGATGACGCGATTGTGATGCTGGAAAATATTGCGCGTTATCGCGAGATGGGTGCTTCGCCGATGGAGGCGGCGTTGAAGGGCGCCTCGCAGATCGGGTTTACGCTCGTTTCGCTCACGCTCTCCCTCATCGCCGTTTTGATTCCGCTGCTTTTCATGGGCGAAGTGGTTGGGCGGCTGTTTCACGAATTTGCGATCACGCTGGCGGTTTCCATTCTTATCTCTCTGGTCATTTCGTTGACCCTGACGCCGATGATGTGCGCGCGGATGCTGCCGCCTGCGGATCCGGACGAACCCACCAAGCGCCGTTTCCTCGACCGCGTTATCGAGCACTACGGTGAGTTGCTGCAGTGGGTCTTGCGGCACCAGACCGCGGCTCTGCTCGTGACGGTGTTCACGCTCGGGCTCACCGCGTACCTTTATATGATCGTGCCGAAAGGCTTTTTCCCGCTGCAGGACAACGCTGCGATCCAGGCGGTGACGGATGCGCCGCAGTCGATTTCGTTTTCGGCGATGGCGGAACGGCAGCAGGCACTGGCCGCGAAAGTTCTGGAGGATCCGGCCGTGACCAGCGTCTCGTCGTTCATCGGGGTCGATGGGACGAACTCCACGCTCAACAGCGGGCGGATGCTGATCAATTTGAAGCCACACGCCGAGCGGAGTGACACCGCGTTGGAGATTATCGAGCGGCTCCGCAGCACCACTCAGTCCGTGACGGGCATCCGGCTTTATATGCAGCCGGTTCAGGAACTCACGATCGAGGATCGAGTGAGTCGGACCCAGTTTCAATTTACGCTCACCAGTCCCGATGAAAAGGTGCTCCACGCGTGGGTACCGGAGCTCGTGGGGCACTTGCAGGAGCTGCCCGAATTGGCGGACGTCGCGAGCGATCTGCAGGACGCCGGGTTGCAGGCGTTTCTCGAAATCGATCGCGATGCCGCCAGTCGACTCGGTATCAGCGTAGCGGATATAGACGACGCGCTCTACAGCGCATTCGGCCAGCGGCAGATTTCGACGTTGTTCACCCAATCGAGCCAATACCGCGTCGTGCTCGAAGTAGACCCGCGGCTCGCTCAAGGGCCGCAGGCTCTGACGGGCATCTATATCAACACGCGCCAGGGTCGTCCCGTGCCGCTGTCGAGCGTGGCGACAGTGCGCGAGCAACCGGCAACGCTGCTGATCAATCATGTTGGTCAGTTTCCCGCGGTCACCATTTCCTTCAATTTGCAGACGGGCGCCTCACTGGGTGACGCCGTCAAAGCGATTGAACGCGCTACGCTCGAACTCAAAGTGCCCGAGGCAATCGAGATGCGGTTCCAAGGTGCGGCGCACGCGTTTCGTTCCTCGCTTTCGAGCACGTTGCTGCTGGTGCTCGCGGCCGTGATCACCATGTACATCGTGCTGGGCGTGCTCTATGAGAGCATAATCCATCCGATCACCATTCTGTCGACGCTACCGTCGGCGACCGTCGGTGCGCTGCTCGCACTGTGGTTAACGGGCCGGCCTCTGGACATGATCGCGATCATTGGCATCATTCTTCTCATCGGCTTGGTGAAAAAGAACGGCATCATGATGATCGACTTCGCGCTCGAAGCGGAACGTCGGCAGGGTTTGTCGCCGCGCGATGCGATTTATCAGGCGGCGCTGCTGCGCTTCCGCCCGATCTTGATGACGACGCTGGCGGCGTTGTTTGGCGCCTTGCCGTTGATGCTGTCGACGGGATCCGGAGCAGAGCTGCGTCAGCCACTCGGTCTCGTGATGGTCGGTGGGTTGCTGGTCAGCCAGGTGCTCACGTTGTTCACGACGCCGGTGGTTTATCTCTTCTTCGACCGCCTCGCGCGGCAGATGCGATCGACCAAGAAACGTCCGGCCGTGGCAGGGCGGATTCCCGGTGAGAAAACCGCGGAGGCTCTGTCGCGATGAATCTGTCGCGTCCGTTTGTTCGCCGACCGGTCGCCAGCAGCCTCATTGCGGTGGCGATGGTGCTGGTGGGGGCGTTGGCGTATGGCCTGTTGCCCGTGGCGCCCTTGCCGCAGGTGGATTTTCCGACCATCCGGGTCAGTGCGTCGTTGCCGGGCGCGAGTCCCGAAATCATGGCGACGAGTGTGATCACTCCGCTCGAGCGCGCGTTCGGAAGCATTGCAGGCGTGACGGCGATCACGTCGGACAGCCGACCTGGCGCGGGCAGCATCACGCTCGAGTTTGCGCTGGATCGCCACATTGATGAAGCGGCGCGCGACGTGCAGGCGTCGATCAATGCCGCGCGTGGCCAGTTGCCCGCGGGCATGCCGGGGAATCCCACGTTTCGAAAAGTGAACCCGTCGCAGGCGCCGATCATGGCGCTTGCGTTGAGTTCTAAAAATTTGTCGCCCGGCACGCTGTACGATGTGGCTGCGACGATCATCGCGCAGAAGCTTTCGCAGGTTCGGGGTGTGGGCGAAGTCTCAGTCGGCGGGAGTTCACTGCCGGCGGTCCGCATCCAGTTGAACCCGCAGGCGCTGGCGCATTACGGCATTGCGCTGGACGAAGTGCGGCGCGCGGTTTCGGCGACCAACTCGCTGGGACCGCGCGGAGTGATCGAGCAGGGCGATCGGCAGTGGCAGGTTCAGATGAGCGATCAATTGCGCAAGGCGTCTGACTACGTGCCGCTCGTCATCCGTTATCGCGATGGCGCGCCGGTGCGGCTCGGTGATGTGGCGAAGATCACCGACTCGGTGGAAGACCGCTACAGCAGTGGATTTCACAACGACCGCCCGGCCGTGATCCTGATGGTGAGCCGGCAGCCGGGAGCCAACATCATCGCGACCATCGATTCGATCAATCAACAGCTGCCCGCGCTGCGCGCCCTGCTGCCGGCGGATGCGGATCTCGCGGTCGTGATGGACCGCTCTCCGGGAATCCGGGCGACGCTGCGTGAGTCGCAGATCACGCTCATCCTCTCGTGCGGACTCGTGATGTTGGTGGTGTTTCTTTTTCTCGGCAGCGCGCGCGCGGCGTTGATCCCCAGTCTGGCGATTCCCGTTTCGTTGATCGGCACGTTTGGAATCATGTACCTGTACGGGTTCTCGCTGAACAATCTTTCGCTGATGGCGCTGATCGTGGCGGCCGGGCTGGTGGTGGATGATGCCATCGTGGTATTGGAAAACATCTCACGCCATATCGAGCGTGGCTTGTCGCCGTTCAAGGCCGCGATGGTGGGATCGAGTGAAGTTGGTTTCACGCTGCTCGCGATGAACCTCTCGTTGGTGGCGGTTTTTGTTTCGATTCTGTTTATGGGCGGACTGGTGGAGCGTTTGTTCCGCGAGTTCTCGATCACGCTGGCCGCGGCCATTCTGATTTCGCTGGTGGTTTCGCTGACGTTGACGCCGAGTCTGTGTGCCCGCGTGCTCGCGCGAAAAGAGGATCGGTCGGACGGATGGTTGCAAAAGGGCTCGGAGCGAGTCTTCGGAAAAGTTCGAGCATTTTATGCGGCCTCGTTGGGCTGGGTGCTGCAGCACGCGACCTTGGGCTTGATTGTGCTGGCGGGAACCATCGCGTTGAACGTTTCGCTCTACATCACCATCCCGAAAGGTTTTCTGCCCATTCAGGATACAGGTCAGCTCAGTGGCTTCGCGCGGGGCGATGACGGTTTTTCCTATCAACTGATGCAGCCGAAAATCGAGGTTTACCGCCAACTGGTGATGGCGGACCCGGCGGTTCAGGACGTGATCGGGAGTTCCGGCGGCAGCACGGGTACGAGTAATGCGCGCATGATGGTTCGGCTGAAGCCACTGGCCGAACGCGGGGTATCCGCGAATGATGTGATCGCCCGAATCCGCGCGCAAACCCCGCTGGTACCTGGAGCGTGGTTCGGGTTGGGCGTTTCCCAGGACATCGACATGCCCCGCAGCTCGGATGGTGGCTCCTATGATCTCAATCTGCTGGCGAGTGAGACGGCGCTACTACGCGAGTGGGCGCCCAAGGTATCGGTCGCCCTGCAGGAATTGACGGAGATCACCGACGTGGATGTGCCGTCCGATGGTGGGGCCAAACAAGTGATGTTGCAGGTCGACCGCGAAGCCGCGCGGCGGTTGGGCGTCGACATGCGGATGGTAACTCAGGTTCTGAACAGTTCCTTCAGCCAGCGGCAGATCGCGACGCTGTATGAAAGGTTGAACCAGTATCGGGTCGTCATGGAGCTGGAGCCAAAATATACGGAAGATCCGTCCGTGCTCGAACAAGTGGAGGTGATCGGAGCCAACGGCGCGCGGGTCCCGTTGTCAGCTTTCACGCGCTATGAGTATTCGTTGATCGACGACCGCGTGCGGCATTGGGGGCAGTTCGCGGCGGAGAATGTCGGGTTTTCGCTGTCGGAGGGGGTGTCGCTGCAGGAAGCGCTGGCGGCGATCGATGCCGCGATGGCGAAAATCATGCTGCCGCGCCAGATCCAGGTGCAGCTGTCGGGTGCGGCGCAGACGTTTCAACGCAGCCTGCAATCGCAGCCGCTACTCATCTTGGGGGTCTTGTTAGCCGTTTATCTGGTGTTAGGGATTCTCTACGAGAGCCTCGTGCATCCGTTGACGATTCTCTCGACGCTGCCATCGGCGGGCTTGGGCGCGTTGCTCGCTCTGCGCTTCACGAACACCGAGTTCACGCTGATTGCGCTGCTCGGCTTGTTTCTCCTGATCGGCATCGTGATGAAGAATGCGATCCTGATGATCGATTTTGCGATCGCGACGGAGCGGCAAAACAAACTGGCGCCAAAAGAGGCGATCTTCGAGGCGGCGTTGCTGCGACTTCGTCCCATCTTGATGACCAATTTTGCGGCGTTGCTCGGAGCGTTGCCGCTCGTGCTCGCGACCGGCGAAGGGGTCGAACTGCGGCGTCCGCTGGGACTGGCAATTGTCGGAGGATTGGTCGTGAGCCAAGTGCTCACGCTGTACACCGTTCCCGTGGTCTATCTCTGGCTCGATCGCGTTCGCCTCCGTTTCCGGCGCGCGCCAAAGGTGCCGGCGTTGGTTGAGGCGACGACGTGAGTGCGGCTGGTTTTTACGACCGACGGATGGCGCGTTCGTGAAATAAAAGAGGCCGCGAATGAGATCGCGGCCTTCATCTGGGAGCGCGGCCGCCTTCGGCCGCTCGGTAAGACGGTGCGGCCGGGGGCGGCCGCGGTCCCGAGGCGGGCCGGACCGATGCCCGACTTCGCCTTGATGCTTGAATGCGGCCTCAGCTCAACGTCACGCCCTTGGCCTTGGCGGCGCGCAGGAGCGCGTCGGCTATGTCCGATGGAGTGACGGCGACTTCGATCCCGCACTCCTGGAGCACTGCTATCTTGGCGGCGGCGGTGTCTTCGGCTCCGCCGACGATCGCGCCGGCGTGGCCCATGCGGCGACCGGCAGGAGCGGTGGCGCCGGCGATGAAACCTGCGACGGGCTTCTTGCAATTCGCTTTGACCCAGCGAGCGGCTTCGACCTCGGCGTTGCCGCCGATTTCGCCAATCATGATGATGGCGTGGGTCTCGGGGTCTTCGTTGAACATCTTGATGACATCGAGGTGAGACGTGCCGTTGACCGGATCGCCGCCAATGCCGACGGAGGTCGTCTGGCCGATGTTCTTCGAGGTGAGTTGGAAGACGGCCTCGTAGGTAAGCGTGCCCGAGCGGGACACCACGCCGACGTGGCCTTTCTTGTGAATGTAGCCAGGAGCGATGCCGATGCGGCAGCCGCCTTTGGATTCGGGACCGGTGCCGGGCGTGACCACTCCGGGACAGTTGGGCCCGATCAGGCGCGTGCTGCTGCCGAGCATCGCGCGCTTCACGCGCACCATGTCGCGGACGGGAATGCCTTCCGTGATGGCGACGGCGAGTTCGAGCTTGGCATCGACGCACTCGAGGATCGCATCAGCCGCGAACGGCGGTGGTACAAAGATCACGGATACGGTTGCGCCGGTGGCTTTGGCTGCGTCCGCGACGGAGTTGAAGATCGGAACCTTGGCGCCATTGTGTTCGAAGAACTGTCCGCCCTTACCGGGCGTAACGCCGCCGACGACCTGGGTGCCGTAATCGAGCGAGAGCTTGGTGTGGCGCGCGCCGAATTCGCCGGTGATTCCCTGAATCAGAATTTTCGTGTCAGGGGTGATGAGGATAGCCATGGAAAAGAGAAGTTAAGAGCGAGAAGTGAGGTGCAGGTGGCGAGGAAGGGAGCGGTGACCCAGCGTTTGGGCTGGCCCGTGCGCCCGATTCCTCGATGTGGTTTTAGGCGGCGACCAGCTTCACAATTTTCTGCGCGGCGTCGGCCATCGTGTCGCCCGAGACGAGCTTCAAGCCGGAGTGGTTAAGCGTTTCCTTGCCGGCCGCCACGTTGTTGCCTTCGAGGCGAACAACGAGGGGAAGTTTCAGTCCGACCTCCTTCACGGCCTCGACGATGCCTTGGGCGATCACGTTGCAATCCATGATGCCGCCGAAGATATTAACGAAGATCCCCTTCACGTTCGGGTCGCCGAGGATGAT
>Ga0163151_10007725_pt1 | contig 12433 bp, 22 predicted proteins | sample OliLakLV19MP5IB2_FD_145596 | JGI IMG/M metagenome (GOLD analysis project Ga0163151, IMG submission 145596) | Freshwater microbial mat bacterial communities from Lake Vanda, McMurdo Dry Valleys, Antarctica - Oligotrophic Lake LV.19.MP5.IB-2 | ecosystem: Environmental > Aquatic > Freshwater >...
TGGGAAGTCTTCCAATACGCGACATCAGTGGCTACCACACGTAGGCGAGGACTTCCCCACCCACGCCCTTCTTGGTTGCCTCTTTGTCGGTCAGAAGACCGGAGGAGGTGGACAGGATAGCGACGCCGAGCCCGCCGAGTACCTTGGGGATCTCGGTTGACTTTGCGTACACGCGGAGGCCCGGCTTGGAGACGCGCTTGATGCCAACGATGGAGCGTTCGCGGTTCGGCCCGTACTTGAGGTCGATGGTGAGCGTCTGGCCGACGCGCGCGTCGTCGATCTTCCAGGCCGAGATGTACCCCTCGTTCTTGAGGATCTCCGCGAGGTGCGACTTCAGCTTGCTGCTCGGCAACGACACCGAATCGTGGTGCGCGGAGTTGGCGTTGCGCAGTCTGGTCAGCAGGTCTGCGACCGGATCTGTCATTGTCATTAGTTCTGTTCCTGTCTCGTCCGGTTTCGGCATCCGTTACGCGGATGCCGACCTAGCCGAATCGGTGGTGCTGTTTGGTTGAAGGGGCGCTGGGGTTTAGGAGGCGTTCTCGGCGGATCTAAAGGGAAAACCGAGCGCCTTGAGGAGGGCGCGGCCCTCTTCATTGGTCCTAGCGGTCGTGACGATCGTGATGTCGAATCCACGAACGCGGTCGATTTTGTCTTGGTCGATCTCGTGGAACATCGACTGCTCGGTGAGTCCGAAGGTGTAGTTTCCGCGACCGTCGAACTGCTTATCGCTCAAACCACGGAAGTCGCGGATGCGCGGGAGTGCGAGGGAAACGAGACGGTCGAGGAACTCCCAAGCGCGGTCACCACGGAGGGTGACGTGTGCGCCAATTGGCTGACCTTCACGAAGCTTGAACTGTGCAATCGACTTGCGTGCGTTCGTCACCTGCGGCTTCTGACCGGTGATGGCAGTGAGGTCCTTGATGGCACCATCAATGATCTTTCCATCGCGTGCGGCCTCACCGACACCGGTATTCACGACGATCTTGACGAGTCCTGGCACTTGGTGGACGTTGGTGAATCCAAAGTCCTTCTTGAGCTGCGGCGAGATTACGTCGCGGTACTTCTGCTTGAGGCGCGGCTGGGTGGTGCTCTTCTGAACGCCAGCCTTCGCGGCAGTAGCTGTGTCGGTCATTACTTGGATTCCTCTACAGTCGCCGCTTCGCTGTCTTCGGCTTGGGCGGCCTTCTTGGTCGATGCCTTTGCGGTCTTCTTGCTTTCGGCGCGGCGCGACTTCTTGAAGAAGCGCACGCGCGTGGTCTTTCCGCGAGCGTCGGTGTCGATGGTGAAACCAACGCGTGCCGGCTGTTTGGTGTCTGGGTCGACGAGGGCAACGTTCGAGATGTGAATCGGCGCCTCCATCGTTTCGATGCCGCCAGTCTTGGTTCCACGCTGGGTCTGGCCGACGCGAACGTGCTTGGTGATGAAGTTGACGCCCTCAACGATGACGCGATCCTTCGATGCATCGATGCCGATCACGCGGCCTTGCTTGCCGCGATCTCCACCGCGCTTCTGGGTTGGGCCACTGATTACTTGCACCAGATCGCCTTTGCGAATCTTTGCCATGACTACAGCACCTCCGGTGCGAGCGAGATGATCTTCATGAACTTCTTGTCGCGAAGTTCCCGCCCGACCGGGCCGAAGATGCGGGTACCACGAGGATCGCCGTCAGCCTTCAGGATGACCGCGGCATTCTCGTCGAACTTGATGTACGAGCCGTCTGCTCGACGGGTCTGCTTGATAACGCGAACAATGACCGCTTTGACGACATCGCCCTTCTTGACGTTTCCGCCGGGAATAGCGTCCTTGACGGTGGCGACGATGACGTCGCCGAGACCCGCATACCGGCGGCCTGAACCGCCCAGAACGCGAATCGTGAGGAGTTCCTTGGCGCCGGTGTTATCGGCGACCTTGACCCGGGATTCTTGCTGCAGCATGACTTACTTCGCCTTCTCGAGGACCTCGACCAGACGCCAGCGCTTCGTAGCGCTGAGCGGGCGGGTCTCGCTGATCAAAACCAGGTCGCCGACGCCGGCCACGTTGGCCTCGTCGTGCGCCTTGACCTTTGAGGTACGGCGGATGACCTTGCCGTAGAGAGGGTGCTTGACGCGGTCCTCGACCTCGACGACGATGGTTTTCTCCATCTTGTCGCTCGTCACATAGCCACGCCTGGACTTGCGGTAGCCGCGAGCAAGGTCGGCCGATTCCACAGTCGTCGCTGCACCGGACTCTTTGGTGTCAACCTTGGCCATGATTACGCCTCCTTCGTTGTCGTCGCGGCGTCACTCGCGGGCTCAGCCGCGGCATCCGCCTTCTTGGCAGTCGTCTTTTTGCTTGCCTTCGCTGGCACCACGAGCGGTGCGGGCGTCGCGCGGATGCCCAGCTCGCGTTCACGGATCACCGTGTAGAGGCGAGCGATGTCGCGCTTGACTGCGCGAATGCGTCCGTGGCTATCAAGCTGACCGGTCGCTGACTGGAATCGAAGGTTGAACAACTCTTCCTTCGCCTTCTTCAGTTCATCGAGAAGCCGATCGTCCTCATATGTGTCGAGCTCAGTGGGGCTCAGTTCCTTAGATCCGATCGCCATTATGCGTCGCCCTCCTCGCGCTTGATGATGCGTGCCTTGAGCGGCAGCTTGTGAATCGCTCGCGTCAGCGCTTCGCGGGCCAACTTCTCGTCAACACCGGCGACCTCGAACAGCACACGACCGGGCTTGACGTTGGCAACCCACCACTCCGGCGAACCCTTTCCCGAACCCATGCGAGTTTCCGCTGGCTTCTTGGTGAGTGGACGGTCGGGGTAGATGTTGATCCAGACCTTGCCGCCACGCTTGATGTGACGGGTCATGGCGATTCGCGCGGCCTCGATCTGGCGGTTCGTGACATACGCAGGCGTAAGTGCCTGAATGCCGTACTCGCCGAACGAGACAACAGTGCCACCGGTCGCATGGCCGCTACGACCCGGGTGGTGCTGCTTGCGGTGCTTGACCTTGCGGGGAATCAACATGGTTACGCCTCAACTCCTGTTGCGACCGGTGCATCGGCCTTTGGTGCCGTGGTGCGTGGCGCACGGCTATCACGACGGTCGGCTCCTCGATCGTCACGACGGTCGGCTCCTCGGTCGTCACGACGTTCCGGCCGCGTCGACTTCTGGGTTGCCTGCTCGCGGGCGAGCTCCTTGTTGGTGATGTCGCCCTTGTAGATCCAGACCTTCACGCCAATGCGACCGAACGTCGTCTTGGCCTCGTAAAAGCCGTAGTCGATGTTGGCGCGCAGCGTGTGCAGCGGAACGCGACCCTCGCGGTAGAACTCGGAGCGGCTCATTTCTGCACCGCCGAGTCGACCGGAGACCTGGATGCGAACACCCTTGGCTCCAGCGCGCTGGGCACCCTGCAGTCCCTTGCGCATCGCGCGGCGGAATGCCACACGAGCGGAAAGCTGCTCGGCGATACCCTGAGCAACGAGCTGCGCTTCGGCCTCTGGGTTCTTGACCTCGAGGATGTTGAGCTGGATCTGCTTGCCAGAGAGCTTCTCGAGGTCGGAACGGATGCGTTCTGCCTCGGCGCCGCGGCGGCCAATGACGATACCTGGGCGAGCCGTGTGGATGTCCACGCGAACGCGGTCACGGGTGCGCTCGATCTCGATGCGCGCCACTCCGGCGCGGTCGAGACTCGTCTTGAGCAGGTTGCGAATCTTGATGTCCTCAGCCACGTAGTCGGCGTAACGCTGACCGACCTTGGTGCTGTCAGAGAACCATCGCGACACGTGGTCGGTCGTGATTCCGAGACGGAACCCGTAGGGGTTTACTTTCTGTCCCATTACTTCTTCCCTGCCTTCTCGGCGACCGGCTTCTCGGCGACCGGCTTCTCGGCGACCGGCTTCTCGGCCTTCGGCTTCGCGGTCTTTGTGGCCACGTCGGCGATCTGGTCTGGTGTTGCAAGCACGATCGTGATGTGGCTGGTGCGCTTGAGAATCTGGAACGCACGCCCCTGAGCGCGTGGTTGGAACCGCTTCAAGGTGGTGCCCTCGTCGACGAAGGCGCTGGAGATGAACAAATCTTGCTCGTCGAGGTACGTGTTCGAGGCATCCGCCTTGACACGCGCATTTGCCATCGCGGATGCGACGAGCTTGTAGACAGGCTCGCTCGCGCTCTGCGGTGCGAACTTCAGGATTGCGAGGGCCTCGACGGCCTGCTTGCCACGAATCAGGTTGACGACGCGACGTGCTTTGGTTGGCGTGACGCGAATGTGCTTCACGCGGGCGATTGACTCGACCATTAGCGACGACGACCCTTCTTGTCATCCTTCTCGTGGCCACGGAAAGTGCGCGTCGGCGAGAACTCGCCGAGCTTGTGGCCAACCATGGTTTCGGTGATGAACACCGGAATGTGCTTGCGACCGTCGTGCACCGCGATGGTGTGGCCCAGCATGGCTGGGATGATCATCGAACGCCGCGACCAGGTCTTGATCACGTTCTTGCTGCTGGCTTCATTCGCCTTCACGACCTTCTGCAACAGGTGGTCGTCGACGAAGGGGCCCTTCTTCAGACTGCGTGGCATCTTCTACTCAATTCCCTTTAACAAAACTGGCCTACTTGCGCTTCTTGCCGACGTTGCGGCGGCGAACGATGAGCTGGTCACTTGGCAGGTTGCGCTTACGAGTGCGACCTTCCTTCTGGCCCCATGGCGTCACTGGGTGACGTCCACCGGAGGTCTTGCCCTCACCACCACCGTGGGGGTGGTCGACGGGGTTCATGGCAACACCACGCACGGTTGGGCGAACGCCCTTCCACCGCATGCGGCCAGCCTTGCCCCAGTTGATGTTCGACTGTTCGGCATTGCCCACCTCGCCGATCGTGGCGCGGCAGCGAACATCCACATTGCGGATCTCTCCGGATGGCAGTCGAAGCTGCGCATATGGGCCATCCTTGGCGACCAGTCGAACCGAAGAGCCGGCTGAGCGAGCCATCTTGGCTCCGCCACCAGGACGCAGTTCGATCGCGTGGATGACCGTACCGACCGGGATGTTCTTGAGCGGCAGGTTGTTGCCCGGCTTGATGTCAGCAGAAGCGCCCGATTCGATGATGTCGCCCTGTGCCAGCTTGTTCGGAGCGATGATGTATCGCTTCGTGCCGTCAACGAAGTGCAAAAGCGCAATGCGCGCCGTGCGGTTGGGGTCGTACTCGATCTCGGCGACACGAGCGTTGACGCCGTCCTTATCGTTGCGCTTGAAGTCAATGACGCGGTACTGGCGCTTGTGGCCACCTCCGACGTGACGGCTCGTGATGCGACCGGCGTTGTTACGGCCACCGGTCTTCGGCAGCGGGCGCAGCAGGGACTTCTCCGGGGTCGAGCGGGTGATCTCAGCAAAGTCTGCAACCGAGGAACCGCGACGACCTGGAGTCGTGGGCTTGTACTTACGAATAGCCATGAGTGTCTCTCCTTGAGTCCCTAGCCGACAGCCGTGAAGATGTCGATGGAACCGGACTTGAGCGTGACGATCGCCCGCTTGGTGTCTTTGCGCTTGCCGATACCGAACTTGGTGCGACGGGTCTTGCCCGTGCGGTTGAGGGTGTTGACGGAACCGACCTTGACGCCGAAGATCTTCTCGACCGCGAGCTTGATCTCGGTCTTGTTGGCGCGTGGGTCGACCTCGAACGTGTATTTGCCGTCATCGATCAAGCTGTAGCTCTTCTCAGAGACGACCGGAGCGAGGATGATGTCGCGTGGGTCTTTGTAGGTGACGGCGCTCATGCGCTGACCTCCTTATTGATCGATGCAGCCGTGGTCTTGCCAGCCTTGGAGTCAACGAACGAATCGAACGCGGCCTTCGTGAAGACGATGTCGTCGCTGTTGACGACGTCATAGGCGTTGAGCTGATCGGCAAACAGCACGTGCACCGACTTGAGGTTGCGCACGCTCTTGAAGCTGACCTCGTCGCCACGCTCAAGAACAACGAGCACGTTCTTGCCGGTGATCGACCCGAGCACGGATGCCGCGGCCTTTGTCGATGGAATGTCGCCCTTGCCCAGCGAGTCGACGACCGTCAGACGGTCACCGCGAGCGCGGTCGGAGATCGCGCCAAGCAGTGCGGCAGCAATCATCTTCTTGGGAGTGCGCTGCGAGTAGTCGCGCGGCTGTGGGCCGTGAACGATGCCACCACCGCGGTGCTGCGGCATGCGAACAGAACCCTGGCGAGCACGACCGGTGCCCTTCTGCTTGAACGGCTTGATCCCGGACCCCGAGACCTCGCCGCGACCCTTGACCTTGTGCGTACCCTGGCGAGCCGCAGCGCGCTGCGCGACGACCACCTGATGGATGAGCGGGACGTTGGTCTGAACGTCGAAGATCGCAGCGGGCAGTTCGACGGTACCGGTCTTCTTTCCCGAGGTGTCGACGACGTCGAGCGATGCGGCTGTGGTGTTGGCGTTCGTGGCCATGGCCTTACGCTCCCTTCACTGCTGTGCGGACGAAAACGATGCGACCGCGAGCGCCGGGAACCGCGCCCTTGACGAGCAGCAGCCCCTTCTCAAGATCGACCGAGTGGACGGTGAGGTTCAGCACGGTGACGCGATCGCCACCCATTCGACCGGCCATGCGCATGCCCTTGAAGACACGGCTGGGGGTCGAGGATGCGCCGATGGAGCCGGGCTTGCGGTGGTTGCGGTGCGAACCGTGGCTGGAGGAGACGCCCTTGAAGTTGTGGCGCTTCATCACGCCCGCAAAGCCTTTGCCCTTACTGGTGCCCATGACATCAACCTTTTTGCCCGCTTCGAACATGTCGACTGTGAGCTCCTGGCCGAGGCTGTACCCGCTGGTGTCATCCGTGCGCAGCTCGGTGAGGTGACGGCGCGGCGTGACGCCAGCCTTGTCGAAGTGGCCGCTGAGCGGCTTGGTGACCTTGCGCGGGTCGATCTGGCCGTAGGCGATCTGCACGGCGGTGTAGCCGTCGACCTCTGGGGTGCGCAGCTGGGTCACGACGTTCGGGGTGATCTCGACGACAGTGACGGGAACGAGCTTGTTGTTCTCGTCCCAGACCTGCGTCATGCCGAGCTTCTTGCCCAACAAGCCCTTGGTGGTCTTCGTGGTTGACATTGTCATGGGTCCTAGAGCTTGATCTCGATGTTGACGTCTGCCGGCAGGTCGAGTCGCATAAGCGAGTCAACGGCCTTCGGGGTCGGGTCGATGATGTCGATGAGTCGTTTGTGGGTGCGCTTCTCGAAGTGCTCGCGGCTGTCCTTGTACTTGTGCGGGGAGCGGATCACAGCGATGATATTTTTCTCGGTGGGCAGTGGCACCGGGCCGACAACGGTCGCGCCAGCGCGGGTCACGGTGTCGACGATCTTGCGCGCCGAGGCATCCAGGCCAGCGTGGTCGTATGACTTCAGCCGAATACGGATCTTTTGTCCCGCCATGACGGACTCTCTCTCTTCTAGGACTGCCGAACCGGAGCCCGCGCCTACCTCAGCGCGAGTTCCGCATGCTCAGCACTTCTGCTTTCGCACCACTGTTTATCTGTCAATGTTCAATTCCGCACGCACTGCACAGCACGCGCTACAGCGAGCGCACACCGCAAGAGCAGTGGGAATCAATTGAGCTTGTGAGTTCTTCCCCCTGCGGCCTAGCCTGGCAAACTCTTGGAGTTCGGACTATGCACTGCCTGGGAGTGATTCGCACACGCGAAGCGGCGAAGTGTTGAACTAGAAGAGTTTGCCATACAGTTGCGATTGCTGCAACCCGGGCGTGTCGCGGGGACGGTGCGGGGACACCCCGAATTCAGTCACCCAGCAACTCACGCAGGCGTGATTCCGGGGAGCGGTCCGCCGACCGGACTACCGTCTGACCGCGGTCGAACTTATCCACGACGCGAGGATCGACATAGCTGGACCTCGCCACCGACGCGGTATTGCCCAGAACCTCGGCGACATCCTTCATCACCTGCGTCACCGCCCGCTTGCGTGCAGTCGCGGTCTTCTGTGGGCCTGCTGCGGCGAGGCCGACCGCCGCAGTCACTGTGCCATGAAGCGTGCGGAAGTCCTTGGCGGTGAACTCCCGACCCGTGCGCTCTGCCACGTACGCATTGATGCCCTCTGCCGTGAGTGGATGCCACGACCGACCGTCCTTCCAGGCGAGCAGTCGCGCGTCGGCGCCCCGGTGCTTGAGGCCTCTCAGCGCCGCTGCTAACTCGGCATCGACGAGCACAGACTCCCAGCCCTGCCCGCTCTTGCCGGGGAACGCCAGTGAAACAGTGTCGCCCGAGATGCTGGCGTGGGAGCAGAGCAGCGTGGACAACCCGTGGCTCCCGTGCTGTTCCGCATACCGCTCCGAACCCACGCGGAGCGAGCCGGTGTCGAGCAGACGAAACGCGGCGGCCAGCGCGCGTGCCTTCGATGGCTGGGTGTCGCGCAGGTCCACCGTCACCGCACGGCGGGCAGCGGGCAGCGATGCTGCGAGCTCGAGCGCCCTGTCGAACTTGAGGCGGTCTTTCTGCTGCCGCCAGAACGGATGGTAGATGTATTGCGTGCGGCCGACAGCATCCACTCCCGTCGCAAGGATGTGCCCGTTCTCGTACGGCGAGATCCAGACATCGACCCAAGCTGGAGGGATGGCCACGAGTTTGATTCGCCGACGAACCTCGGCCGTCACGACCCTGCCACTGTCGTCTCGGTAGGAGAAGCCCGAGCCGGCACGCACGCGGCGCACGCCCTTGCCACTCGAGTCACTGCGGCGGAGCCTGGGCACTCGGCCAGACTATGTCGCGCCCGCGACCCTTGGGGAGGGCTTGAGAATGAGCCTGTGGACGAGTATGACAACGATGGATGCCGCTATCAGGGCGGCGATGCCGGCCTCCGCCGCGAAGAGGACCGGCAGCCATGCATCCATGACCAGGAACAGGCGCTGGAACGCCTAGCCGACGCCGAACGAACCACTGACACGGCCCCGCCATAGCGTGAGGAACACGAATGAACGCGCGACCGCGACTGGCGCCTCGAGGACGATCCTGCCCACCGTGCGGCGTTATGCCCACAGGATGGCGCGTGGTGCCACACCGGGGCCCGCACGGGGTGAGGGCCCAGTTTGGGCTGCTGGGTGATTTTCGGACAGCGGATTGATGGGTTTCTTACGCTGTCAGGGCTGGCTGTTGGTAACTGCGGTTGACCTCGTCGGGTCGGCGGTAGCCGAGCGCTAAATGCCGTCGCCGCCCAGTCATCGCGAACGTGCTGGGACTCCGCGCCGCGATCTCGAACCGCGGCCGGAAGCTCAGCACCGTGGCGGTACTTCTGGCCGGGGCAGCACCCTTCGCGACCATGATCCTGTGGGCGATCGTCACGACCGTGGCGCCGCCGGGCTCGTAGCGGAAGACCCTGCCGTGATCGCCCCTGCCTATGGTGTTGTCCGTCGCGCCGACCAACTGCCGACGTCATTGCCGCAGACATCGCCGTCCGTGTAGGTGCCCTGCATACTGGTGGCATCGGCCGAAATCGTGCCCTGGTATTGGACCTCGTTTCCGGCCTCGACGCTTCCGAAGGACACTAAGGAGGCATCCACCACGCCCGCGACGCCTCCGGATGACACGCACGGGGAGTTTGCGATGTCGATCGTGCCATTCAGCTTTCCATCGGCGATCACGATCAGCATCGTGAACGTACCCGATTCCGGGTACTTGGTACTCTGCCACTGCCCCTGCCACGACTGAGCCGCAGAAGTCGATTCCACCGGAGTGGGCTCAGTGGGCTTCTCGCCGTGAAATGTAATCGCTACGTACCCGGTCGATCGTACGTCGGTGATGGAGGTGAGGTGGTTGGTCGCCGCGTCGAGGATCGGGCCGACGATGCTCCGCACGACGCCCCGGATGCTGGAGGGGATTTGATCGAAGACGAGCGCCGTGAAGAGCTTGCGCACTTTCTCGATGTCGTTGCGATGCACGGAAGACACCAGCTTGAGCAGACCGGCGTGCTCTTCGCCCTTCGCTGTCTTCGCGCTCTCCTGCCCGGTCAGGTAGTCGTACTGGGCGATCTGATTGCGATCCAGCACCTCTTCGGCTGAATCAATCCTCGACAGATCGGGCCGGCCCATGTTGGTGGCCGTCCACGACACCTTGGAGCCGGCAGCGGATCCCGCATCGCGAAGGTTCACGTCGAACAGCTCTGCACATTCCAGGATGGGCTCGGGAATCGGTATCCGGTTGTCGAGCACAGTAAGAGTCACCCGGCCGTGCACTTTCGCATCGTCGATGCCGAACTTGTTCGTCTCGGGTTTCGGCTCCAGTGTCGACCGCCACGCCACCAGGAACGTGGAAAGCTGCCGGATGGTCTCGATTGCGCCGAAGATCGTGACCATGATCTGAACGATCGGCCGGGTCACGGCCTGGATCAGCCCGATCACGAATCCTGTCGCGAGATCGACCGCTTTGTTCCAGATCCTGCCGAGGAATCCGAAGAACCCGCCGCCCGAAGTGTCCACCTTGAGGGCGTTGACGACCGTGGCGATGGCGCGCTGGATGAACGTGCCGACCGCGCTGCATACCCCAGCCGCGCGCGCCTCAGGCACGGCGAGCGACATGACGGTGACTACGCCCAAGGCGGCACTGGCCTGATATTCCGCGGCGTCATAGTCGGCCGTCGCATCAGCGAGGAACAGTGTCATCACGAGGCTCGGAAACAGGATGGCTTCGGGATGATGGAAGTCCTGCTCTCCGAGCAGCGCGTGAGCGAATCGTGCACCATCGCTGTCGTAGTCGAGCGCCCACGCCGAGATGAGGTACCCGATGGGTGGCGCGCCCTCTGGCGCCGGAGAGATGGCCGCCAATTCGGCACCGCTGACGCCGCCCTCGTTCGCCGCCTCCGCGGCCATGTTCTGTGCCTGCCACGGGGTGACCCGCACGACCTCATGGGCGCTCTCGTCCCACTCTTCGGCGATGGCGATCCCCGCGGACTCGAGTTCGTCCGTCACGATGGCGACGTTCTTCTCGTCGAACGGCAGGCTCCGAAGTTGTTCGACGAGCGTCCGTGCATCGGCATCGATCGCCGGGAATTCCGATTCGGCTGAGTCCGTAGGAACGCATCCCGTGATGAGGAGTAGTGGACCGAGTGCGAAGGCAAGCAGTCGGAGAATGCTCAAACGGCGCATTTGCGCCTCCTCGAATGATCGAATGATCGCATGCTACACGCGACGGTCACGCCGCGCTGAGTGATGTAATTCCTCGTCACCGTGCAGGTGAGTGTTTCTGTTTATGCCGCAGTGAGTTCTGGGATGTGAATCAGCCCCGTCAGCGTGCCCGCGTTGGCGTCGGTGAGAGCGACGTTGAAGGCCTCCAGTTGGCGCATGGAGCCTTCGGAGAGGTAGCGGCGTAGAGGCCCCTCCCACTCGTCGTGTTGCTCGACGAGGACGGTGCCGGCGAGGCGGAATTCTTCAAATCCAGTGAGACAGTGCGTGTTTGGACGGTTTTGGTCGTTTCGATTGTGGCTGTTTCCTCCTTGGTGGGTTCGTCGATCCAGGCTTCGTGTCGGATCTGGGGCGGCCGTGGGGGCTGCTTGAACCGTTCCGGGTGTTCGCGGTAGACCCGGTTCAGGCTTTGCGCTCGGGCGTCATCGATGCCCTGATAGGTACCGAAGTGCACTGACGCGGGTGTGCCAGCCGATCCCGGAGCGATGGTGAACGTGGTTGTACTCGGTGAAGAACTCGTCGCAGAAAGCCTTCGCCTCGGCCAGGGAATCAAAGTGGTGCGAGAAATCGGGAACGTACTTCAACGTCTTGATCCGCGCCTCGCCGTAGGGGCTATCGTTCGAGACGTGGGCCGGGAGTGCGAGCGGGTGGTGCACAGATCGACGGATCCTGATATACCGGCGTGTTGAACACGGTCAGCACGTTCGCTCGTTCCGTACTCAACGCCGCGGTGGTTTAGCTCGCTCTGACTGCGGGACCGGGTCAGTCTTGAGCATCGGCGGGTTCAGCCTCCGGTAGTGGGTGGCCCGCGATCTTCCGGTCAGAGCGCACGCGGTTGCCGCCGTGACCGCCAGGGCGATCAGGCTGGTGAACGCGTCCGCCATGATCATGTCCGCGGCCGTGCTTGCGGTCCTCATTTGCGCCCCGCCGCCGGCTGGCTCAAGTCGCTGCTGTCCGAGAGCAGCTCCAAGAGCCTGAGCGCTTTTGACATCACGTCCAACGCAGCCTGCATCTGGATCAGGTGGCGGGTCAACCGGGCGTTCTCGGTCTCCAACTTCACCGCCCGGGATGCCTCGTGCGATTGCGTCGACCGGGGTTTACGGTCTCGCCGATACGTGCGCCCGGCCCGTTGCGCGCCCCGAGCTTTTGCCCATTCCGCAACTAGGGTCTGATAAATCCCCTCACGGCGCAACACGGCCGACTTCTCCCCGGGCTGGGCATGCTCATACTCCGCCAGCACGCGGGCGCGGTAAGGGCTGCGCAAGGGTGGGGT
>Ga0163151_10007726_pt1 | contig 12431 bp, 10 predicted proteins | sample OliLakLV19MP5IB2_FD_145596 | JGI IMG/M metagenome (GOLD analysis project Ga0163151, IMG submission 145596) | Freshwater microbial mat bacterial communities from Lake Vanda, McMurdo Dry Valleys, Antarctica - Oligotrophic Lake LV.19.MP5.IB-2 | ecosystem: Environmental > Aquatic > Freshwater >...
CGCCGGGAGGCGGGGTGAGATGGTTGCTGGGAAGAGGGATCAGGAATGAGGAGTTGGTTGTCCGTTGCGGCGATCGCGCCCATACCGGGACGCAACGCGCTGCATCGTGCGCACGCCCAGGACTTGCAACCGATTCCTCATTCCCCATTCCTCATTCCCCGTTCCTCATTCCTGACTCCTGACCCCGTCTCCGTCCGACTCTCACGCCAGGTCAAACACGACCAGCTCCGACTTTGGCGCCACTCCCGTCACTTGGATCCGCGCTTCGTCGGTGATTGCGGCGCCGTCGCCGGCGTGGAGGGCGATGCCGTTCACGAGGACGTGGCCGGTCGCGACGTGCACCCACGCGGAGCGGGTGGGGCGGAGGGTGCAATCGGCGGTTCTGCCGCCTTCGAGCGTGGTGACGAAAAGGTCGGCGTCCTGGGCAATCGGCAGCGCCCCGTCGCGGGAGAGATCGTCGCGACCGGCCACGCGGATGAAGCGATTGAGTCGGGCCGACTCGGGGAAGTCCTTCTGGCCGTAGTTGGGCGTGATTGCCTGTCGCTCGGGCAGGATCCACATCTGCAGGAAGTGGGTCGGGGCATCCTTCACGCCGTTGAACTCGCTGTGGCGGATGCCGCTGCCGGCGCTCATCACCTGCACCTCGCCCGGTCGCAGCACCGCGCCGTGCCCCAGACTGTCGCGATGCTCGAGAGCACCCTCGAGGACCAGCGAGATGATCTCCATGTCGCGATGGCCGTGGGTCCCGAAGCCCTGTCCGGGCGCGACGATGTCGTCATTCAGGACCCGCAGCGACCGGAACCCCATGAAGGCGGAATCCTGATACTCGCCGAAGGAGAAGGTGTGATGGCTGTCGAGCCAGCCGATCTGCGTGCGACCACGAGCGGATGAGAGGCGGAGAGTGAGCATGAGCGGGGGAGGGATCGCTGGCGCGAGCCCGAGGGAGAAGAGATCGGCGGGCAGGAGGCTCGCTGCGCGAGCCGGGAGGGAGCAGCAGTGGGTTGCACGATTGAATGTGTGGGCCGCGGTGTGACGGTCATCGGGGGTCCACACCCGCTGCTGCACCCCCTCGGCCCGCCGCCCCACCCCCCAGCGAGCTGGGGCATGCCCGACGCTCTCAGTTCCAGAGTGCAAGCAACAGGCCAAGGTCGGCACCGTTGACGATGCCATCGGCGTTCATGTCGCCGGCACCGGTTCCGCCCCAATTGCCCAGCAGCAGACCCAGGTCGGCGCCGTTGACTGCGTCATCATCATTGAGATCGCCTTCCATCGCCGGAACGTACGGCACGAGGATCTGAAGATGATCCACTTCAAACGCGCGGTTCGACCAGATGAGCACAGAGCCGATGCCTCCCTGGGCGCTCACGCCGAGGAAGCGATCCTCCGCGGTTGTTCCCTGTGACGAGTTGTCGCCGAGCGACAGGAATGTCTTCTCCGACACGAGCATGTCGGCGCCGTCGAAGACCTGCAGCGTGACGTTGGACAGTCCGACGCCGCCGTCGGTCCACACGAATCCGAACGCACCTGGGAGCACGCCGTCGACGATGTCGAAGGTGATCTGCATCGGACCCGGGAGCAGTTGGAGCAACGTGTGGCCCCCGTTGCCGTTGCCGTCGATGAGGCCATCGTCGCCGTCGACCGAGTCTGTGAAGATGCTGGGAAGAACGACCTGAGAAAACGTCGCGCTCGCGCCGGGCAGATCGTCGAAGCTCGCGTCCTCGATGGTGTCGAGGAAGTAGTGCGCAGGTGGGTCCTCCGATTCCGACCAGGGCGAGTCAGCCGCGCTGAGGTACGGAGTCGGACCGACGAAGGGGTCGAAGATGCGCGAGGGCAACGCGTACTGGACGTGGTCGTACTCGATGAAACCGGGGCTCAGTTCGACGCGCCCGATGCCGCCGGGCGCGACGCACCCGAGGAATCGATCCTCCGCGGTTGTGCCGTTGTTGAGGTTGTCGAAGAGTGGCGGAAACTCACGCAGACCGACGAACTGTCCGGCTGGACTGAATATCGAGAGCGTGATCCTCTGATTGGCCGTGAGCGAGTCAGTCGCGACGATGCCGAACGACGTGACTGGCCCGCCCAGCGCATCGCTGTCGAACGTGAGCGTTGTCACGGGCTGCGCACCCGTGTAGATCGAGCGACCGTTGATGCCGAAGCCGTCGACCACGGTGTCATCGCCGTCGACCGAGTCGGTCACCGGCCCTGGCGGGACGATGAACGCGAAATTGTGCGAGACGCCGGGCGTGTCAAACGCGTGGTCCTCGAAGTCCTCCAGCGCAAAGCTGTAACCGAGACCGGCGACGTTGAGCGGCGAACTCGCGGCGCTGACGTACGGAGTCGGTCCATAGATCGTGGCTCCGTCGGGCACGGGCAGGCTGTACTGCACATGATCAAGTTCGAGCTCGCCCGTCGCGGCAGCAAGCGTGATCCTGGAGATGCCACCGCCTGCCGACACTCCGACGAATCGATCGTCGGCCGTGGATCCCTGAACGCCGCCAGCAGCGAAGCTGTAGATCGTCTGCGACAGGATCGTTCCACTCGGTCGATACACCGTCATCGTCACCGTTGTGTTGAATGCCGAACTGGTGACGACCAGGCCAGCCTGCTTCGGATATCCCCCCAGCACGGCGGGGTCGAAGGTGAAGTTCACCGGCGTCCCGGCCGGCACCGACCACGATCGACCAGTTGTTCCGATGCCGTTGACGACACCATCGTCCGCATCGACGGAATCCGTCGTCGGTCCGGGGTTCTTGATGGCCCCCGCCGAGATCGTCGTCCCCGGCAGGTGGAGGATGCCGTCCTCGAAGGTCTCGAGTATTCGATTGGCACCCAACTGCGATACGTCCCACGGGGAGTTCGCCATGCTGCTGTACGCGAGGGGTTCGACGAACAGCGGTGCCGGATCGCAGAATTCAACGGCCAGCTGCACGCACAGCGCATCCCACTGAATCTCGCAGCAGAGGTCAGTCAAGAGGCACACCTCCTCGCAGCACTCGGCATCGTTGCACGCGGGCGAATTGCGCGGTGTCAGGCAGTCGCCAGCGAGCGCGTCGCCGCAGACGAAACTGGCCCCGACTTCAAAGGCGATCGTCCATCCTCCGAGTGATCCGAGGTCGCCGCCTTCGTGGTCACCGACGGTGAGCTCCCACGTGCCGGCGATTGGAACACCGACGAACGTGCTGTCGAGCAGGACTTTCGTACCAACGTTGCTCGCCGTCGCAAAGTACGTTCCGCCAGGCACGACGTAGGTGGTGCCACCCTGCGCCGCGGCGGCCCAGAGGTCGCCGACGAACGAGTCGGCGAACGCGTAGTTGCCGCCGAGGTTGCTGCTGTCGCCGAAGGGCGGTGTCGTCGGGAACCCGACGCGATGGAAGAGCGACTGCGTGGCGCCGCTCTCGACATGCGTCAGTGTCGCGCTGACATCCCCGATCCAGGAGTGCGTGAGATTCTGGAGCGTGACAGTGAGCTTCGACACAGCGCCCGAGTCGGTCGCCGTGATGGCAGAGACGAGGTAGCCGGGCGTGTTCTCTCCGTAGATGCCGTCGGGTATCACCCCACCAGCGCCGGTGTACTCCCCGGCGTGCGCCAGTGGCACGATGAGAGGCCCGCCCGCCAAGGCTGCGCACGCGAGCAATCGGACTGAGAATGACGGAACCAGAGGAGCAATCGGATGTGAATGCAAGGGCGGATCCTCACGTGAAACAGCGTGACGAGCAGCAGCGAGATCCTTCTCTCGGCCGACGATTCAGCACAGATCACCCCTCCGACCGAACGCACATCGCAGAACGCCAGGCGTCTCAATCCCTTGCGTACATCGGCACGAAGGCACCCCGACCTTCAGCCCGGGTGACTCTCGCCACCGGCTGTAGTGCTCGGTCGTGGTCGACGGATCCGCCCGGCTTCGAGCGAGCAGGAAGCCGGCTGGCTGCTCGCTCCATGATCAAGCTGGGGCCGACGGCGATCCGTCAGACACAACCTACATGGGAAGGGAGGCGACCACGTTGATGGGGACCCGTGCTGACCCGGCAGGTCTCGGGGACGGGCTTCGTCGCCGCGTGCGGACGCGCAGCTTCCGCATCCGGCACTCACTGGGGAATCGGGGCGGCCGGATTCGAACCGACGACTTCCTGCTCCCAAAGCAGGCGCTCTACCAAGCTGAGCTACGCCCCGCGCGGGGCGAGTGTAGAGGGGCGTTGGCTTCGCCGACTGGGTTCGTTGGCTGGCGCCAACGAACTGAGGTATGCCGCGTGTGCTGCACCTGTTTGGGGCCGGAAATGCCGCCGCCGAGAGGGGACGCACGAACTCCCATGCATGTGAGCGGCGGCATTCCCGGCGATTCAGTTGGGGGTGCGCGAGATTCGCCCTGGGACTGCTGCTCCTTGGGATCGTCGACCTCCTGGTCGCCATCCGGCATCCGGCCCCCAAAAAGCTGCTCGGCTCGATCGACCAAGCTGGCGAAGCCAGCGCCGCGTCGATCGTGCCGAGCGAAAGAAGCGTGCCGCGCCAGCGGCACACCTCAGCCCCCGTCGGCAGAGCCGACGCCCCGGTGGGCCCCCCACCCATTACCATCCCCGCTTCCATGCTTCTCGCCTTCGAAATCGACTCCTACCTCCCAATCGGCGTGCTGGTCCTGATGGCCATCGGCTTCGCCGTGGTCAACATCATCGCCACCAAGCTGATCGGTCCCTCCCGCGAGGGTGTGGTCAAGGGCACGACCTACGAGAGCGGCATGAACCCGATCGGTTCGGCCCGCAAGCGCTTCAACGTGCGCTTCTACATCGTGGCGATGACCTTCCTGGTCTTCGACGTCGAGATCATCTTCCTCTACCCCTGGGCCCTGACCTTCTCGCAGCTCGAGCCGCAGAGCCCCGAAGCCGGCCTCTTCCTTGCCCGCATCCTCTTCTTCATCGCCGCCTCGGTGGTGGGATACGTCTATGCGTTTCGCAAGGGAGTGTTTCGGTTTGATTGACGCCGTCGGCGGCGGGGAAGAGGGAGCAGGGAGCAGGGGGCAGGGAGCAGGGAGCCGCAGGGGGTTGCACGATTGGGTGCGTGCGCGGGGTGGCGGAGGTGGCCCGCTGCGGGCGCCACTCTTTCGCGACGGTGAAGTTCCCGCAACCCAAAAAACCGCTCGGCTCGATCGACCACGCTGGCCCAGTCAGCGCCGTGTCGATCGTGCCGAGCGATGGAAGCGTGCCGCGCCAGCGGCACTCCTCAAGCCGCCGGAGGCGGCACCGTCGGCGGAGCCGACGGCCTCAGAAACTCAACCTCAACCCCACCCCGAACGCAATCTCAGTCTCCGGCCGATCCTTGAGATCCTGGGCGAGCGGGATCATCACGGTGGCATCGACGGTCCACCAGGTCGCTTCGTACATCACGCCGGGGGCCAGGAAGAGCTGGTGGTTCCCGTTGGTCTCGTAGAGGCCATTGAGTTCGGCAACCGCGTAGATCGCGGCGCCGGAGCTCTCAGCGCCATACTCGGCCGGTGAGAGTCGATAGAGGTACGAGGCGTCGTAGCGGAAGCCGTCGGGCCGCGAGTGTCCGCCGGTGTTGAGCTCGTAGATCACATCGGCGTTGACCCCGTGTCGGCCTCGAACCATCGAGAAGATCGCGCCGAAGAGCGGGTTCCACTCCTCGCCGGTCGAATCCCAGTACGTCTCGGTGCCGCCTGGCATCTGGATCCCGCCGACGAGGACTAGGCGCATCGTGTCGGTCGGCCCCGTGTCGTTCTGCCAGGGTCGCCACTTCACCAGCAGCGACATGTCGCCGATTCCGGTTGCGGAGTCGCCGGTGGCCACGGCGCTCCTCGAGAGATGGTTGAAGAGAACCGGCACATCGAGCGTCACGGCGAGATTCGAGAGCAAGGCGTAACTCACCTGCGTGGCAATCGAGACTTGACGAATGTCCCGCTCCTGGGTGGTCTCGTCGCCGTCGAACTGGCGATAGTTGACCATCGAGTGCACGGTGAAGTGACCGACCGACGGCTGCATGGCGCCGAAGCCGTTGACCGGCGTCTGAGCATGCGAATCTGGCGCGGCGGCAAGCGCAGCGAGCATCACGAGCGCGAGACCGAGCGCACGCTGCCGCACGCTGCGCACGCGTGATCGACCCCGGAGGATGACGGCCTCGATCACGCGCCACCTCCGGCCGACTTCGAATCGGTTGGCATCTGGATGCGCACCAGTGTGAAGCCGGTGCGGTCGATGGCCTGTTCGAGCTGGGCCTGCGTCGACGGGCCGGAGCTTGAGAGGCGCACATTGACGATGCCGGTCCCGAGATTGATCTTCACATCCTCGACGCCCGGCACCTTCTTGAGCTGGCTGTCGACGTTGTTGGCGCAGAGCGGGCAGCCCATGCCGTTGACCCAGATCAGCGCAGTCCGCCCGTCGGTCGCGGGGGCCGAGGCGGCGGCGGGGGGATTCTCCGAGGCGGCGACCGCTGCACGCGCTGGATCGACGGAGGCATCCGACGCCCGCGGCGTGCTCTCGCAGGCGGTGGTGAGCGCGAGCGCACCCACGCAGAGTGCTCGGCTGATCGAGAGGGGGATCGAGAGGGGGGACGAGCGGATGAACGAGGGCATGAACGAGAATTCACGCGCCCAGGCAAGCGGGCGGATGACGAGACGAATCACATCCTGCGCGGTCCGCAGCGATGAAAGGCTGACGTTGAACATCACAAGCTCCTTCAGCCGGTGCCTTGGAAATGCGGTGCCGGTTGGGCACCCCGTCCAGGCACGGGCAGATCACGAGTTGACGGGTAGGTCGAAGGCGACGCAAGGCGCGCCACACAGTTCTCAATCGGGGGTTCTCAATCGGGGGTTCCCAATCGGGGGTTCTCAATCGGGACTTCGCAATCGGGGGTTCAGGTCGCGAGGTCTTGGCGCAGGTTCGGGAATCCCGACCTCACGCCAGACCGCGCGGGAACGCCGCAGCGAGGCGACAATGAAGCGCGCAGAGCGACTGCGCCGGGGCCGGCGGTCGGGCGATGCGTTCCGGCGGTTGGAAGCGCCGCACGACCGACGCATCGGCCGTCATTGCGCCGGGCATCGGCGCCAGCTCGAACGCAGGCAGGATCGTGAACAGTTCGACCGAACACGCATCGCCAGCGGCTGATGATGCCAGCCGCGCATCCGAAGACCGCTCATGACATCGGCAGGGCCGATCGTCGTCGTGCGACATTGGCCGCGATGTGCGTTCGCCTTCGGCGTTGGCTCCGTTGGCCGAGCCGTCGACCGAGTTGCCAACCCCAATGTCAATCGCGCCCGCAGCCGCGCGGCAGTACGGGCACGGCGTCGCTTCGTCGACCACGCTCATGCTCACCGTCGCGACGCTCGATGACACCCGCGGCGTCATCGTCACCTCGGCCGATTCACCACCGACCAGCGCCAGCACCGCATTGAAACTCTGATGAAGCCCGCAGCAGCACCACGCCGGCGTCGACGACGCGACGGTGACCACGATCATGGCGATGACCGAGCCGATCGACCCCGCTCGCCGAAGAGCAGCGCGCACCGGAGCAGCGCCGTGGCGCCTGATTCGGCGCTGAAGTGCGGCGTGATGAATGCGGAAGGACCTTGACATGTCGGCTGAACTCGACTTCTGACGAACCCGGGCAAGCGGCAGTTTCTTCCCATACGCCCGCCCCCGCAAGCCGAATTCTGGAATGGGCCCTCGGCAGTCGGGTGAGCGATACGCTCCGCCCGTGCATCGGCCTGAGCAGGTCCTGAGCCACGACCGTGGCGAGGAGGACATCCTCGCCGAGGCGTAGCACTCTCCAGCGTCCCTCGGCTGCGGCTGCCCGGAGCGGCATTCCTGCGGCGTCGAAGCTCGGTCTCGAACCTCGATGGGTCAGCAGACCAGCCGTCGGCTCGATCCCTTCGCTTCTCCTTGCGGGAAGCCACTTCGGGCAGCCTCGCGACGCAGCCAAGGGGCGCGGGAGTGCTCGGTGGTTCGCCCAGTTCGATCCCGAGACCAGACTTCGCATGCTGATCGAGTGGGAGGACACGATGCTCGGCTTCAATCCGGGCGTCGAGGTGATGGACCGTGCTCGCCCGATTGCCGGCCGTATTCAGATCCTTGCGCGACCGGCTGAACTCGGCGACGGTGTCCCTCTTCGTCAGTCGGGACCTCACCCCGGCCCCAGCACCGCCCCCTTCGACTCGTAGTACGCCGTCAGTCCGTTGCGCTCTGCCGCGCTGAACTTGCGGGCCATGGCCTCGGACCACGCTCGGGGAGCGGCGCCGCGGGCGGCGAGGTAGCGGGAGTACTCGGCGTCGTAGGTGTCGAGCGCCGCGAGCGAGTCGCGGTCGCTCGGGCAGCGATCGTCGAAGAGGATCGCGCTGACTGGAAGGCGCGGTCGCGCTTCAGGGGTTTCGTCGGGAACGCCCACGCAGAGACCGAAGAGCGGGAAGACGCCCTCGGGAGTTGTCAGAAGGCGATCGACCTCCGGGAGATCGTTGCGCACGCCGCCGATATAGCAGATGCCGTAGCCCATCGATTCCAGGGCCACGCTCAGGTTCTGGGCGAAGAGGGTGGCGTCGATTGCGGCGACGAGGAACGACTCGAGGTTTCCCGCATAGCGAGTGCCGGCGCGGGCGGCGATCAGCCGATGCCGCCGCTCATCGCCGCAGATGACGAGAAACGCGCCGCACGCCGCCACCTTCTCCTGACCGCCGGTCAGCGCCACCAGGCGCTCGCGCACCGCCATGTCGGTGATGTTGATTGCGCAGTACGCCTGCACCGCCGAACTGGTCGAAGCCATCTGCCCCGCACGCACCGCCGCCTCCAGATCCTCGCGCGGGACAGCACCCGGCCGAAACCTGCGGATGGACCGATGGGAGTGGAGGAGAGAGAGCGTTGGGTTCATGGCGGATCGGGACGTGGGACGGGGTTGCGCGAGTGGTTGGAAGGGGGAGCAGGGGGCAGGGAGCCGCAGTGGGTTGCACGACATGGACGATCGCACCGGTGCGCTCGCGAAGGCGTTGAATGCAGCGCGGGCGTCAACGCGTGCAACCCGCTGCCATCTTTCCCTGCTCCCTGCTCCCTGCTCCCTGCTCCCTGCTCCCCGCTCCCCGCTCCCTGCAAGGCGGCGCAGCGGCTGATCCTCCCCCAAGCGCAGCTCCAGTCACCCGTGAACGATGTTCACCATCTTGCCGGGCACCACGACGATCTTGCGGATGGGCTTGCCGGCCAGGAGTTCGATCACCTTGCTGTCGGCGAGAGCCAGGCGCTCGATGTCCTTCGACTCGGCGGTGGCGGGGACGATCACGCGATGCTTCACCTTGCCGTTGAAGGCGACGGGCATCTCGATTTCGTCGTCGATCAGCATCGCTGGATCAATCACGGGCCAGGTCGAGAGGGCCACGGTTGCGGCGCGGCCTGTCCCGCGGGACGAAGCGCCGGCCGAGGTTGACGCGTTGCTCGCGGCGCCGAGCCGCTCCCAGAGTTCTTCGGCCAGGTGGGGCGCAAACGGGGCGACCGCGCAGAGCAGCCGCTGCATCTGATCGACCGAAAGCGGCGTGCCGGCCGCAGCGGAGCTGGTCGCGGCGTTGACGAACTCGATCAGGGCGGCGATTGCGGTGTTCATCGAGAGACGCTCGATGTCGCCGCCGACGCGATGGATGGTCCGATGCAGCTGCCGCTCGAGCTCGGGGTGGTCCTCCTGGCCGAGGGTGACCTCGCCGGTGCGCTCGTCGAGGGCCAGCCGCCACAGCCGCTGAAGGAAGCGGAATGGTCCGGCGATGTCGCGCGGGTTCCATGGCTTGCTCGCCTCCAGCGGGCCCATGCACATCTCGTACAGCCGGAACGTGTCGGCCCCGTACTCGGCGATCACGTCATCGGGATTGATGACGTTCTTGAGCGACTTGCTCATCTTGGCGATGGTCTGGATCACCGGCGTGCCGGTGGCTCGCTCCACGAACGAGCCTTCGGAAATCTCGTCGACCTCGTCGGTGGCCACGAGCGTGCGATCGTCGCGCTGGAAGGCGGGGGCGAGGATCAGGCCCTGGTGGAAGAGTCGCCCGGCCGGCTCCGGGGTCGAGACGAAGCCGAGATCGAAGAGCATCTTGTGCCAGAAGCGGGCGTAGAGCAGATGCAGCACCGCGTGCTCGGAGCCGCCGACATAGAGGTCGACTCCACCGGCGTGCGGTGAACCGTCGGCGCGGGCCGAGGTCATCCAGTAGCTCTCGGCTTCGGCGCCGACGAATCGCTGCGTGTTGTGCGGATCGCAGTAGCGCAGGTAGTACCAGCACGAGCCCGCCCAGTTGGGCATGGTGTTGGTCTCGCGCCACACCCGCGTCTCCGGCGCGAGGTTCGAGGCGTCGACTCCGGCTTCTCCCGCAGTCGTGTTCACCCAGTGCGTCGCCTTCGAAAGCGGCGGGACCGGCGTCGAGTGCTCGACGGGCTTGTAGTCCTCCATCTCCGGCAGCCGCACCGGAAGGAAGTCCTCGCGCACCGGGTAGTGGTTGCCGGCCTCATCGAAGACGATTGGGAAGGGCTCCCCCCAGTAGCGCTGCCGACTGAAGAGCCAGTCGCGCAGCCTGTAGGTCACGCGGCGCGACCCGAGCCCCGCGCCATCCAGCCATTCGATTGCGGCCCGGGTCGCCTCGCTGGTCCAGAGTCCATCGAGCGCCACCTCGGCATTCGCGCTGTTGCAGGCGATGCCCTCTTCGGTGAAGGCCGTGGTCCACGCCGCGACCGTCTCGGCGAAGGCGGCGTGTGCGGGATCGCTGGGGGTGTCGGGCGAAGGACGGACCACCTGGCGGATCGGCAGGTTGAAGCGCCGCGCAAAGGCGAAGTCGCGCTGATCGTGAGCGGGGACGGCCATGATTGCGCCGTGGCCGTAGCCCATCAGGACGTAGTCGGCGGTCCACACCGGAATCGACTCGCCCGTGGCCGGATTGACCGCCATCACTCCGAGGAAGACGCCAGTCTTCTCGCGGGTGTCGGCGAGTCGATCGATGTCCGAGCGGTTGCGGGCGGTGGTGACATACGAGGCGATTGCGGCGGCGTCGGCGCCGCTGGGAGGGGTGCGGGGGTTGCGGGCGCCCGCGGCCATGACCGCATCGACCAGCGCATGCTCGGGAGCGACCACCATGTAGGTGGCGCCGAAGATGGTGTCGGGCCGCGTGGTGAAGACGCGGAGGAAGCCGATCTCTTCGAGCTGCAGAACGTCACCCGGGTCCTTGCTCTCGCCGCCGGTTTCCAGTTCGAAGTCGATCTCCGCACCTTCGCTGCGACCGATCCACTCGCTCTGCATGGTGCGGGTCGACTCGGGCCACCTGATGAGCTCGAGATCCTTGAGGAGTCGTTCCGCGTAGGCCGTGATTCGGAACATCCACTGCTTGAGCGGGAGCCGGAAGACGGGATGCCCGCCGCGCTCGCTGCGGCCGTCGATCACCTCTTCGTTGGCCAGCACCGTGCCCAGCTTCGGACACCAGTTGACGGTCTGCTCGCCGCGATACGCGAGGCGCAGATCGCCGAGGAAGTCGCGCTGCTCGTCGCGGGAGAGCTCCTGCCAGCGTCGAGCGCCGATGGGTTCGCCGCCGAGCACCTCGAGGTGTGTCGACACCTGGCCGCGGATCACTTCGCCCGAGGGCCCGATGTAGGCGAGGTTGTTCTCGAGCTCGCGGAGGAGATCGGCAATCGGCCGCGCCGCGTTGACCGAGGGGTCGTACCAGGCGTGATACGCCTGCAGCCAGATCCACTGCGTCCAGCGGTAGTAGTCGGGATCGATCGTCGAGAGCTCGCGCGACCAGTCGTAGGAGAACCCGAAGCGTTTGAGCTGGCGGCGGAAGGTGTCGATTGCCTTCAGCGTGGTGATCGAGGGATGCACGCCGGTCTGCACTGCGTACTGCTCGGCAGGCAGGCCGAAGGCATCCCAGCCCATCGGATGGAGCACGTTGAAGCCGCGCAGTCGCTTGTAGCGACTGATGACATCGGTGGCCGTGTAGCCCTCGGGATGGCCGACGTGCAGTCCCGAGCCCGAGGGATACGGAAACATGTCGAGGCAGTAGAACTTCGGCCTGCTCCCGTCGAAACCGTGCTCGCCCGGATTGGGGGTATGGAAGGCGTTGGATTCCTCCCACGCCGCCTGCCACTTCAACTCGATGGCGTTCGCCACCGCCGCGGTGTAGCGGTGAGGGTGCTCGTCTGTCGAACCCGGAGAACCAGATGAAGAGAACGGTGGCGCAGAGGACATGGGGGGAGTGTAAAGCGGAGCAGGGAGCAGTGGGCAGGGAGCAGCAGCGGGTTGCACGACTGGACGCGTGCGCGGAGTAGCGCGCCGTAGCGCGCCGTCCTGGGCCGTACCGCGCCGTCCTGCGTTGTGCTGCGCCATACGGCGCCGTACCGCGGCGTGCTGCGCCGATCGGTGCGCACGCATCCAGTCGTGCAACCCATTGCAATTCCCCCTGCCCCCTGCTCCCTGCTCCCTGC
>Ga0163151_10007730_pt1 | contig 12427 bp, 8 predicted proteins | sample OliLakLV19MP5IB2_FD_145596 | JGI IMG/M metagenome (GOLD analysis project Ga0163151, IMG submission 145596) | Freshwater microbial mat bacterial communities from Lake Vanda, McMurdo Dry Valleys, Antarctica - Oligotrophic Lake LV.19.MP5.IB-2 | ecosystem: Environmental > Aquatic > Freshwater > Lake...
CTCACCGCCTGTTCCGGCTGACTGTCGACGGGAAACTTGACGGTTTGCGGTCCGGCCGGTGACAGGATCAGCAGGTGCGCCTCGTCCCCCGCCTCGAAGACGTTCATCGCCACCTTGCCGTCGGCGTCGGTCTTGTAGGAAACCGACGATGCCGACATCGCATAAATCAAATGGTCCTTCGACTTCGTGGTCCGCTGCGAGGGGGCGACGGTCGTGTCGGCCAGCGGCTTGCCGGCGGCGGCGCGCAGCAGGATCGTCTTCTTCACCGCGGGGGCCAGTTGGAAGTCAAACGCCCCGGCTGTCTCGCCGGCCTTTTTCGTGACGTAGGTGCTTTGGAACGCCAGTCCGTCCTTCACCACGGAGACCAGCAGGGCTTCGCGGTCCTTTTCCACGTTCCCGTCTGCGAACCGGTATTTGCCAGCGGCGTCGGTGTTCGTGACGAACGGTTCCTGCTGATATTTTCCCTCCGGCCAGCTCTTCCGAATCAGCAGCACCTTGGCGTTGGCGACCGGTTTGCCCGAGGCGTCCGTCACGGTCCCTTGAACTCCCGATGTCGTCGACACGCTGATGACTTGCTCCGGCGAACGGTCAACCACGAACCGAATCGTTTCGTCCATCTTGTCCTTCGTGACCCGCAGCTCCACGGAGTCGCCGAGCGCGAAGAGCGCCATGCGGACCTGGCCCGCCGCATCCGTTTTGTACCCGGCGTCGGTGCCGCTCTGGTCGTACATCAGGAATTCCTCGTCGTTCTTGTCCGGCTGGCGGGTGCCGGGCCACACGGCGGCCTGGGCGAGCGGTTGTCCGTCTGCGCCGCGCACGACGAACGTCTTTTCGAGGGCGGGCTGCAATCGAAACTGGAACGTCTTCACGGCCGCATTTGGCTTGTAGAGCACGTATTCGCTGTGCATCGCGTGACCGTCGGCGAGGACGGTGACCAGGAACGCCGTCTGCGTGGCCGAGGAATACAACTCCTTGAACCGGAACGCGCCGTCTTTGTCGGAGGTCTGGTGAAAGGCCCGTTGCGAATACCGGCCGCCGGGCCAGCTCTTAAAGATCAGCAGCACTTTGGCGCTGGCCACCGGCTGCCCGCGGGCGTCGGTGATCTCGCCGACGAGGTCGTGCTTGACCTCCGGGTCTGCTTGCAGCGCGGCCAGCATCGTGTGCATGGCGGCGTTCTGCTGGTTCGCCAGCGCGAGTTGATTCGTGAGCCACGCGATGGCCGCGATCGACACCACCATCCCCAGCCCCAGCGACGACATCAGCCACACGCCGCGCCCGTAGACTGCCTGCCGGCATTGGCGGCGAATGCGGTCGCGGCCTCCAAACAGCCGGAGCGCTTCGTCCGCGGCCGCCGCCGGGTCCAGGCCCGATTCGATCAACTCCCGCGTGCGGCATTCGATGTGGAAATCCAATTCCTCGTCGATCTCGCGGTCGATGACCTGCGACGACCGCCACGTCCAACTGCCCAGTCCGAAGAGTCCGGTGGAAGCTGCCATAGATTCGCCCTTTACTTCGCCGGCGAGAGAGATTCTCTGTTGGTGAACGACGACGCATCGCATCCGTCACACGTCACGCCTGAAAGCCCATCACGCGGTCAATCGCCGTAGACATCCGCCGCCACGCTTCGGCTTCGGCTTTCAGTTGCCCGCGGCCGAGGGGGCTCAGCTCGTAATACTTGGCCCGGCGGTTGGAGTCGCTGGTGCCCCAGTACGACGTGATCCAGCCGCGCTGTTCCAGACGATAGAGCGCCGGATACAGCGAGCCTTCCTCGACGTTCAGAAAGTCCCGGCTGACTTCCTTCAGATGCCGGGCGATCGCATACCCGTGCTTCGGTTCCTTCTTCAGCGCCTGCAGGATCAGCATGTCCAGGCTGCCCTGCAACAGCGCCGGTTTGCGTTCCGCTGCCATCGTGATTGACCCTCGTTCCAGCACCCCTAGACACTCTATGGGAATACGATAGCCGCGCACCCCTAGACAGTCAATGGGAGAGCCGCAAGATTTCTTGTCCCCTCGCCCGCCGCTTCGGTGGGAGAGGGTTAGGGTGAGGGTGCCTTTCGCCTTTTCGTTCCTTCCGCGGCAGAACGTAAACAGAGAACCAAAGACAGAAGCACCCTCACCCCGGCCCTCTCCCAGCGAAGCGCCAGGCGAGGGAGTGAAGCCAACGCGATCGGACCTCGTTGGATCGACGGATCACACACGACGCTCGGGCATCATCGAGCCTGCGAACCGTCGGACACAACGAATGCCCGTTGCGCGCGACTCCGGGCCAGCCAGCGGCCCTCGCCGTCGAACGCCTCGACCGACCAGGCACCCGTCGATCCCCGATGGAGGAGCCCCAGCTTGTGGGCTTCTTCGCCGGGCAGATCCGCGAGTCGCAGCTGCGGCAATGACACCGTCGCCGTGTGCGACTCTTTGAAATAGACTCCCCCTCCCTCAGTCAGCACCGTGCGCCAGAGGGTGACGCGGTAGGACTCAGCCAGCGGAAAGGCGTCCCACTGGAAGACGGTTCGCTGGGGATCGATGCTGCCGTTTTCCGCGGGATTCAAGCCTTCCAGCACTTCCACCAACTTGGCGCGAATCGCAGGCAGTTCCACCGTGTGACCGCGGATTTCGACCATCTCCGGCAGGTCGCTGAAATCGAACTCGAGCATGTTGTACTGCCGCCCGGCCTGCCCCGATCCCTGGCTGCTCCGAGAACCCGTGTCGACCATCAGGCGGTATCGCCCGTCGGCCACGCCCACCCAGGCGGTTTGATCCAACTGCACCGGGGCCTCTCCCAGAACTTCCGGGATCGTTTGGCCGCGAATGGTCCGATGGCCGCGACCTGGGTCGGGTTCCTCGGGATTCCACAGCGACACGCTGAGTTTGATGCCCAGGTCCGGGGAGAGGTCGACGCCCGCGATCCGGAATCGCAAGCCGCCGCGCAAGAGTTCCGGACTCGTGGAATCGAGCCGGTGAATCGCCCGCGCCAGATGCCGCAGCAACTTGGGCTCTTTGAGTTCCCATTGCAAGGAGTGCGGTCGGAAGGATTCGATGCCGCCGTTGGTTCCCGCATAGATGGGGTAGGCCGCTTGCAGGATGTCGAAGGCCCGGCGGTAGGCGGCGAGCGCTCCGGTACGGTCGCCGGCGCGCTTGCGAATCGCCCCCGCCGCATACGCCGCCTCGGTGCGTTTCAGGACCGGCGCGCCCGGCTCGTCGGCGGCGGTCAGCAGGTCTTCGGGTGATTGGTTGGGCAGCGTCCACTTGGGAAGGATCTCCGCCAGCGATTGCTGCGGTTCCTTCCCCAACGACTGCCGCAGCCGCGCCAACAAGTCGGCGGCCTCCAGCCGTTCGCCGGCCGTTCCGTGGGGATGCCTCAGAAACGCATCGAGTCGATTAATGGCCAATTCGGCCGTGGACAGAGTTCCTCCGCGGAAGGGAACGTCAGCAATCGAAATCTTCCGCTCCAGCACCGCTTGGGCAACGGGATAATCGTATTCTCCCAGCCAAGCCTCGGGATCCCATTGCAACAGCTCCACTCCGGCGTCGACCGCGGCTTCCCGATCGCCCATTTCCTGCGAGCACCGGAGCAGACGCTCCAGGATTCTCACGCGGTCCGTGTTGAAGGCCCGCTGCAACGCGCGGCGGTACAATCCCACGGCTTTGCTGTGCTCTCCCCCCGCATGCCGTTCGTCCCCAGCCACGAGCAAATCTTGCACGCCGGGTCCGACGGCAAGCGATGTCAAAGCCAGCATGACGGCTGCGGTCGCCGTCACCCAGGTCGCAGTTTTCCAATGCTGGCGGGCCACCCTTTGCGCGCGTTGGACGATGCCCGGCCGCCGAGCCAGCACCGGCGTTCCCGATTCGAAGCGATGCACGTCCTCCAGAAAGGCACGCACCGTGGCATACCGCCGCGACGGCACCTTCGCCAGCGCTTTCAGGCAAATGGTCTCCAGTTCGACAGGGATGCGTTTGTCGATCCGGCGCAGCGGCTGCGGTTCTTCCTTGAGCAGCCGGATCAGCACGTTCGCCGGCGCATCTTTGCCGTACGGCGCATCGCCAGTGAGCATTTCATAAAGGACCGCCCCCAGGGCATGGACGTCGGTCGCTTCGCCGATCTGGTCGATCTGCCCCAGTGCCTGTTCGGGCGCCATGTAGGCCGGCGTTCCCATGACTTCGCCCGTGCGCGTGATCTGCGAAGACTGCGTCATGTCCCGCGCCAGCCCGAAGTCGGTGACGTAGGCCCGACCTTGTGCGTCAATCAGCACGTTGCCGGGCTTCAAATCGCGGTGAATGATCCCCTGCGCGTGAGCGTGCAGAACGGCTTCTGCGGCTTGCTTCCAGAGCGCGAGCGCCTGCGTCGGCGACAAGCGCTCCCTGGCGAGCAGCGCCGACAGCGGCTCCCCTTCGACGTAGTCCATCGTGAAGTATGGCTCGTCGCCGGCACGACCGACCTCATGTACGGAGACGATGTTCGGATGCCGCAGCCGCGCCAGATGCCTCGCCTCTTCGAGAAACCGTTGCAACATTCGTCCGAAGGTCGCTTCACCGGGACGCAGCACCTTGACGGCCACCATGCGGCCGAGCGACTTCTGCCGGACCAGATACACGATCCCCATTCCGCCGCGGCCCAGTTCCCGCACGATTTCGTAGTCCGCGGGCAGTTCCGGAGGCGGCCGATCAGCGACCGCCTCCGCGGCGGTCGTCACCGTCTCGCCGAGTGCGCGCTGCAGCGCCGCATATCCCGCGACCGCCCGGTCGAAGTCGGGACGGAGATGATCCGGCACGCTCGGCTGGCCTCCCGCCAGATGGACTTCGAGCAACTGGTCGAGTTCGCTGTCGGACATGGTCGGGCCTCTTTCGCTGGTTCAGAGATTCTTCCCCAATTCCACGAGGGCCCGCGCGGTCAGGTTGCGCACCGCGCCTGGCGATCGCTGAAGCAACTGTCCCGCTTCTTCAGCGCTCAGTCCCTGGAAAAACCGCAACAGGAGCACCTGGCGATGATCCTCGCTGAGCGTATCCAAAGCTCGGGCCACCCGCTCCTGGTGTTCGACGCGATCGAGCTGCGTGAGCGGCCCACTGATGTCCGCCCGCGGAAGCTCAACGGGCTGACGTTTCAACGCCGCGAAGTGATTGCCCAGATCGCACAGCCGATGGTCGATGATCCGACACAACCACCGCAGGAACGCGCCGTCATCGGTGTAGGTGAAGTCGCCAAATCCTTGGTGTGCTGCGAGATAAGCATCCTGCAAGACATCCCGGCTTTCGAGACTGGTCCGCAGTTTCGGACCGAGCCGGCTGCGAATGAACAACAAGGCCCGGTCCGTATGCAGGGCGAACAACCGGTCATAAGCCTCCCGGCTACCGGCCTGTGCCTGCTCGCAGAGGATCTTGGTGACCGATTCCATACGGTGATTAGCGGAAAGGCGATGCGACCGTCTCGCAGATTATCACAAAAAAACGAATGTTGTGGTGACGAACAACGTCGCTAGACCCGGTTGGTCGCTTTAGCCTGGAATCTGTTAGGCTCGGCAGACGGCCCACCCGACGAAGAACGTCACTTTCCCAACAATTCCCCCAGCACATTGTCATGCGGATACGGATGCCCCGTGTGCTGCGTGAACGCTTCGCCGTACGCCGTGCCGATCTGTTGGCCGCGGCTGGCGGACCAGCGGCGGCAGCCGTCGAGGTATTCATCGAGGCCGTGCTGTCGGCGGAGCCATTCGCGCTGGCTGGCGTGACAGGCGAGCATCTGTAGCTTCAACTCGAACGTCGTGGAGATGTCGAGAATGAACCCCGGCTCGATCGGGCGGCCGAAGTAGTCGATCCCTTCCAGCGCATCGACGTAGTACAGATGCGGGATGTGAGCCAAAGGCGGAGCCGGGTCCCAGGCGTGCGTCAGGTAGTGCGGGACCGGGGCCGCGAAGCACGCGTCTCGCACGAGGCGGCTGGTATGTTCGTGGTCGCTCATGTAATCGACCGGCGGCGCGGTGATGACCACGTCGGCTCGCGACTTCCGCAGCGCCTCGGTCACCCGCCGGCGGCCGTCGTTGTCGACCAGAATCGACAGGTCGCGGAATTCGAGACAGGCGTACTCGGCCCCCAGCAGGTCGGCGGCCCGCTGGGCCTCACCGCGGCGAACGGCGGCGATTTCGTCCGGCGGCAGTTCCGCGCTGCCGAGGTCGCCGGGGGTCATCGTGGAGATGGTGATCCGGCAGCCGAGGTCTTTGAGCCGGGCGAGCGTGCCGGCGCACTGAATTTCGACGTCATCGGGATGGGCATGAATCGCCAGGATGCTGAGTTGTGCGGGATCGCGGGGCATCGGACATCCTCATGCCAGAGATTGGAAAACCGCGAAGGCGCAAAGGACACGAAGGGAAGGCGAAGAGACCAGGACCACTGACCGTGTGTGCTTCTCTCGCGTCCTTTTCTTCCTTCGCGTCCTTTGCGCCTTGGCGGTTTTCTTGTCGTCTTTCATCATTCGCCGAAGCGGTTCCAGTTGTCTGTACGGTTCTGAAAGTGCGATCTAACTCCATTCGCCCGCGTCAGTCTACGCGGCGGGAAGCGGGGATTGAACTCGACTCGGAGCGGGAATCGGCCGGAAAATCAGCTCCGGGCGGCATTTTGGCTCAAGTTCTGTGGTCAATTCATCTTGCCAGCTAAGGCCGGTCGCCGTACAACCCCGGCTTGATCGGTCTCGAACTCTCAAGCGGCGGGGGGATTGCCGTCGCATCGGGGCCGGTCGCTCGACACTCACAAGGAGGGGTTATCGTGTCGGCCAACTGGACCAAGTCCTGCGGATTGCTGCTCGTCCTGGGCCTTTTGGCCGGCTGCGGCAAAACCACTCCGGCGACGACCGCGTCGACCGACACTTCATCGCCCACCAGTCCCGGACCGACGCTGATCGCCGGCGGGCTGCCAACGGCTTCGATCGGGTCCGACCCGTTCGCGGCCGACTCATTGACGGAATCGGAACCCGAGCCGGCGGAAGGGACGCCGGAGTGGCTGCTTCGAGAAATCCAGCGGATTCGGTTGTTGCCCTTCCCGTCCATGGAGGACGAGGATGGAACCCCCGATGCGAAAACTGCCACGGCGGAAGGCCCTGGCGACGCGGCTCCCACGAAACCGTCCGACGCAGAAGAACGGATGGCCCAGGTCCGCACGATCCGGCGGGACCGCAATCAAGAAGTCGTGAAGCTGGCCACGGGCGCGCTGGCGCAAACGGCCAAAGACCCGGCCAAAGAAGCCGTGTTTAACACGGCCGTGCATCATCTGCTCGACGCGCATCTGCAACTGGCCCTGCAAGGGGACGAGCAGAGTATCGGGGCGTTGTATGAGGCGGCCGAGGCGTTCTTCGCCAAGAAACCAGGGACAATCGCTGCAGCGGAAGCGCAGTTGACGCTCGTCAACCTGGCCCACGCCAATGCCTTGCGGTATGCCAAGACGGAGCCGAAGTGGTTGCAGGAATTCGCCCGGCACGCCCAACTGTTCGCATCGCGGTTCCCCAGTGAAGGTGACGCCGCACTGCCGATGCTGCTGGCCGCGGGCCGAAGCTGCGAGCTGAACGGCTTGATGGACGAGGCGGTCTCGTGCTTTTCGCTCATCGAAGCCAAGTTCCCGGACACCCCGCAGGCGATTCAGGCGGCGGGCGTGTTGCGGCGGCTGAAGCTGCCCGGTCAGAAGCTACAATTGGCCGGCCCGACGCTCGACGGCAACTACCTGTCGGTCGAGGATTTCCCCGGCAAATCGGTGATTGTGGTCTTCTGGTCATCGCACGCCGCTCCGTTCGTCGAGCAGGTCGACGCGCTGAAGGCCGTCGCCGAAAAATACAAGAAATACGCCCAGGTTCTGAGCGTGAACCTCGACACCGAAGAGGGGGAAATCGACGCCTTCCTAGAGCGGACCCAGCTCGCTTGGCCGGTGATTTTCCACGTCGAACAGGACAAGCGGAGCTGGAACGCCCCGCTGGCCGTTCACTACGGCATCAACACGCTGCCGACGATCTGGATCACCGATCCGAACGGCCTCGTGGCGAGCACCGAGGTGACGCCTCAGACGCTGGAGGCCAGGCTGCGGGACGTGATTCTGAAGCACCGGGCGGCGACCGCCGCGAAGCCGCAGGAATAGCCGGCGGCGCTCACGTCCGAGCCATTAACCCAAGGCCGGTCTCCCATCGTGGAGGCCGGCTTTTTTCTTTGACGACGTCAAAATCGCTGTGGATTCCCGTCCAGCCCTAATGTCCTGTCCATAGGTGGGGATACTCGGGACTCCGTTGGCAGCACTGTGCCGGGTACCAGTATTGCAAAGAATCGCTGGGCTCAACGACAGCGTCGCGAGACGACCAGCCCTCATTCTGTTATTTTCCAATTGGTTTTTGGCAGTTCTCGGCAAACGGACGGCGATCCTCGGTCGATTTCACAGCGACGGAACTAGCAGTTGTGGCATGGTAAATACTGCTCTGGCAGACAGATCGTCTGGACAAATTTCAACGTAACACTTGATTTGTAAACGGGTGTGTATTAGCATTTCCCTATATGCGTCTCAGGCCTCACAGCCGCGACGTGGCTCTGATGAGCGGGCCTTCGGGCATCAGAGAACCGCAGGAAGGAACGTGTCCGGCTCGGCCGGCCCAGGAGCAACCAGTGCTGAACAACAATAACAAAGCCGTCCTCACCCAGCGGCAGAAGGAAATCTACGAGTTCCTTCGCGACAAAATCGTGAACCGTGGCTATGGCCCGACGGTGCGGGAAATCGGCCTGCAGTTCGGCATCCGCTCGCCGAACGGCGTGATGTGCCACCTGAAGGCGCTCGAAAAGAAGGGGCTGATCACCCGCGAAGCGCACATGTCCCGGGCGATTCAGCTCTCGAACCCGCCGCAGCCCCGGACCAGCCTGCCGCTCGCCGGCCTGATCGCCGCCGGGCAGCCGCTACTGGCCATGGCGCAGGAGGAACAGGTCGATTTCAGCGGCCTGTTCAACTCCGACGACCACATGTGCCTGCGGGTCAAGGGGGAGTCGATGATCGAAGACCACATCGCCGAAGGCGATTATGTGGTCGTCCGCAAGGGTCCGGATGCCCGCGACGGCGACATCGTGGTCGCCCGCGTCGACAACGACGAGGCCACCCTCAAGCGCTACTACCGCGAGACCCACCGCGTCCGCCTAGAGCCGGCGAACAAGGGGATGAAGCCCATCTTCTCGAACAAGGTGGACATCGAAGGCGTGGTGATCGGCGTGATTCGGCAGTATTGAAAAGAGTTGGTAGGTGATAGGCAGAAGCCCAGGGATAGCTATCCCTGGGCTTCTTTATCATCTTGTCGTTAGCCCGCGACGCGCGTCTGGTCGCCGTTGAGCTTGTTGTACAGCGTCTTGAGCGCAATGCCGAGTTCCGCGGCGGCCTTGGGCTTGTCCCCTTTGTGCTTGTCGAGCACCTGGTAGATCACGTCCATTTCGATCTCCCGCAGCGTCCTCGCCGACGGCGGGAGCGCGAGAGTGGTGGCCGTGGGGATCGAGCTGACGGCCGCGCGCGTCACGCTGCTCGGCAGATGCTCGGGCAGGATGACGTCCTGATCGGACAGGATGCAGGCGTGCTCGAGGGCGTTCGCCAGCTCGCGAACATTGCCCGACCAGTCGTACCGCTTGAGGACTTCGACGGTCTCCGGCGCGAGAATGTTCAATGGCACGTCGCGGCGCTTGAGGTGCCGGCTGATGAGCGTCCGGGCCAGTTCGGGGATGTCGTCGCGCCGCTCGCGCAGGTTCGGCAGATGAATCTCGAAGGTGTTCACGCGGAAGAACAGGTCTTCGCGGAACGAGCCCTCTTTCACCATCTCCAGCAGGTCGCGATTGGTGGCGCAGACCACGCGGACGTCGACGTGAAAGGCTTCGTTCTCGCCGACGCGGCGGACCTCGCCCGATTCCAGAAATCGCAGCAGCTTGACCTGCATCGACTTGTCGAGCTCGCCCATTTCGTCGAGGAACAGCGTGCCGCCGTTGGCGACTTCAATCAATCCTTTACGCGGCGTGTCGGCCCCGGTGAACGCCCCTTTGCGATGTCCGAACAGCTCGCTTTCGACGAGGTTTTCCGGCAGAGCGCCGCAGTTGACGGCGACGAATGGCATCTGCGCCCGACGGCTGAAGTCGTGAATCCGCCGCGCGACCAGTTCCTTGCCGGTGCCGGTCTCGCCCAAAATCAGCACGCTGGAATCGGTCGGCGCGATCTTGTCGACCAGCGCCTTCACTCGCAGCATGCCCGGCGTGCGGCCGATCAGTTCGGGCGAACCCTGAACGGCATGGAGCCGCGATTCCAGAGCGATGGTCTTGTTGGTCAGCGTTCGCTTTTCGGCGATCCGCTTGAGGACCGCCGCGATTTCGTACAGTTTGCAGGGCTTCGGCAGGAAGTCGTAGGCCCCGCGGCGAACGGCCTGAATCGCGGCCTCCATGTCGCCGTGGCCGGTGCTGATGACCACCTCGGTCTCGGGCGAGACCTTTTTGATGTGGTCGATCACGTCCCAGCCGCTGAGGCCCGGCATCCGCAGATCGACGAGGGCCGCATCGAACGTATGTTGCTCCAGCGCCTTGAGCGCGGCGTGGCCGTCCTCGCAGATCACGACGTCGTGCCCCATCCGCGGGAGCTCGATTTTCATGACCTCGCGGATCGCCGACTCGTCGTCGACGAACAAGACGCGCAGGCGGTGAGACGGTGCAGCGCTCAACGGGCAAACTCCTGGCCCCAACCGACGGCACCCTGCCGCGGGGTTCTCTGTTCGGTCAGCGAAAACTGCTGGTGGATAGGCGACGGGGTCATAACAAATCGTCCGGAAACCCACAATCCCGACTGGTTCGAGTCGGTTCCGCGTCCCCCTCCGGTCCCCTCGCCGTTTTCGGGAGAGAGGAATGAAGGAAAGGCCGCGAAACCGCAAGCGTCGCACGGACCCACGCTTGCGGTTTCGCGGTCTTGCTCTTCTCTCGCTTTGAATTCACAGTCGTTCATGCGGCCCGCTTTCGTGCGGCCTGCCGCGGCAGATGCACCCGGAACAGACTCCCCTGCCCCGGACCGTCGCTGAGGGCTTCGATGCGGCCGCCGTGATCGGTGACGATCCGGTGGCTAATCGACAACCCCAGCCCGGTGCCGCGACCGCTTTTCTTCTCCGTGAAGAACGGCTCGAACAGGTTTTCGAGGACGTGCGGCGTCATCCCGCAGCCCGAGTCGCGGAACGCGAGCAGCACTTCGTCGGACTGCTCGGCCGCCCGGATCTCCAGCCGCCCGCGGCCTTCCATCGACTCCAGCGCGTTGGCCACCAGATTGAGCACGACCTGCTTCAACTCCGACGGATTGACCTCGGCGTAGACCGGCGTCTGGCGGTCGAACACGATCTCGTGGCCGCGGAACTTGCTCATGTGGCCGACCATGTCGAGGACTTCGCCGATGATCTTGACGACGTCGTGCCGGCTGCGCGGGGCGTCCTGGCCATGGGAGAAGTCGAGCAGCCGCTGCGTGATCTGCTGGCAGCGGAAGGCCTCCCGCTGGATCATGCCCAGGTACTGGCTCAGCACGCCGAGATCATCGCGACACAGGCCGCCCGCGTCTTCCGCCGAGCGAATGCGGCCTTCGAGCGATTCGGCCGCCATCGCGATCGCCGACAACGGATTGTTGATCTCGTGCGCGACGCCGGACGCCAGGAACCCCACGCCCGCCAGCCGCTCGGACCGCAGCGCCTGCTTCGTGCGCTGGCGGACCTCGCCGTCCAGCTCGTCGCGGATTTCCTCGAAGCGGGCCGTCATCTGGTTGAACTTGTCGGCGAGCTGGGCCATCTCGTCGGTCCCGGAGACCTGCACGCGGTAGCTGAAATCCCCCTGAGCGACCCGCGACGCCCCCTGATGCAGCCGGCGAATGGGCACGAAGATCCACCGATAGCCGCAGTGAATCACCAGGCCGAACAGGAAGACCGCCGCCGCCATCGACACGCAAATCCACCAGAACCGGGACTGATACACGCCGCGTGCGGAGTTGAGCTGCGCTTCCAGGCCGAAGTCCATCCGCGGGATGTTCAGCACCGTCAGTTGCACCCGGGCCAGCCCCGAACGCAGCGACTCCGCGGCGGCGGCCTCATCGGGCGTCGACAACCGGGGCACCTCCACACGCAGCAGCGTGGCGAGATCCTCGTCCACGCGATGCAACAATGTGTCGGCCAGCATCCGGACGTCGGGCGAAGGGGCGTCGACCTCTAACCGGCGATGGAAATCGTTGAGAATCTGACGGAGGTCTTCGAGCCGGAGCCGCACTTCCTGCGGATTCAGACGCAGTCCCGTGGGACGGTTCGCGTCCGGCGGCGCGTCGGACTCGAACGCCAGCGGGCGGGCGAACTGCTCGCCGAACCACCGCGTCTGGCTGGGGTCCATCGGCAGCAAAGGCTCGAACGCCAGACCGATGGCGACCAGCACGTCCGACT
>Ga0163151_10007732_pt1 | contig 12424 bp, 13 predicted proteins | sample OliLakLV19MP5IB2_FD_145596 | JGI IMG/M metagenome (GOLD analysis project Ga0163151, IMG submission 145596) | Freshwater microbial mat bacterial communities from Lake Vanda, McMurdo Dry Valleys, Antarctica - Oligotrophic Lake LV.19.MP5.IB-2 | ecosystem: Environmental > Aquatic > Freshwater >...
TGCATCTCAGCCAGTTGCTCGCCGCCAAACCCCTTCTCGGCCAGCTCCAGGAGCAGCTTCTTCCGGGTGTCCGGGGCGCTCCAGATGGCCCGTAGCTCGGCCTCGTCCTTGAAGAATTCCGGCAGCTTCCCGAACAGCATCTCCATGAACTGCTGGGCCGACATCGGCGTCCCGTCCGGGTGCCAAAAGGTCGTGGACATCATGTGCTGGATGGTCCTGGCCTTCCCGTCGGCCAGATTGACCTTGATCTTTTCCCGGCGCGGGGTTGGGTCCTCGCCGGGCGGCTTCGGGCCCCCTGGCGGCGGCGTTGGCGGCCGTGGATCCTTGGGCAAGGGCTCGACCGGTTCCCCATCCCACTCCGGGTCGCTGAAATGGTGGTGCGCCTTCACGAAGTCGTAGATCGTGAAGTAGTCCTTGCCGTCGTAGAGCCGGGTGCCACGGCCGATGATCTGCTTGAACTCGATCATCGAGTTGATTGGACGCAGAAGGACGATATTCCGGATATTGCGGGCGTCAACGCCGGTTGACAGCTTCTGGGAGGTTGTCAGGATGGTCGGGATCGACTTCTCGTTGTCCTGGAAGTCCCGGAGGTGCTGTTCCCCAAGTTCGCCGTCGTTGGCCGTGACGCGCTGGCAGTAGTTCGGGTCTCCGCTTTCCTTCAGCTGGTTGATCAGGTCCCGGATGGCGGCGGCATGGGCCTGGTTGGCACAGAAGACCAGCGTCTTCTCCCGCTGGTCGATCTGGGACAGCAGGATCTCGACCCGCTTTTTCTCCCGCTCCTTGATCTCGATAATCCGGTTGAAGTCGGATTCCACGTAGCGCTTCCCGGCCTCGATCTCCCCCTCGATCAGGCGATCGTCGGGGGTGTAGACGTACTCGTCAAGCGTCGTGGCGATCTGCTTCACCCGAAACGGCGTCAGGAACCCGTCGTTGATCCCCTCCCTGAGCGAGTAGACGTAGACCGGCTCGCCAAAGTAGGCGTAGGTATCCACGTTGTCCCGGCGCTTGGGGGTGGCAGTCAGCCCCAGCTGCACGGCCGGGGCAAAGTAGTCGAGGATGCCGCGCCAGTTGCTCTCGTCGCTGGCCCCGCCACGGTGGCATTCGTCGATCACAATGAAATGGAAGAAGTCCGGGGGGTACTCCCCGAAGTAGGGGGAGGGCTTGCCGTCCTTGTCCGGGCCGCTCATGAAGGTCTGGAAGATGGTGAAGAAGAGGCTCCCGTTCTTCGGCACCTTCCCCTTCTTCCGGATGTCCTCCGGGGCGATCCGGACCATCGCATCCTCGGGGAAGGCCGAGAAGGCGTTGTAGGCCTGGTCTGCCAGGATATTGCGGTCAGCCAGGAACAGGATCCGGGGACGGCGCTCCGGATTCCGACTCAGGCTCCAGCGGCTCTGGAACAGCTTCCAGGCAATCTGGAAGGCAACAAAACGTCTTCCCCGTTCCGGTGGCCAGCGTCAGAAGAATCCGATCGCGGCCGTCCGCCACCGCCTCCAGCACTCGCTCGATGGCGATGTCCTGGTAGTAGCGGCTCTGGAAATACCCACCCCGGTCCTCGAACGGAATCGCGGAAAACCGATCACGCCAGGCGTTCTCCTGGGCAAAGGTCTGGTTCCAGAGCTCGTCCGGTGTCGGAAAGCGAGCGACCTCTCCTTCTCCCCCATCCCGTAGTGTCCGAAAATCGGAACGACCCTGCCGAGATCACGCCGCCCGCCGATGATAGTAGTTCAGCAGCCCGCCAAGTCGCTCCTGGACCTCGATGCGCCCCAGACTCTGGGGCTCAGCCCCGCTGACGATCTCGTTTCCAATCCCCTGGTGGCTGCGCTCGTCATGGTAGTGCGCCGCGTATTCCGCGATGGCTCGATCGAGCGAATCCTGCCCGAGGAATATCATCCGATTCAGGCACTCGGACTTGATGGATCTCACGAAGCGCTCGGCGAAGGCGTTCATGTTTGGAGCCTGGCCTGATGGCGCAGCACCCAGCCCGCAAACGTGGCCAGGAACAGCTGAAAGTGGATCGTCTCAATCATGCGCTACCCTATCAGATGTCCTTGTGGGCAGCCAGCTTGCAGCTCGTTCGGTAGAGTCGGGAGGTGGCGCGGTGGTTTAGGTCTGGCCTATCGGTGATCCGGCCCTTTCGTCCGCCGGTGCCTCACTAGCCCTACCATGCTCCGTTTCCACACTCCCGCTCGTCAAACCGGACGTGCGGATTTCCCGCATCCGGCTTTCGGACAAGGACTCATGCTTGCGCCCACGGAACGTTGCGGTCACACAGGCGGAGTTGGATCAGTCCCAGCTCCTCATGCAGATACTCGTCGGGAAAACGTGCATATCCCTGACCCTGCACCTTGTGCTTTCGTCGCAACCACTGACGCACCCGTTCCCGGGCATGCTGGGTAATCCTTCGGTAGTCGTTGCTCACTGGCCCTTGGCAAAAGTAGTTCGCCCACCCAACCATCAGTCGATTGAGTCGAGCCACCTGCTCCCGCTCATCCAGCAAACCCCAGCGCGACGACGTCCATTCGCTGATCCGGCGGCATACTGCTACCACCTTCTTCTTCGACGGGCGCTGGCCGATGTACCGACGGCCCGTCTTTCGCGAGTAGCATCGTCCGAAGGTGTACCCAAGAAAGTCGAACGAATCGTCAGGGAGCCGACAGACATGCGTCTTCTCCTCGTTGATCGTCAGCTTCAGTTTCCGCATCATGCGTCGCATGACGTCCATCGCCTCCTCGGCGTGACCGTCACAGCAGATCACGAAGTCATCAGCATAGTTGACGATCTTGGCTCGAAAACGTTTCTCGTATCCGAAAGCTTTCCATCCGAGAACGAAACGTCGCATATAGAGGTTCGCCAACAAAGGGGAGATCGGAGCGCCTTGCGGGCAGCCCCTTCCCTCGTCCTTGTTCCGAGTCGTTCGATGTCGCCGACCACGCTCATCGGTTTCTTCCACCGGTGCCTGGAGCCACATCTTGATCAGCCGAAGTAGTTGCCGATCAACGATGCGGCGCGTCACCGATTTCATCAACTCCGTGTGCGGGATCGTGTCGAAATAACCCGACATGTCAGCGTCGATTACCTCCCAATGGCGTGACTTCAGAAGCGAATGGACGTGGCGAACCGCGTCCAGAGCGCTTCTATTCGGACGGTAGGCGTACTGTTCGGGTTGCAAGTCCGCCTCGAAGATTGGTGCCAGCACCAGCGTCGTGGCCGTCATCACAACTCGATCTCGGATCGTCGGAATCCCAAGCGGTCGTGTACGTCCCGGTTGGCCCGGCTTGGGAATGTGAACCCGCCGAACCGCTTCAGGACGATACCGCTTCATTCGAAGTTCTTCCATCAGTTCATCCAACCAACGCCGATGACCGTACGTCTCGATGTCCTCGAACGTTCTCTCGTCAACGCCCGCCGCTCCGCCGTTCTGGCGACAGAGTCGATAGGCATACTCGAGCGCGTCCAATCGATACACCTTGTCGTACAGTGCATGGAAGCGATGGCCGGGTGACCCCTTCGCTTTGGCATGCAACGTCGCCTGTAGCTTCTCAACCGTTCTCGGAGGTACTAGGCTCACGCCACTCTCCTGGCTGTCGCCACTTCCTACGTTGACCTTGACCTAAGGTCCCTTCGCTCCACCGGCGTTACCCGGCTTCTCCACTACTACGGACCTCTCCGCCACCCCATTCGACCCGGCCTGTCCCTCGCGGGAGTCCGGTTGAGATCACGAATCCTCATCGATGGGGCTTCCCGTGTTGCGTCGACTTCCTTATTGCATGCATGCTGACGCCACTACCCCGGTGGGACCGAATGGGTGCAGGTGTCGCTTCTTCCCCATTCGACGACGGCCTTCCCTGGAAAATAGACAGGTCGGCTCCCGCATCTTGTATCTTTCGAGGCCTGCTCAGCGTTCACTCACGTTTCGGCCTGCATGCTCGCTGGATCACCCGAAGTGACCCGTTACATCAGAGGCTTCGACGGATTTGTTACCTCCTCCGCCGCTCCGACTGCTTCCGGCTGGAGCGACCCGTCGCCGGGTGGGATTTGCACCCACTGGAAATCGACGCCTTCGCACGGCGCACTATTTTCGGACACTGCGAGGTCGATGCCGCCTACGACGACAAGCTGGCCGGGAAAATCACCGACGAGTACTGGCTGCAGCGTTCCAACCAGTGGCAACTCGATCTCGCCACGGCGAATGCGGCGATACGCGAATTGGAGAACGCGACGTTTGATTCTTTCGCGACAGGCCGGACGATACTCGAACTCAGTCAACGTGCTGCGGATCTGTACGTTAAGCAAACTTGGACCGAACAGGCACGTCTGATTGGACTGACTCACACAAACTCTCGGTGGGACGGCGCAACCTTAACGCCTGCTTACAGAAAGCCCTTCGACCTGTTGGCCGAAGGGCTCCAAGGGGTTACTGGCGGACCAGATGGGGTCTTTACACAAACTTTCGCACTCTGGATTCAGCAGCCCTATGCGGTGAACCGAAGGATTTCAATCTCTGCACCCCTCGTTACCGCCTGTTCAGCCCGAACGAGTACCTGCTCGCTGATGATTTGAGAGAGGTAGTACTCCCCGCAGTTCTCGCAGACCTCGGCGGGCACTCCCTTCAGGATGACCGTCGTACCCCCCCGCTGAAGGGTCACCGTGACCTCTCCCGGCCGAGTTTCACCGTGCCTGCAAAGTACACACGTCATCTGGGTCAGATCAGGTTTGGACAACCGTCTCCACCGACAGCCCGGGGCTGGATTGCGCCGGGCGATAGTGAAGCAGTTCGAAACCGATGACGCGGCCATTCACGTCCTTCATAAGCACAACCTCATCGGCCGTCTCTTCGCAAATGTGCTCGAGATTGGGATCGTCCAGCCAGATGGTCAACGTGTGACCGAGAGCGTCATGAACTACCTTGATTTGATCCATATCTCCTCCCCTGCCTTGATGGCGTCCGTCGGGTAGGCCGTAATAAGAAACCCGGAACCGTGCTCACGGCGGGCCACCGCGCACAACCATCTCGGCGATTCGCCTCTATAGAATAACACGACGTCCGGGTCCTTCCGGCTTCGCCGCGCCTGATCAGGGTCGGCCAGGACCTGGGCCACTTGACCCTCCCGGCCCCGGAGCACGGGATGCTTGTGCGTAATCAGAAACTCCCAGTAGGAGCGCGTACAACGCACTACGAAGCCCAGCGGCGTGACTACTTCAAACAGCATTTCCTGATTCATCACCTCAGGTGTCTCCAGCCACTTGCATCCCAAGACAAAGTACTCCGCCAATCGACAACTGTCGAGCGTTCCTCATTCTATGAAACTGCAAGGATTGCCGGAGGCTGACCAGTTGACGCGTTGACGTCCGAGCCCGATGCTCCCCGACTTTTGCCGAGCACCCTTGGGAGCATCCATGAGCACCATCCTCCACCCGTGGCACCTCTTCGTCGTCATCCTCGCCGGCTGGGTCAACCGCCGTCAGCAGGATGCCATCGATTACCTCCGAACCGAGAACCAGATACTGCGAAAAGCCTGTGGCAAGAAGCGGATTCCCCTGACGAACGCCCAGCGCCGTCGCCTGGCGATCAAGGGAAAGCTCCTCGGCCGCAAGCTGCTTGGTGATATCGCGACCATCGTGACGCCGGACACCATCCTCCGCTGGCACCACCGCCTCGTGGCGATGAAGTGGGACTACAGCCGCCGTCGGAGCAAGGCTGGACGGCCGCCAGTCTCTAAGGAAGTCATTGACATGGTTCTCCGACTCGCCCGCGAGAACCGAAGCTGGGGCTTTGATCGCATCCAGGGCGCCCTGGCAAACCTCGGCATCCGCATCTCCGATACCACCGTCGGCAACATCCTGCAGGAACATGGAATCGAGCCTGCTCCGGAACGGCTGCGAAGGACATCCTGGAATGAGTTCATCAAAGCCCACTGGAATGTTCTTGCCGCCATCGACTTCACCACGGTCGAGGTCTGGACGAAGGGTGGCCTGGTCACCATGTACGTGCTGTTTGTCATCGAGATCCGGACGCGGCGTGTTCACTTCGCCGGATGCACAGCGAACCCGGATGCCCCGTGGATGAAACAGGTCGCCCGCAACCTGACTGACTGCAGCGATGGATTTCTCCTGGGACGCCGGTTCATCTTGATGGATCGGGATGGAAAGTTCTGTGACGCCTTCCGATCGCTACTCGAAGTCGCCGGGACAAAGCCTGTCAGGCTGCCCGCCCGATCGCCGAATCTGAATGCCTTCATCGAGAGATTCATGAGGTCCCTGAAATCAGAATGCCTAAGCCGGATGATCTTCTTCGGCGAGAACTCACTGCGCGATGCCGTCCGTCAGTACCTCGCCCATTATCACGAGGAACGCAATCATCAGGGGCTGGGCAATCGGTTGATCGAACCGGACTTCCGAGCTGGTGAAAATGCCGGCGACATCCAATGCCGCGAACGGATCGGCGGGCTCCTGAAGTACTACTACCGGGACGCGGCGTAGGGTCGATTCGTCGGGAGGCCGCATTCAATCAGATGTCCACGTCCCGCTCACTCCGAGCACGCGGTCGGTTAGGCTTGCCTTCAACCGTTCCCCGGGCCAGATTCGCTCATCCTCATCGCGGCTTGCCCCGGAATAGCAGCGGGCTGACCGGCCAATTCTCGAAAGTCCCTTCTCACGCCAGGCGCTGCGCGCCGGGGAAGGACGCCAATTTCGGCGCGGCTGAGTAATTTGACCCTACGGGGTTTACACGAACTTTTGCCCGACGGGTGGTCCGCTGGGCTGGTCGGTGGCGGCCGAAGACGACACCCTCGGCCGTGTTCGCACTGGCAGCATGAACCGTCCCAGTTCGATCATCAAGCTGCCGCAAGCCTCTTCACCCGAAGCGACCGTCGACCGGATACAACCTGGGCCAGGTCGAATTGTAACTGTTGCCTCAGCCAGCTCTCCGCGGTTGTGTCAAAGGCTATCGATAGACGTACCGCCATTTCGGGGCTTATTCCGGACCTGCCGTTCAGGATGCTCGATAGCGTCTTTCGACTGACACCGAGCGCCTTTGCCGCTTTTGTCACACTTACACCAAGCGGTTCGAGGCACAACACGCGGAGAATTTCGCCCGGGTGCGGTGGTTTGTGCATGGTCATCCCGGTGCTAGTGGTAGTCTTCATAGTCAACATCCTCGACGTCCGACCCTGAGAACCTGAACGTAATGCGCCAGTTACCGCTGACACTGACCGCCCAGGTTCCCTTTCGTTCCCCCTTCAGGGGGTGCAATTCAAGTCCAGGCAGGCTCATGTCACGTGGCTCAACGGAAGCGTTCAGCCGGCCCAGGATCAAGCGGAGCCGCGCCGCATGCCTTGGTTGAATTCCGGCTGTCGAGCCCCGTAGAAAGTACCGTTCAAGGCCCTTGTGCCTGAATTTCAGAATGGCCATGCACTATTGTACCACGTAACGTATCAGGTTACATCACGGACTTCCAATTGGCCCTCCGAACAGACGTCGACCAGGTATCCAACCACGAGTGCCTGACGACGATTGACCCAGCCCGCAAACGTGGCCGGCAGCAGCTGAAAGTGGATCGTTTCAATCATGCGCTACCCTATCAGATGTCCTTGTGGGCAGCCAGCTTGTAGCTCGTTCCAATTTTCGGACACTTCGGGCCTGTGTCGCTCGCCAACTGTTTCCGCCTTGCATTGCGGAGCGGCGTTTTCACTGTCCGTTTTCTGTCCGTGTTCTCCAGCGGACCAGGCCGAATGCAGCGAATGAGTGATGCGGTAAGCCATTGAAAACAAACGACCGAAGCAGGTACGGACACTGCGAAGTTCGGAGATGGCCCCGCGGCGCTCAGAACCGGGCTTTGATTTTCCCGTAGTGTCCGAAAACTCGAACGACGCGGCCCGAGGTCACGCCGCCCGCCGATGATAGTAGTTCAGCAGCCCGCCAAGTCGCTCCTGGACCTCGATGCGCCCCAGACTCTGTGGCTCAGCCCCGCTGACGATCTCGTTTCCAATCCCCTGATGACTGCGCTCGTCATGGTAGTGCGCCGCGTATTCCGCGATGGCTCGATCGAGCGAATCCTGCCCGAGAAAGATCATCCAATTCAGGCACTCGGACTTGATGGATCTCACGAAGCGCTCGGCAAAGGCGTTCATGTTTGGTGCCTGGTACGCCGTGAGCAGGATTCCGACACCCGAGCTTTCCAGGATCGATTTGAATCGAGATGAGAAGATCGAATCGCGGTCGATGATCAGATGGCGCTTGCCGCGAAGGAACCCGGATTCGCAGTCCGTCAGGTTCCTGGCCACCTGCTCCATCCAGGCAGATGTCGGATTCGGTGTCGTTCCGGCGATCTGAATGCGGCGCGTGGCGATGTCGATCACGAACAGCGTGTAGAAAGTGACGAGGCCTCGGGCCGTCCACACTTCTGTCGTGAAGAAGTCGGCGCCCGCGATGACGCCGGCATGTGACCGAACAAACGTCCGCCAACTCATTGGCCGCTCCGGCGATGGCTTGATCCCCTGCTCCCTGAGGACTTTGGCGATCGTGCTCCGAGCCACCCGGTGGTCGAGGTGTTTCAGGGCCCCCTGGATCCGGGCATAGCCCCAACTCGAGTTCCCTTCAGCCATTTGCACAATCAGGCGCCGGATTTCCTTCATCACGCCGGGGCGGCCAACCCCGTGCCTCGGATAGGTCCACTTGGCGGCAATGAGTTTCCGGTGCCAGGCCAGGATCGTGTCCGGCGTGACGATCGTGGCGATCGTCCTCAGGCCCTTTCGCCCCAACAGCTTGCCTTTGGCAGCAAGCCTTCGACGCTGATCATCGGTGAACCGAAGCCGGTGGTCGCTGGATTCGAGTTGCTCTTTGAGCACTCGGTTCTCTTCGATCAGGTAGGCGGCCACCCGGGCCTGATGGCGCAGCACCCAGCCGGAAAACGTGGCCAGGAACAGCTGAAAATGGATCGTTTCAATCATGCGCTACCCTATCAGATGTCCTTGTGGGCAGCCAGCTTGCGGCTCGTTCCAATATTCGGACACTACGGTCTTTACACGAACTTTCGGAAGGCGGTTTGTGCGGTGGGCGGGGCATAGACAGCCAAGGTCGGCCCCCGCGACTAGGTTGGCACTGGCGGCGTGACAGCCGGGAAGACCGATTTCAAGACGTCCCCCACCACTCATCACTTACCGCAATAGTGCGCCTGCATCATCGAAATACCAGGAATTAAGCAACGTGTCACTAGCTACGAAAGCAAATACCAAACGAGTCTTTCTAAACCGCTTGTTGTACTTGAAGCGACCATCCTTCCTGCCATCATACTCCGCCACTAACCCGCTCCACGCTTGGCCCGTCTGCTGTCCAAATGCCATTGATGTGACCCGGATGGGAGGCCCGAAAACATTCCGGACTTCCCTAATAGGCATCCCGACACTAAGTGAATCCAACATGCTGATTTCAGGTGTTGAGGTCATCGTCGTTGCCGGACCACCACATGCCGACAGGAAGGCTGTGATAAGAATCAGTGCGGCCGAGCCACATGCGAAGCGCATTAATATTTCCCTCGAATTGCGGCCAAGGCTAAATCAAGATGCAAGGATTTCGCCGTGCGCTGCCAGCAGTACTCCTCGAAGTCTAGAGCAACACGCTCTACAGTTGGCGCCGGAAGAGAAAACCGCACTTCCTGGTCGGATTTCTTCTTCTTTCTGTCCAGTAAGACTAACTCCATGGGTGCGAAGCCACTCGAGTCAGGCAAGAAGTGGTCGCATTCATACACGGCAACCCCGGTCCTCGCGAGGTCGCTGCCGGATGTTGTCCAACCAAACCCCCAAGCATTGAAGTCAAGCGGTTGCCATGTGATTCCTCGCTGAATCTCAGCCACTACACTTCCGTTTCGCAACAAGTCCATGCTCTCAAGATCAGCTTTAAACTCGTACTTGCGGTGTTCTGTGTGCCATGTTCCAGCTGCACTTGCAACAGCAGCCCCGAGAATATTCCCCAATATGCTTCCTGTGGTCTGACCAACCTTAGGTACCACATTGATGGTGACAGTCGGGGACCACTTACCCAGATACTGTGTCCACGTCTTTAAGTCTTCGAACGGGTCATAACTAGAGTCCGTCTTGCTGTCAGACTTGTTTCTAGAGTTTGCTTTCCTAGCGAGATCAACTTCCCGCTTCTTCTCCACTCTGTAAAGGTAAGGGGGAGTGACAATTTGTACTTCGAACCCTCCCGGCTTCGAGTATGCAACCTTCGAGGCTCGATACGGATTCTCGTCCCATCGCTCCGCCTCTGCTGCTTCGCGCAATAAATTCAGTGGATACTGATCCTTGGGCATTACAGGCAGGAGCTTTTCTGATGGAGCAGGCAATGTGCTGAGCTTGCCGAGAGATTCAACCAGCAAAGGTTCAAGCAGCCTCGTGCTAATGCTCCCTGAAACTCCTGTACCGCCCAACGATGGATCTCGAAATGTGTTGATGGCGATAACATCTCCGTCGAGATTGAGAAGGGGGCCGCCAGAATTCCCAGGATTAATACTGACATCAGAAATGACTGCACTCTCCCCCACTTTGCTGATAATGCCGGTGGTCAATATTGTTTCTTGATTCAAAGGACTTCCTATGGCCAACACTCGCTCACCCACAAATGCATAGTCCTCATCGGTCGTTGCTCTGCTCAACCTGAGTACAGGCCGATCCTTTGTGAAAGCCGGATTTATCCACAAGATCGCGACATCATTTGCAGTATCAACTAAAATCGGAACCCCCATAACCTTCAATGAGTCCGAGATCTTAATTCCGATACGCTTGGAATTTCCGATGACATGCGCGTTTGTGGCGATCAACCCTTGTGAATCAACTAAAAACGCACTTCCTTTTCCTTCGTCACTATAGACCGTGAATACTGAAGGAGCGAACTTCTTAAATAGAAGGGCTTCTTCGCTTACTTGTCGACGAGATTGAACTACTGGCTCGCTGGCATACGTTGTTGTTGCGATGGAAATAGTCAATAGATTCAGTGCCATTCTTAGTTGAAATTTGAAGCGGCTCCAACCCCTGTGGTTTGATTGCTTTGCGAGTTAATCAACCACAGCGAAAGGAGCCACTGGTGAAGAGTTTCCTACGTTCGGTGCGCTGGCGCAAGAAGGGCCGGAAGCTGGGATCGGTCGAGGTCGTGGACCACGAGGAGTTCGAGGGGATGGAGCTGGACGCCAAGGTCGAGATGATCAAAGGGTTGATCCCGCTCGGATTGATGCACGTGCACGAGCTGCTGGCGCAGGAAGTCGAGTCGCTGGCGGAAGGCCGATACTCAAGGAAGACGGAAGAGGCCTCCGGCCGCCGTTTCGGCAGCAACCCGGGCACGGTTCGCCTGGCGGGCCAGCGGGTGCCGATCCGGGTGCCGCGGGTTCGGAGTGAACGGGGCGAGCTTCCGCTCCGGGCATACGACGCTCTGAAGGGGCGTGGTGAGGTGGACGAGACCCTGCTGCGCCGGGTCCTCTACGGGATCTCGTGCCGGAACTACGAGTCGGCCGCGGAGGCGATCCCGGGAGCCATCGGCCTGTCGAGCTCGTCGGTGTCGCGGTCATTCGTGGAGACGAGTGCGGCGAAGTTGAAGGAGTTCCAGGAACGAGACCTGTCCGAGGACGACATCGTGGCCATCTTCCTGGACGGTAAGAGCTTCGCGGACGAGATGATGGTGATCGCCATGGGAGTCCGGCTGGATGGCGACAAGCAGATGCTCGGGTTCGTGCAAACGGACACGGAGAACGAAAAGGTGCTGACGCCGTTCCTTCGATCGCTGATGGAGCGGGGCCTGGACGTCTCGAACGGGATCCTGGTGATCCAGGACGGCGGGAAGGGACTCCGGTCAGCGGTGAAGAAAGCGTTTCGTGGCCGGGCCGTCGTCCAGCGCTGCCTGTGGCACAAGCGCGAGAACGTGGTCAGCTACCTGCCGCGGAATGAACAGGCGATCTGGCGGAAGCGCTTGCAGCGGGCGTACGACCGGCCGACTCATAAGGAAGCGCTGGCCGCGCTGAAGTTGCTGATGCGGGAACTCGAGATGAAGAATCAGTCGGCGGCGGCGAGCCTGGCCGAGGGGTTTGAGGAAACGCTGACGCTGCATCGCCTCGGGGTGTACGCCAAGTTGGGCCGGTCGTTCAAGACGACGAACTGCCTGGAATCGGTGAACGCCCAGATCGAGGAGCGATGCGCGAAAGTGGACCACTGGAAGAACTCAAGCCAGCGGAATCGGTGGTTGGCAGCCGCCCTGCAGGACATCGAACCCCGGCTGCGGAAAGTGATGGGCTACCGGCACCTGACCGAGCTGCGCGACTCAATCCAGAACGACCTGAAGATCACCCAGACGAATGACGAGAAGGCCGCGTGATCAACCATACGAGCCGTGGATCTTTTCAACTAGAAATGGGCTTGACTCCAAGGCACTGAAATTTATAGAG
>Ga0163151_10007739_pt1 | contig 12411 bp, 9 predicted proteins | sample OliLakLV19MP5IB2_FD_145596 | JGI IMG/M metagenome (GOLD analysis project Ga0163151, IMG submission 145596) | Freshwater microbial mat bacterial communities from Lake Vanda, McMurdo Dry Valleys, Antarctica - Oligotrophic Lake LV.19.MP5.IB-2 | ecosystem: Environmental > Aquatic > Freshwater > Lake...
CGCCAGATGCACGCGGATCTGGTGCAACCGGCCGGTCTTGGGGAACGCCTTCACCAGCGAATGCCGCGGATACCGCTCCAGCACCTCGAACGCCGTCTGCGACTGGCGGGCCTCGAGCGCGTTTGGGGCAGACGTCATCAGCGCACTGCTGCAACCCGGCACGCGGCCGATCGGCCGGTCGATCAGGCCGATGTCGTCGCCGAGCACGCCGTCCACCAGCGCGATGTACGCCTTGGAGACATCCCCCGCCTGGAACTGCATCGACAGCAGCCGGTGCGACAGATGTTCCTTGGCGATGGCGATCAATCCGCTGGTGTCGCGATCGAGCCGATGCACCACGCCCGGCTTGAGCAGCCCCTTGAGCGGCGAGGTCCGGTCGACGTGCCATTGCACCGCGTTGGTCAGCGTCCCCCGCGGCCGTTCGCCACAGGGGTGGACGATCAGCCCGGCGGGCTTGTTGACGACGAGCAGGGCGTCATCTTCGTAGACGACTCCCAGCGGGATGTTCTCGGCGGGCATCAGGTCGTCGGGCGGGTCGATGAGGCGGATCGTCACCTCCTGCCCGGTGTAAACCCGGCGGGCGGGCTCGGCCGGTTCGCCGTTCACCCACGCCTGCCCGGCTCGGACCATGCGGTGCATCCGCCACGACGTGTAGCTGCGGAACCGCTTCGCCAGAAACGTGTCGATCCGCACGCCGGACAAATATCGTTCGACGACGCACTTCGCGATGTAGGGAAACTCCAACGGAAACCTCAATCAATACCGAAACAGACCAACGACCCCCGACGATCCTACCCGAATTCGTCGAGCCGCGCACGCTTGCGGTTTCGCGCTTCCCCTCCATTCGAAGCGCGAAACCGCAAGCGTGCGCTGTGCATCGTTCGACGTCGGGAGGTCGAACGAGTCCGATCTGTGAGATTCATCCTCTCGACTTTGACGCCCTACGCCGATATCTTATCTGAATCAATTGATGTGTCCTGCGGTCGGGGATTTTGTCATGCTTCAACTGTTGAACGTGCATCGGCGGGCCGTCCTGCAGGCGGGCGGGGCGGGACTGTTCGGCTTGTCGCTGCCGAAGCTGCTCGCGGCGGAAGAACACAAGACCCCGTTCGCGAACGCGAAGGCGAAGTCGGTCATCTTTCTATTCCTGTTCGGCGGGCCGAGTCAGCACGAAACGTATGATCTCAAGCCCGACGCCCCGGAGACCATCCGCGGCCGGTTCCGGCCGATCGCCTCGCGCACCCCCGGCCTCATGATTTGCGAGAAGCTCCACCGGCTGGCCGCGATCTCCGACAAGTTCTCCGTGCTGCGGACGATGTCGCACCCCTACAACGATCACTCCGGCGGCGGACATTACATCCAGACCGGCAAGCAGTGGCAGATCCCCATCGGCGGCGGCTTCAACGCCACCCCCAAAGACTGGCCGTCGATGGGCTCCGTCGTCGATTGCCTCGCCACCCGCGAATTCGGCCCGCCGCGCGACCTGCCGCACTACGCCGTCGTGCCCAATTCGCTCGGCCGCATCCAGACGTACTCCGTGCAGCTCGTCCGTCCCGGCGAATACGCCGGCTGGCTCGGCCGCAGTTACGATCCCGTCACCACGCGCATCGAGAAGCGCGACAAGAAAGACAACCCCTACTTCCGCAACTGCACCGACGACGAACTCACGTTCCAACTCGACGGATTGCTGACCCCGCAGGAACTCACGCTCGACCGCATCGGCCGCCGGCAATCGCTGCTTGAACAGTTCGACGCCGAGCGCGCCCAGTTGGAGACCGGCAAGACGCTGTCCGAGTACGACCGCTTCCAGCAGCGGGCGCTCAACCTGGTGACGTCGGCCCGCACCCGCGAAGCGTTCGACATCACCCGCGAACCGGCCGCCCTCCGAGACCGCTACGGCCGGCATCTGTTCGGCCAGTCCGCGCTGCTCGCCCGCCGGCTCGTCGAATCCGGCGTGCGGTTCGTCACCGTCCACTGGGACGCCCCCGACGGCTACAGTTGGGACTCGCACACGCACGCCAACGACGTCGCCAATCACCTCCTGCCCGGCTTCGATCAGGCGGCGTCCGCGCTGCTGGAAGACCTCGCCGACCGCGGCCTGCTGGACGAGACGCTGGTGGTCGCCTGCGGCGAAATGGGCCGCACCCCGCAAGTCAACCGCACCGGCGGCCGCGACCACTGGTCGACGCTGTTCTCGGCAATGCTCGCCGGCGGCGGCGTCCGCGGCGGATTAGTGCATGGGCAGTCCGACAAAGACGGCGCGTATCCCGCGACGCAACCGGTCCGCCCGGAAGACCTCGCCGCGACGATTTATCATGCGTTGGGCATCGACGCCGAAACGCGCCTGCCGGACGCCCAAGGGCGGCCAGTCGGCATTCTGGAGGACGCGGTGGTGCAGGGGCAGGTGTTTGGGTGATGGGGTGAGTTCGTCTCTTCAACGTCCAGAAACTTGAGCTGTAGCATGACTAACGAATTGTCCGGTCCATCTTTCACCCAGAGTGTTTCAGAAGCCGACATTGACTGGATTATTTGCCTTGAGTTGAATTCCGACGCTGCGTTTCGCACGTGGTTTGCCCGCCAGGTCTTTCAGTTTGATGCACACCACCTGAAAGTATGGCGATCAATCTACGACCCTCTGCTGGGTGAATCAGACCTGCTCTGGTATGTCTCTGCTCCAGATGGCAATCGCTGGATGGCGTTGCTTGAGAATAAGATCAATGCGGTTGCGCAACCAGCGCAGTGTGAACGGTACAACCTTCGTGGAGAACAATATCGCGACCAAGGACATTGCACTGCGTTTCGTACAGTTTTGATCTCCCCGAAGACCTACCGCTCGACTGACTCTGAAGCGTATGAAGTCCGCATTTCCTACGAGGAGATTCGTGACTGGCTTGCCTCAGTGGGTGGAGAACGAGCCGAATACTTGGCGTCAATTTTGACGCTGCTTTGTCAAAGCCAGTCCTGAATCCACCATCACCTGAAATCACAGAGTATCGCCATAAAGTGTGGCAGCTGGCGAAAGTTGAGTTTTCGCATCTCGCAATTGAAGAACCAGCACCGACACGCGAGACGTGGGTCATCAAGAAGTACCCCAAATTCTCGATCAAGTATAAGCCACTAATGGAGAATTGCGTCTACAACAGAGCCTATGTCGATCTGGAGCTCGCCGGCCGTAGCGCCGATGTCGTCATTCTTTCCTCGCAATATGGCGCATCACTTCGTGAAATTGGTGCAACCGTGGTGGCAGCAGGGAAATCCGCAGCATTCCGAATGGAAGTTCCTCGCGTGAGCCCACCGCAATTCGACGAAGACGCCGTGCGGTCTGCTTTGTGCGCCTGGTCGTCGCTCGTTTCATGGTGGGAACGATCTGGCCTCGCGTCGCAATTGGAAAGCAAGCCGATTGCCCCTGCCGGCGAATGAACCTTCGCGAGAAGCGTTTGCAAGGGCCGCGTCTTCGGTTCCGATCGCCTAATGAGCAATACCGGTCGCTTGAGTGAACCACCGCTGCTGCAGTCTCAAGCCGGAGGCTTGAAAGCCATTAGCCGGTGGTTGAGCGAAGCGACACACGGTTGGCGATGCGCGCGACATCCGACCCCCGGCGGGGTCGCAGCCGTTCTTAAGCGCTGCGACCCCGATTCGCAGGAACGCTGACCGGTGGTGTCGCTGGCGCTCAACCACCGGCTTACCCCGCGAAGATCCGCTCAAACCGCTTGCGATATTCGGCGGGATGTTGCGGGAACAGTCGGGCGAAGTCGCCCTCGTCCACCACGCCCCGTTGGAAGCGGCGTTTCTCGAACGTCGGCATCGTCAGCCCCGTCACCGCCTGCACGCCGCGGCGGACGATGTCCCCCTTCAGCGCGTACAGCTTGTCGTGCTGCCAGTCGGTCAGTTCGATGAACGGGATGCCCTCGGCGACTTCGATGACGTTCGGCAGCGCGTACGGACTGAACCCCAGAAACCCGCACGCGCGGACCGGAGCGTAGGACCGGACATGCCCGCGGCTCTGCCCGCCGGAGTACATCAGCGAGTGCCTGATGGCATGCACGCCCCACCCCTCCTGATACAGCATCAGGTTGTTGAGCACGCTGCGGATCGTCAGCTCGGGGTTCTCCTCGATCGGATAATCTTTGAGGTTTTCATCGCCGCCGTCGCCGTCGACGAGGTGCTTCCAGTCGGGATAGCGCTGCCGAATCCCCTCGCACAACGCCAGCACCATCGCCGCGGCCTGCACGTCCAACGGCTTGTAGTCTTCCAGCACGCGGATGGCGGCGTCCACGTCGATCGCATCCGCAGCAACCGTGATCCGCTCCAGAAAGAAGCCGAGATCGAGCGCGTCCAGAAACTGCTGCGCCTGCCCGGCGTCGGCGGAGCGACCGGCGACGTCGAGCGTGAACGCCTTCAACCGGGCCGGCGATTCCCCGCGGGACAACAGCGCGTGATACAGCACGAGGAACACCGAGCCGCTGTCGATGCCGCCGGAGAACAGCACGCCGATCGGCTCCTGCTTCCCAATGACGTCCAGCCAGCGATGCAGCTCGGTGGACAGCGCTCCGATGTACCGCCGGCCGATGTCGTCGAGATCGGTGGACCACTTGTTCCGCTCCGGCGTGAAGAACCGGGCGTACTGCGGATTCGGATCGGGACAGCCGACGAGCGCCAGCTCCATCACGTGATGGGCGGGGACCATCCGCGTGTAGCTCGGATGGAACTGGTCGGCGAGCCCCTCGTCCTTTAGATACCGGGCGATGTCCGCGATGCGGTCGGCGACCACCAGCACCGGCCCCGCGTGCCGCTTGGCGATGAAGTACCGCAACGGCCGCCCGAGCGAGCGGGCCATCCGCACGGTCTTGCCGGCCTTGTGAACCAGCGCGAACTGCCCGTCGATGCCGCGGACCTGCTCCGGGTCGCCGCTGGCCAGCCGGGCAAGGGCTTCGTCAGCGGTCATGTTGAGGAACACATTCGCCGCCGGGTTGGTGAGGTCGACGAGGCGTTCGAGGACTTGGGGTGGGTTCATGGCGGTTCTCGCGAGGACCACGGGATGCAAATTGGGACTTGCCCGGCAAGACGTCAAGCGGGAGCAAGGATTACATGGTCGAATACTCTAATTGGCACTCTCAAGTACCTCGACTGTCCATCCGTGTTGCCGAAGGAAAGCAATGACCGATGATTGACATTCTTCGTCTGGCATTGATCCAGCAACAACAGCCAGTTCGTTGCCACTGTTCGTCAGCATGGCGTTACCAGTTTCAAGTACGAGTGCATCCTTCTTGCTAATAAGGTGCTGTTTGCCATAGTAATGAAAGGTCCACACGATCTCTTTTGTGGATTTCAAGCTGAATCCTGCCACAGGATCAAAACGGATCAGACCAAGCGCATCCAAGCGAACAAGGTCTGTAAACTTCAGATTGATATTGGGAAATGAAGTCAATTTGTCGAGGGTTGGAATAATCGGCCACAAACCGATGGGGGTTTGCCACATCGTCGAACAAAACCGAGTGAATAAGTTTGCATCGTCTTTACTCATCACCTTGACAATGCCGAGAGTTCGAAGTGAAAAGGATCCCGGCTTAGCAACTTCGCCCGCGAGCAACCGAGCCCATAACGTCTGCATTTGCTGATTGCTGACATCTTGACTGTGGTTGAAAAACTGAGTAGTCCAATCATCGTCCACAGGTGTATCTGAGACGGCCTCCGGCAATTCTCGCGCGGCTTGCGACGTGATTGCTTCCAAGTTTGCTTGCCGCTTTTCTTCGCGCTTACGCACTCGTTCCGCTGCTCGGTCTTGAATGCTTTGAATTGCTAACTTGCTTTCCATCTTCAGGGCGGAAATCTCTGCTTTCGCCTTTGCTTCATAGACGAGAACTTCGGCTTCTGCTTGGCCTTTTTTGCGAATGTGTGTTGGCTCAAGGAACAGGCCGATTTGGTCTCCAATGGTGTCGATGAGCTTTGCGACCGCTTTCGGAACAGCCGTACCACCCTGAATCAATGCCATATACCAAGACGCGGCTGGGACTGGCAGTTGATCCATTTCTAGGTTCTCCGATCGGGCTATGATGGGCATAGCCCACCCTACGAAAGGCGACGTGGTAACATTCCGCCAACATCGTAAACGATCCTCCCTACGCCGGGGAGTCTGCGAGTGCTGGAGGAAATTGATTACGAGGCGACCGACGCCGGAATTCTGCTGGCCGTGCAGGCTCAGCCGGGGGCGCGGCGGAACGGGATTGTCGGCGTGCATGGGGGGCGGCTGAAGGTGGCCGTCACGCAGGTCGCCGAGAAGGGGAAGGCGAATGCGGCGCTGGTGGCGGCGCTCGCGGCCGGCCTCGGCGTGAAGCGGTCGCAGGTGCGGCTGGCGTCCGGCCCGACGAATTCGCAGAAGCGGTTTCTGGTGACGGGGCTGACGGTGGATGAGTTGCGCGGGCGGATTGCGGCGGCGCTGTCTCGGTAGGCACTCTTCGGCTCGGTCCCCTCGCCCCCGCTTCGGGGGAGAGGGTTAGGGTGAGGGGGCGGACGCTTCCCAGCGTGAACCGAACTGATGCGAATGCTGATCCCGCAAACGGACCGCGAAGACGATGCTGTCGATGAGCATCGTTGGGAGCGCTCGCCCCCTCACCCCGACCCTCTCCCCCGAAGACGGGGGCGAGGGGGCCGGAGTAGGAGACGATCATTTCTCCCCCATCCAAACACAAGAAGCCCAGGGATCGCAATCCCTGGGCTTCCGTGCGGCCCGGTTCCCCCCACTCCACTTACGCGGCTTCGAGTTCGTACGATTCTTCCAGCACCTCGGCGTCGTTGTCGACGGGCGCGGTCTGTTCCACATCGGTGTTGAACGGCAGCAGGTCGTCGACGAAGCCTTTGAGGTGCTCCGACCGTGTGGCGTGCTGCAGTTTCCGCAGCGCTTTCGACTCGATCTGCCGGATGCGTTCGCGGGTCACCTTGAAGATGCGGCCGGTTTCTTCCAGCGTGTAGCTGTAGCCGTCGCCGAGGCCGTAACGGAGCTTGATGATCTCGCGCTCGCGGTAGGTCAGGCTGCGGAGAACCACGTCGATCTTCTTCCGCAGCATCTGCTGCATCGCGTTTTCGGCGGGGTCGAGCTCGTTGTTGTCTTCGAGGAAGTCGCCGAAGCTGCTGTCCTCGCTCTCGCCCACCGGCGTGTCCAGGCTCACCGGGTGCCGCCACGTCTTCATGATCCGTTCGGTTTCCTCGACGGTCATGCCGACGGCTTCGGCGAGCTCCTCCATGCTCGGTTCGCGGCCGGTCTCCTGGCGGATCTGCTCCGACTTCCCCTTCAATTGCGAGATGCACTGGAACATGTGGACGGGGATGCGGATCGTCCGGGCGTGGTCGGCGACGGCCCGCGTGATCGCCTGCCGAATCCACCACGTGGCGTAGGTGCTGAACTTGTAGCCGCGGCGGAACTCGTACTTCTCGACGCCGCGCATCAGGCCGGCGTTTCCTTCCTGGATGAGGTCGAGGAAACTGAGGCCGCGGTTGCGGTACTTCTTGGCGATGGAGACCACCAGCCGCAGATTGCCGCCGGAGAGTTGCTGCTTGGCCTTCGTCCACTGCTCGAACTTGCCCATGATGACGTCGACGCGGGCGATGAACTCGTCGGGCGATTCCAGCGTGTCTTGCTCCATTAAGGCGAGATCCTGCCGGGCCGTGGCCGCCTCGTGCAGCGCGCCGGGGGTGCCGCGGGCGGTGAGGTCGCGGATGCTGGCTTGCAGGAACTTCATGCGGGTCGCCATCTGCTGCATGCGGCGCATGATGGGCTGCATCCGCTGCGTCCGCACGCTCAACTCTTCGCACAGCGACGCCAGCTTGCGGCGGCGGCGGGCCAGCCGCGTGCGGGCCGTGGCGAGTTCGGCCTTGGTCGAATCGACATTTTGCAGAATCGCGAAGTCGGTGACGTTCTCGTCGAGCAGCCGCAGGATCGTGGGCAGATTGTGCGGCATCCGGCCGAGAATCTGCTCCTTCTGCAGGTTCTCGGTCTCCGACGTCCGCAGCGTCCGCTCGAACGGCAGCTCGCCGGCGTTGACCTTCTGGACGATGTCGACGGCGATGCGCAGCGCGAAGTCCGATTCCAGCATCTTCCGGCGGAACCACTTGCGGCAGACTTCGATCTGCTTGGCGAGATAGATCTCCCGCTCGCGCGACAACAACGGAATGTGCCCCATCTGGCTCAGATACATGCGGATCGGATCGCGCGACGACGACATCGGCTCGGGCTCGACCATCGTCACCGGAATGACGGGATGCACTTCGACGCTGTCGGCGGCCGCCACTTCGACGACGTCCAGCCCGGCGTCTTCGAGCGCGTGGATCAAGTCCTCGACCATCGACGCGTCGCCGGCTTCATCGGGCAGATAGTCGTCGACGTCCTGAAACGTGGCGAAGCCGCGGGCTTTGGCCGCGTCGAGCAGCGGAGCGAGTTCCTCGAAGAATCGAAACATGCCAAACCTCCCTGTTTGGTGTGAGTGCAGACGCAGAAGCGCCGCGGCGGCTGCCCGACCGTCGGGTCGGGCGTTCCCCCCTGAGAGAGCCATCCGCGGGCGTGTGGGCTGTCAGCCCGAGACCGGCCGCGGGGCGTGTGGAACTGGCCGACGAATGGTCGGCGGCGAAGTGTGCGGGCGCGCGGGTTGACGATCGTCTCGCATCGACAGCATCCTTTCTCTCGTGCGATTCGCAGGTCGTCGAGTCTTCCTGACACGACGGGGCAGGAATGCTATCAAGAACCGTCTTCGGGCGCGCCACGAGTTTTGAGGGAACGAACGATTTTCGGGAAAAAGTTTTTCGCGTTGTTTTCGTCCCCTCACAGCCCGGAGCGCCAGCGACGGCGTCATTCTTCAGCCCCGATAGGGGCGACAGATCGTAGCCCCAGGCGTGAGCCTGGGGGATGGCACGGCGGATTTGATCAAGCCCCGGAGGGGCGGCAGACATCGAACGACCTCCGAGCTTCTGTCGCCCCTCCGGGGCTGGTGTTCACAAACTCGACTGAACCCCAGGCTCACGCCTGGGGCTACGATCTGCCGACCCTTCGAGTCTTAAGATTTCTCATCGACGCGCCGGAACCATTCGACGAAGCCGCCATCTAACGTCATGCAGTAGCGATCCTCCTCGAACTGAATGAAGTAGAGACGATCTTCCTCGAACAGGTGATTCCTCATTCGCACAACCACACTTTGGGAATCGCTGGCGACCAGTTCATAGGGTTGCGCATCGAGGGATGTTTCGTCGTATTCGCTGTGGACTTTCGTCCTTTCCCAGCGCACGACCAACTTGCCGAACAACGCCTTGAGTTTGCGGAAACTCTTCGGCGAGCACTTGGGCAGCGGCTTCCAATGCCGAAATGTCTGAAGACGATCGGACTTCCAGGTGCCGAGCAGGCGTTTGTCGAATTTGGCGGAGGGTTTGGTCATTGAAGAATCTCCTCATCAACAACGTAACCCTGTATGCGGGGGTTCACCACCTTGCAGAAGATCCACGGGGGTGGAACCGCGCGGCTTCAAGCCGGTATGCTCGCGGTAGACACAACCATTCCTCGGAGACGCCATGTCCCGCATTCCTGTGATGGGCGATGACCTGCCGGCGACGATGCGGGCGATGCTCGGCGAAGAGTTCGAGCTGCTGCCGTGGGATGACGCTCTCGGCAGTGCGGCTCTCGCACGCGCGGAGGGCCTCATCACCTACGGCCATCCGCGGGTCGATGGGCCATTGCTCGAACGGGCCCCGCACGTGCGCGTCGTCAGCAACCACGGCGTGGGGGTCGATCACATCGACGTCGCCGCGTGTGCGGCGCGGAACGTGGTCGTCGGCAACACGCCGGGCGTGCTCGACGCCGCCACCGCCGACATGACGTTCGCGCTGCTCTTGGCGATCGCACGGAATGTCGTCGTCGGCGACAAGTTCGCGCGCAGTCCGCAGTTCACGCATTACGATCCGTCGAACCTGATCGGCCGCGAAGTCACTGGCAGCACGCTGGGAATCATCGGCCTGGGCCGCGTCGGCCGGCAGGTCGCCCGGCGGGCGCGCGGGTTCGACATGCGGGTGCTGTATCACGGCCGGCATCGGCAGCTCGCCGCGGAACAGACGTTGAATGTGGAGTACGTCCCGCTCGACGAACTGCTGGCCCGCAGCGACTTCGTCACGCTGAACTGCCCGCTCACGGCGGACACGCGGAACCTCATCGGCGCGGCACAACTGAAGCGGATGCAGCCCACGGCGTTCCTCATCAACATGGCCCGCGGGGGCGTGGTCGATCACGACGCGCTGGTACACGCTTTGACGGCTGGCACGATTGCCGGGGCCGCGGTGGATGTGACGGAGCCGGAGCCGTTGCCGCGGAATCATCCGTTGCTGACGCTGCCGAACGTGGTGATTGCGCCCCATTTGGGGAGTGCGTCGGACAAGACGCGCAGGCGGATGCAGGAGATGACCGTCGACAACCTGCGCGCCGGGTTACGCGGAGAACCGCTGCCGTATCAGGTGCGCCCGGCGAAATGAAATCTGTGGCGTCGCAACGACGGTCGCGACGATGACCGAATGTCGGGTGTCCCCGTTAGCCGCGACCCGGAGGCTTTGCGCAGGGGAGCGCTGGGGTGGAGCGCACAACGCGGATCGCGCGCTCCACGAGAGCGCTCCCCTGCGCAAAGCCTCCGGGTCGCGGCTAACGAAGCGGAGATCACATCGTCGTGGAGACCTCGTTCATGGCGCGTCGTCTGGGATTGGGGATCGTCATCATCACTGGGCTGACGGGGTTGTTCGCCCCGGTGCGCGGAGCGGACATTCATGTCGACAATGCCAACGGCGTCGACAGCAACGACGGCCTCGCCGCGGTGGCGATGACCGTCATCAACGGCCCGGTCCGCACGCTCAAGCGGGCCACGCAACTGGTGCAGGCCGGCGACACCATCGTCCTCAACGGCAGCGGCCGTCCGTTTTACGAGCCGCTGTGCCTGGTCGGCGGATCGCACAGCGGGTTCCTGTCGAAGCCATTCACGATTCAGGGCAACGGGGCGGTGATCAGCGGGCTGCGCGAACTCCCGTCGGACGGCTGGCGGCAACAATCGGCCGGCGTGTGGCGGTTGTCGCTGACCCGCAAGGGGTATTACCGTTTCTTCCGCGGGGACCAGTCCATCCCGGAGTTCCTGCCGACCACGGCCGACGCCGTCCTCGATGATCTGCCGCTCGATCATTACCTCAGCCGCCGGGGCGACGTGATCTTTCGGTTCGACGAACGCAACACGCCGTTCACGCAGTCGTGGTCGTATGCCGCGGACGACACCGGCGTGTCGCTGGTGAGCGTCCGCAACGTCCGCATCGTCAACCTGCATGTCGTCGGCTTCCGCGTCGACGGCATCAACATTGACGGCAACTGCCGCGGCGTCACGCTCGACAACGTCGCCAGCGAGCACAACGGCCGGGCCGGCGTCTCGGCGAACGGCACGTCGCAGGTGTTCCTCGAGAACAGCCGCATCACCGGCAACGGCCGGCACTCGGTGTTCGTGTCCGAGTTCGCCCGCGTCAACGTCGCCGGCAGTGACCTCGGGGGCGTCGAACCAACCGTCGCGGAGTGACCAGCTCCCCTCGCCCGCCGCTTCGGTGGGAGAGGGGCCGGGGGTGAGGGTGCTTTTCTCTTTGGGAGAAAAGACCGCGAAACCGCAAGCGTGGGTACGAACGTCGCTTGCGGTTTCGCGGTCTTTTTTCGACTTCAGCGCCCAGGGATGGCTATCCCTGGGCGTCTTCCACGTCGCGGATCTTCAGCCCCGTCTTGTAGAAGAAGTACAGCCCGATCAGCGTCACCGGAATGTACTGTGACATGTGGTAATACACCGACGCCGCGAACACGTCCGCCTGGTTGACGGGAAACAGCTTCAGCACCGACATGAAGCAGAGCTGGATCACGCCGAAGTATCCGGGCGACGAGGGCACCGTGACGCCGAAGGCCACGACGCCGAGCACGATGCACGCCACCAGCGGGCTGACGTGGACGCCGAAGCTCCACAGCGACAGATAGACCAGCACGCCGTTGAGCGCCCATTGAGCCCACGACGTGAGCATGATGCCGACAATCAGCCGCGGATTCTTGAGCGACGCCAGCCCGTCCGCCCCGGCTTCCAGCATCCCGGTGAGCTTGCGCCGCAGCCCGGCGGGCACGAACGGCAGCCGGGCCAGCACCCATTCCACGAGCGCCACGAACGGCCGCGTCCAGATGACGTAGATCAACCCCCCCAGCACGCAACACCCGGCGGCGGCGGCGAAGACCAGGGCGGTCTGCTTGACGCTGGGGTCGAGGCCGGGCACGAACACGAGGCCCAGGCCGAGATAAAATAGAATTGCGACGATGTCGAACACGCGCTCGAGGACGACGCTCGACAGCACCGCGGTCTTGTTGAGCTGCCGCTGCTGCGC
>Ga0163151_10007743_pt1 | contig 12406 bp, 7 predicted proteins | sample OliLakLV19MP5IB2_FD_145596 | JGI IMG/M metagenome (GOLD analysis project Ga0163151, IMG submission 145596) | Freshwater microbial mat bacterial communities from Lake Vanda, McMurdo Dry Valleys, Antarctica - Oligotrophic Lake LV.19.MP5.IB-2 | ecosystem: Environmental > Aquatic > Freshwater > Lake...
CCCCTCGGCGAAGTGAAGTTGGTCTGTTTTCCGCCCGCTTTTCATTCACCGCCGCGTCGGGTACGCTGATGGGTTCGCCCGCGTTGCTGCGGGACACTGGCTTCGACTCCCTCAGCAAGCGCCCGTCATGCCCGGTTCCCCGGAAAAGTCTGCGTCCAATACCGATCGCTCGGGGGAGCGGCTGCAGAAAGTGCTGGCCGCCGCCGGGTTGGGGTCGCGGCGGCATTGCGAGGAATACATTGTCGCCGGCCGGGTCTGCATCGATGGGCAGGTCGCCAGTCAGCTTGGCGTGAAGGTGGATCTCGATCGTCAAAAAGTGACGGTCGACGGCGAACGGATCAAGCCGCAGACGAAGCGGTACTACCTCGTCCACAAGCCGACGGGGTGTCTGTGTACGAACGATGACCCCGCCGGTCGGACGCGCGTCGTCGATCTATTGCCGCCGTCGGACACCCGGCTGTTCACCGTCGGGCGGCTGGATGAGAACACGGAGGGCCTGCTGCTCGTCACCAACGACGGCGACCTCGCGCATCGGCTGGCGCATCCGAAGTTTCAGGTCGAGCGGGTGTACCGCGTGCTGGTCGCCGGGCATCCCGATCAGAAGATTCTGGACGATTTGCAGCAGGGGCTGCACTTCGCCGAGGGAAAATTCCGCGTCCGCCAGGCTCGGAAGTTGAAGACGCAGGGGCAGAGCACGCTCTTGGAACTCGTGTTGACCGAAGGCCAGAACCGCGAAGTCCGCCGGATGTTCGCCCGCGTCGGCCACAAGGTGATGCTGCTGCAACGGATTCAATTCGGTCCGCTGAGGCTCAGCGGGATGGAACCGGGCGAGTTCCGGCCGTTGCGTGCGCAGGAACTCGACAAGCTGCGGGAACTCGTCACCGGCGGTGGCGCGGCTAAAAAGAGGTATCCGCGACCGCGGCCCAGCACGGGGCCGCGCAAAGCGGCACGTCCCGCCGGTCGCTGGACGGCTGAACGAACCGGCCCGCCCCGTCCGAGCGGCGCGGCGGCCGCAGGCGGCGTGAAGCGGTCGACCAAATCCTCCCGGCCCAGCGGGCCCCGGAAGCCCGGTTCGCGTCCGCCCCGTAAACCGCGCGGTTGAGGTTGCTGGTTATTCGATCTTCAAGAGGTGGTTCGATCGTGTCGGTTTGCGAGATCCCGTCCCTGGGGTTGGCCGGTCAGGTGATGTCAGCGGTGCAGCACACCGCGGTCGTCACTGGACAGGAGCCAATCGCGCAGAACACGTATCGGATGCGGCTCGAATGCCCCGCTCTCGCCCGGCAGATTCTGCCGGGACAGTTCTTCATGCTGCGGGCGATGGACCGCAGCGACCCATTGCTCGGCCGGCCGTTCGCGCTGCTGGATGTCGTGCGGGATGGAGCGGGGCGGCCGATCGGGGTCGATTTCGGCTACGTCGTGGTCGGCAAGTTGACCGCATTGCTGGCGGCCTTGTCGGCGGGCACGCCGCTGGAGATGTGGGGGCCGCTCGGCAACGGGTTCGCTCCGGTGACGGACGGGCACCTGGTCATCGTCGCCGGCGGGATCGGACAGACGCCGTTTGTCGCCGTCGTGCGAGAGGCGCTGGGGCTGGACAGCTACGGCGATCCAATTCGGCGCATGACCTCCCGGCCGCGGAAGATCACGGTTTGTTATGGGGCGCGGAACCAATCGTTGCTCGCCGGTCTGGACTGGTTCCAACTTCCGGCAGTCGATTTACGGATCGCGACCGATGACGGATCGCAGGGGCATCGCGGGTACGTCACCGATCTGCTGCGGCAATTGATCGCATCCGAGGATCGCCCGACGACCGTCTACTGCTGCGGACCGGAGCCGATGATGCGGGCCGTGGCTCAGATCACTGGCGCGGCGAAGGTGCCGGCGTGGTTGTCGCTGGAGACGCCGATGGCGTGCGGTTTCGGGGCCTGCTTCAGTTGCGTCACACGGCTCAAGCAGCCGGACGGCACGTGGGACTACCGCCGGGTGTGCGTCGAAGGCCCCGTTTTTCCGGCAGAACAGGTCATTTTCGAGTAAACTGCGACCCCGGCCGACTCACAGGATTCCAGCCCATGGGCCGATCCGTCGATAATACTGACGATTTCGACAGCTTGTGAAGGGTGAACGGGATGCTGCGGATCGGCATCGTCGGGGCAGGCGAGAACACGCGAACCAGGCACATTCCGGGTCTCCGCGCCCTCGACGGCGTGAAGATTGTCGGGGTGGTCAATCGGACCCCCGAATCGACGGCCCGCGTCGCGGCGACGTTCGGAATTCCCCGGCCATTCGCATCGTGGCAGGAACTGGTCGCCGATCCGGAGATCGACGCCGTCGTCATCGGCACCTGGCCGGATCTGCACGCGCCGGTGACGATCGCTGCGCTCCATGCGGGGAAGCACGTCCTCTGTGAAGCGAGGATGGCCCGCAACCTCGCCGAGGCCCGGTCGATGCTGGCCGCCGCCCAGGCGCATCCCGATCGCGTGGCGATGCTGGTTCCCAGCCCATTCGGCTTGGCCGTGGGGCCGCGGGTCTTGAGGTTGATCGAGAGCGGCTTTCTGGGAGAACTGCGGGAAGTGGTCGTGATCGGGGTTGATGACCAGTTCTACGATTACAGTCGCCCGCTGCATTGGCGGCAGGACGCCGAAGTGAGCGGCGTCAATGTGTTGTCGCTCGGCATCCTGCACGAGACCGTTTCACGGTGGATTCCCCAGCCGATGCGGGTCTTCGCGCAAGTGCAGACATTCGAGCACAGCCGGCCGCATCCGCAACAGGCGGGGCAACTGCCGGTGACGGTGCCCGACAGTGTCCATGCGGTCACTCAGTATGCCTCGGGGGCGCGCGGGCTGTATCACTTCAGCGGTCTCGCGCTGTTCGGGCCAGGGAAGCAAATCCACCTCTACGGGTCGGGAGGCACCGTCAAGGTGCTGTTCGGTCCCGGCAACAGCGAACGGTTGCTGGTCGGTCGCTGCGGCGATCCTCAATTGCTCGAGCTGGATGTCCCGTTGCCCGAACTCGGCCGATGGCGCGTGGAGGAGGAATTCGTCCGCGCCATCCGGGGCCAGGAGCCGGTTCGGTTGAACCAATTCGAGACCGGCGTTATGGGGATGGAGTTTACTGAGGCCGTCATGAACAGCGCACTCAGCGGAGTCGTCTTGGACGTGCCATTCACCGAGTAACTCCCTACCTGACAGATGAGCCAATTCACCTCTACCTAGCCATTCAACCCATTCATATCAAGCCTCCCATCTCAACTCCGGGAGCCCGTTCATCGCCCGCTGTGGCGATCAACGGACGGTGAAGTGGTAACCACCGCTCCGATTGATGGTTGCGACGATCTCGTAGGACGCATCGGCAGTGATGAACTTCTGACCGCCATAACCGGCAGAAGTGGCATCTTCGGCACGTCCCGAATTCCCGGCTCGGTCAGCACATCCGTTAGAGTTTTCCTCATCCGGTCGCCCGGCTCGATCCGAAAATCCAGAAGTTGGTAAAAGTCCGTCTGATTCCGCGCACTGAGCGTTCAGTGAAGGCGCGGGGGTAAGACGGGAAGTCCAGGGAACTTCGGCTTCGGATCCCGCTGGAGTGCGACGTCCATGCAACGTGTGAAGCTCAGCCTCGCGTGCCTGTTGTGTCTCTCGCTGGTCGGCGTGGCCTCCGCGCAGACTGCCTTAGAGTCCGACTCAGGCGTGGCGTCCATGCAAGAGTACAGCGGCAGCGCCACGTTTGCCGGCACGTACTTCGATATCCGGACCATGACCGGCGACGGCGTCGGTTACCGGAACGGGTACACGCAGATCGGCACCTTGCTGCCGATCTGGCTGGACGGCGACCGCTTTGTCGCACCCAACACGCGGTTGATCATCACCGATCTGGGGGATGTCGCCGCGAACAGCGGTCTCGTGTATCGCAGCTACAAGGCGGATCGGGACCGCGTGTTCGGCGCGAACTTCTACTTCGATTACGACCAGTCAGTGGAAGGGTTTACGTATCACCAGGTGGGCTTCGGCCTGGAAACGCTGAAGAGCGACGGGTGGGATGCCCGGACCAACGTCTATCTGCCGACGACCGACAACGACAATTTCGTCCGCCCGCTCGCGCTCGACTGCGTCACGCCGATCCTGCAGGGGAACGCACTCGGCTTCCTGGCCACCGGACTGTATCAGCAGTCCATCGAAGGCGTGGACTTCGAGTTCGGACATCAGTTGACCAAGAGCACCCCGTGGCTCCGCGGTTACGCCGGCGCGTACTTCTACGACGCTCCGAAGGACAACCCGATCGGCGTGCGGGCGCGGATCGACGCCCAGATCAGCAACGATTTTTCCGTCGGCGTGAACGTCACCAACGACACGAACTTCGGCACGAACGTGAACGCCGTCGTCGATTTCCGGTTCTCCGGCTGGCTGCCGACGCGCTATCTTCCGAGCTACAGCACCCGCGAGCGGATGTTGAGCTCGGTGCAGCGCAACTGGCGTATCGCGACGGCCAATACGTCGCGCGACGTGTTCGCGCCGGCGAAGAACCCAGACACCGGCAATCCGTACTTCATCGTCTGGGTGGACAGCAGCAACAACCTGCCGGGTCCGGGGACGGGGACGTTCGAGAATCCGCTGGACAATGTGCCGAACTCCGCGCCGGGAGCGGACATCATCGCCGTGAAGGTGGGTGATTCGACGCTCCTTAATCCGTATCGGGCCTCGATCGTTCTCGAGGACAACCAGCGGCTGCTGGGCGACGGCAAGGCCCACCAGATCACGCTTGTGCCCATGTTCGAGGGGCTGATGTGCCCCGTGGCGAATTACACGCTGCCGGGCCTCACCACCGACGGGAACTTCCCGTATCTGACCAGCGTGGGCAACAACAACGTCGTCACGCTGCAGGACAACAATGAAGTGTCGGCGTTCAACATCGTCCGGGCCGGCGGCTTCGCAATCACGAACTTCCCGGCGCTGGGGTCGCGGGACTTCAACCTCAACTGCCTGAACCTGACCAACAACACGGCCGGCGGGATCTCGCTGACCAACGCCTCCGGCACGGGGATGATCAAGACGGTCAACGCCCTCAACAACACCGGCGGCGGCATCTTCATCGACTCCGCTCCGGCCGGACTCAACCTGACGATCACGGACACCACCAGCAACTCGGTCGGCGCCCTGCCCGGCTTCCCGCAGGCGTTCGGTCTGCGGCTCGACGCCAATCCCGGCCCGATCGTCGCCAACATCTCGGACTCCGAATTCAACCGCAACACGGTGGGCGTGATCCTCAACGGAAACGGCGGTGACCTCACCGTCAACACGACGAACGTCAGCGTCGACGACAACATCACCGACGGCGTGCAGCTCACCACGGTCGGCAGCGACGTCAACCTGTTCCTGCAGAACACCACGATCAACGGCAACGGCGGATTCGGGTTCATCGGGATCATGACCGGCGGGTCGCTGGACATGATCGGCCGCAACGTGATCGTCAACAACAACGTCAACGACAACCTGAACCTCGACCTGACCGACACGCGGATGGCCATCGACTTCCGCAACGCCACGTTCAACAACAGCGCCATCGGTTCGGGCATCGTGATCTCGAACAGCGGTCCGGACGGCACCGGGACCGCGGTCTTCAACAACATCACGTCGACCGGCAACTTCCTGGACGGGTTCCAGCTCAACGGCGACAACCTGGCCAACATCTCCGCCAGCGTGACCGCCTCCATTCTGTCGGACAACGGCCGGGATGCCTTCTCGGTCTCGGGAACCAACGGGGCGCAGGTGGACCTCACCGTCCGGACCGTCGTCGCCACGGGGAGCGGCCGGCACGGCCTGAACTTCAACGCCACCAGCGGCGCGACGCTCGACATCGACTTCATCGCGTCCAACCTCGACTTCAGCGGATCGGACGCCGCGTTGGCCGGCCGGGGCGTGAACGGCTTCGCCGACGCGGCCACGGTCAGCCTGACGATGGTCAACACCACGGCTGAGAACTCCGGCGCGGACGGCATGTTCGTGACCGCCGTCAACAACGCCCAGGTGGGCATCAGCGTGCAGAACGGCAACTTCGCCAACAGCGGGCAGAACACGCCCGGCAGCGACGGCGTGCACATCGTCACCGACACCGGCGCCGACCTCGTGATGCAGATCAACAACACGCCGATCAACAATTCGCTGCCGGTTCCCGGCGGGACGCAGGATGACGGGCTGGTGTTCGAGGCCTTCAACAACAGCACGGTGCTGGCCAGCGTCTCGAACAGCGACCTGAGCAACAACCTGTCGAACGCCGTCGAGGCCACCGTCAACAGCGGCGCCGTGGTGACGCTGAACCTGCTGAACTCGAACGGCTTGAACAGCGGCGAGGACGGCATCCGCTTCGACGTGCAGACCGGCGGACAGTTCAACCTCAACATGCAGTCCAGCAACTTTGACCTGAGCGGTCAGAGCGGCACCGGGAACGGCATGCTGGGCTTCGTCCGCACCGGCGGCGTGGTGACCGTCACCGCGCTCGACAGCAGCTTCTCGAACTCCGCCGAGAACGGCTTCGAACTCGACATCGCCAACATCGGCTCCAGCTTCACCATGAACATGGAGCGCGGCAACTTCTCCGACAGCGGCCGGGCCTTGTTGGGCATCGACCGGCAGGACGCGTTCCACATCACCGCGGGCGACCAGGCGCTGGTCGACATCTCGCTGTTCACCACGCCGTCGGCGAACTCCGGCGGGCTGGCGGGCACGCAGCAGCGCGGCCTGTGGGCCAGCGTGAACACCGGCGCCGACCTGATCTTCGACGACCTGTCCGGCGACCTGTCGGGCAACCTGCTGAACGCGATCAACATCAGCGTGGCCAACACCGGCTCGACGGCTCTGCTGAACATCACCGACACGCCCGCCAACAACAGCGGCGAAGACGGCTTCATCTTCAATGTCGTGGACTCCGGCGTGCTGAACGCCAACTTCCTGCGGAGCACGCTCGATTCCAGCGGCCTCGCCGGACTCCCCGGCGACGAGTTCGACGCCATCGACGGCCGGCTCGACCAACAGCGGCGACGCCATTCGCCTGACCTTCGACAGCGGCGCCGACGGCATCGTCAGCCTCAACAACGTCAGCACCGCGACCTTCGCCGGCGACGACGCCGTGTTCATCTCGGCCGTCAATGCTGGAACCACCGTCATCCTGAACGCGGACGGCAGCGACTTCTCCGACAGCGGCACGACCGCCACGGCCAACGGCGGCAACGGCATCGCCGCGTTCGTCTCCGACAATGCCGCCGTGCAGCTCAACGTGAGCAACACCCTGATCGGCAACACCGTGCCCACGCTGCCGCAGCTCCGCGGTCTGCTGTTCGACGTGCAGACGGGCGGCCTCCTGGAAGCCAACTTCGACACCGTCACCATCAACGGACACGACCTGGAAGGGATCAACGGCAGCGTGGACGGGGCCGGCATCGCCGACTCCGCCGCCATCCTGACCTTCGTCGACACCGTGGTGGACAACAACGCCACCTTCGGTGCGCTGTTCAACGTGACCAACGACGGCGATCTCGCGCTGAACTCGTCCGGCACGAACAGCTTCTCGAACAACGGCGCCACCGGCATCCTCGCCAACGTGGACGGCGCCGGCAGCACGTTCGACCTCGTCCTCGACAGCACCACGGTCGACAGCAACGGCTTCGGCCTCGGCGGCGACGGCATTGCCATCATCGGCGACAACGGGGCGTTCATCTCCGGCGACGTCACTGCGGCCAGCATCTCCAACAACGCCAATGCCGGTGTGGTCCTCATCCTCCTGAACGGCAGCACCGCCAACTTCGCCCAGTCGATCGTGGACACCACGATCGACGGCAACGGCGACCAGGGCCTCTTCGCCGACGTCGAATCCGGCAGCACCCTGCTGCTCAACGTCATCAACGGGTCCATCTCCAACAACGGTCAGAACGGCACGTTCGACAACGTCAACGTCTTCGCCACCGACGCCGGCACGATGGTCGAAACCCGCTTCGAGGGAACCATCGCCGACAACAGCACTCGCAACGGCTTCAACTTCACCACCCTCGCCGGCGCGATGAACCTGACGCAGATCCGCGCCGGCGTGTCCGGCTCGAACAACACCGGCGGCAACGGCCTGCGGTTCGTCGCCGACGGCGACGGCACCCAGGGGGTCCTCTTCATGAGCGACACCAGCTTCGACGGCCTGACCGTCGCGGACAACCTGTTCTCCGACAACGGCGAGGCCGTGCTGACGGTCAACGGCGGCCCGGACAACGACGTGCCCCTGCTCGGCGGCGGCGTCTTCTTCCAGGCCACCAACGGCGTCGACGTCGCCGCCATCCGCTTCTCCGGCGTGGCGGACGGCAACGGCAACGTGCTCGATCCGGTCGCCAACCGCGATGTGGACGGCGACGGCGACGGAGATCACGACGGGCTGTTCGTGCTCGTCGACAACGTCGACCTGTTCGCGTTCGAGATCGTCAACGGCTCCGCCAGCGGAAACGTCGATCAGGGCATCGACGTGAACGTCTCCAACGTCGTGACCTTCGGGCAGGTCACCAAGCCTTCGGTCATCACTCCGCCCGACGTCACGATCGGGGCCGGCGGCAACATCGTCATCCAGGACGTCGACGCCGACGGCAACGGCGACGACGGCATCAGCCTGATCATCGAGGGTCCGCTGACCATCGGCGACATCATCATCGACAACGTCAGCTCCACCAGCAACGGCGGGGACGGACTGTTCATCATGCTGACCGACGTCACCGGGGCCGGCGGCGACCTCGACCTGTCGATCACCAACAGCATGTTCGACTTCAACGGCGGTCGCGGCGTGGCCATCATCGCCGACAACTCACCGTTCGACGACATCCTGATCGACAACAACACGATCATCAGCGCCATGGGCGGCGACGGCCTGCTGCTCGATCTCACCGACAGCGGTGTCAACACCCTCACCATCAGCAACAATGCGATCGGCCTGTCCTCGCTGAACGGGGTCAACATCGATCTCGACAACTCACCGATCGTCACGCTGAACATCGTCGACAATACGATCGGCCTGACGCAGGGCGCGGGCGGCAGCTTCCTCGACGACTCGCTGCCCGTGCTGCGAGCCGGCTTCAATGGCAACACCCTCGCCCCGAACGACGACGGCTCCACCGGCCTGACTCCCATCGGCTTCAACATCGACTTCTTCGGACAGGTGTTCTCCGACCTGTTCGTGAACAACAACGGCAACATTACCTTCAACAACCCGCTGGGAGCCTTCACGCCGTTCCCGATTGTCACCAACGGCATCCCGATCATGGCCCCCTTCTTCGCTGACGTCGACACCCGCAGCCACGGCATGGCCGTGACTTTCGGCAACGGCACGATCGCCGGCCGCCAGGCCTTCGGAGTCAACTGGATCGACACGGATTACTTCGTCAGCAGTCCCACACACGGCGCACAGCTCAACTCCTTCCAGCTCGTGCTCATCGAACGCGGCGACATCGCCGCCGGCGACTTCGACATCGAATTCAACTACGGCCAGATTCTCTGGGAGACCGGCGACGCCTCGGGCGGCACGAACGGCCTCGGCGGCAGCTCCGCGCGGGTCGGCTTCAGCAACGGCTCGACCAACTCGCTGGAGTTCGCCGGCTCCGCCGTCAACGGCGCCCTCCTCGACTCCGGCCCGGCCGGCACCAGCCTCATTCAGAACCTGCTCAACAGCGTGAACCTCGGCCGCTACCGCTTCGCCGCCCGCGACGGCGGCATCGGCGGCACCTCGCCCAACGGCGGCAACGGCATTCTCATCAACGCCACCAACGGCTCGGACATCGGCACGGTCAACATCACCGGCAACACCATCCAGGACAACGGTGAGAACGGCGTCGAAATCCTGGTCGACAACAGCGCCCTCGGACCGGTCGACCTCTCGAACAACATCATCTCCGGCAACGGCATCGACGGCGTCCGCGTGGTCAATCCCAACCTGACCAACACGCTGCTCGCCTTCAACGTCGCCGGCAACACCATCGACGAGAACGGTGAACGGGGCATCAACATCGTGGTTCCCGACGGCGTCGACCTGACCATCAACCTCACCGACAACGCCTCGATCTCCAACAACGGCCTCGAGGGCGTCAACCTCGACCTGGGCGTCGGCACGGTCCTGACGGCGACCAGCGTCTACGGGAACACGGTCAATGGCAACGGCGGACCCGGCCTCCGCGTCACGGCTCCGGACGCCAACACCGTCACGCTCAACATCGGTGACGCCGCCCAGGCCGCGAACACGTTCGACGGCAACACCGACGCGGGCTTCGGCATGACGATGGACGGCAGCTCCACCGCCGCGCTGAACGTCACCAACTCGACCTTCGCCAACACGGTCAACGGCGGCGACGCCAACTTCAACGGCGACGGCCTAGTGGTCACGCAATCCGGCAGCTCCGTGCTCACCGGCTCGATCACCAATTCGTCCTTCACCGACAACGGCTTCCTCGCCGCCGGCGGAAACTCCACCGGCTCGGGCATCCGCTTCAACGTCACCGGCAACACCGCCGGCATCTTCGCCGAACTCAACAACTTCACGATCGGCGGGCCGACGCTTGCGGATGGGAACACCATCACCGGCAACAGCGCCCACGGCATCGAAATCGTCCGCACGGCGGATGGCCAGGTCAACAACATGACCATCGCGAGCAATGACATCTCCGAAAACAACGGCAACGGCATCTACATCCTCTCCGCCAACGTCGACGCCACGGACACCTACACCATCAACAACAACACCATTACCGGCAACACCGGCTCCAACGGCGGGCTGGGCATTCCGGTCGGCAACGGCATCCTGTTCGACGAGCGGGCCGACGCCGACATCCTCGCCAACCTCGATCAGAACACAATCACCGGCAACGCGAACAACGGCATCCAGTTGATTGAGCAGGTCAACAATGCGTCCGACAGCCGCTCGCTGACCGGCACCTGGACCCGCAACGTCATCACCGACAACGGGAACAACGGCATCTCGATCAACGGCGTCACCAACGGCCTCGTGATCGGCGACGTCGCCGACCTGAGCCTCGGCAACCTGATCGCCGACAACGTCGACGGCAGCGGCATCCTGGTCACCGGCGCCGGGTCGATGACCATCGGCAGCAACATGATCACGGGGAACGGCAACCTGACCGAACTGGGCACGGCGAACGAAGACGCCGGCATCCAGATGACCGTCGCCCCCTTCAGCAGCATCACCGTCGTCAACAACGACATCACCAACAACAACGGCGACGGCGTCCAGTGGGGCATCGCCCAGGGCTTCAACGGCTTCTCGTCCGAAGTCTTCATTCAGGACAACGACATCTCCAACAACGGAGGCCGCGGCGTGGACATCATCAACCGCGGATTCAACTACTCGCGCGTCGGCCTGACCGGCAACATCATCAATGCCAACCTGCTGGAAGGCGTGTACATCGTCAACACCGCCTCGACCACGCAGAACCAGTTTGCCTCCAGCACCACCGCGTTGGACGCCAACGGCAACGTGTTCGCCGATCCGCGGCTGGAAGTCCAATTCTTCGACAACGAAGTCATCGGCAACGGCCTCAACAGCGCCGCCTCCACGACCGGGCTCTACGTCCGCGTGGGCACCAGTGACGCCTCCAGCAGCCCGTTCGACGACGGCGGCTTCGCCACCGGCAATGTCGCGGGCGTCGGCCCGGTGGTCGCGGTCGGCGGCAATCCCTTCGGCCTCGCCTTCGGCGCGGGCGCCCGCGGCGGCGTGACGATGACGGTCGATCAGAACCTGTTCGGCGGCAATTTCGGCGACGACATCCGCTTCGCGTCGTTCGTCTCGACCGTCGATCCGGTCACCAGCAGCGGCACCTGGGATGCCGCCACGTTTGTCGTCACACAGCCGTATCAAACCGATCCGCTGGCCCGGCTGGACCTGTTCTTCCGGCAGAACACGTTCGATTCGCAAGACGTCAACAACGGCGCAGGAGTGGTCACCGCCAACCAGACGAACGTGGCCTTCTACAACAATGCCGAAGGCGTCTTCAAGTCGCGGCTGAATACCGCCACGCCGGCCGGCCCGTTCACCAGTGCCACGCGTCGCCGGAACGCGCAACGCCAGGCTGCCCGGATTCCGTTCCTCAACGCTCCGCTGGTTTCTCCGGACGGGGGCTCCTACCTCTACCCCGGAACCGGCGACAGCACCTTCCGTGCCAGCCTGGACAGCGATCCGATCTTCTTCCGGGATACGGTTTCGCCCGTCTTGTTCACGACCCAGGAAGGCGGCTTCTTCCTGCCCGGCAGCATCACCGGCGAGCAGCCGTTCGGCTGGGGTAACTTCTAAGCGAGCCTCCCAAAGTTGTCGCCGGCACTCGTTGAAACGACAGCGACCCGGTCACTTCACGGTGACCGGGTCGCTGTGTTGAGTCGGGACATCAAGC
>Ga0163151_10007753_pt1 | contig 12399 bp, 12 predicted proteins | sample OliLakLV19MP5IB2_FD_145596 | JGI IMG/M metagenome (GOLD analysis project Ga0163151, IMG submission 145596) | Freshwater microbial mat bacterial communities from Lake Vanda, McMurdo Dry Valleys, Antarctica - Oligotrophic Lake LV.19.MP5.IB-2 | ecosystem: Environmental > Aquatic > Freshwater >...
CCAAAGGACTAGCGTCAACGACGTTTTTGTCAGACTTAATATATTCAAGGATTTTTTCAGCTTGGGCATAGGCGTATGGAAGAAGCATTCGTTTTTCGCGGCCGGAGGTTTCTGAAAGTCCGCGCCTGATTTTTTCAACGGTTTTTTCCCCTACTCCGGCATTTACCAATTCACCAGATTGCACTTTTTCTTCTAGATCTTTTAGGCTTTCAATGCCTTTGCCAGCAAGGTCGACTGCTGTTGCCGGGCCGATGCCAGGAATCTTGATTAGATCGTATATAACTGCCGGGTGTTTACTTAAAATGGTTTCGAAGTGTTTGACTTCGCCGGTTTTGAAGTATTCGTCTAAATAGCCTTGGATACTTTTTCCTACTCCCGGGATATCAGAAAGCTTACCTTCCTGCCAGAGGTCTTTTATTTCAGCTGTGGAATGCTCGATAGCATCAGCAGCGCTATTATAGGCACGGATTTCGAAGAAATTGTCTTTGGAGAGAGTTTTTGAGGCAGCTACACTTTTCAGCAAATCTGAAATGTGAGCGTTTGAGCTTTTCATACCGATAATATAGCAATAACAAACCTAATTAACTACAATTAAAATATGCTAATTCGAGGCTTAATGGCGCTGATTATTCTACTTGCCTCAGGTTTAGTTTTGGTTATTGTTGGCAAAATTGTCTGGATAAATTTAACCCCGGGTCAATATGTAAAGTACGGGTGCTGTGGGTATGGGTATTTGACTGAGGAGCAATTTCAGGCGGAGAGGAAGAAGATTAATATTTGTCCGGGGATTGAGTGCGATATTGAGCAGGGTTTAGGCTATAAATCACACACCTTGTTCAACAGAATAGATCTTAATAAATGAGTAAATTGAATTCTGTTTAAGTTACTGATAGAATACTCAAGCTAAATTACGCGAGAGCGTAGATAGTAAAGTTTGAGGCCGTAGCTCAGTTGGTTAGAGCGCCTCCCTGTCACGGAGGAGGTCGCGGGTTCGAGTCCCGTCGGTCTCGCAGATTTGAAAAATACCCGCTTAAGGCGGGGTTTTTCGAACTGAATAATATCAATATTCAATTAGTAACACAGTCCCATAGTTGTTTTCATTCACAGATTTAGCTATACTTAGTGAAATGATGAGAGATATTTCTGAACCGCGAGTAACCTTAGTCGTTCTGGGAGGTGGGTTTAAAACTCCGGAAGAGCGCGAGCATACCGCTCATCGCAGTAACATGGCTCTGTCTAAAACCTCTAAGCTTCGAGCGTTGGCAACTGTTGAAAGATTAAAAACGGGCGATGTAGATCTTGTAGTCTTCGCTGGTGGTTATACCGGCGGCAAAGACTTACCCTCTGAGGCAAGTGAAATGAAGCGATACGCATCTCTGCACTCCAGAGGGGCAGCTCGCACAATATTAAGTAACGCCCGAACTGAGGAAACGTCTAAAGATACGTCTGAGAATGCTGAATTAGCCGCTCCACATCTACTAGGAAAAGTAGAAGTTTTATCAAACCTGGGTCATTCTCTCAGAGGGGCAAGACTTTTTAAGGCTTTCGGGGTTTCTGATGTTATACCAATTCACGCAGAGAAGTTGTTGTGGGAGAGATCCAAACGTTATCGCAGACCAGATACATTCTTGAATGTAGCAACAGTAAAGGCCCTTGCTGTCGAGGTTATTGCTAACTGCCTTTTGTTGATAGACCGTAAAGGAATACTGTTAAGATCTATGACGAGAAGTAGAGGTGAAAGTTAGCTAGCTTCTCAGTAGTAACTCATATTGCTATAGTTTGATATAGTTGACAACATGGCTGTGCTTGGTGTAAAAATCAACCTACGCTGCCACACGTTCGAAGAGAAGAAAAAATTAAGGAATTAAAAGATGGCAACCAAGAAATCAAAAACTAAATCAGCGAAAAGAACAACTTCCAGAGTATCTGCTGCTGAAAGCAAAGTTACTGTAGATAGAGGAGAAAGAAACGTAACTTCCAGATCCGATAAAAAATCCAACGAGAACTTCTTAGATAGAATCCAAAACGATTTAGAGAAAAATCAGTCTTACCTCAATTTAATTTTAGGAGCTTTGATTGTGATTGTATTGGGAGTGTTGGTATTTAACTATTTTAATAAACCTGAGGACGAAGAGGGAATTGTTACTCCAGTTGCAGAACAAATGACCGATGAGAATGGTGATGTTACTAAAGAAAATCTACCTGGAAAATACACAGTAAAAGAAGGTGATACATTATTTACAGTCGCAGCCAGCTATTATGGCGACGGCAATAAATATCCTGAGATAGTTAAAGAGAACTCTTTAACTTCTGAAAGTATCGAAGTTGGACAGGAATTAACTATTCCGGAATTAGAAGTTGATCCTATGGCAAGCCCAGACGCCAGTGGAAGCGCCAGCCCAAGCCCTTCAGATTCAGCCTCACCTTCTCCAAGTGCAGAAGCTATGGCATCACCGGAAGCTAGTGCTACCCCAATCGCGCAAGCAAGCACAACACCTGTTATGTCAGATTCAGGAACTGGTGGAGCTATGAACCAGACTACTTGGGGAGCTGAGATAAAAGAAGACACCTACACAGTTCAAGCTGATGACTGGTTGTCAAAGATCGCAGGACGTGCTTATGGAGATATGACTAAGTTTGACGCAATTGCTAAAGCCAACAATATCTCAAATCCTGATACAATTGAAGTTGGAACTGTGTTAAAGATCCCAAGAAACTAGCACTCTTCTTAAGTTGATGATTAAAACTCCTCTGCCAAGAAATCTTTTGTTTGTTATCGCTTTTTTTGCATTCATCACTTTAATTTTAGGTTTTACATATTTACCCAATTTAATCGAAAAAAGTTTTTTAAAGGCGCCGCCCCCTTTTAAGAAACTGAGCGAGAGTGAATCGCGCCCGAGTACTGCTTCCGGGAAAATTAAATATCCTCATGACTATACGTTTGTGCTGCTTGGGGATTCGATGACTGAAGTTTTGGGGAATAGCGATGAACTCAAGGGGTATCTAAATCAAACTTATCCGGATAAAACGTTAGAGGTTTTGAATTATGGGTATGGAGCGACTAGTGTTTTGTCGGCGAAAGAGAGGTATTTAACTACGACTTATCATTCAGGAAGGGATTTTGCGCCGATTAAAGATATTGATTTTGATTATTTGTTCCTAGAATCATTTGGGCATAATCCACTTTCAGAGTTTAATGAAGGAGGTTTAGCTAAGCAAACTGCGGTTTTGGATGAGTTTATGGAGTTAGTTGCGACGACTTCCGGGAAGGAGAAAGTTATATTCGTGGCGACTATCGGGACGAATAAGAAGACTTATGCTAAAAATACGCAGGAGTTGAGTGACGAGGTACGTAAGGAATGGGCTTTGGAGAGGGATGCATATATCAAGAATCATATTGAGTATGCGAAGTTGCACGGGATTCCGGTTATAGACGCTTATACGCCGTCTTTGGATTATTCTGGTAATGCGAAGCAGTTTTTAGTGAGGGATGATGATTATCTTCATCCAAGCCCAAGTGGGGTGTTGTTTATTAGTAAAAAGATTGCAGAGTTTCTGGCACAAAAAAATTTTATCAGGTAAGAATTATTAGAAAAGCGCTGCTTCAATTCTAAATCGTAAGTCATCTTTTATCGTTCCCCCATAGATTTTCATATAATCTCCCCATTTCTTTTTTTCACCTACAGTAAGAGTAGATAAAGTTTTAATTACTAATCCTTCAAAAAAAGTGCCTTCCATAGCAGATAAATGCCATGTTTGCCTTGGGGCGTATAGATTAGTGACAGTTTCAGGATTGTCTAACTCAAATCTTGTTATCAAATAGCGATTTAATGATTGACCGACTGTTGTAAGTTTTAAAGCAAAAGAACCATCTTCTCTTTCAACCCCTATCCCAGTGAGCAATCCGTTACGCGAACTGTAATACTCTCTCGCCCGTAACTCTAGAGTTATATTTGATCCTGAAGACACAAAAAACATATGAGGCCCGTGATCCTGACTAATATTCAACATGTTCCGCTGGGAGTTAGGATCTTGCCATAAAAGCCCGTTAGGCTCTGCTTTAGCAATCATTTTTTTAACGACGTCTTCGGGTATTTTTACAAATGTGCCTGCTTCAACGGCCTTGAGAATTTCAGTTTTATGTGGATCGGCATTCTCCTCTTTTTCTGATTCTTGTTCACCTTTGGATTGCTTAGTTGCAGGCTCTTGCACTTGTTGTGGCTTAACTTCAGGTTCGGGTTCAGGCTGAGAGCTTAAAGCAGCATTGATGCTGAATTTTGCCGAACCTGGTAATTTGCCGTCGTACTCAGTTACAAATTTTCTCCATGCTGCAGCGAGTTTTGGATCTTCGCTGTCCCTCAGAGCTGAGTCCATAAGAATGTCTGCCATTACCTGTCCTCCTAAGTTGTCTACAGGCCACGCTCTAGTTGGCAGATAGACATTGCCAATTTTATCCAGTTGACCAAAAGCAAATTCTTTAATGATTCCGATATTAGAATCTTCTAGTGGCAAGAGCATAAGCTCCATATGTCCGTTGATGCCCTCTTTTCCAACACCTAAAATATTTCCTGATAATCCAGCTGGAGCAGTTATTTTTACATCAAGCTGATCATTTTTAATTTCTAAAGCGGCAGTTAGTTTTCCTGGTTTACCTGTTCCTGCCCCATCTGCTACTGCATCTCCTATACTAGCAAGGGGACCGGGAAGATATTCTGGATAACTGTCGTGCTTACGAAAGAAAATTCTACCCTCTCGACAGATCTCGTCAAAGGTTTTTAGACGTTCAAAGGTTTTTAGACGTTCATAGGACATCTGACCACTTAACGTGAGCTCCAGGGGCAGCCTGTCTTTTTTTAATTTGGTGAGTAGCAACTTTTGAGGAAGTTTAACTAATACTCCGCTTCTGACTGCTGCGATGATCAAATCTGTTTGGGGATTTTCGGCTTCATCGAGCTCAATTGGATCTTTATCTATAGTAGTTTTTGGTTTTACGGGTTCTTGGGGTGGAGAAGGAATAAATATTGGTACAGTCACTACCTCTATTTGAGGAATTGGCTCATCCTTTGGCTTGGCTTTAAGATCAGCAAGTTCTGATTTTAAATAATCTACTTGGCCTCGTAAATGTCTGGTTGTTTCGGCTCGATGTATTCCATCACTTAATATAAAGCCTGCTAAAGAAGCTACTCTTTCCCTTAACCTTGCTGTTTCGGGGTCTGTGATTCGTTGAGCTTGTGGTGTGATTATGTCCGATCTATTAGTAGATAGCGCTCTAGAGATTGCAGAACCAGCGGCACCGGCTGCAGTCATTCTTGACGCGTGTTGAAACGCCCTCTCACCCATTTCTCTAAATTGTTGCGCTTTTCGCTCTGCGTATTCAAATTCCCCTGCACTCATAGGCGAATTATACCACCCTATAGCAAGAATTTGTGCTAAATATAAGATTATGAGTGCTATAATAGCCTCAACATTGCGGTGGTAGTTCAGTGGTAGAATGTCTCCTTCCCAAGGAGAAGGTCGCCGGTTCGAACCCGGTTCACCGCTCCTAACGAGACACCCCCTGCATTAGTGTCCCGAATAGCCTGATATATCGAACTAATCGAGCGATTCAAAATTACTTTTATTCTTGATTTAATTGGTGCCTAAAACCCAAAATGGTTGACGGGGCTCGAACCCAAAATTAAACCCAAGTTTTGCAACCTGAAAATTTATACTGATTATAATAATTTATTTTTTAATGAATGTGGATTCTTTGATTATTCCTGTACTAGTATCAACATCTACTGCAAACATGCTCCCGTCTGCAGGTTGTATGTCTAAAACGAAGGTAGATTCACTTGAACCTAATCCCAGTGCATATCCGATCATTCCCGACCCTTTTAAACCCAGCTTGCGCAGATTATTCAGTATCGCATCATAGTTTAGTTCAATTACATCAGGAGTAACTATTTCACCGTTTATTTTTTTAATTGAAATGGTTTGTCTATCACCGAGAATATTGGTTGATACTAAATGTTGCGAGTGCTTTTCTATCTCCCCATCATTACAAAATACAGAGTTTTTTCCACTGGACTCGTCTAATACCGAGATGCATTTCTTCAATAGACTGGAAGAATTAGCATTTAGATTAATTTTATAAATACTTCTTCCACCTCCCAATCCCTGTGTACCACCCTCGCATTGATAATATAGGATTTTATCTTTTGTAAGTAGTAGCGGAGAGGTACAACCAAAATAGGCAAGACGTTCATTGATTGAAGAAATTCTAGTAAAGGTGCCATCTTTATTTGCGATGCCAAAGTTCTCTTTACTACCAGTACCTCCCCCACCACCACCCGTTTTGTATCTTAGTAATTGATATCCTTCAGTCGTTTCGCATGAAGTAACTTCGTCGATCTGGCGAGATATTGATCCCGGAGTTGTTGGATCTATAGTTTTAACAGCTTCTTTAATTAGTTTGAGTATTTTAGAATCAGTCGATATCTGAGGTTTTTTAGAGGTGTCTGCACCTTCTGGAGAATATGTACAAGAATCATATGGCGAAGTACAGGTAAGATTTGGTGAACATTTCATTCCCAAAAGCTCAGATTCTTTAATAGAAGTTATTTCCAAAGGATAGGGTTCAGACTCAAAAAATTTCTGATCCTTATCAAATTGTTTACTTATAAAATCTACATCTGTTTTAGATTTTGGTAATTCCAAATTCGATTTACCAGGCGGTTGAGTTTTGACCTGAGCGGACTGCTTCTTATCTGATTCGTAATAATAAACTCCACCAGTAATAGCCAGAATAGACAGTATTACAACTATAAGGATAAGAGGAATAAATCCTTTTTGATTCAGCATTAATTTAACTATTACACCTTCCCATTTTATTTCAAGATCCTTTGATTTATTCCAAAGTCATCACTTTCAAATAATTGATACGACTTCAACAGCTTGCTAAATTCAATAATGATGCGGTTAAGTAGGGGTTCGAAATAAGCAAAGCTTGTGACTTCGTCTAAATTTGCGTCACCCGCTCCTGACGAGGCGCTATGCCCCGAAAAGTCCCGAATGCATTGATATAACAAACTAATTAATCTATTCAAATAAGCAAATCTCCTGCATTACAGTAAAACATCATTTGCACTCCCCTATAACAATTAGCTTCAAACCAAACCTTGACATATTTCTGATATTCTGATATTCTGAAAATATAAGCGAGCTTGAAATTCTCGTTTTACTCAAATTATGAAAGTAGTAAGTATTATTCGCGACCGAGGTCAGTTAACAATCCCTGACTCTATTAGAAGATTGGTAGGTTGGGTTAACCCTATGTCAGCTATTTCAATTTCTGTTATAGGTCCTGAGGAGATCATTATTAAGCCTCATAAGCATGATTATGATAAAGCTAGGATTTGGGAATTATTAAGAAAATCCCGAGCAATAAAAGGTAAAGGCCAAGGAAGTGCTGCTGAATTTATAGAAACGGACAGACAAACCCATTAAAGCCAGATGAAAACTCTAGTAATTGACTCTTCAGTTATCGTCAAATGGTTAAATGATAATAATGAAAAAAATATAGAAGAAGCAGATATAATTTTAGCAGAGGCAATTGCAGGACAAGTTGAGATTTTTGCTCCCGAATTAGCTAAATACGAAATAGGTAATGTATTACTACTAAAGAAAAAACTAACCCCGAAAGAAGTTGAGGTCACCATTCAGGCATTATATTCTTATCCTATCCAATTTATACCAGAGACGGAAGAATTAGGAAAAGATACTTTTAAAATTGCTTTTGACTCAGGAGTGACCTGCTATGACGCAGCTTTTATTTCTTTAGCCAAACAACTGGATGCTACTCTCATTACCGAAAATATAAAACATCAGGGAAAAGCAGCCGAGGTTAAAGTTCTAGCCTTATCTGATTACTCAACAACTTCCGTATAATATATTTCTCTTGGATTCACCCACTAAATAGCCCAAACATAGTATCCTTAGAGTGAAGAAAGTACTTCGAGCGATATTATTAGCGATGGCTCGTAGCTTATGAATAAAACAAAGACTCTTAAGAATGTTCAAATGATAAATATTCTGAGTTATAATATTCTTCTTTCTAAATATTCAGAAAAGATTATTAATAATTGTGTTGATTTTGCAAAAGATGGAGTCATGGTTTTCTGTTTGCAGGAAGTGGTTAAATATCCAAAAAAAGATTTTATTATTGATACTCTTTTAAACGCACTGGGGAAAGACTGGAGAGTAACCTATCATCTTGGTGACGAAAAATCTTCTTTAAATTCTGGCACATGTATCATTTGGAATAGAAGATTTATAACTTTAAGAACAAGTAAGAAAATACTGCTACCCAAAATCACCCAGTTATCAATTCATGAAATCATCTTAAATAAGCTCCTCGGGTTTAAGGGGATTCCAGTACATAGACGGGCAATTGCGGGACTGTTTGAGTATCAAGGTTCGGAAATCGTTATTGCGAGCATTCACTTGGATAATGTTGGCGGAACAAAACACCGCTTGAAGCAATTGGAATATTTTATTGAGAATCTTAAAGAAGAACAGCAAGTTAAATATAAAATTTTATGTGGGGATTTTAATAGTTATGATGTGTTAAAAACCGGATATGAAAAACAGGCCTTCAGACAAACTTTAGGGGAAGAGTTTGAGGATGCTGCCAAAAATGTTTCATGGACAGTAGACCTTGCTGACCTTGATACTCCGGAAAGATTCCCATATTTTGTTATGCTAATCAAAGCTCTCAAAATTCATTTTAGGAGAAAGCTAGATTATATTTGGATCAATAATCTCAAGATAATCGATTGTAGAAAAGTGAATGTTTCGGGATCAGATCATTATCCAGTTATTGCCAAACTAAAAATGCTTGATATTTAGGCTCCCAGACTAAGATTCGACCCTCGTCGCGAATTGCTCTTCTTCCCAAGTTCTAGCCATTCGGCATAATCTTTTTAGGTTGTAATTCCATTCCTCATTCGTGTCTTTAATTGCTTTAATTTCCGGTTTTGGGTTTGTAGTTTCAAACTCCCACTATCTAAAACTCAATCTCATGAACTTTTAGAACTTTTCCAAGCTCTTATACCTTTTCACAGTCTGATACTAAATATGCTTGCATTAGCTTCGAGAAATCTATTATGATGCAGTCGAGTAGGGGTTCGAAAAAATGCGTCACCCCTCCTAGCTGATAGCTATAAAAATATGCAAAAGTTTTCTTTGTTTCTCATTAAATACAAATTTAGTCTAGGTTTTATTGCATTGGCTCTTCTTTTTCCGATGGTCATTCTGCCTGTTTTTACCAGTGGCATACAGATACCTAGCGATATAGCGATTATACTTTTGTTCAATCTCATACTGATTTTGGTGTTAGGAAGAAAAATTGAGCTGAAAGAGGTTAGCAAATTTATTCTTATCGTCTTAACAACCGGATTAAGTACTCTGTCCCCACTTATTTTAATGGCTCTGCTTGTACTTTCTCCAGCCCAACAGGGGCATGATAAAGTCATGTATGAAGTTTGCTTACCAGAGCTTAGAAAGTACTATAAAATCAGTGAACAGGAGTCATTCCCTTACGATATAGTTGATAAAGATGGTAATGCTAAGTGGTGGTTTCAGCATCTTGAATGTGAAGATAACGTAGCAGAGGGCAAAGGTCCTATTTTTTCTGACGATCCGGTTGATTTCAAACCGAGTGATTAAAGATATTTTGATTTTAGCTTGCGAGGTTCTATGTTTGTCATTTTAGTATTAGTTGATAAAATACCACTTGTGCCAGCGTGGCTCAGTGGTAGAGCGAGTCTTTCGTAAAGATTAGGTCGTGGGTCCGATTCCCACCGTTGGCTCAGATCATATATAATAGATTCAGCCTATGCGTAAAACTTACCGCTCTTCAGCTTATAAACCCCGATCTTTGAGACATTCTGAGTCTAAGGCTAAGCGGAATTTGATTTTGACGATTGTGGGGATTCTTGTTGCCTGTTACTTACTTTTTACATGGGGGTTACCTTTTATTATTGGGCATTTGAGTTTTTTGAATAAGAATAAAAGTGTGATTCCGGCGGAAAGTTTGAAGATTGATGAAGCGATTGCCCCTCCGGTTTTATATATTCCTTATGAGGCGACTAATAGCGCTTCCCTTTCGTTCTCAGGATATGCAGCTCCTCTTTCTAAAGTTGAGATTTATATTGATGATGAAGTTAAATCGCAAACTGATACTGACAGCGAGGGGAAGTTTACGACCGGTCAGATAGCGCTTAATTTGGGGACAAATAACATTCATGCCGTTACAATTAATGATTCGGAGAAGAAAAGTTTGCCTTCTAAAAATATCAGGCTGTATTTTAGTAGCGAGAAACCTTTGCTTGAGATTAGTGAACCTGGGGACGGTACAGAAATAAAGGGTGGTGATAAGAAAGTTAAAGTGGCGGGGAAAACTGATGTTAATAATTCAATTACTGTTAATGGATCAACAGTAATTGTTGATGGGGAAGGAAATTTTCAAACAGTTCAAGTTTTAAATGATGGGGACAACACAATTAATGTGGTTGCTTCAAACAGTTTTGGGAATAATAATCAAATGCAAAGACTAGTTAAGTATATTTCTCAAGAACCTTCACCCTCTCCAAGTCCGTAGTAAACTCCAAGAAGAGAAAACCAAAGAAACATAATTGGTGTGAAAAACAAGCTGTTTATGAAGAAGCTGTTGGCGATAAGTCCGACGGTGATACTTAACAGCGGCAAACTTAAGCGATTGCTTTTCATATTTGAAGAAATGGAATTATCTTCTTTGTACCATTTACTTAACCCAGGAAGTTTATAGACAATTTTTAGTAATTTTACAGGTTGGAATTTAAGACCATAAAAAAATTTAGTGTTAGAGAATGCTGAGGATACCAGATCAGTTAGTACTTTTATCAGAAATAAAACAAAGGCCATAAAACCAAACAGACCGGTTGTGGCAAGAACAAAGATTAAACTTGAGTCAATTCCGGATCCTGAATTCCCGCCGTTTGACGAAAATAATTTTACTAAATCCCGGTTTTGGGAATAACTTCTGATGTTATTGAAACCGACTCCCAGAATTGGGTTGTCCTGGAAAATTATTAAACCCTTATCCCACGATGAGAATCTTTCATTTGCGGATGCGTCAACGTTAAATGCGCCATCAATTCGGGAGTTAAATGCCGGGAAAATTAAATAGAGAACCAACACAAGTACTGAAAATCCGGCGAGAATTTTGCGATTTTTTACAGCAAGTATCATAAAAAGCGATACCACCAACATTAGATAAGCGCTTCTGGAGAAAGTTAAGATAATGGCGACGCCCGTTATTGTTGAGGCGAGAATTGTCCATTTATTTTCATTAAAAAAAGTCTTAAGAGTAATGAATTCTTTGGAAATTAATCCATGTATTATTAAAATAAAGCTAATCGTTAGGAATGAGCCCAGCAGATTTGGATCCAGAAAGGTAGAAAACAACCGGAATTTATGAGGGTCATAGCCTAGATTTGTTAGTTTATCTATATTTGGATAAACAATTAGTTGGATTATTCCGAGAGCCGCCAGGACTGTTGCGGTCACTTTAGAAAGAGTTAAGTATTCGTCCAAAGAAAAAATGCCTGATTTGACAACATGAAAGGTTAGATAAAAAGTGGCTGAGTAAATTATGAATCTTAGTAAGTAGAGCCAACCTGTGAGATCGAGACTCATGAATAAACTAAATATCGCTACAGCCCAGAAAATCATTAAGTAGATAAAATTTCTTGGCAGTTTTAAATTTTTCTTTATGGCAATATTCCATATTAGAAGTGCAGATAAACTTAACGTCAGGAGAATGTCTAGAATTGAGATTGAAAAATCGGTATTTCCAAATGGGTATTGGCCGAACTCTCCCAGAGTTAATGAGAAAAAAGTTGCTATGAAAAAGAAGAGAATTAAATTCATTTAAATACCATTTTTTAAAAGACCGAAAAAAGTGATTTTCTTAGGACGGATGTTTTCCAGAATATACTCAACTGGAACTTTTATATTTTTTTGGATTGCTGCCCTTTGCCCGAGAATTTTTGGAAGATTTTTTAGGATAAACCATTCAGCTTTTAGTGCTTGTTTTAAATATCCTAAACCGGCAAGAAATCTGATTGTATTTATATTTACTAAAATTATTTTTAACCAATTAAAGTCTTTTAATAATAATTCTTTGGGATAATTTTTTATTACAGTTAGGGTCATGTTTCGATACTGCAGATATTCAGTGAAGGCGGGATTTTTGGATGATGTTGCTTTGTGGAAGTGGTAGATTTTTGCAGTTGGTTCGTACCAACCTTTGATCCCAGAAAGTTGAGCCCTTAAACAAAAATCGACGTCTTCCATGTAAGCAAAAAAATCATGATC